>VAPK010055750.1_pt1 | contig 11171 bp, 11 predicted proteins | sample 3395031 | NCBI WGS metagenome assembly VAPK01 (sample SAMN08290443, study PRJNA428436) | hydrothermal vent metagenome | isolation source: Deep-sea hydrothermal vent chimney 1 | place: Pacific Ocean: Juan De Fuca Ridge
ACTTCATCAAGATTAAGACCGGTGAATTCGATATCGAATCTCGGTTTGACGTTGTATTTGTTGATCTGCAGACTCAAACCGAACGTGGGGTTCTCCAGATGGATACCGTCCTCGTTTTCCACGGACGTCAATCCACCATTGATTCCGAACTCATACGGTTTTTGCGTGGCAAAAACCAGCGAAGTCATCAACAGTGAGCCCAAAAGAATTCTTCTCATCTGCCATTCCTTTAAAGTTACTTAATGGACTCATTTTACATTTAAAATGTTAAAGAAAGCTTTAATTGGCATAAATTATTCAAATAAAATTTACTGATCTTATTAATACTTTAAATATTATTTAATATTATTTTTTTAATTTTTTCTTTATTTTCTAATATGAGGGAGGGAAACTGCGAAGCGTTGAACGTACGTTGGCGTTTTGCCAACTGTGCCGTATGGATCATGATTTGCTCTTCGAGATCTAGCAGTGAAAAACGACCGTCGAGATAGGAGAGCGTCTCTTTGATTCCTATCGCTCCCATAGGTTTGGGAGCTCTGCCGTATTTGCGCTCGAGTGCGAATACCTCTTCCACCAATCCCGTCTCGATCATCCGTTTCGTTCGCAGTGCGATACGTTCACGCAACGTTTCTCTCTCTATTTCGATGGCATAGATGTCGATTCTTTCGATTACAGGTGATTTTTTATGTATCTGAAAATAGTCCGTTGCGACCATCCCGCTTTCAAGATGGATTTCATACCACTTCTGGATACGGTAACGATCATAAGAAGCGATTTTCGAAGCGTAGGCCGGATCTTTTTCCAGAATATACCCGTACGCTCGCTTTAGATCCAGCAGTTTTCTTTTCACACGCCGCATCGTTTCCGCAGTAGGGGTGATCCGCGCACTGAGCCCTTCGATCAACGCTTTGAGATAAAAACCGGTTCCTCCGGTTATCAGCAGATGTTTACCGCTCTTTTGGGCATACTCTTTCGCTTCCTTATAGATATCGAAAAAGGTGGCGGCACTGAAGTATTCGTCGATACGAAGCCGGTCTATTCCAAAATGAAGAATTCCCCCGCGCTCTTCTATCGTGGGCTTGGCGGAGACGATATCCGCCTCTTTATAGATACTAAGGGAGTCGAGAGAGAGGATAACGGCGTCGATTTCGCGGGCGATCTCCACGGCGAGCGCCGATTTGCCCGAAGCGGTGGGTCCAAGGATTGCGATCTCTTTCATAAACGAAAGTATATCTCATGATCGATTCAATCCTTCAAACGGCACCCCTACCGAATCCACCATATCTTTTTGTCGGCGAAAAGCTATCTTTCGGTTTTCAAATTTTCCGTCAAAAGAGAAACTTCGCGACCACCCGTCGGTTTTTCGCACGGCCATCCTTGTACATGTTTGTCGCGATCGGACGTTTCTCTCCATATCCGATCGCCTTGATGCGATTCGCATCGATACCTCTGGAAACAAGATAACGCTTGATCGCGTCCGCGCGTCTTTGCGAGAGCTTCTGATTGTATTCGTACGTACCGATACTGTCCGTATGCCCTTCCACTTCGAGTTTGACATCTTCTCTTTTTTTCATAACTTCGACGAGTTTTTCCAGTTCGGGTCTGTATTGCGGTTTGATATCCGCTTTGTCGTAATCGAAAAATACCTTCAACCTGTATGCGTGAACACAATGGGGATCTTGGCTATTTTTACACTCTTCGATATTTTCGATCACCTTTTGGGCCGAAGGCATCGGGATCAACTGCTCTTTCGCCTTATGATTCTCCACGACGACGAGTTTTGCGGATTTTGGCTTCTCTTTCGGCTTAGGTGTTTGTACGCTTTTGGGCTCTTTTTGTGGCTTTGGCTCGGAAGGATACCCCAACATCATACCCACTCCGAAAGTGGTCACGTAATCGATATGTTCCGTGTCGAATTTATAGAGTGCCCGCCCTTCGAGCGCGAGGTTGAAACTTCTACTCAGACGGTATTTGAAACCGAGCCCCGCCTGCATGAATGCTTGATCCGGCTGGGCGTCGACATCTTCGCTGAGCATCTCGTATCCGCCTCCCAGCAAAACATAGGGAGTAATTTTCATCTCCTCCTCTCCGTCGACCACCAGATTGAAATACAGACGGCTCATATCGACATCTCTGAATTCCCCTTTCACGCTTACCTCTCCCGCACGCTCGAGCCCCAGTTGCCAACCGTACCAACTGTTTTCGTAATAGGTCCCCCGTATACCGTACATAATATCCGAGTTACGAAGCCTCGAGTCGCTGTCGGCAAAATTCTTCCCCACAAGAGGGGTGATCTGATAACGGTAGGAGTGGTCGGCGGCAAGTTCCAGCGCCATAAAAGTCAGAAGTGATGCCATAACAATTTTTTTCATCGAATTACCTCATCGTGAAATAGTCTAAAACTACTATCGCCTATACTCCAAAAAACTTTAGCCGTTTATTTTTTTGGCTTATAGCCGATAATAGATGAAAGCCAAATCGATATCGGCATAGTACTGGCAAGGAGCAAAGGTGCATTTTCTGAAACTATCGGCTGCTATTTTGATCACACTTTTCTATTCCGGATGCGGGAACGGCCCCTCCGGACTCGATACGGCAAGCTACACTCCCCATATCGACCTGAGAAATCTTACCTATTTCATACCGGAACAGATGACCCAGGAAGATGCGGAGATCGACGATGAAAACAGACGTATCCTCACTTCCACCGGAAATCAAGAAGTAAGCGGTTTCGTTTTGGATGCCGGTTTGCAACAAATCGATCAAAATACCACCCTCAACTTGAACGAGAAACTCAACGATTTCATCAAAAAAATCCATGAAGACGACCTCTCCGTCACCATCTCCAACCTCACCCTGAGAGATTACGGCGCAACCCGCCATTATATCGTCTCACACTACCAGCTCTCCACTTCTACGACACTCACGCCTCTGAAACTCTCCAGCAAGCTTTTGACACTCCTGAGCGGAGTAGATACACCCATCACGCTTCATGAAAACCCCTCCGCTCCGAAGGCTTCGAAATTCAGATTGCGAATCATCGTCGGGGAGATCGCGAACAGACTCTATTACACACTCTCTCTCACACCCGAAACACTCGCACAAAAAAACACGCTTCTGCTCGAACATATGGTCAACAACGCGAACATCGGTATAAACCCAGGTGTACTCCACAACCAGCACGAAGCGATCGTCTACGACAGATCGGGAGAGAGCAACCGAACCGATTTTCTTTTTATGGTGGACGATTCGGGAAGTATGGGGGACGACCAGGAGGCGATCCGAAACGCCGGAGAAGATTTCGGTGAGGTGATCGAGGATTTCGGCCTGGATTACACCATTTCGATATTGACCACCTCTTGCGGCACCTCGGACGAAGACGACTGCAGCTACGATTACAACGGTACTTCTTTTTCATACACCGCCTACGACCGTGTTATCAACGAAATCGGCATTATCCATAACGATATCGATCTATTCAAACAACACATCGTCGTGGGAACGACCGGCAGCCCGAGGGAAACGGGAATCTTCAACGCCGAGGTCGCCCTAGGCGAAAACGGTCCGCTTACACGTCTTGGAATCCCCAGAGAGGACGCGAGCCAGGTGATGATCATCATCTCCGACGAACCAAGCCAATATGAAAGTAAAAGCGGCAGCAGGAAATTCGATCCCGAACACAATATCTTCGTCGACAACGATATGCTGGTCTATGCGATCATCCAACCCGACGAAGACAACGAAACGGGACTCGTCATCGGCTACGATCTGGACAACCGGAGCCAGTACGACGATCTCGCCCAAACAACCGGCGGTCTACTCGCCAACATCTCGAACAAGGACGAAAACGGCAGTCTCGATTTCCATTCGATCATGCAGATCATCGCGCAGGACGCGAGCGAAGCCAACAGTGCGATCAGACTCCAGCGCGCCGCTATCGTCAATCGCCATATGCGCGTCACAATCAACGGTACCCCCATTCCTCAGAGTAGAGAAAACGGATGGACCTACTCCCAGAGTCTGAGGGCACTGATATTTCATGGCGACGCCAAGCCTCATAAAGGTGACAAAATAGAAATCGTATACCAATACGTAGAGCGGCCCTGAAGCCAAAGCCACACCATTTACGATCGACTCCGCATCTTTTCGCGGATCGATCCTCCTCCCCGAGTTCAAACAAAATTAAAAAAATTGTTACTTTTTAAAGACACTTTTTGTACAATCCCGAAATCAAACTATTACACAAACGAGGGACAACGTGCAAAAGATAGGTCGAATACTCAAAGATCTCAACGAACTGGTGATGTTCAAGCATTCGATCTTCTCTCTCCCTTTCATCTTTATCGCGATGATCATCGCGGCCGAAGGCTGGTTCGGTTGGCGGCTCTTCGCACTGGGGATCCTCGCGGCAGTCAGCGCGCGTAATTTCGCGATGGGATTCAACCGTTACGCCGATATCGATATCGATCGTGAAAATCCCCGCACGGCCAACCGCCCGAGCGTGGATGGCCGCCTCAAAAAGAGGACGATTCTCTTTTTCGTAATTTTCAACGCACTTCTTTTCATCGTAACCGCATGGTTTATCAACTCACTGGCGTTTTGGCTTTCGTTTCCGATTCTGGTGATTTTGGGAGGGTATTCGCTTTTTAAGCGTTTCAGCCCGCTGGCACATCTGATTCTGGGGCTTTCGCTGGGGCTCGCACCGATCGCGGGAGTGGTGGCGGTGGAGGCGAAAATCACCCTCTGGTCGGTGCTTCTTTCGATCGGTGTGATGTTCTGGGTAGCGGGCTTCGATCTGCTCTACTCACTCCAGGATATCGATTACGACAAAAAGACGGGGCTTTACTCCATCCCTTCGATCTACGGAGAAAAATGCACTCTTTTTATCTCCAAACTCTTTCATGCGATGACGATTCTCTTCTGGATCCTTTTCGCGGCAACGGCGAAAGTGGGTTTTTTCACCTATCTGGCGATTTTGCTTTCGGGTGTGATTTTGTATCAGGAGCATATTATCGTCCATAAGGATTTCACGAAAATAGATAAAGCATTTTTCACCCTTAATGGATATCTGGGTATCATGTTTTTGGCATTGGTAATCCTCGACAAGGCGATATAGATGGAAAATATCCGTTTCGTTACAGCCCCTCTCGTAGCCCGGTTCGAAGAGGCCGAACACAACAAAGAGGCATTCAAAAAAGAGTATGCCTCGCTCTCGGAATTCGAAGAGGATCCGGTGGGGCAATGGCTCAAAATCGCCAAGGCCAGAGGTGAAACCAAAGAGAGCGATCAGGTGCTTCTGACACTGCTCGTGGAGTTACACAAAAAGATAGATAGACTTACGGCGATCGTCAAAAACGAAGAAAAACCGCTGCTTCCCCTCGCCCATGAAGCGGCGATCGACAAAATAGGATTCGAACACATCCATTTCGAAAAAGCGCTCCTCCATCCGGGAACGATCTACTACTGCCGCATCGAGATGCCGGTATTTCCCAAGCGGGAAATGCCGCTTTTTTTCGAAGCGATCGGTGAAGACATAGGAAAAATCGTTCTGATACACCACAAGGACGAACAGGACTGGAACGCTTATGTAACGGCCAGAGAGCGCGTCATGATCCGGGAAATGAAGGCGCAGAAATGATAATGGAGCTTATCGCGATCGGTGCATTCGTGATCATACTGATACTGGTCATCACGTTCATCTATCTTCGGGATAAAGGAATCATCGCCAGACTCGAAGCTTACGAACGGGCGATCGACGATCTCAACGACCGTGTCTATCTGCTCGAAAGCAGACAACCGGAGTCTCCCGAAGAGATCATCGAAGAGTTCAAAAAATTTCGCAACGAACTCGAATCGGTCGAAAAAGAGTTGCATGAACGGCTGGACGACCTGGGAGATCCGATTCTCAAGACGATCCGTGCCGTCAAGGAGATGGAGAGTGAACTCGAACGCATCAATCAAAGCATCAACGAACGAATCGACAAAATAGAGCAAACCACGAAAATTTCATCGATGGGCAGTGCCCATACCAATGAAAAAAGGATTATGGACCTGTATGCCGATGGCCTCTCTCCCGAAGAGATCGCAAGAAAGGAGCGATTGCCGCTGGGCGAAGTGGAGTTGATTCTGCGGCTGGCGAATCTGCGATGACTTCACGAATCCATCCTTCTTGGCAAGCGATCGTAAAAGAGGCGCTGCGCTCACTCGATCCCGCCTATCTGGAGTTTCTCGAAACGGACAGAAACTACTTCCCCGACAAAAAAAATCTCCTAAACGCCTTTGGAACGCTTTCTTTGGAAAAAACCCGCTACATCCTCTTCGGGCAAGATCCCTATCCGCGCAGAGAAAGCGCTCTGGGATACGCCTTCATCGATGGAAACGTGGAGCGCATTTTCGAAAAAGGCGGACTTTCCAAAGCCGTCAACCGCGCGACAAGCCTGCGCAACTTCATCAAAATGGTGTTGGTTTGCGAAGGGGAGTTGGGTGAGGACCTCTCCAAAGAGGCGATCGCGAAAATAGACACCTCCCGCTACATCGACACGATCCACCATCTACGTGAAAATTTCGAAAAAAACGGAGTCTTGCTTTTGAATATGGGACTGGTCTTTACCGACAAAAAAGAGAGCAAAAAACATATCCGGGCATGGCGGGGATTTGTCGCCTCTTTGTTGCGATCACTGCAAGAGCGGGATATTTCACTGATTCTGTTCGGAAAGGTGGCGGCAGAGTTGGAGCGGTTCGAAGAGGCCGAAGGGTATGAAAAGATCTCGCTTCCGCATCCCTACAATCTCTCCTTCATCACGAACGAAACGGCGCATCGGCTCTTCGGGCCGATGCATCTACTCACTCGTTGACATTTTCATCGACCATACGATCGATCAGATCGAAAAGCTCGTCGCTCGCTTTCTCCATCTCTCTGGCATTCTCCATCAGTTGAGGAATCACCGCCTCTGAGATTTCATTGTTGGTGATTTCGATGTTTTTGTTGGCGTAGTCGTGTATCTTCGCATGGGCGGGTTCGATCGCTTTGAAGCTTTTCGTTTTGCCAAAGAGTCGTTTCCCTTCATCGTTGTACCACTTGCCGAAACTACACTCTTGATGCGTTGTTTGCGGGCTCTTGTTGCCATCGTCGTAGACAACCGTATTGTAGACGTTCGCTTTGTAGAGAATATGGTCGGCTTTGATAAGTGTACCGAACGCCTGCAGTTTGACCGCTTGTGAATATTTTGCCGTATCGTTGGCGTTTTGGTTGAAGTCTTCGAGATTTTCCCTGAAATCCTCCACCGTTTCGCCCGATTCTCCTGCGAGTTGATTGATCTCTTCGGCATTGGATTGGATTTCGCTGGTCTCCTGCTGTAGTGTTTGCATCGTGATCGCGATTTCGGAAGTCGCCTTCTGGGTACGTTCGGCGAGCTTTCTCACTTCGTCCGCCACGACCGCGAATCCCCGTCCATGCTCACCGGCTCTGGCCGCCTCGATCGCGGCGTTGAGCGCGAGCAAGTTGGTCTGGTCGGCGATATCTTTGATCAGGTTGACCACGGAAGTGATTTCGTTGGTTCGATCGCTAAGTGAACCGATCGCTTCGGTGATTCCCGCGATCAGTTCGATCATATGGTTGAGTTTCGCCGTCAGAGCGTTGGTCGCATCGATACTGCTATTTGATTTGTCGGCCGTATCTTTCGCCATCGTGTCGATATTGTTGATCATCTCTATCGCCCTGGAGAGATCCTGCTGAATGATGCTGATACCCGCTTTCAAACCGCCACTGATCTCGTCGAACTGACTGAGGATCTCCGTCTTGAGCTTGCTTTTGTTCGCCTCTTTGATCGCTTCGACACTCTGGGCGACCTGCTGACAGTTGTTCTTGAAAAGTCCCTTGATACCGCTACAATAAACCCTGCGCGAGCTGTCTCCTTGGGAAGCCTTTTCGATCGCCGTCGCGGAAGTCCGCATCACCGCTTCGATCTGGTCTAGCATGTTGTTGATATTCCAAGCCGTTCTGGCGAGAGGATCACGCGGATCTATCCCTGTGATACGGGCTTCGAGTTTACCCTCCGCCGCTTCGACGGTAACCGCTTCGATCTTTTTGGCCAGATCGCCGAGTTTTGCGTTATCCTTGGAGCGAGACAATAAATTCATCATAAGTAACCCCCTTTTCTTTCAATACTCCCTGCAAAAATGCCACCGAAGATTCGATACCGCCTTGTCTCTCCTTTTCCCGCATCTGTGCATAGAGCGGTTCGATCGTTTCGATCGCTTTTTGGGAGGGTTTGATCCTCACCGAATAGAATCCTATCGGACGACCGTTTTCGTCGTAAGAGGGCGTCACGTTGGCGAGCACCCAGTAGTAATTGCCGTCTTTGGCTTGGTTTTTGACATAGGCGAAAACCTCTTTCCCCTCTTTGATACGATCCCAAAGTAGCTTGAAAACCGCTTTGGGCATATCTGGATGGCGCACGATACTGTGGGGTTTGCCCAACAACTCGCTTTCGGTCATTGCCGCCATGTCCATAAATATTTCGTTGCAGTAGGTGATTTTGCCTTTCAGATCGGTTTTGGAGACGATGAAGTCATCCTCTCGCATAATCCTCTCTCTGCCATTCATCGGTACACTCATTTTGAACTCCTTTCGTTTCTTTTCACTGTGACTCCCTTTTGTCTTCTCTTGTCTTCTCTTCGACAAAACTATCGATAAGTTCGAAAAGCTCTCGACTTTTCTCTTCCATCTTCTTGAAATTTTGCAATAAAATTTCCGCCGTTTTTCTATCGATCCCGTTTTGAGCGAGCCGGATGTTGTCGTTGGCGGTTTGGTGGACCTCTTTGTGTGGTTCATCCAGCGCTTTGAAACTTTTCAACGACCCGAAAACTTTCGCACCTTCATCCTGGTACCATCTGCCCATTCGACAATGGAGATGATCGTTCATCGGTCTGGGGTCTTCGGAAAGAACCTCTCTGTACGCGCTGGATTTGAAGGCGATATGATCCCCCTTCACAAGCGAGGCGAAACTCTGTAGATCGAGCCCTGTCGCCTTTTTCGCCGTATCTTTCGCTTCGTCGTTGAATATTTTGAACGCTTCTTCGAACTCCCGTATACGCTCACCGGAATCGATCGCGATCTCGTTGATACGTTCGGAATCGGATTGGATTTCGTTGGTTTCCTGTACCAGCGTCTGGATCGTGATCGCGATTTCGGAAGTCGCCTTCTGGGTACGTTCGGCGAGCTTTCTCACTTCGTCCGCCACGACCGCGAATCCTCGTCCATGCTCACCGGCTCTGGCCGCCTCGATCGCGGCATTGAGCGCGAGCAAGTTGGTCTGGTCGGCGATATCTTTGATCAGGTTGACCACGGAGGTGATCTCTCCGGCACGATCGTTCAGTGTACCGATCGCAACGGTGACATTGGAGATCAAATCGGTCAGTTTTGTAATCTCATCCGCAAATTCGGACATCTTGTGAAGATTGTCATCTGAAAGCGCGGCCGTTTGGATAGCTGACTCCTTGATATCGGTGATATGGGTGCGAAACTCCTCCATACTTGTCTGCAATTCACGAATCCCCGCCTGTACACCTCCTCCGATCTGTGCGAACTTGCCTCTTAGATCGGTGATCGTTTTGGCTCTGTTGGATTCGATGATCCCATTCACCCCTTTACCCACAGCTGTGCAGTTGTGCTGAAATCCCCCTTTGAGACCGCTACACTCCACCTCCCGCCATATCTCTCCACTGGAAGCTTTTTCTATCGCATTGACGGATTCGCGCATCAAAGCTTCGGTCTGATCGAGCATATTGTTGATCCCCCAGGCAATCTCTCCCAGTGGATCTTTGGGGTCTATTCCCGTGATTCTTGGCTCGAGGTTTCCGTTTTCAGCCTCTTTGAGTACAAATGCGATCTTCGAAAGAAGCTCCGAACGCCGCTCAGCTTTTTTGGAGGGTGCTAACAAGTTCATCATAACTTACTCCTTTTTCGTCGAGCAGATCGTTCAGATACGACATCGACGCCTGAATCCCCCCGCCACTATTTTCCAGCGTCCGCATCTGCGCATAGATGGGAGCGATCGTTTCCACCGCTTTTGGATTGGGCTTTCGTCTGACACTGTAGTAGCCTATGATATTTCCGGATTTGTCGTATGATGGTGTTACATTTGCATAAACCCAGTAATACTTCCCATCTTTGGAACGATTTTTGACATAGGCGAAAATCTCTTCACCTCTCTGAATACGATCCCAAAGCAGCTTGAAGACCGCCTTGGGCATGTCGGGATGACGCACGATACTATGTGGTTTGCCCAGCAGTTCGCCCTCGCTCATCGCCGCCATCTCCATAAAAATTTGATTGCAATAGGTGATTTTGCCTTTCGTATCGGTCTTGGAAACGATGAAATCGTTCTCATTCATGATTCGCTCACCTGCTTGCGGCATAGGTGCACTCACACTTTCTCCTTCGTTTTTGGTCGATTTGCTATAATATCGGCATCAAAAATATTAATTTGAGGGGACGTGAAGATGCTCATAGACGGACATGGCCGGAAGGTCGACTATCTGAGGGTTTCGGTCACCGAACGGTGCAACTTCAGATGTCAGTATTGCATGCCGGACAAACCCTTTTCGTGGGTCCCGAGAGAAAATCTGCTCTCTTTCGAAGAACTCTTCCTCTTCATTCGTGCCGCGATCGACGAAGGTGTCACCAAAATACGCATCACCGGCGGCGAACCGCTGCTGCGCGAAAATCTCGACAGATTCGTCCGGATGATCCATGATTACAAGAGCGATATCGATCTTGCCCTCACCACCAACGGCTATCTGCTGCCCCAGGCGGCCGAAAAACTAAAACACGCGGGCCTGAAACGCCTGAACATTTCGCTCGATTCGCTCAAACCGGAAGTCGCCGCGAAGATCGCCCAAAAAGATATTCTCTCCCATGTCCTGGAGGGAATAGACAAAGCGCTCGATCTGGGATTGGGCGTGAAAATCAACATGGTTCCGCTCAAAGGGATCAACGACGACGAGATTCTAGATATTATGGAGTATTGCAAATCGCGGGGAATCGAAGTACGCTATATCGAATATATGGAAAACGCCAAAGCCAGCGACTCGATCAGAGGACTTCTGGGAAAAGAGATTCTGGAGAAGATCAAACAACGCTACGACATCGAAAAGGTGGGACGCTCCGG
>VAPK010301306.1_pt1 | contig 11171 bp, 8 predicted proteins | sample 3395031 | NCBI WGS metagenome assembly VAPK01 (sample SAMN08290443, study PRJNA428436) | hydrothermal vent metagenome | isolation source: Deep-sea hydrothermal vent chimney 1 | place: Pacific Ocean: Juan De Fuca Ridge
GTAATGGTTGTATTTCTGCTAATGATTTAACACTAATATCCACAAAAACCTGCTGGTTTTGGATAATATTTATCGTCCCGTCCTCAGTAGAAAAAGAGCTGACTGGTTTTTGAGAAGTATGTGCGTTAAATTGGCCTTGTAAATTCTGCAAATGAGAACTTAATACCTCTGCCGCCAAAGAATTAACCGCATTGATTTGTAAAAACAAACCGACAATAAAAAGAAAAACTGTTTTTTTAATCATTTTAAAATCCTTACAAACTAAGCTAAATAGGGATAAACCTCCCTTCTTCTAAATTTATACAATCACGTAGGTTAGGCTGCCGTCTCTTTGGCAACCTAACAACGCGCCTTAAATTAATACATGCACCTTGGACAGTTTAATGTTGGGTTAACAAAAGAGCCGTTAGCCCAACCTACGAAAATAATCCTAACCATCAATAATTCATATTAATCCCAAGATTAACTCCTAAAGACTCTCGCTCAACATCATTCAATCTTGAATTAATTTTTGCCCCCTGAGTAGTAAATAAAGTTTCAGTGCCGCTATCAGCATCCCACTTCTGATAATCCACAGAAAGGCTAAGTCCCCAACTGTCATGCTTTATATAACGATACCCTGCCGAGGCAACAATTCCAGTAGCATCAGCAGTATGTTCAAAACCAGTACTTTTTTGTACATCCTTAGATTGACGCCAATCGCCTTCCGCTTCATATTCCGCCCAGTGATGCTGAAAAGAAGAAAACAATTGATGATGCCTAAAAGCAGAAAGTGTAATATCACCGCCCAGCCAAGGGCCAGACCAATTTACACTGTAACTATTTTCTAGCCCTAAAGTTGAAGGGTCATTTCTTTCAAACCCATTCAATAATTCACGGCCATTATCAGATTTTAGATTTTGCTCTCGCCAGGAATAGCCAGCTAAAGGTGTAATATTCAAAGCCACAGGATCATTAAACTTAGAACCAAAATCCAAGGCATATCCCAAAGCAATAGAACCAAACCAGGCATACCCTTCACCCGAGTCATTTTCTACTGAAGTAAATGAATCTGTTTTTCCATCATGCAAATAACTTGTCTGTTGACTATTTCCTGCAACAGTCCAGGCATAACCAGCATCAGCTTTAAGGATAAAGTTATAGAGAAGTGGGACATTAAATCCAGCATTAAAACCAATCAAAGACAAATCATTCCATTCAACTTCAGTTAACGTATCAGGGTTTCCATTCGGCCCAGCAATATCCCATTTAAAAGAATCATGCTGATAACCACTTTCAAGGTAATAAAAAAAAGAAAAATCATCTTTCACCGAAACATAATTATCTGGCTCAGTAATTTGCTCCTCATCTGCATTATAAAAAACCATATGAATATCGGGTTCCTCGTTATCTACACGTTCTTTTTCAAGAACTGTATCACTTGTCTTTATAGGCTGAGAAGGCAATCTATTTTCTTTAGCTTCATCACTAACTGTTTTTTTCTCAGACTGTTGTTCAGAAAAAAAATGCATGTTTAAAGAAGTATCATCATCTGCTAAAGTTATTTGGCTAGATGCAATCAGCAATAAAAAAAATACGCTAGTTGTTTGTGTTTTCATCTTAAATAATTAACCCGTTAAACTCTTAACAAATGCATCTAACATTTCTTTAATCGGATATTCCAAATGAGAAATTTTCCAAGTCAATATCCCTGATCTTTTTAAAATCACTTTTGTCATCAACCCTGAGTCTTGTTTAACAAAAGTATGTGCTTCTGTTAAAGAAGCAAAAAACACAGTGGCATCGTTGAAAACAGGTTGATAAGAAGCATCCGTTTTTTTAGGTTTTATATAATCAAGATTACCTTTCAGCATTTGTTGATAACCCGCAGGGGATAATAATGAATCCACCGCTTGATCTACATGTCTAAAAGCATCACCATAATCCTTCCATGCTTGAAATCTATCTTCCTGGCGATCAACATCCTTTTTAATTTTCAATTTTCCTTCAATCACCTTCGTTGCTAAAGCTCGATGTTGTTCCATATCAATATAATTATTTAGCGCAGTTACATCGTTCTCTTTTATCGCTAAATCAATATTTTTTAACGTAAGATAAGGAGAGTACAAAAAAGCGCCTACCATACAAAAAAGCAATAAAACCAAAGCAACTAAAATCGTATTTTTCATATCAAAACCTTTGCACCCCAAGAATAAAATCAATACATCTCGTAGGTTAGGCTGCCGTCTCTTTGGCAACCTAACTGTGAATGTTGGGTTAACGATAAAGCCGTTAACCTACGAAAATAACAAAACTAAAACATCATCTGGCCTTATATTTTTTTATTTTAAAAACCAAACGTATCATCAACATACTACCAATAAAAAGGGAATAAACTACTGGCTCAGTCAGATCTAACTTAACCAACCAAAAAAAATGCACCAAAGCAGAAATAGCCGCTACATAAATCAATTGATGTGTTTTTTTCCAATACCTTCCACACTTTTTTTTCATTACTTTCGGTGACGTTACCGCTAAAATCAGTAAAAGACTATAAGTAAACAACCCCACCAGAATATAAGGACTTTTTGGGATTTCATCAACAAACTGCTCCCACGAAAATGACAAATCCAAAACCAGATAAACGATTAAATGCAAGCTGGCATAAAAAAAACAAAACAACCCCAACATTCGTCTATATCGAACAGGCCAGTTTTGACCCGTCAATATTTTTATCGGCGTTAACATCAAGGTTAAACATAAAAACCGTAATGCCCAGTCACCTAAGCTTAGATGCAAGGTTTCAATCGGGTTAGCACCTAAATTTTCAGTAATAGCAGCTCTTAGCAATAAGAAAAAGGGAATCAAACTACTAAAAAATAACAGCCCCCAAGCTATTCGTCGAGACAACATTAAATAAATTGTGTTAAATCCATATTCGCATATAAATGTGCTACCTCTTTGCCATACCCATTAAACATTTCAGTTTTACGCTTGGGTGAAAATAAACTTCCCCCCAGAATTTTTTCTCTAGCCTGACTCCAACGAGGATGAGCAACTTCTGGATTTACATTAGCAAAAAAACCATATTCATCCGGCGCATTTTTATTCCATGCCGTTTTCGGCATCTGCTCAGTCAAGCGAATTTTAACGATGGCCTTAATGCTTTTAAAACCATATTTCCATGGCACAATAAGCCGTAAAGGAGCACCATTTTGTTTAGGCAATTTATCGTCATACATCCCTGTTGCTAATAGAGTTAAAGGATTCATCGCTTCATCTAATCGCAATCCTTCAACATAAGGCCACTCCAATGTATTACTGCTTTGCCCGGGCATGACTTTAGGGTCATACAAAGTAGTAAACTCAACATATTTTGCTTTAGACGTTGGTTTAAACTGCTTTAACATTGCAGCTAAAGGAAACCCAATCCACGGTACAACCATAGACCAGGCCTCTACACAGCGGAAACGATAGATACGTTCTTCTAAAGGGTTTTTCTTTAAAATATCTTCCAGATGATATATTCCAGGATTTTCAACTTCACCTTCAATGCTGACACTCCAAGGATCAACTGTTAATGCTTGCGCCCGTTTAGTTGATTCACTTTTTCCAGTGCTAAATTCGTAATAATTGGTGTAAGACTCCACATAATTTTGTTCTGTCGTTTCTAATTTTGCTGAATAAGGCCCCAGTGGAACTTTAGAATAGGGTAATACCTTCTTTTCTTCAGCATATGAAACGCCCGATAATAGACCAGAGCCAGCTACAGATAGCCCAGCACCCATCGCTGCTTTGATCAATTGTCGTCTCGCCAGAAATAGTGATTGATCGGTTATTTCACTTGAAAGAATTTTATCTTTATTTTTAATCAACATAATTTATCTCGCTAATTTGGTATAAACCGAATATTTATCATAATCGTGAACCAGAAATCATTTATCACCGTAGGTTGGGCTAACAGCTCCACCGTTAACCCAACATATTCACAGCACAAATCGTTGGGTTGCCAAAAAAGACGGCAGCCCAACCTACACAATACGTTAACCCAACATATTTACAATACACCCTCATTGTTTACCAACCTTAATCCGCTCATAACTCTCATCAAATGATTCAGCAGAAATCAAATACATATAAGTTGTATCCCCCTGCACACCCATTTTTTCCAAGACTTCATGCTCAACAGAAGAAGCCAGCCAACGCCCCTTTATTTGTCGATAATCCAGATTAACTTTGTCATAAGAATAATTATGCACTTCTAAAGCAGTCACATGAACACCTCCTCTACGCCAACCAGCAACAGGTACAACTCGAACCCGCTCATCATGAAACAACTCAACCTTCTCATGATAATTGACTGCTTCAGGCTCAATATTTTCAACAACTTCACGTTCATAGGCAGGAATCTTAACTGCTTTAGCCGCATATTGACTTAACTCAACATAAATTTGCTGAGTTGCAGTAAGCTGTTTTTTAACAGGCCTCTTTTTTTGAACATGTTTCTGGCTCTGCGGTAATTTCTCAGGCTCATGTAAATCCCCTTTTTTATGATAAGGATCAAATTTATCTTGTTCGTCATACAACTTATATTCATCTTGTAAATCATAACCTTTTGGGTCACGACGATCATTTTTATACATATCTAAAGTGGCATCAGAATCAATTGCTTTTGGGTGAATACTGTTTTTCTGTAAAAAGGTATTACTAATCGATTCAGCTTTCTGTGGAGCAGATATAATATGTGGTTTAATAATAACCACAATTTCTTCTCGGCTACGAGTGTCAGCTTCTTCTCTAAAAAAGAAACCCAGCAAAGGAATGTCGCCTAAAATAGGAACCTTTGTTTCAGAGTCTCCACTTTTCTCACTAATTAATCCACCAATAGCAATCGATGTTTCATTTTCAGCTACAACTGTACCACTGAAGACTCTTTCATTAACCACATCGACTTCAGCTTCTTCTAGTCCAAGGCCACTTGAGAGGGGTATTGTAGCTCCCTTCTCAAGAAAATTTGATTGCGAAATTAAAAGCCGAAGGCTGACGGTTTTATCCGCATTAATATTAGGAGTCAGTAATAATGTTGTTCCGATAGCCTGTGTTGTCGTTACAGGAATTATTCTAGTGATAGTTGATGTGCTTGTACCACCATCACGGTTCTCAAATTCATGTATTGATGAAGTGAAACCTGTTGTAATAGGCCTCTGTTGTCCAACAAAAATACGGCTGACTTCCTGATTAGTTGTCATTAACATTTGAGTTGAAAGTGTAGTAATACGTTTTTCTTTTTCCAGCAGTTCTATTCGCGCTTCAAAGCCTTCACTTACAAGAGACGCAAGTAAAGCAGGTTCAAATACAGCCGCACTTGTTTTTAGTGCATTTTTAACAAAATTTGATGCATTATCAGGATCACTTGGATGTGCTTTCAAAGTTGAAACCTGAGCATTTCCACTTTTAAGTTTAAAATCAAAGAGGGAATCAAAGCCGTCTGATAAATCAATTTGCAACACTCTTACCTCAAGCAACAGCATTGAACTTTCTTTATCCAGTTCATTAAATAAATCGCGAATTGCATCCATGGCATCAGAATCACGAGTTCTAACTAACACTCGGTTTTGACGCTTTATAACCCCCACAAAAATAGGAACCTGATGTTTTATAGCGTCAGTTAAAAACTCTCGACTTTGTTCCATATCACCTAATAAAACTCCTGGTGCATCATCTTTTTTACTGGAATCCCCCAACACCCCTCTAGATGATTGGATCATGTCATCAAATTCGGAATCCTGAACTCTTCGGTTATTACGACGATTTGCCTGGCCAAATGCATTTCTATTACTACCATTTCGACTGTCTTGATTAGAGCCAACACCCGAGCCACCACCACCTTCACCAATTAATTCAAAGCGTTCAAATCGCTTGCTTATTTCAGTTGCCAATTCATCCTGATTTTGACCAAAACTTAACTTAACACGCTCTCCATATAAATTCTGTATCGTATCAGCCAGATCAAGTGAGTTCTTGGCATTTTTCAAGGTGAATATTTTAGTTATTTCATTCTTAAATTCCACCTGTTCCAAGCGATATTCATTGACTGTATAAATTCGGATAATATTAGATTTCTGATCCATCCTGTACCACAAGTTATAAGTTTTTGCGATGGCATCCAATACCTCTATCGGTTTCACCTTCTTTAAAAACATAGTGACTCTTACATCAGAAGCCTTCTTAGAAGCCATAAAATTCATATCGGTTTGTTCAGCTAAAATTCTTAAAGCATCACCAACGGAAACATCCCGAAACTCAATTTGCTCAATTTGATTACTCTTTGCTTTTTTCTTACTTTTCCCTTTAATAACGATAGGTTCATCAGCAAGAGCCAACTCCATTTGCCCAGTAAAAGTTAAAGTACTGCAAAAAAACAGCACGATGACACGATAAAAAATAGACTTCATATTCCTTGATTGACCCATAACTAACGTAAAATTAACAATTGATTAGGTGGTGAGACGTTTAACTTAATCTCACATAACTCAATTTTTTCAACATAAATCTCTAGCACCACATTTCCTTTAATCTCAGTAAAAGTGTACCCTTCCCTTACCATATGAGTTTTCTTACCCAGCTTAATTAAAGCGGTTCTTTCCTTGCCATAGCCATCAATAATGGCAGCCAGTTCAATATCGGGTAACACAGTCACCGCGGCAGGTGTAGTCGTGCTGGTAGCATCAGCTGTTTGTGGGCCTAAGCGTTTTAATGCACTTTGAAAACTATCACTAATCCGAGTAGGGTCCTCTAGTTTTTTTGTCATCCCCGAGGCTCCTGTTTTCATATTCAAATCTGATAACGGCTTAGCCTTCATTTGACCAGAATTTGCTGTAATCGGCGGTGACATTGATGGCGAAGTAGATGATGGTTCTGGTGTGTTTTTCTCCGCAGGTAAAGCCGGTGTGCCCTGCTCATTTATAGAGGGTTTTGATGGTATTTTTTTTGTTGGGTTATCAGCAGGTAATACTTTTTTATTGATAGGATTAACAGCCTGAACTGGAGGGGCTTCTTCTGCAAAAACAGAAAATGAAAGAATAATAAATAGAGGTAAAAATACTATCCCAACGCTATATTTAAAGATTTTCATTGTGGGCTGCCTCCTGCCGCGGTAAACATAGCAACCAAAAAAGCACCATAGACAAACCCAACCATACCCCCCACTAAAACAGTAATTGCCGGGGCTATCATTCCCACTAAAGTATCAATAGCATGGTTTAATTCTTCCTCATGAAACTCAGTCATCTCTTCTAAAATATCATCCAGAGTCCCTGAGTTTTCACCAACTTTCATCATTCGTAACATTAACGGCATATAAGATATTTTTTCATTAAGAGGATCAGATAAAGACGACCCTTGTAAAACTTTTTTTCGGGTATAAGCAATTCGGCTGGCAAGATAAGTGTTGTTATGTAACCTTTCCATCGTCTCCAGTGTTTCAATAACGGTGACACCCGCCGCCAGCATCATACCCGCTGCACGACCAAAAATAACCGTGCCATTTAATTGTGCAATATTACCCATGACAGGCACATGTAAACCAATAAAATCAAGCCACCACCGACTGGGCGGCCAATGATGTAAGATGACAAACACAACAACAATAATCCCGGCAACCGTTAAAATCCCTGGGCCGTTTTCCATAATCCAGTCAGAACTATCAATCAAAGCCTTAGTTAACGGTGGCATTGGTTTTCCCATAATCAGGAGCAAATTTTTAATTTGCGGCACAATTTTGACCAACATCAAAATGGCAATACCAATGGCAAACAGCAAAACAAACAACGGATATTTCATCGCCGACGTTACTTTTTTCTTAATCTTTCGACTAGCCGCCATCTCTGCTGAAGCTTGATCCATTGTCGTATGTAAAGACCCAGTAGCCTCTCCAACCTTAATTAACTGAATAGTAAATTCAGAAAAATGTTTATGTTCTTCAAGCGCTTCAGTAAGACTGCTCCCTTGCTCAACCCTTTTACCAATAGTCTCCCACACCTTACGCACACCAATCCGTGAGTATTTTGCAGTCATCGCCAACGCTTCCAGCAAACTAATACCACTGCGTAACATCACTGCAATTTGATGAAACTCGTGCTCAATATCAGAAGGACGAATAGACCGATATTGCAGAGGGTTAAGGCTCCAGGTTTTCTCTCCTTTAGGTTTTTTTGCTTGAACCTCATTAATTTGTAAAACAAGCAAACCGTTATCTTTTAATGCACGGATAGCTTCTGCTTGCGTATTACCTTCAATAGTCGCGCTCTGCTGCTGACCACTCCGATTTCGAGCGGTGTATCTAAAAACAGCCATTAGCAAACAAAGGAAGCTGAGGCTGCCGTCTCTTAGGCAACATAATATTTATGGGAGATAAAAATATTGGGTTAACGCTAACACCGTAGGTTGGGCTGTCGTCTCTTTGGCAACCCAACATTGCAGTCTGTCCAACCGTTGAGTGAACGAAAGAGCCGTTAGCCCAACCTACGCAAAACATTCTATCAACCCATAAAAATATTGGATTAATGCTAACACCGTAGGTTGGGCTGCCGTCTTTTTGGCAACCCAACATGGCAATCCGTCCAATCGTTGGGTTAACGATAGAGCCGTTAGCCCAACCTACGCTATTTTTTGGCAATCAAACATTCCAAAAAAGCACAACAAAACTACCATGAAGACGCGATCTGAATAACTTCAAACACAGACGTATCACCATCCAACAATTTCTTAATCGCATTCTCTAATAAACTATGAATTTCAGCCTCTTTCATTTTTGCCAGCAACTCACCCTCCCCCATTCCTTCGGCAATATCACGCGCCCACTCTGTTGAAATGGAGAGCATTTCATAAAGCCCAATCCGCCCGGAATAACCCTTACCAGAACAATAAATACAACCAGAAGGCTCATAAACCGTACGTCCAGCAAGCTTTGGATTTAACAAAGTAAACGCTTCCTTTTCAGACAAAGGACGAGGAATTTTACAAGCACTACAAAGCCGTCTTAATAATCGTTGAGCTACCACCAATCTTAATGCAGCAGCAACCATATAAGGCTCCACCCCCATATCAATCAATCGAGTAATCGTTGCAGCAGCAGAATTGGTATGCAAAGTCCCTAATACCATATGCCCCGTCAAAGAAGCCTTAATCGCAATATCAGCGGTTTCCTTATCCCTGATTTCACCGATCATCACCACATCAGGATCATGTCGTAAAATACTCCGTAGTGCAGAAGCAAACGTCACCTTGCTAGCGCTATCAACCTCACACTGAGCGATACTATCAATCTCATACTCAATCGGGTCTTCAATCGTAATAATATTAACGCTACGTTCTTCTAACAACAGCCTGATAGAGGCATATAAAGTGGTTGTTTTACCACTACCCGTAGGCCCGGTTAAAATCATCATTCCCTGGATTCGGGTTAGAAAATTTTCTACTAACAATTTTCCATCAGGCTCAAACCCCAGCTTATCTAAAGTTAAAGAATCTGTTTGCACCGCCAATAAACGCATGGTGATTCGCTCACCATATTTGGTAGGTAAAGTTGCGACCCGCACATCAATACGCCGTCCCCCTTCAACAAATTGATGAGAAAAACGTCCATCCTGCGGCATACGTCTTTCTGAAATATCCAGCCCAGCCATTACTTTTAAACGGCTAGATAATTCATGGTAAAGACTATTGCTTAATTCTTTATACATCTCCAACTGACCATCAACCCTAAACCGAATTCTTGAGTTTTTATAACCAGGATCAAGATGAATATCAGATGCCCCCCTTAAATAAGCCGCATATAACAACTCTTCCCCTGCCTGAGTGGCTTCCTCTCCATCATCTTGAGCAGTGATTTTTTTAACGGCTGTTTGGGGTGCTGTTGTCACAACATCCCCATAAACATCATTAAGAATTGTTTTTAACGCATCAGGATCTACCGTCCAGGGAATAACGGGCGCTTTGACCATCCGTTCAACCGCTTTAAGCGCCATTTGGTTACTGGTATCCGCACAAGCTAAATGCACAGAACCATTAAATTCTACAAAGGGTAAAAAATGTCGTCTAAGGGCAATTTGAGCAGGGATTTTTAAAGCACAAGTAGGATCAATACTGATTTTAGTGACATCTAATTGATGAGTAGAAGGAGATAAATTGACATGATCAATTAATTGAATACCAAGCTCAGTAGAGTCATCAACTGTTTTTACCCAACGCACAGTCCCTTGTAGAGTCAATTGATTATTATGCGCTTTAAGGCTGATAGTAATATCCATATCCTGTTTAAAATCATCAACAGGAAAGGCTAAATTAACCCCCAGACCATTAAAGCTTTTATTATCAACGGTACCCGTTAAATGCATCTTATCAACAAATAAAATAGCACTCCAGCCGGATAATTCTTCACGAACCTCTTCTCTCTTATTTTCTTGCTTAGTTGCATCGTAAGACCCAACATTAGATACAGTAACCATAAATTATAATTATTATTAAAAAACACTCATCACCGTAGGTTAGGCTAACAGCTCCACCGTTAACCTAACAAAATCACAGCACAAAACCGTTAACCACATTCACAACACAACCATCCTATATCCATAACTGCAAAACCCATTTCATTTGCCCCTGTTTTGACTGGCTGCTATCCTCCTCGGGTAATTCCATACTAATCGACACCGGAATCACATTAAACTGCCTATTGGCAAAACCTGCCATCGCTTCATACACATGCTGATACGAGCCAAAAAACTGGATTTCTCGCAATCTGTCTAACCCCGTATCTTTAACAACGGCTACCCCAGCCACAGGTGCTGGAGCAACAGCCGCGCCACCAACAGATACACTTTTCCCACCATTTTTAGAAGCCTCTAACCACAACTTAACCGCATTAAATGATTTAGGTAAATTAGCAGAATCAACCGTCTTCACCCAATCCTCCTGCACCACATGCAATTGATTGGCAACAAAATAATTAGATAACTTCTCAAGCATCAAATTAATATTCCCCGTCCCTTCAAGAGTTTTAGTATGCTTATCTAACACCTTCTTAACCTTACTATGCTCAAGGGTCAGTTTTGATACACTTTGTGCAATACTGCTCTTCCGTTTTTGCAATTCAGGTAAAACAGCAGAGGAAATACCTTTACTGTCCATCGCTA
>VAPK011115466.1_pt1 | contig 11171 bp, 5 predicted proteins | sample 3395031 | NCBI WGS metagenome assembly VAPK01 (sample SAMN08290443, study PRJNA428436) | hydrothermal vent metagenome | isolation source: Deep-sea hydrothermal vent chimney 1 | place: Pacific Ocean: Juan De Fuca Ridge
GTCACGCATTGCCAGTTTTATATAATTGTCATCCCAGTCATCATAGTTACAGAAATTACTTTTCCAGTGGGATTTGGCAGCACTATATTTTTGCTCAAGCTCACCCTCTTTGGTTGCCCATGCCCAGGAAGCATTTGGCAATACAGGCAATGGTCGTTTCTGTCCTTCCCGGTATAACTTGACAAAGAGTTTAAGATATACTTCTGCCTCATTCTGATCCAGGCGTTTAAATTGAATATGCCTGTCACTAGTGAGCATTGTGCTGTTTTCATTCTCTGGTAATTGCCTGCTGGCACATAATGCCAGGTGATCAATCCATGCAGGCAGTATGTTTTTACCCTGTAGTCTTGATGCAGTTCTATGCAATAATCCTTTGGTCTTGATGCAGTTACCTACCTGTCCAGCCAGTACGTTATCATCAAGGGTCAGTTCTATGCGGCGTGATTCAGCCTGGCTTCCAAGGTATGGTTCCAGTTCTTCCAATGTGTTTGTAACATCCATTCTTGTTTGAGTGAATTCCAGCTCAGATACTGGTCCATGGGGTAACTGTCCTCTGGCAGATAGTGACTTTCTATCTATGTTTTTACCTTGTAGATGGGCATCTAGCATATCCTGTTTGATTTGCCATTTTTCAAGTGCATTCAGGTTAAATGATTCTTCGTCATTGCTGGTTTCATGCTCAGTTAAATATAGCTTGAGTTGTTCATTAAAGAAGAATTTAACTGGATGTTTAAAAAATTGTCGGAAGCGGTTCAGGTAAATGACTTTGTCAGTCCCATCACTGTCAGATTTTTTATAATCAGGCAATATATAATCAGGCCAGGTGGTATTCGGGCTATCTGAATCAGATATGCTGCCAGCAGAGACAAGCTCCTTTTTCAGGTTATTGACTTCACATACTTCAAACCAGTATTTGTCATGACTATGAGGATTACCCGGTTGATAATTGACAGTAGAGAAGGGTTGTAGTGGATGCTCTATAGTAATAGCCGTACTTGCAGCACCTTTATCAGCAGTTGTGTATTGCTCGTCTATATAGTCGAGTAATTCCCGTACCAGTACAGAAGGCTGGCGTTCAGAATTATCTTTCAGATCTCTACCGCTGTAAGTAATGATCATTTTCTCTCTGGCACATAACAGTGTTTCCAGAAATAGATACCTGTCCTCATCTCCCTTAACAGGGTCTCCCTGTTTCCAGTGGTCTTTGAGTGTGTCGAACTCGACCGGGTGATCAAAGCGCGGGAACGGCTTATTATTCATTCCCAGCAGGCCAATTACTTTAAATGGTAAGCTGCGCATGGGGCGCATGCCACAAAAGGTAACGCCGCCAGAAAAATAACGACCGTTAACTGTTTGCTCACCAAGAGAATCCTTAAGCCATTGTTGCAGTAAATCTGGTGTGATCAGATTATCACCCGCATTGGTAGTCAGGGTATCCAGCACATCCCGTATTTGTTGTATTTTACCGTCACTCTCCTTGCTGTATTCAACACTCCCGAACTGGTCGTTATCACCAAGATTAGCAAAAAAATCATCGAGTAATTTGTTTAGTGTTTTTTGCCACTCGTCAGATGTTTTATCTTTAGCCAACAGTCCTCGCCATTTGTTCAGGAGTTCAAATAATAGCCAGAATTTACCCAAGCTTAGTGCTTTCTCTGTCGAACTAATATCAAGTGGTGCAATAGCATCGTTCCATAAATTGCTTTCACCCATACCATCGCCCATGGCATAGCCTGAGAATAAGCGTTGCCCTGCCTGTTTCCAGGTGTTTTCAAGTATGGGGGGCAAACCAAGTTCTTTCTTGTGTTGTTCATCAGCGCCCCAGCGGACGTTAGACTGAGTGACCATATAGTGAATGTTCTCTACTGCTTCAGCCTTCAGGTCAAAACGCTTGCGTAACTCAGGAATATCAAGACAGGATAAAACCTCTGATACCGTGAGGCGGCTATTGGGTAGATTCAACAGAAAAAAGAAGCTACGTATAAGTGGATGCTCATCAGCAACTGTTGTGTCAGACAGATTCCAGGGTATTGTGGGTCTGCTTGCTGATTCATCCTTGTTAAATACAGCCTCTATATAAGGTGCATAACGGCTGATTTCGGGAACCATGATCAGAATGTCTTCCGGTGTCAGGCTGTTATCTGCTTCAAGTGCATTTAATAGCTGGTCGTGCAAAATTTGGCATTCACGTAGAGGACTGTGGCATATATGCAGTTGTAGTGATTTGTCTCCAGCATCAATGACCCCATCATCTTCACTCAAGTTAAAGATACTGGACTGAAGCTGGTGCAATAGAGTGTTGTTACCACTATCTTTGAAATCATCGCTTTCGACAACTAATGAGTCGTTATGATTAAGAAGCAAATCCTGGAATGCCTGCCCTTGGCGACCCCAGGAAGCCAATAGTTCATTGCCAGTGTCGTAGTAAGCAGTCTCGTCAGGCGTAAGTAGTCTTTTCCTCGCTATTGCCCTGCGGTTTACCAGGTCGGCCCAGTATTGATCGGTTGGACTGTGATGATAGATGTCGATCTGGCAATGTTTTGAGAGGGCGTGGAGTATCTCAACAAACAGGGGAGGGAGGGTAGATAGCACAAATAGACTAAAACGCTGCGGGAGTTTGTTGCTGCGTGGTTTGTGGTGTAACTTCTCCAGTAATTGGTCAATAACAAAAACCCGGTGAGTAGTTTCATGCCCTTTGATTAATTCTTGCCAGAGACTGGATTGCCATTTGCCATGCTTGCCTGTGCCAGGTTTTCCCTTGCTCCAGTCACGAATTAACTCTGGGCGATAGAGCTGATAGCGATCAAGTACATCGGCAATTTTAACTGATAATTGCCAGCGTTTGAGGTCACTTTTGTCATTATCCAGATAATGCTGTAACTGGCTAAAAGCAGGCTGCTGTATCAGTCCTGGTAACAAACTGAATATCTTCCAGCTTGAAGAAGCCCTGCCAAGCGGGTCTTGTTCGGGTACATCCGCAAGAACATGAGTGATTAAGTTCCATATCCATGAAGCAGGGAGAGAGTAATATATATTAGCAGCAATACCACTATGTTGTGCCAGTTGCAGGTTAACCCAACGACCCATAGCTCGGCTGGGTGTAACAATTTGCTCCGGTGCAAAAACAGAGTTCAGCAGGTTCTGAGCCAAGCGACACCCCATAGCCTCAAGCAGGGACTCAACACGGTTTGAACTAAAAAGATAAAGCCCTGATTCAACAGTGTTGCCTGAAAAAGGGGTATCTGTATCTGCAAAAGTGAGTGACATTTGTGCTGAAGAGTCCTTCCCTGTATTCATGGCAAGCAAGTATACCCAATCATTCACCCCAACAGGATTATTTAAAAGCCTGGAAATATTCTTGTCCCTGATCTGGATCAATTTCTTGAGGAGTAACTTACTATACAATCCCCGAGCTTTTTAGTGCGAATTGACTAATCAGAGGCTCCCTAAGAAACCTCTGATTCAGTTAAATCCCTCCATCATTCCCGTGAAAACGCTGTGAAGGAGCCTGGAAGTACTCTTGGGGTGCGGGTTGATGGGTTCTGTTTCGACTTAACCCGCGTGAAATTAATTATTGAATAATAAATTATAAGAATATGATAAAAAGAGGACTAACTGGCAGTTTATTGCTGGTATTATTGGGGGTCATCCTTTGGGGTGGTTTTAATACTGGAATGGAAGCAACCAATACAATGGAGTTTTGTATTTCATGCCATGAAATGGAAAGTACTGTGTATCAGGAATATAAACATTCTGTACACGCATCAAACCCATCAGGAGTGCAGGCTACCTGTCCTGATTGTCATGTCCCCAAGCAATGGGTTCCCAAAATAATGCGTAAAATAAAAGCTTCAGGAGAGGTCTATCACTGGCTGGCCGGAACAATAGATACAAAGGAAAAATTTGAAGCAAAACGGCCTATACTAGCTAATCGTGTTTGGGCGAGTATGAAAAAATCAGATTCCAGAGAGTGTCGTAATTGTCATAATACAGAGATTATGGAGTTAGAAGGACAGGCCAGGTTTGCAGCCAGAGCCCATAAGAATGCATCTGAAGGAGGTAAAACCTGTATAGATTGCCATAAAGGTATCGCTCATAAACTACCTGAGTCAACAGAGCTTGTTGCTGTTGCTGAGATTAGCGATGAGGACATGGATTATGGAGAGGAAATTAACGAAACTTGTGCAGGCTGTCATGGTGAACATGGTGAGGGTAGCATTGATGGTGAATATCCGCGTATAGCAGGGATGAATGCGGATTATCTGGCTCAACAGTTACGTAATTTCAAAAGCAGGGATCGACTTAATATTCCTATGGCTCCATATACAAATGACCGTGAATTGCCAGAGGACGATATTATTGCTGTATCAGCCTATTTATCAAGTATCAAGTTACCCACAAAACTGGTGATCGTTGATGCAGACAAATCACAAACAAACCAACAATTCGATGCACTGCAACGTTTAGAGGATAGTAGAGCAGTGCTTAATATTGCCCGTTATTCAGGGAATATTGATGCTGGAGAGCGCAGTTATTCTAAAGAGTGTGCCACTTGTCACGGTAAAAATGGAGAAGGAACCAAAGGAGGTGTGATACCGCCTCTCACGGGTCAACACACCAAATACCTGAAGTTTCAGGTGGAAAAATTTCGTAAAGCTGAACGATTGCATGATGACCCTGCTGATGCTCAAATTTTCCAGCAGTTTGGGGATAACGAAATAGATGATATTTTGACTTTCATATCAGTCCAGGATGATTAATCAGGCTCCCTAAGGAGCCTCTGATCAAGTCTGGAATTCGTCATTCCCGCACCCCCTCGTCATTCCCGCACCCCAAGAGTACTGTAGGGTCGAATTCATTCGACCAGCAATGCTGGGAAGAATACTGAGGGTTGGCTTACACCCCAAACTATAGTTGTGCGAATGAATTCGCACCTACAACCATCGCAGGCTCCTTCACAGCGCACCCCAAGAGTACTTCCTCCGTCGCTAAGGCTGTTTCCACAGGCAGACGGGTATTTGTCAGTTTTATCAAAATCCATGGGTATGGTTATTGTATCGACCACATGTATCATTTAAAAAGTTAATGGGACAGCAGTGTTTGATTATATTAATAACTTCGCATCTATTGGGTGATAAATATCTGCGGCATTTATAAGTGAGTTGGCTGTAAGTGCGGGCACGCCATAAACTTCTGTGTTGACGGAATACGCATGATTGATTTTTTTCAGGAGTAAATCAAAGTCACCGTCACCAGACAGTAATATCATAGTGTCAACGTTCTTTGCGATCTCCATAACATCAATAGTGATACCAACATCCCAGTCACCTTTGGCCGAACCATCACTGCGCTGAATATAAGGTTTGAGCTTAACTGTGAAACCAATATGTTTAAGCGCTTCCTGAAATTTAAGTTGCTTGTCGTCACCTTTGCGATAAATTGCATAAGCAATCGCAGAAATAACCTCTCCCTCAGAGCTTATTTGCCGCCAAAGTTTTCGGTAATTAAATTGGCGGCCATAAGCCTGGCGAGTGGTGTAGTAAATATTTTGTACATCGACAAAGATTGCAATTTTATTCATTGTTAACATTATCAGCGGTTAAGCTCAAAAAGCCAATATCTTCCATAATTGCATACATGGCTGGCAAGACCAGCATAATTAATACAGTAGATGTCAACATGCCAAATACTATACTGGTAACCAGAGGTACAAGAATCAATGCTTGAGAGCTGGTTTCAAATAGTAACGGGCTCATACCTGCTATGGTAGTGACAGAGGTAAGAAAAATAGCTCTAAAGCGATCATGCACGGCTTGTTTTGCTGCATCGTGCAAGACCATCCCGTCTTTGACATGAGACTTTACGAACTCGACCATCAGAATTGAATCATTAACAACAATACCAGCCAGTGAAACAAAGCCGATCATGCTTGGGAGAGTGAAATCAAGCCCCATAATCAAATGTCCCCAGATTGCACCAATAAGGGCAAGAGGAATGTTAATCATCACTATAAGTGGTTCACGATAATTTCGAAATTGCAGACTCAGTAATAAAAACACACCAAAGGCGCCTAAACCGAAGCCAGTTAGTATGGATAATTTGGTTTCAGTGCCACTCTCGACTTCACCTTTTAGTTTAAAAGTAATATTTGGGTAGCGCTCCTTGAGCGGGATTAAAAAGTTTTTCTCTAGCCCGGCTATAACCTCAGAAGTATTAGCAATGTCTGCATCAACATCTCCATAAATATTGACAGTTCGCTGGTGATTTATATGCCCGATACGAGCAAATTCACGCTCCTCGGTAACAATGGCGACACTACTTAAGGGGATTGCCTTCCCGGTTTTAGAAAACACGGTGAAATTATCAAAATCATGTAATTCATGATTCTTCTTACTGTCTAATCTGGCAACAATTTCATAGGCTTCACGTCCTTTGTAAATTTCACTGATTTTCACTTCCTGATATGCAGAACGTAACTGCGTTGCAATACTGCGTGAATCAACGCCTGCAGTTAAAGCACCGGGTTTAAGCTTGATGCTGTACTGCGGTTTACCCGGGCGAAGGTCATCCAGTAAATTACTGACACCAGCATAGCCTCTCAGCCAGTTCTGTACCTCCCATGAAGCCATTGAGAGTTTATCCAGGTCATCTCCACTCAGGCGAATTTCAATTGCACGTCCTGCTGGACCAACTCGTGCTTCCTTATATTGAATATTGACTATTTTGGGGAGATCACCTGTATTTTGTTTCCATGACTGGATCAATTGTGGGATTGTAGTGTTGCGTTTTTCGGTGTTGAGTAAGTCAACACCAAGAGTTGCAAGATGTGACCCATTTTCCGGAGCATCTCCATGTTGCCCGTATGAAACCTGAATATTTTTTATCAGAGGTTCTTTTTCATTTTTGCTTAGTGTTTGACTGGATTTTTCCAGTCCATCAAGCAAGGCCTTAACCATGTTTTCTGTTTCTGCCAGTGGTGTACCTTGAGGCAATAAAATTCTAGCCTCAAGATTATTGCCCTCAATATCCGGGAATGCCTTGAATTTAACAGTACCAGTTGCAATTAGACCAACTGAAAAAACCAGCATGGCCAGAGCCAAACCTACAGTGGTATAGCGATAATGCATAGCTGTATTTGCAAAATTACCAACCATATGTCGCAGCTTGTTAAAATTGGCTTCAACTTTCTGGCGCCATGCTGGCTGAGGTTTGTGGTGTGTGTGCTCTAGTGAATGTTTTAGATGGTGTGGCAATACCAGGAAGGCTTCAATTAAACTGATTGTCAACACAGAAAGCAATACCACTGGGAGTACACCAAGGATTTGCCCCATATCACCTGTCATCATTAACAGACTGCCAAACAAGAAAGCAGAAGTAAGATAAGAAGATATGACACCACGGAATACTTTCTTTGTGCCGTCAATGGCAGCATCTAAAGGTGATTTTCCTTTTCGGTATTCGTGATCAATACTTTCGGATAGTACTATGGCATCGTCCATGAGAATACCAATAGACATTAGCAGGGCGACCATCGAGATCATGTTAATACTTACTCCGAAGACCACCATCAGACCCAGGCCGCCTAAAAATGAGATGGGTAAACCTACAGCGATCCAGAAAGTGTACCTCCAGGAAAAAAACACGAGTAGTGCCAAGGTTGCGAGAATCAGTCCTTGCCAGCCATTTTTTAAAAGTAGTTTTAAACGGTCACGTACCGATGTGGAAGAATCGTTAACTATGGTTAGTTGTGTTCCCTGAGGTAGGATCTTGTTTTCTTTTGTAACAAACTCAGTAAGTGCATCAGCAACTTTCAGAGTATCATCTATAGTATTTTTGCTGACTTTTAACAAGGCTGCTGGTTTGCCGTTTAGTTCGATTCGCTCTTCAGGTTTTTCGAATACATCTTCTATTTTGGCAATGTCTCCCAGTTTTATTTCACCACCGTCCGGGGTGTTTATAATAACCAGGTCAGCTAGTTCATCAGCAGTCTTTTTGGCATTATCAAATCGAATTTGGTAGGAGGTTTCTGTAGCTTCCAGAGTTCCTGCCGGCAACTCCAGTGCTTGAGATGCGATCAAGTTAGCAATATCCTGGACGCTTAGATTATATTTTTTCAGAGTGTCAGGACGGATAAGGATTTGTAGTTGGTGAGTCGAAAATCCAGCCATGTCAACTATAGGAATCTGTGGTATGGCTAACAACCGGGTGCGATAATATTCTGCCAGGGCTTTTAACTCAGCCGGGGTTAGTTTATCTGCTGTGATGGCAACATTAGCAACAGGATTGGTTCTACCTAATTGCTTGACCACGGGATCTTCAACATTGTCCGGGAAATTCTGGATAGCGTCTATCGCGGCATTTATGTCATCGCTAAATTCACGTATATCACCTGCTTCCTGCATTTCTAAAGTGAAAATGGCAATATTGTCACGTGCATCACATTGCTGTTCTTTTAAAAAGCTGATTCCATCTGTGGCATCCTCAAGGGGATTGCAAATTCCATCTTCAACATCGGCAGGACTAGCTCCAGGATAGGCGACTGTAACCATCACCTTGCTGGGCTTGAGTAATGGAAAAGACTCTTTATTGAGGTTGTTTATCGAAGCAAGACCGAGAGCAATAATAGCCATCATCAGAATATTGCTGATGGTGGGGTGTGCTGCAAAATAACGAATCATTTTGACCTGCCGTCTGTCTTTGATTCTATGGAATTGGCTGCATCTATCGTATCTAATGGCCCCAGGGCATCCCGCGCAAGTAGATTTTCATATTCATCTGACTGGACTGGTTTAAGTGGCAGGCCCTCAATTACAGGGATGACATCGTTGATAATAATTCTTTCACCTTCGTCAACACCACTACTGATGACAACCAGCTGCCCCTGCTTATGTAAAATATTAACAGGTCGAATTTCTAACTGATCGTTGCTATTAGCGACGTAAACACGCCCTTGGTGAATGGCTTTTCTTGGTAATACCAGCATATCCTGAGCAGGTGCGAAAAACTCTACGGCTGTATACATCCCTTTTAGTAACGGGGGACGCTTGCCAGGCAGTATGCCCGCATAAGGATTGCTAACCGCAACGATTAAACTGACTGTATCCCGGACAGGATCGATAGATTCGCCGATGCGAAGTAATTCCCCCAGCCATTTTTCATCATTATTTTCAAAACCTACCAGGCTAACAAATGCCTCAAGCCCCATTTTAGACAACATTGACTGCAATGCTTCAGGGTTCTGTAAATTTAGAGGCTGTTCGCCAAAGCCGGCCAATAATGGGCGGAATTGATTTGTTGGTAGCTGGGCATTGATTTCAACAGCATCTGTGCCCAAAGCTTCAAATAAAATACTGCCTGTGGCAGTAAACTCACCTTTTTCAACAGAAACCTTGCCGATACGGGCATCAAATGGCATACGAACTTCAGTTCGTCCCAGGGTGTCTTTACTTTGCTCAAGCTGAGTTTGGGATTGTTTAATCTGTGACCGGGTAACTGATTTTCGACTGGCATAACTTGCAAGTTTTCCCTGTAAATCTTCAACTTGTTGACTTAGTTGTAGAACTTTCTGTTGTTCTGCATCAACAACAGAACGTGCGATTAAACCTTTATCCCGGATAGTTAGAAGGCGATCCAGCTCTTTTTGACCAACCTGTAGATTCTTTTTGACAATTTTGAGTGAACGTTGAGCTGCTTTTTCCTCAACCTCCAGTTGAGTTAAGGAAGACTGGCTACCCGCCAGTCCGGCAGTGCTTTGATCCAGAGAAAATTCAAATGTAGTTGGTTCAATGCGTAGTGCTACAGTACCTTTGGAAAGACTACCTCCTTTTTTAAGGGAAGGGTGGATATAACTAATCTTGCCACTAACTTCAGCTTTTGCTTTTAACAAAACAGCTGGCTCAATATTACCGTAAGCCACTGCTCGGGTACGAAAAGGTAACTTTTTCAGAGTGATTACCTCTACTGTCCTGGTAGGGAACTGCATTACCTCATGTTCAATGGCTGGTTTGGTTTTTACTTTTAAAACAACCAGTACAATAGCAATTGCAACAATAAGCGGAAGAATAATGGCTTTTTGGAATATTTTTTTCATATCATTTCTCAGTGTTATTTCTCAATGCATTATCAATAAAGCTCCAGACACCTTCGGCTTCCTGTTCAAGATCAAAGTCAAAATTAAAAATAGACCAGCGCATTACCAAACCCTGAATTACAGCAGCAATATAGGACGCAGTCTTCTGTGGGTCGAGATCACTGCTAAAATGCTGAGTATCTATACCTTCCTGTATAAGTGTTTCGATTTTTTTCATATAGCGTTTCATAACAGTTTGTACCGCCTTTTTTAAAACGGGTGATTCAAGATGCAAACGGTCAGAAAAAAGCAGGCGTGGCAAACCTTTGTGCTGGCTGATAAATCCAAGCTGTTTTTTGATTAGCTGCTGTAACCGCTCATTAGCTGGAGCATCACCAACGAAACACCCTGAAAGTGTTTTAAACATCTTTCCTGATAACCATTCAATTGCACTGGAAAAAATTGCATCACGTGTTTTAAAATGGCGAAAAATGGTAGCCTGAGCTATACCTACGTGATCTGCTATAGCCTGGGTTGTTACTTTCTTAACACCCAATTCAGCAGCCAGAGTAAGGGTGCTCTGTATAATTTCCTGTTTACGTTCTGCTTGTGGTTTTCCCATAATTCATAAAAAAGTGATTAATCACTCACATAATACAAATATCTATCCACACAGTCAAACCTTAAAAAGTAAAAATAAAAAATTCAGGAGTTAGTTCACTACTGTCCCGCACCCCTCTGTCATTCCCACACCCCTCCGTCATTCCCGTGAAAACGGGAATCCATGTCTGGAAGAATGCGAATCATCATGACATGCCCGTACTGTAGGGTCGAATTCATTCGACCAGCAATGCTGGGAGGAATACTGAGGGTCATATCTGGTAAAGCTAATCCAGCACAGGGTTAAGCTGTTGGCAGATCATGAAAAAGACCTTTAACTTAGTGCTATTCGGGACAGCAGCGGAATTAGTTAAAGGTTTTTCAGGAGCAAACAGGACAGGCAAGGTCTTTTTTGACTGTGACTTTATGCCATTCATTGATGCAGGCATCAAACAGGGTTAGTTCGCCTTTTAAGTGTTCTGCCTTTCCAATGAGTACCTGA
>VAPK010057899.1_pt1 | contig 11166 bp, 6 predicted proteins | sample 3395031 | NCBI WGS metagenome assembly VAPK01 (sample SAMN08290443, study PRJNA428436) | hydrothermal vent metagenome | isolation source: Deep-sea hydrothermal vent chimney 1 | place: Pacific Ocean: Juan De Fuca Ridge
CCAGCATTTCAAAACAATTGCTTATTTGCTGACAGGTAAATTGGATTTTTCTAAAATAAATTCCAATTGTTTACCCACTTAAATTTCAAAAGAGCCTTTTTATTCATCTTTGTATTTTTAGTGACCACTGAGGAGGAGCTATAGCTTGTTTATTTACGAGTTGGTTCTTATCTCAACGATATGTACCAAAGAGTAGGAGTAAAAAGAATTTTTGTTAAGAATTTAAAAGTGGGTAGGGGTAACTAGCCGCGTTTATCTTGGAAATGTCATGGATATACAGGTTGAAAACTACATGTAAAACCCTCATATTAGAATTAACTAAATTAGATTATTAAAAGGGGGCAAAATGCGAATGGATAAACTAACCAGTAAATTTCAGCAAGCATTGGCAGAAGCACAAAGCCTGGCTTTGGGTAAAGACCATCAATTTATAGAGCCTATTCATGTGATGCATGTTTTGTTAAATCAGGAGGATGGAAGTAGCAAGTCCTTATTGATTTCAACCGGAGCACAAGTAAATGCGTTACAGAATGAATTAGCACAGGAAATTGAGAGAATAGCTACAGTTTCAGGCTCAGGTGGTGACGTACAATTATCAAATGAATTATCAAGGATGCTGAATTTAACTGATAAATTGGCACAAAAAAGACAGGATCAATTTATTTCTAGTGAACTGTTTTTATTAGCTGCTTTAGAAACTAAAGGCAGGTTACAAACACTTTTAAAGAAAATGGGGGTGAAGAAGCAAGCCATAGAACAGGCGATTGAAAATATGCGTGGAGGGCAAAATGTCAATGATCCTAATGCGGAAGATCAAAGACAAGCCTTAACCAAATATACCATTGATGTAACGGAAAGAGCTGAGCAGGGTAAGCTGGATCCAGTCATTGGACGGGATGATGAAATCAGACGTACGATTCAGGTATTACAGCGTAGAACAAAAAATAATCCGGTGTTAATTGGTGAGCCGGGCGTAGGGAAAACGGCTATTGTTGAGGGTTTAGCTCAACGGATTGTTAACGGCGAGGTGCCAGAAGGGATAAAGGGTAAGAAACTATTGTCTCTTGATATGGCAGGTTTGATTGCTGGAGCAAAATTCAGAGGAGAATTTGAAGAGCGTCTAAAAGCCGTATTGAATGATGTTGCTAAGCAAGAAGGGCTGGTTATTTTGTTTATTGATGAGTTACATACCATGGTGGGTGCCGGTAAAGCAGAGGGTGCGATGGATGCCGGAAATATGCTAAAGCCGGCATTAGCTCGTGGAGAGCTCCATTGTGTGGGAGCAACCACACTGGATGAGTATCGGAAATACATTGAAAAAGATGCTGCTTTAGAACGACGTTTTCAGAAAGTTCAGGTTGATGAACCTTCTGTTGAAGATACAGTTGCTATTTTGAGGGGGCTTAAAGAGCGTTATGAGGTGCATCATGGTGTTGAAATTACCGATCCCGCGATAGTTGCGGCGGCATCACTTTCTCATCGTTATATTTCGGATAGGCAATTACCCGATAAGGCGATCGATTTGATTGATGAAGCTGCTAGTCGTATTCGAATGGAAATGGACTCTAAACCAGAATCAATGGATAAGCTAGAACGGCGTTTGATTCAGTTAAAAATTGAACGTGAAGCATTAAAAAGTGAGGTAGATAAAGCTTCGAAAAAAAGATTGGAAACTTTGGAATCGGAAATTTCCGAACTAGAAAAAGAATTTTCTGATCTAGAGGAGGTTTGGAAAGCTGAGAAAGCTGCTTTACAGGGTTCAGCTACAATTAAAGAACAATTGGAACAAGCAAGAATAAAACTGGAAGCAGCGAGTCGATCCAATGATTTAACGCTTATGTCTGAACTTCAATATGGGGAAATTCCGAAACTGGAAAAAGAACTGGATTTGGCTTCACAGGCAGAAATGCAGGATATGACTTTGTTACGTAACAAAGTCACAGATGAGGAGATTGCAGATGTAGTTTCTATGTGGACGGGAATTCCTGTTTCTAAAATGATGGAAGGAGAAAGGGACAAGTTACTTAGAATGGAATCTGAATTAAGTAAGCGAGTCATTGGTCAACAAGAAGCGTTAAAAGCGGTGAGTAATGCAATTAGGCGTTCACGAGCAGGGTTATCTGACCCGAATCGTCCAAACGGATCCTTTTTGTTTCTTGGACCAACAGGGGTGGGTAAAACAGAATTATGTAAAGCATTAGCTGCGTTTATGTTTGATACAGATGAAGCCATGGTACGGATTGATATGTCAGAGTTCATGGAAAAACATTCCGTTGCTCGCTTAATTGGAGCGCCTCCGGGTTATGTTGGTTACGAGGAGGGTGGTTATTTAACGGAAGCCATACGGAGGAAACCTTATTCAGTTATTTTGCTAGATGAGGTGGAAAAGGCGCATCCTGATGTTTTTAATATTTTATTGCAGGTGCTTGATGATGGGCGGTTGACAGATGGGCAGGGACGAACTGTTGATTTTAGAAATGCTGTAATTGTCATGACATCTAATCTGGGATCTGATCGAATTCAGGAGCTAGCAGGCGATGAAAATTATGAGGTAATGAAAGAGGCGGTGATGGAAATTGTAGAAACACAATTTCGTCCTGAATTTATAAATAGAATTGATGAGTCCGTAGTTTTTCATCCACTGGGTAAGGAGCAAATCAGAGCTATCGCCAAAGTTCAAATTGAGCATCTTAAACAACGCTTGTTGGAAAGAGAGATAGGGTTTGAAATAAGTGAGCAAGCACTTGATTTATTAGGGGACGCAGGATTTGATCCCGTCTATGGTGCAAGACCTCTAAAAAGGGCCATTCAGAATCAGTTAGAAAATCTATTAGCAAATGAAATTTTGGCTGGTAATTTTATAGCTGGGGATATTGTGAAAGTTGAATGTAAGGATGGAGTGTTAGTATTTAATAAATAATTAAGATAAAAGCTGTCACCATGGAGGGTGATAGCTTTTTTAAGGAAAAAAGTTATTTTAAATAGTATTATAATAAATAAGGTTTTTGTGGTGTAAATGCGTTTTGTTGTTATTTATCTGGTGAATTGATGCGATAATATAGCTTTTAGATGAACTTTATTTTAAATTAGGGGTTTTTTTACTATGGGAATGGGTAAATACTTGTCAATATTTTCACCAGCGACTGCGGAACAAAGAAAAGTAAATTTTGAAGATTATTGGGAATTTACACAACAACATGGAGGAGAATTGTTTGAAGATGATAAAGATCTTGCTAAAAAACGAGCCAGATTAAAACATTTTCAGGATAATCCAGTAAAACTTAGGAATCCTTTGTCTGATCCTGAAGCATTTTACCGTAATTATGTTGAGATGGAGGATGATCCAAAGTCATTAGATAAAATGACATTGATGCTGACAGGAGTGTATAAGTTTGCTCGTCATGAATGGGTGGGTATTAAAGGCGCATGGGATTCTGTTCCTGATATGGCTAATTCTCATACAGTAGAAGATAAAATTAGCAGGGTGCATTTGGCAGAGGAGTTTTGTCATGTACGCTTGTTTGATGAAATGCTAAAAACCTGTGGATTAGATAAAGTAGAATGGGTACCATTAGGCCCTATTAAAGAAAAAATTTACGAGCAATTTCCAAAGTTTCCGGGGTTTTTGATGGATACACCGGCATTTGTTACGGAATTAATGGGAGTTACTTTTTACTGTCACCTTCATGCGCTATTTGATGATGTTTTGGTTGATGAGCCTGAAGTGCGTGATCGATTAAAAGAACTTTTGGATGAAATAACAATTGATGAAGTAGCGCATGTTGGACAAAGAAGAAACTTTATTGGTCCAATCGGAATGAAAGTTTCAAAAGCACTAGTCAAGCCATTCTATACCTTGTTTTTTAATGACATACCTGAGGTTGCTGAATTGTTTGATGTTAAACAGATGATTAAAGACGGGGTAGCATTTGATTTTAATCAATTACCTGAGCATATGATTGAGCGTAGTTGGATACCTTCTTATTGTAAGGTGCTTGCATAATCCTAATGTTACATACAAAATCAAATTTCTTTCGTTAAAAATTAACTTTGTTATAATCATATCCTCATTAGACAAATACATTGAACGCATAGTGTTTGTTTGGCTTATATTTTATGAAGGAGAAATACGTGTTTAAAAAAATTATAATTGTTTCTGCGATTGCTGGTGTGCTGACTGGTTGTGCTAGTGGTCTAACTCCTACTAGTGTCGGTTTAATAACGGATGTTAAAGGTCCGATAATGGCTACTGGAGTAACGGGCACTAAGACAGGTACTGCATGTGCCAAGACAATACTTGGTCTGGTTAATTCTGGTGATGCCTCAATTGAAGCAGGTAAAGCAGCAGGTGATATCAGTGTAGTCGCTTCGGCTGATTATCATACAAAAGGTTTTTACCCATTTGTTGGGGAAACTTGTATTATCGTTACAGGACACTAAGTTTTAATAATCTTTTTTTAAGGTTTATTATTGGTAGGAATGCAAATAACTTACATATTTTATTTGCATTCTAGCTTTTATTTTTAATTTACCCAATTTACCCTCTTTACTTCCGGCTTTAATAACAAAGTTTGGTACATTATGGAAGGATTTAAACAAGTACGCGAAAGTCTTATTGACATGCTTGAAGAATTGGATGAACGATTGGAAAATATCACCCATAGCGATATAAAGCACCTTGATGAGTCTATTGATAAGGATTTAGATACTTCAAACGATGACATTGCTCCCCCGCAAGAGGGGAAAATAAAGATAGCAGATGATGAAATAGAGAAAATAAAACAAGCAATTTCACAAATTGACGAAGGATGTTATGGAATTTGTTTGGAGTGTGGGAAAGCTATAAAAAAAGAACAATTGGAAATCTCTCCTCTTTCTCAGACATGTGTTTGCTGTGGAAACAATAATAACACTCTATAATTAAGCTCGCCGTAATTGACATAATAATCATTTTCTTTCATATTTCACGAAGTATCTGCACTTACCAAATTTCCTGACGGTTAAATTTTCAAAAGTCCTCTGTTGAGGATGGGATGGTTGCCAAATTTGTATCATTAAACCTGATGAAACCTTTCTAAGTAATTCCTACTATTTATTTAAGAGTATTAAAGCAATCAGCACCTAAAGCTGGATTTTGGTATTATTATGGCCTATCTCTTAAACAGCAAAACAAAATCAGTTGCTACACTTTTCAAGTTTAAGAGTTTCAAATGAAACAAAAATGAGTCTTTAGCATTACAGAAGTGCCTATCTTTCATTTTTAATATTTTAAAGTAACTCTTGGCATAACTGATTTTTAAGGTATTTATTTCTTGATGCAAAAAGACACCATCCTAATTGTCAATAATAGTCATGTTTTTTGTGATTCATTAAAGCGTATGCTTCAAGACAAATACAGCCTAGTTATCGCGAAAAATGGATCAGAGACCTTAATTTATCTAAAAAAATATGAGATAGATCTAATCTTAATTGACATTGAGGCATTGGCAATATGTGAAAGTATAAAAAAAACAGGTCGTTACTATAAAATTCCTATTTTGGCTCTCACATCAAAATATGAGTTACAAAATGAACAAAAAGGATTTAGCTTAGGCATTGTAGACTTTATCTTAAAACCTCTTAGTGCTCCCCTTGTTAAAGCAAGAGTTTCCACACATATTGCCTTATCAAAAAAAATAGATCGTCATACTTTAAAGCTGGAACATCTTGTATCAAAACGTACTCAAGAGTTAACACGGGAAATTACTGAAAAGGAAAAAATTTATGATAAATTACATTATTTAGCAAATTTTGATTCACTTACAAAATTGCCTAATAGAAATTTGTTTACTGAACGTCTTTCTCGGGCTTATAGAAGAGCTAAAAAAAATAATACTTCTTTTTTTCTTCTGCTAATAGATCTTGATCGTTTTAAATATATAAATGATTCCTTGGGTCATCATATAGGTGATTTATTATTGCAACAAGTTGGACATCGTTTAGCAGAAATATTGCAGGGTATCGATAAGATTGCAAGATTAGGAGGTGATGAGTTTACGATTCTATTAACTGAGGCGCACAAAAGAGAAGATGCGGCAATAGTTGCAAAAAAAATCATCTTAGAGCTGTCTAAACTTTTTATAGTCCAAAATCATACCGTTCAAATAGGCTCAAGTATAGGGATAACGTGTTACCCAAATGATGGTGGTGATTTACATACCATACTTAAAAATGCTGATATGGCGATGTATGCTGTAAAAAATGAAGGTAAAAATGCCTATAAATTCTTTACAGCAGAAATGGCTGAAAATGCAAGTCATAGAGTGGAATTAGAAAAAGATTTACATAGTGCTTTAAGAAATAATAAGCTTACATTATGTTATCAACCCATTGTAGATTTGCAATCCGGAGTTATTTCAGGTTTTGAAGCGTTGCTACGTTGGCAACATCCAAAATACGGATTTGTATCACCAGAAAAAATTATATCTATTGCTGAGGAAAGTAATTTAATCCTAAAATTAGGAGGATGGATTTTAATTAAGGTATGTAAGCAAATAAATACTTGGCGAGAGAAAGGTATTATGGATTTTTATATAGCCATAAACATATCCACTCGTCAGTTTGATGAAAAGCATCATCTGGTTACTTTAGTTAAAAAACAAATTCAACAATATCAATTTCCAAAAAATTCAATTCAGTTCGAAATTACTGAAGGTGTCATTTTAGAAGACTCAAAACATACATTAAATACACTGCTAGAATTAAAATATTTGGGAATATTGTTATCAGTAGATGACTTTGGAACAGGCTATTCTTCTTTAAGCTATCTCCATCGTTTTCCTATTAGTATATTAAAGATAGACAAATCATTCACACATGATCTTAACTTGAGAGAGGGCGTAGATACGTTGGTTAAAACAATTATTGCGATGGGGAAAAGCCTAAATTTGTCAATTATTGCTGAAGGTATTGAAACGAAAGAACAGTTGGCTTTTTTAAAGAATCACGGTTGTGAATATGGTCAAGGTAACTTTTTTAGCAAACCTGCATCACCTTTCGAAATAGAAAAAATGTTAAGAAACGAAGAGTAAATTATCTTCATAAGGTGCATATACTTTGCGCGGTCACGGATGCAGATTTCTATCGGTTGATTTTTACCGATAGGCTGCGTTGCTAAAATGGTTGCGTAGCTTGCTATGCGCTCATTTTAGTGCCCTTGCTACCGACAAAAATCAACTCGATATAAATTCCGCATCCATGACCGCGTGAAGTATAAAATTTATTCTTCTAAGTCAGTCAATAACCTGGGTTTTTCTATTCCCCAGCCTTGTACGTAATCAACACCTATGTTTTTTAGTAGAGTGAAAACTTCATCATTCTCAACATATTCTGCAGTCGTTTTAAGGTTTAAGAAATGGGCTATTTCATTCATGGATGAGACGATTGCAGCATCTGTACTATTATTAACTATATCTTTAACAAAAATACCGTCGATTTTAAGATAATCAACTTCTAATCTTTTCAAGTAAGAAAAAGATGAATAGCCTGAGCCAAAGTCATCCAAAGAAAATTTACACTTAAAACTTTTGATTTGTTTAATGAATGTTTGTATGAACTGAAAGTTGTCAGCGGCGACTGTTTCAGTAATTTCAAAAATAATTTTTTCCAGTGGAATGTCACTGGTAGATAGGGTTTGTTTAAGAAAATCCAAAAATTCTTGGCTGTTCATGGATTCCCCTGAGAGATTAATAGAAAACCCGCCTAATATTTCAAAAGTCTTTTGGTTCTTTTTAATCCAGTCAAAAACAGATAAAACAACCCACTGATCAACTTCTGACATACGTTGGCAGCGTTCTACGGCAGGAATAAAATCGTTAGGTTTAATAACATTGTTTTTTTCATCTTTGATTCCAAGTAGAATTTCATAATGTGAATGAGAGTTAATTTTAGGATTTATCGCATCAATTTTTTGGCACCGTAGAAAAAGGCGATTTTCGGCTAATACTTGATTAATTCGTCCTACCCAATCTCGTGCGTTAAACTGTGACTTAAGGGATTCATCATTATCTTTATAGACCCTGATACAATTTCGACCCGCACTCATTGCAGACAAGTTTGCAGAGTCAACATTTTGTAGCACCGTATTGATCTCATAACTATTTTCCGAAAACAAAGGAACAATACCCATGCTGGCAGCTACCGCGTAATTTTTATCCTGCCACTTAAATTCACTACTGATAAATTTAAGATGTAATTCTTTTGCGACCTCGGCAGAACAGTTTTTTAGTAATACTGAAAAAGTTCTATCATTGATACGGGCATATAAATCATCTTTATTTACGTACTGTTTTAAAAGATTGGCTAGCTGCTTCAATAATGCTTCTACTCCAGAGACACCGCACGCATTGGTAATCGTCCTAAAATCCTGAATCTCTATGTTACAAAGAAGGTATTTAGCGTTATCCAAATTTGTTAATTCTCGTTTTAATTGAGTAATAAACTCTTTTTGGTTTAATAAGTGAGTCGTTGAGTCATGTGTTGCATTAAATATGAGTTTTTCATGGAGTTTTTGTAACATCAAATAAGTTGCTCGATCCATGATGGGGGTATCTAAACTATCAGTTGGGTTTGCTTTTCCCTCTCTAATCATTTCAGCTAAATTATCAGCTTTTAGCTCTAGTTTTTTTACGCCGTCTCGATTAACAAACACAAAAAGAGTATGGGCGTGGTTGATCCATGCTACTTTTAAAGGTTCAAACTTGTTGTCTAAAAGAAAAGTTAACCATTCGCCCACTTTTAAATGATCGACTTCATTGGTTGGTTTTCTGATGTTTGTGGATGCAGTTTTATTTTTATCCAACTCAAAATATGCCATTTCCAGCGCATCAGAACCGAGTTTACTTTTTTTATCAAGAAGTAAGGCTCTCAATTCATTTTGTATATTGCTATGAGCTAATCTATTAGCATTAACAGGTTGGAGTTCATGGTCAATAAAATCCAATGTTGTTATCGCTAATTCTTTACTTATTTGTTTTGCCCCGGTCAGCCAGTCAATTAAATTATTAATGGTAAGCAGATGGGTTTGGTAGTTTCGGTTGTTTTCATTTAATTTAGCTACAACCAAAAGATGTTGCCAACCAGATTCTAATAAGGTAATGATGATTTTGGGTATCTTTTTCCCATTTAGATTCTGGTTTAATTCATTTTGTACAAGCTCTTGAGCTTCTTTCAGTTTTTGTTTACCTTCATAAATACTTTGAACTCGCTTAATATTAAATTCGATAGATTTATCGACCGTTTGGGTGAGTTCATTTAAATCATGTTCAACAGAGCTAAAAATAGCGGGGTTATTGATTGACTCATTACTGATTTTTTTTATCTGTAGATCAAGTAATTTTCTAATATGAGTGTTTTTAACAATTTTGTTTTCTTTTACAAGTATTTCTAGCTTGGAAAGATGATTAATTATATCTCGAACTGGATGGTTCCCTGATTCCAGCATATCAGGGTTTTGTATAGCCTGAGACATGATTGGTATATAAATTTGTTGTAGGTAAGACTGAGTTTCCTGAGACAACAAATTATCATTGAATAATGTATTGATTAACGTGTTATATACGTCAAGGTTATTTTGATCTGTTATAGATAACTTTTTTTGTACGTTTAAAAGGCTATTTAGAGTTTGCTTTAATTCATTTTGTAACCCATGTTGCACTACTTGAAATTGTGATTTATTTTTAATGACATTTTTTTGTAAAAAAGACAGTGCTGAACATATTTCTTCTCCTGAATATTCATCTAGCCCATCTTCAATGATATTTTTTTCTTCAGCAATAGACTCTTTATGAACTAAATGCATTAAATTACGAGCTATACCCAAAACCTTTTTGGTTTCGTTAGCTGAAAAAACCGGTAAATTATTTACTTTGTTGTTGGTGTTTGGTTGATGCTGGGTTTGCTCATTAATTTGAGATTGATTTATCAGAGGTGTAGATTTAGTGGAGGCAGGGGAAAGAGGGAGCGAGTGATCGAGATGAGCACTGATTTCTTTCTCTATTTTGGGTATTTTTTTTGAGTTAGGTGTAGGTGTTTTGGTTTTTTTTTGTTCTATATAATTATGAAAAATAGTATCTATTTTGTTATAAATTGCTGGAAGTTGTTTGGTTAAAATTTCGCCATACAGACTATATAACCATTTTTTACCTCGTTCATTTTTTTCAAATTTACTTAGCGTATCACGGAAGTTTTCACATAATTTTTTGGGACTAAACGGGTTAACAACTTTATCTTTATCAGTTTCTAGAATAAAAGCCATTTGCTGATGAATTACATTTAATCTAGATTCAAAGAGAGTTTCCAGGTTTCTAATAATAGGCAATAGATTTAGCCAGTCTTCAAAATCATTTTTTTCAACAAGTGATAGCTGAGACTTTTTAGGGGCAACTGAAAATTGATCAATAACTAAAGAAGGAGCTAATAGATTGATCTGATAACTAAGGTTGTTGAAGTCCTCAAACAATCTATTTTTACTGATTTTTATGTTTGTAAAGGTTTCTAATAAAGTCACCTGAGAATGATAATTATCAGCAACTTTAGTTACTTGCTGAATATCCTGTTCAGCATATTTAAAGAAATTATCGATGATGAGTGGTAATACTTCTTTAGATAAGGAGGTAAGGTCGGCTTCCAGTCTTTTTTGTTTAGATAATAAGCTATTCGGAAGAATAGGTTTATCAACCTCAACTAAATTTGTTTGTGCTTCTTTGGCAAGAGCGTTGAAAAAAAACTCAGAATCTCCATTAAATGCAACACCAATACCATTGGAATCAATATGGACAATTTTAACGTGAAGGCTAAAATTTCTATCATCATGATTCAGTTTCATGGAAAAATTAACCAGGATTTGTTGTTGAATAGATAACGCGTCTATACCTTTGTTGGGTTGTAACGCAATAAATAGACCGCCAGCACAAACATCACGAATCAAGCACTGAACAAAGTTTGCTCCCTCTATAGTCATAGTAGTTTCCAGATTTATATCATAGCGTTTAAATTGGCGACGTTGAGTTGTGAGCATGTTGGTAGTTATGTGTCAGGTTTCACTACGTTGTACCATGATTTTTTAAAAGGTCAGCCCGAAACATACTGGGTGATTTTCTAAAAATTTCAGGGTCTATTCTATACCAG
>VAPK010176194.1_pt1 | contig 11160 bp, 9 predicted proteins | sample 3395031 | NCBI WGS metagenome assembly VAPK01 (sample SAMN08290443, study PRJNA428436) | hydrothermal vent metagenome | isolation source: Deep-sea hydrothermal vent chimney 1 | place: Pacific Ocean: Juan De Fuca Ridge
AGAATTAGGCCGTTCTCCATTCGCCCCTCTCCTTCGCCCTGATCGTGGTGGGCGCGAAAGGTCGCGACTTCTATGATTTCACGGCCAAAATGCACATGGGCAAGACGAAAACGCCGGCCAATCAGGCGACAATTGCGAAACTGCGCCCGCACTTCCTCTGGGCTGGCGTTGGTAGCGACATCAAAATCCTTGGGGTGCAGGCCTAGCAACAGGTCACGCACGCCTCCCCCGACAAGGTAGGCTTCAAAGCCTGCCTTGTTCAGGCGATATAGCACCTTAAGTGCGTTTTCACTGATGTCAGCGCGGGAAACGCTGTGTTCAGCCCGCGGAATAATGGTCGGCGTTGAAATAAGACTACCTTGTTCTGTTCGTTTTATACTTGTCGAAATTAGCGTCACGGGTATAATACCACCCGCGCAGCCATTGCGCACATCCTGGCTCCCATCGTCTAGCGGTTCAGGACGCTGCCCTCTCACGGCGGTAACAGGGGTTCGAATCCCCTTGGGAGTACCAACTTATTCTGGCCTTCCTGCTGTTTTTTGTTGCAAACAGCAGGAAATTACAGCCAATAGATTAAACACATACCTTATTTTTCTGTCAACAGAATCCGCAACATCCGCCGCAAAGGTTCCGCCGCCCCCCAGAGTAGCTGATCGCCCACGGTAAAAGCCGAGAGGAAATCCCTGCCCATGGTCAGTTTACGCAAACGACCGATCGGCACGCTCAGGGTACCGGTAATCGCCGCCGGGGTCAGCTCTTTCATGCTACGCTCACGCTCATTAGGAATCACTTTCACCCAATCGTTAGCTTCGGCCAGCATGCTTTCGATTTCATCCAGCGGTGCGTCTTTTTTCAGTTTAATAGTCAGTGCCTGGGAGTGGGAACGCATCGCGCCAATGCGCACGCAGATCCCGTCAATTGGAATGGCCTGCTGATTGCCCAGGATCTTATTGGTTTCCACCTCGGCCTTCCACTCCTCACGACTCTGGCCGCTGTCAAGCTGACTGTCGAGCCACGGTATCAAGCTGCCGGCCAGCGGTACGCCCCAGTTGTCTACCGGATAACTATCGCCGCGCATATGTGCGGTAACCTTGCGATCAAGCTCCAGAATAGCCGAGGCCGGATCATCAAGCAAATCGCTGACCGAATCACGTAGCGATCCCATCTGTTGTAATAATTCACGCATATTACGCGCACCGGCGCCGGATGCCGCCTGGTAAGTCATCGGCGTAATCCATTCGATTAGATCGTGCTGGAACAGTCCACCCAGCGCCATCAACATCAGGCTCACGGTGCAGTTGCCGCCGACAAAGGTATTTACGCCCTTGCTTAGACCGTCCTTGATCACATCCAGATTGACCGGATCCAGTACGATAATACTGTCGTCTTCCATACGCAGGGTGGAAGCCGCATCGATCCAGTAGCCTTTCCAGCCGGCTGCACGCAGTTTGGGATAAACCTCCTCGGTATAACCGCCGCCCTGACAGGAGAGGATCACATCCATGACTTTCAGTTCATCGATATTCTTCGCATCTTTCAACGTAGGCACATCCTTGCCTACCTCCGGCCCTGGCTGACCAGTCTGCGAAGTGGTGAAGAAAATCGGCTCAATCAGATCAAAATCTTTTTCTTCACGCATACGCTGCATCAGCACCGATCCCACCATGCCACGCCAACCTATCAGTCCTACTCTTTTCATTGCCCTGCCTCGGATTAATCTTGTGTGTTTAAATTATCAAGGGACTACTAGCTACTCGTCCTCATAGCCGCAACCACCGCATCGCCCATTTCGGCGGTACTGACCTTGTTCATGCCTTGACTGTAAATATCCTGGGTGCGCAAGCCCTGATCCAGTACCCTGTTGACCGCCTGTTCAATGCGATCCGCCAGCGCGGCCTCGTCCAAACTGTAGCGCAGCATCATGGCCACTGACAGAATGGTCGCTAAAGGATTCGCTACGCCCTGTCCGGCGATATCCGGCGCCGAGCCGTGGATCGGTTCGTACATGCCTTTGCTGTTTGCATCCAGCGAGGCCGAAGGCAACATGCCGATGGAGCCAGTAAGCATCGCAGCACAGTCGGAAAGAATATCGCCAAACATATTGGTCGTAACCATCACGTCGAATTGTTTCGGTGCCCGCACCAGCTGCATGGCGGCATTGTCCACATACATATGGCTCAGTTCAATCTCTTTATGACCCTCACCGACTCGATTGACCACTTCACGCCAGAGCTCGGTGCATTCAAGCACATTGGCCTTGTCCACCGAGCAGACGCGACTGTCGCGTTTGGCGGCAATATCAAACGCCACTTTTGCAATACGCTCGATTTCCGACTCACGGTAAACCAGCGTGTTGTAGCCTTCCTTCTCACCATTGTCGAGCGTGCGTACACCTCGGGGCTGACCAAAGTAAATCCCGCCGGTCAGCTCGCGCACGATCATGATATCCAGACCGGACACCACCTCAGGCTTCAGGCTTGAGGCATCCGCCAGTTGCGGATACAGGATTGCCGGACGCAGATTAGCGAACAATTCCAGCTCGGCACGCAGGCCCAGCAAACCTTTTTCCGGGCGCACCGCAATATCCAGCGATTCCCACTTATAACCGCCTACCGCGCCGAGTAAAAGCGAGTCAGCCTGTTTTGCCAGATTCAGCGTACTCTCCGGTAACGGCGAGCCACTATCATCATAGGCTGCGCCACCCACCAGGGCTTCTTCCATCTCTATATTCAGGCCAAAATCTTTTTTCAAACAGTTGAGTACTTTGACTGCCTCAGCCACGATTTCCTGACCAATCCCGTCACCGGGGAGGACTAGTATATTTTTAGACATAAATTTGATTTCCAGGTATTAAAATAATGTGTACCACATCTTGAAGATAAGTAACTACCAGCCACTAGTCCCTCGCTACTAAAACATCCAGGGTGCCTGCTGTTTGCGCCGCGCTTCATATGCCCGAATATCGTCCGTATGCTGCAAAGTCATGCCGATGTCATCCAGTCCGTTGAGCAAACAGTATTTGCGAAACGCATCCACAGCAAACGAAATCTCGCCGCCATCAGGCTTAAGAATGAGCTGCGCATCCAGATCTACCTTGAGCGCATAGCCCGGGGTGGTTTCCACCTCACGGAACAGGCTGTCCACCATACCCTCTTCCAGCACAATGGGCAGAAGACCGTTTTTGAAACAGTTGTTGAAAAAGATATCGGCAAAACTCGGGGCGATAATCACCCGGAAGCCATAGTCTTCCAGTGCCCAGGGCGCGTGTTCACGGCTGGAACCACAACCGAAATTCTCCCGCGCCAGCAAAACCTGCGCCCCCCGATAGCGTTCCTGGTTGAGAACAAAGTCTGGGTTCAATGACCGCTGACTATTATCCATGCCCGGCTCGCCATGATCCAGATAACGCCATTCATCGAACAGATTAGGGCCAAACCCCGTGCGTTTGATCGATTTCAAAAACTGTTTGGGGATAATCGCATCGGTGTCCACATTGGGCCGATCCATCGGTGCGACAACCCCGGTAAATGTTTTAAATTTTTCCACTTTTACACCTTTAGATTAATTTTTAACCCTATATATGCTAAGTACATTTGACACCCGAATATACTGCATATCTATAATACTGATACCAACAATTTGTATTTTCAAATCCTGCTTGTTCCAACATGTTTATCTGCGTAGAAAACGGAAGTGTTTTATCAGACTCCATTCGTGTAAGTGCTATTGCAATTTCATTTTCAGTACAGCCATTAGATTGCGCCTGTGCCAGCCATGCTTTTTCATAATCCACTTCGATTTCTGGTGTACGACCAAGGATTTGATCGGCATTTATAAATATTCCACCGCTTCTCAGGCTTCCATTAATTTTTGAAAACACTGATTTCAATTCAATCTGTGTTGCGTGATGCAATGATAACGCAGAAATAACAACATCATATTCGCCTGAAATTTTATCGTTTATATAATCATTCTGAATATAATTTACTGAATCGCTATAACCTAATCTTTGTTTGGCTTTTTTAAGCATTTCACTGGAGATATCAGTCAGCGTTATTTTACAAGATGGAAATACATTTTTAACCAGGGCTGACAACAGTCCGGTTCCAGCGCCAAGATCTAAAATTCTAAATTGGTCATCCTTAGCATAAGGAATTTGTTCAATTGCAATTCCATAGAAATCATCAAAACACGAAATGTACTTTTTTCTTGTTTGATCATAATCTTTTGCTGCGATGTCAAATACTTCAGCTATCTTTAAATTATCATCCATTTTTTTAGCGTGCGTAATACGCGATTAATGATGCCTTGGCAATGGCTGTATTATTCAGATAAAACCCTACCAGGGCCGGCATAGCCTTACTGCCCAGATTTAGTTTCTCTACCTTGAGCGCATAAACTGTAAAGATATAGCGATGCGCTTTGTCGCCTTTAGGTGGACAGGCACCACCATAACCAGTTTTGCCATAGTTGTTTATGCTCTGAACGCTGCCCTTCGGTGCCAGGCCTTTGCTTATATTTCCTGCATTGCTTACCAGTTTATTGACCTTGCCAGGAATATTGAATATCAGCCAGTGCCAGTAGGTGCGTCCGGATCATAAACCGTTAGCGCAAAACGTTGTCTTTTTCGCGTTAGATTTTTCCAGTCTACAAATCACGTATATCAATAAAATGCCCGGTAACTGCTGCCGCCGCCGCCATCGCCGGACTGACTAAATGCGTGCGTCCACCCTGCCCCTGCCTGCCCTCGAAATTTCTATTGGAGGTTGAAGCACAACGTTCACCCGGCTCCAGCCGATCCGCATTCATGGCCAGGCACATGGAGCAACCCGGTTCGCGCCATTCGAATCCGGCTTCGATAAAGACTTTATCCAGCCCTTCCTCCTCGGCCTGCTGCTTTACCAGCCCGGAGCCCGGTACGACCAGCGCCAGGCGGACATTGTCCGCCACCTTGCGACCTCTGGCCACCGCAGCGGCGGCACGCAGATCCTCGATGCGTGAATTGGTGCATGAACCAATAAACGCTTTATCAATAAGAATATCCGTTATCGGTGTATTCGCTTCCAGCCCCATGTAGGCCAGTGCCGCCTTCATACCCTCGCTTTTGACGCTGTCCGACTCGTTCGCCGGATCGGGCACCTGCCCATCAATGGCAGCCACCATTTCCGGTGAAGTGCCCCAGGTCACCTGTGGGCTGATGCTAGCGGCTTCGATCACCACGTCCCTGTCGAACACGGCATCTGCATCGGAATGCAGGGTCTGCCAGTCAGCTACGGCCTGTTCCCAGAGATCCGCCTTCGGTGCGTAAGGGCGGCCTTTGACATAATCGATGGTCTTCTCATCCACCGCCACCATACCAGCCCGTGCCCCGGCCTCGATCGCCATGTTGCAAAGCGTCATGCGGCCTTCGATGGACAGATCCCGAATCGCCTGATCGGCAAATTCAATCGCATAACCCGTGCCCCCGGCCGTGCCAATCTCGCCAATAATAGCCAGCACAATATCCTTGGCGGTCACACCTGCAGGCGTCGTCCCCTTAATGCGAATACGCATGGATTTCGATTTTTTCTGCACTAGACACTGAGTCGCCAGTGCGTGCTCCACTTCTGAAGTGCCGATACCAAAAGCCAGTGCGCCGAAGGCACCGTGGGTGGAGGTATGAGAATCACCACACACCACTGTCATGCCCGGCAGGATTGCGCCTTCTTCCGGGCCGACAACATGGACGATGCCCTGACGGATGTCATTCATGCTAAATTCGGTAATGCCAAATTCTTCACAATTTTTATCGAGAGTCTGCACCTGCAAACGGGAGACGGGATCAGCAATGCCCTCTACCCCGCTGTGACGTTCTTCCGCTGTGGTCGGCACATTGTGATCCGGGGTAGCCAGATTGGCTTCCACCCGCCAGGGCTGACGTCCCGCCAGACGCAAACCTTCAAAAGCCTGGGGTGAGGTTACTTCATGCACCAGATGCCGATCGATATAGATCAGGGCAGCGCCATCACCACTGTCGCGCACCACATGGGCATCCCACAATTTGTCATATAAAGTTTTGCCCGTCATTTTGCCATTCTCCTTTATTCCAACTTAATTCATCAACCATGTGCATTGACACTGGTGCTGAATACTAGTCCGAACTACACTATTACTCAAATTCATTATTTTTATATTTACCATTCCATACAGGAATACATAAAATGGACATCAGCAGTCTGCAGGCCTTTGTCTGCGTAGCCGAGAGCGGCTCTTTTTCCCGTGCTTCGGAGCAGCTATATCTGACCCAGCCGGCGGTGAGCAAACGCATTGCAGCGCTGGAATCAGAACTGAATACCGCTTTATTCGACCGTATTGGTCGACATATTTCTCTTACTGAAAGCGGCCAGGCGCTGTTGCCCCGCGCCCAGCATATTCTGCTCGAAATCGAGGATAGCCGCCGCGCCATTGCCAATTTGTCCGGCCAGGTTGGCGGACGCCTGAACATCGCCACCAGTCATCACATTGGTCTGCATCGACTACCACCGGTGCTGCGTCGTTATACTTCAACTTATCCGCAGGTGGAACTAGATCTGCGCTTTATCGCATCCGAAGAAGCCTGCCGCGCTATAAGACAAGGTGAGCTGGAATTGGGCATCATCACCTTGCCGCTGGAATCACCAACGGATCTAAAAACAAAGAAAATATGGGATGATCCTCTGGCCTTAGTCAGTAGCACCAGTCATCCCCTGGCAGCAAAAAAATCAGTCAGCCTCAAACAATTACTTGAGCATCCGGCCATTCTACCCAACCCCGGCACCTACACCCGGGAAATTGTCGAACGCGCGGTTGGACAAGCCATTTGCGTGCGCATGTCCACCAATTATCTGGAAACCATAAAAATGCTGGTGAGCATCGGTCTGGGCTGGAGCGTGCTACCCGAAAATATGCTGGATGCTGAACTAAAAGTTCTGAAGGTTGCCAAATTACATGTAAGCCGCAAACTGGGTCTGGTCTGGCATCCTGGACACACGCTGTCAAATGCCGCCCAGGCCATGATGGACATGCTCTAAATAAGTGTTCCGAATTCCTGTTCAGTCAAAACCGTTCGCCCTGAGCTTGTCGAAGGGTGAGTCGCTAGCGAGTAGCTTTGTTCTCGCCTACACTTTAGGAAAATAAAGATCACTTCTTTCATCACTCCGGCAGAGGCCGGAATGACCGAACCGCAGGAGGCGAGTAAAATGAAAAAAATAACTATTATCGGTGCCGGTCGTGTCGGTGAATCTACCGCCCAGATCTTGGCCAAAGAAGAACTCTGCCGGGAACTGATGTTGATCGATATCCATGAAGGCGTGCCACAAGGCGTCGCACTGGATATTCAGGAATCCGCCTCGCTGCTGCGTTTTGATACGAAGGTAAATGGCGATACTGATCCTGCCGCGATGGCCGGTTCCGATATGGTCATTGTTACCGCCGGGTTTCCACGCAAACCCGGCATGTCACGTTCCGATGTGCTTGATGCCAACCTATCCATCATCGATGGTATCGTCGATGCCATGCTGGAACATGCGCCGCAGGCGATGCTGCTGATGGTTACTAACCCAGTGGACGTGCTGACTTTCCATGCGTGGAAAAAAACCGGCTGGCCGCGAGAACGTGTGTTCGGCCAGTCTGGTGCCCTGGACACCGCACGCATGACCAGTTTTATCGCAATGGAAACAGGCTATTCCATTAAAGATATTTCCGCGCTGGTGCTCGGCGGGCATGGCGATGCAATGGTGCCGCTGGCACGCTTCACCGATATTTCTGGTATCCCCATCGAAGAGTTTCTCGACTCAGCAACGCTTGAGCAAATTGCACAACGCACCCGTCAGGGCGGCGGTGAAATCCTCGCCCTTAAACAGCACAGCAGCGCCTATGACTCACCCGCCGCCGCCATCGCCTCCATGGTCGATGCTATCAGCCATGATCGCCGCCGCATCCTGCCCTGCGTCAGCATTCTCGATGGCGAATACGGTCAGCATGGGATCGCTATGGGCATACCGGCGGTACTGGATGAAAACGGACTGGTGAAAATTATCGAATTACATCTAAATGAACAGGAACAGGCAGAATTTGAGCGATCAGCGAGCATAGTCAAAGAGGACATCGCCCGCTTACCATAAATTCATAAGGAGAATGCCATCATGAGCAAGGACACGATCGGCTGGGTGGCCCCGTGGATGGAGATGATTGCGGAAAAAGATCAGCGCATCGGTCGACCACGGTAACTCTATATCGGCCCGGCACTACGCCGCTATGTTTCGATCAAGCAACGCTGATTCAAGCGATATCCTTATTACTCAAAGGTTGGCGATCTTCGCCCAGCAAGATTTCAGCAAAGGCCGCTTCATCAATCTGGCAACCCAGATAATCCGCGATAATACGCAGATCCCCTTCAGCATTACCCAGACAGCTGGTCGCACCAGGTGACGGTGTCATGTTGAAGATAATTCCCTCACCGGTGTCGATTTTCGCTTCGCCCATATGCAGCTTGCGCGCCTGCTTGTCGATCATTACCGGACGCACACCGCCGACTCTGGAAGCAAACTCAAGATCTTTTAATTGCAACTCAGGAATAATCTTGCGTGCATCCTGTAAAAATAATCTACGCCGTACAAGCGGCACTTCAAACAACATATTTTTGAAAATATAATTGCGTATATCGCGCACTTTAAACAGATCCCACATTACCCGCATCACATCCATATCCAGACGCAACACGCGCAGGAATTCCGGCAAAGTTTTGATGTTGTAACGCTCCAGCACCGGTGTCATCAATGCTGTTGGACCCAAGCGGGATTTATCCTCCACCAGAATATCCGGATCACCATGAATAGCCGCAAAAGGCAGCTTGTCATTTTGTACGGTATACACCTTGCCCTGTAGCAATTTGGGTGCGTAATAAAAACTGCCTGCCATCGGCAAACAGGAATAATTCAATCCATGTCCCATCTGGTGAGCAAACAACAGGCTGTGACCGCCGGCGCAAACCACCACAAAATGCGCACGATAGCGGCCTTTATTGGTCTCGACCTGGAAGTCCTTACCCGCCCGGCTTATTTTTCCGGCATAGGTATTCAATGCTAGTTCAACCTGCTTGCCCTTTACTGCTTGCGCCTGCTGCACAAACGCTTTAGACAAATCCGCAAAATTCACCGTCGTGTATTCATTAAGAATCGCGATAGCATTGATCGCTTCTTTGCGGCCTTTTATAACATGCTGTTCCAGCCCAGCAATCTCATCTCGCAGAATAAAACGCATGGCAGGAAAATCGGCTGAAAAGGTTTCATAGCGTTGACGTAAAAACTGGCCTTCCTGCTCGCCTACACCGATGACCATTTTCGAATGTTTGAAAAGCCATTGGTCATGATCCGGCAAGCCCAGACTGAAATTAACCAACATACGCGCAGTGCGTTGTACTTCGCGGGCTTTATCCAGTGAATAATTGGTTTCTATATCTCCGCAATGCAGGGTCTGGCTGTTATTGCGACCATGCGAATTCACCGTCGCCACATCCGAATATTTCTCTAACAGGGCGATACGTTTCAGATCCGTAAATCGCGCCAACTGATAAAGCAACGCGGTACCGGATACGCCGCCGCCAATGATCAATACATCATAAACAGCTTGTTTCGCCATTTCAGTTTGTTCCTGTTTTCTTCGAGAATAACAACTGTATCGACCATAACGAGGGATGCTTGAATAAAATCCTTTTTGATTTTAGTAGTTTAGCGCGACACGGTTTCCGGAATATAGCGCCAAGCAAGCAGAAATCCACTTAGGGCTAGCAACATAGCCAGCAGAAACATGCTCTGCGCACCAAAGCCCTCAAACAGATAACCGCTGTAAAAACTGCCCAGTGCGCCACCGGCGCCAAAACTCACACTGCTATATAGTGCCTGTCCCTTGCCCTGATGACGGCCGCTAAAAAAACCGTGAATATATTGTATCGCCACGGCATGGTAGGTACCAAAACTGGCCGCATGCAGAATCTGGGCAAACACAATCAGCACGGATGATTCCGGGTACAGACCGATGATCAGCCAACGCAGAGCGGCCAGCAGCAGACTGCCCAATAACAATCGACGCAAGCCAAAGCGCGGAACCAACCGAGACATCAGCATGAAGATCCCAACCTCGGCCGCAACGCCTAGCGCCCATAATGCACCGATGGCGGAAAGCGAATAACCATAATCCTGTAAATAGATAGAATAGAACGTATAGTACGGCCCATGACTGGCCTGCATCAAAAAACAAACTACCAGTAAACCCACCACCTCGGGCCGTGACAACAACTTGCGCAGAGGTTCGTGATCCAGGCTCAGATGTCCGGCTGCCTCTTCCGGCACGATCAGGCTACTCAACCATATTCCAGCAAACAACAGCAACAGAATTATTGGCAACAAGCTAATACCATCGCCTTCCAGCACGCTACCCAGGCCCCAGACTGCAACGATAAAGCCAATCGAACCCCAGAGACGAATGCTGCTATAACGATGAATATGCTCGCCCAGGTGAGAAAAAGTAGTGGCTTCAAATTGTGGCAGGGTAGCATTCCAGAAAAAACTGAATGCCACTAGCACCAGGAGCATCCAGATAAAGCTGTTAGCCACAAACACCCCGATAAAAGCCAACATGGAAATCAGACAGCCGAGCCGCACAATGGCCATGCGCCGACCAGTGTGATCCGCTACCCAGCCCCAGATATTTGGTGAAATGATCTTGGTGGCCATGAGAATAGCCATGAGACTGCCAATATCCGCCACACTGAATCCCTGCGACTTGAGATACAGACTCCAGTAGGGAATCAACGCCCCCAGACTGGCGAAGTAGAAAAAATAGAAGCCGGAAAGACGCCAATAGGGCATTGAAAACCAGGTAACTAGTAGCTAGTAGCTAGGTGTGAGGAGCGAAGCATCTTATACCGCTTTCCCTTAAAAAAATGTCATACAGAAGACGGGATAATCGGCGTCTCTGATACCACATCCATGTTCTGTGCGCGTTGGCGCAGGACGTGATCCATCAGTACTATGGCCATCATGGCCTCAGCAATAGGCGTGGCGCGAATGCCAACGCAGGGATCGTGACGGCCTTCGGTGACGACCTCTACCGGCTTGCCATGAATATCCACGCTCTGGCAGG
>VAPK011150581.1_pt1 | contig 11158 bp, 4 predicted proteins | sample 3395031 | NCBI WGS metagenome assembly VAPK01 (sample SAMN08290443, study PRJNA428436) | hydrothermal vent metagenome | isolation source: Deep-sea hydrothermal vent chimney 1 | place: Pacific Ocean: Juan De Fuca Ridge
ACCATCAATTCTTTTTGGGTAACGGTCTCTAAGGTTCTTACTGAACTTTTCAAGGTTTTGGTATGCGCCAGCAACTGTAATTTCCATTTGGTCAATGCTTCCGGCGTGGTGAAACTGAAAGAGACGTTTCCTTCTTTGTCAGTCAATAACTGTGGAAAGAAAAAGGCGGTTTCTTGAAGGTTTTTACGAATTTTTACATCGTTAAAAGAAGATTCTTGGTTTTCTTTTTGTTCGGCTATCGATTCTTGGGTTTTTGGTTTGTTTACCCCTGTTTTGTCTTTTCTCGTAGGGGCTGATTTCTCTTCTACAATTATTTCATCTAGTTCGGCTTCATCGTTCATTTCGGCCATTGGAGTGGCATTTTTTTTCATTCTATTACCAACTAATCCATACGCATGGCCTCTAAGTAGACGACCATATCCAAAGTGCAATCCAAACCAATCAAACGAATCAAAGTACTGGGTTTTGTAGCTGTAGCTATCGTAATCAAGGTTGTATGTGTTAAAGGAATTCGTACCAAAACTTTGGTTTGCATTGGCATATCTACGTGAATAATAGGTAGGTTCAATCAGTGGGTCAAAGCCCCAGTAATGACCCCTGAAGGCATCTAAAGAGGCATCGTACATACTGGCCAATAATTCAGCGGCAACCTTATCGCCCTTGGGGCCTTTGATTTTGAACGACCAGGTTTCATCTGTACCAGGCTGTAATTTGTCACGAAAGGTGAGGGTTTCAATTTCTAAATCGTTACTAGGGTAGGGCACTGAAATTAATAAATTACCCGATTGAAATGAATTGAAGGCAGCGTAGCTGTAAGTGATAGCAAAGCCACCTAGGTCATCTTTAGTTACGGGAACCGTAAAGGACACTGAGTTATTGTTCAAATGGATTAACTGGGTGTCAATGATCTTTTGGTCTTTTTCAACATAAACCGTAGCGGTCATATCTTCTGAACTTGATAATAAGGTAACTTTGACCTTGTCGCCGATCTTATAATTTTGTTTATTGGTCTTGATTTGAAACAATTGATTGTCGGCGAGATTTTGATCATTGTCACTGAAGAAGGTAGTCTGAACAATATCTTTTACCAATTGTCCAAATTTGTCCTTGCTTTCCAGTTCGATTACGTACGCGCCCGAGAGCCATATTTTTGTATTTTTCAATAGAATTTCGGTGGATGTTCCAGTATCAAAAGGCGATTGCCAGACCAACTCGCCTTTTTTCCAATTTGAAGGGTCGTCCTCATTGCTGTGGGCATCATGGGGATACAATTCTTTAAACTTGGCCTTACTGAACCCTTCATAATCAGGTGCTGGCCAAGTACGGGGTCTAAGTACATTTTTAGGAGCTTTTAACTTGTACATTTTCAGCGTTCCCTTTGCTGGAACAGACTGTCCGTTTAAGTTGTTGGTAGCAACGGTAATATTTATTTCTTTTTCATCCTTGTTCAAAGGGTTGGGTACATTAATAGTGGCGGTCATTGTATGATACCCAATCGTAACTACTGTGGTTGTACTATGTGTTTCTCCATTGATGTCGGTAACATCAGCGGTGACTTCATAACTGAAAGTGGGTAGGTTTTTTTTGTCGACCGAGTTATCGGGTAGGGCCTTAAAATCGATTTCGTACGAGCCAGAAGCATTGGTGGTGGTTTCGCCATGGGCGATTTCTTGCGGTGTGGTATTGTAATAGGGATGATACCAGTAGTACCATCTTGGAAAATAAACCACTCTTTTCACACGGTACGTTACCTTGGCATCGGTAATCATACTTCCCGCATAGGCAGTAGCTTTTCCTTTTACCTTGACACTATCGTTCACCTTATAGGTCTCGGTAACGGGTTCAAAGAAGGTCTCGAACTTGGGGCGTTTGTATTCTTCTACAGAGAAATTGGCATACCCGTTTATGGCTACTTGTTTTGAGCTGACTTGAAGCGAAAAATTGCCCGTAAGGCCATTGTTGGGTAGTATGAATTCCCCAGAAAAAGAACCATAATCATTGGTCTTGAAACTTTGGGTCGCAACGGTTTGGTAATTGACATCTTTTAATTCAACGTTTACCGAAGTGTTTTTCAACACTGAAGACACACCCTGATTGTTTTGTATGGCAATGCCCTTGAAATATAAGGGTTGACCCGGTCGGTATATACTGCGGTCGGTAAACAAAAAACAAGAGTTCGTGATTTCTTGCGGGCTTTGATTGTAGGTACTACTGACATAAAAATCATTGAAAAGAGCTTTGTCATTTTCGTGGGCGATACTGATGTTTACATCGTTCCAATGCGCTTTGGTAAGGGGCAAGGTGACTGTGCCCATTTTATCTGAAAACAGGGTTTTACTCAATTTGGGGCGATTGTAATTCTTGCGATAAGTGAACGTTACTTTTGCTTCGCTAATAGGATTTCCGTTTTGTCGGTTTACCACTTGAAAGTAATGGTGGGTATTCGTTCGGGTTTCTACCAAAGCCATATTGGTCACTTGTACCTGACTATAAGAAAAGGTTTTGCTTGTATTGTTTTTCGGGACCGCCAAAATCATATAAAGTCCGTTGCCCAAAGGCGGCATTGAAATTTCGGTGCTATGCGATTGATAATCTTTTTCGTTTTTTAGTTCATTTTGCCATTGTTCGGCAATTGATAGTTTTTTGAGGAACGCCAGTTTTTTCTTTTCAGGATATAGCTCATTCAATTGTTTCATTTGGCTTTGCGATATCTTACGCACTGAGAGCTGCAAACCGTCATAGTTTTTATAAGAGACCAATAACCGTGCGGTCGTATTTATGGGAATGTGCTGTTCTGTCGTTAATTGTAGATTTTTGGTGAAAATTTGGATTTTTAGACCTTTACATTTATCGGCGCCCCTGCTTTCGGGAAACCCTGAAATCACGGATTCACAAATTTCTAACGCCTCTTTATATCTCCAACGATGTGTTTCGTTCACATTTGGTTGATAGGTGTTGCCTTGTTGCTGGTACAATGCGGCGATCTCGTATTGATAAAGTGAACTGTTTGAATTCTGTTTTAGACCTTCTGCCGTGTTTTGAAGTACCTCTAAATACTGTTCGTCTTTATTTTCAAATGTTGCATATTGACGAATGAACTTAAGGCGTTCGATGTCTACATCGGCATAGGCATCAAAAGACTTGTCGCCCAAATGAAATTTCAGTAATTGTTGATAAATCAATAGTGCTTTTGATTGTAACGAGGTCTTGTCTTTGGTGTCGATGTTTCGCTGGGTAAATTGATAGGCCTCGCATAAAATTTCAGGATCATTCAACTCAAACTTATCGGCAGGTCTTGTAATGTTGTTTTCACTTGTTTTGTAGAACTGAAGTGCCGTATGCGCCAGCAAGTCGAATAGGGTAGGGCGGTACAATTCTGAATTGAGTTGTTTGTCGAGAATGTCGTCAAATAGACTTGTTTTGATCTCTTTTAAATCTTTTTCGTTTTTCAACGATGCTTCGAAATGAATACTTATCTCTTCGAACAATGTGGTCAGATCCCAAGTTCTGAAATCGGTGGAATCTACTTTAGTTTCCGTTTTTGTACGATTGTAAAATTGATATCTATTTTGTTGAAAATACTGCCAGTAGAGATTGGCCAAATAGTTTTCTAATACATTCTTAGTGGGAAATTTGCTCTTGTCTATCTCAGACTTGAAATCATTGATAATCTTCAATTGCGCATCTTCCTCAAGGGTAATTGCGTATTTAGAGGTGCACAATAGGGCTTTTACGATTTGGGCCGAATTTTTCTCCTTTTTAGCTTTTTCTGAAATAGCGTTGACCACTTTCAAAGCAGATTTGGTCAGGGCATCACTTTCTAGTTTTTCTACATTTTTCCATAAACTTGTATATGAATCATTGTTTTTCTGCGATTGCGCCGTGTGCGAAAAAACGAATAGTGCGAGTATAATGGTAATGTTCTTCATAGGTATAAAATTACATAACAAATATGTATCCTATTCCATTGACGGACAATATTAAATGAGTAAAAGGGCATGATGGGTGAGTTAACGGCACTAAATTCCCAAAAGAAATTTTTATACACACGAAAAAATCCCAAAGGTTTAGAAACCTTTGGGATTTGCCCCTAAAATTAAAATTTATAAATACTACTCCCAATATGTAATCACGAACTCGCACCGTCTGTTGACCTCGTGCTGCTGTTCGGTACAAGCTTCTTCGGTCGCGCATTTTACTATAGTTTGGGTCTCGCCATAGCCCTTACCGGTTAAGCGTCTTTTTTCAATACCGTTTTCGACTAGGTATTCTACTACTGAGTTGGATCGTTTTTGCGAAAGATCCATATTGTATTTATTATTGCCACGTATATCAGTATGGGTGCCTATTTCTAAGATGATACCCGGGTTTTCTTTTAAAATCCGCAATATTTCATCTAAAGTCTCTTTTGACTTCAATCGAATGTACCATAGGTCATAATCGAAGTGAATCTTTGGCTCGGCTTTTATGACGATACGGTCACCTTTGCGTTCGATGGCCGGTTCTTTTTCAATGGCTCTTTCAACACGCGCTAAACGTTCTTTTTCAGCTTTTGCTTTGGCTCTTTCCGCTGCCTTTCTTGCATTCTCTTCTTCTTTTATTCTTTCTTCTTCTGCAAGCTGGGCTTTTCTAGCGACTTCCTCTTTTTCTTTTTGAACAGTTTCCTCTTTTTCTTTTTGAATCTCTGAATGAGACATCAATTCAAGGGAGCCATCTTTTATACTGCTTCGGTCTTTGTTGGTAACCACTACTTTTGAATTCTCTTCATAAGCGATTTTTCTACCCTGAACTTTGTATTCGGCCTCACATGATGCCACAAATTTGAATTCGGCATCTTGAGATGCAGTTTGCGTTTCTATGATAGTACCTTCATTGTCAACAAGAACCACTTCAGCGAATGCGATTGGTAGTTTAGTAGTTGCATCGGTTATGATACCTGCAATATATTGCTTGCAATCTTCAATAATGAGCTCTTTGGTCTCTGAGAATTGATAAATATCGTCACTGCCTTTACCATCAGGCCTGTTAGAAGAAAAGAAACCTTCTTTTTCTCCTTGATTTACCGAATAGGCAAAATCGTCATAGCCACCGTTGATGGGTTTACCAACATTATCGGGTTTTTGAAAAATACCGTTTTGTTGTTTAGTGATAAAAATATCCAGCAATCCGAAACCGGCATGGCCGTTTGACGAAAAGTACAATTGGTTTGATTCGTCAATAAAAGGAAATTGCTCTTTACGGTTTGTATTTATGGTTTTCCCTAAATTTTTTGGTTCCTCATAGGTTCCGTTGTCATTTATTGCTACTGCATATAAATCTAAAGAGCCAAAACCACCAGGTCTGTCAGAGGAGAAATACAAGGTTTTTTCGGAAGGATCCAATGCTGGGTGCTCAGTAGAGTAATCATCACTATTGAAAGGTAGCTCGACTACGTTTTGCCACTCGTTTTCTACCCATTCGGCCTTGTATATTTTAAGATTTGAAACCTTGTTGCCATCTGTTTTCTTTTTCCCTTTTATAAAATTGTTTCTGGTGAAATAAATGGTTTTTCGGTCTTTGGTAATGGAAAAAGTTGCTTCGTGCATCTTGGTATTGATGGTTTCCGAATAGTTTTTACTGATACTATCGCCCATAGTCAATTGACTTATTGGATGTGCGTACATATCTAAATACCCCTCATTGTTCCATCGATATAGTTTTTTGACGAGTGCCTTCTTTTTGGGTGCGGCGTAAATCAAAGAACTATCTACCTTCACTGCCCCAAATTCAGATTTAGAGGTGTTAAGGGCTAGATTTTTAAGATCAAAACGTTCGCCTATGGCATCTACGTTTTCAAGATGGGTCAATTGAGTCTTTAGTTCAGCTACTTTGGCCAAATCGTTTTGAGAAGTGTAATAATCCATCAAGACTTCGGTCGCTTCTTCATATTCACCTACGGCCTTTAATGTTTGGCTGTATTTGAAAAAGTAACTTTCATCAAGATTTTCGCCGTAAACTGAAGTTAGGTACGAATACCATTTTGCTGCATTGGGCAATTGGTAGGTATTGTAATAACTATCGGCTAGATTTTTTATGACTACCGAGCTTTTATTGGTTTTTGCCAATTCTTCGTACAACGGAATCGCATCGGTATAATAGGCTCTTTCGAAATACGTATTGGCGCGTTTGAGATCTTGCTGTGCAAATGAGGCCTGCAAGAATCCGAAACATAGTATGGTAAATAGTATTTTTCTCATAGTTTGGTTTATTCTAGTAGAATCTAGGGGATTTATCATATCCTTTATTAAGCCCTAACAAGTCAAGGTCGAAAAGAACAAAAATTTCATGTGAACCTGCACTAAAATCACTGAGGTTCGATAAGGTATAATCGTAGGCGTAGCCAATACGTAGTGAAGGAAGTACGGCTATATTGAACATTGCACTTACCGAATCTTCTAAGCGGTATGAAGCACCTACTTCGAATTTTCCGTTGATCAATGCGTTCAAAGAGGCGTCTATAGTAAGGGGTGATCCCTTGACCATTTTCGTCAACAATGAGGGTTTTATCTTTAGGTTTGAATTTAGTTCGTAAACATAGCCTGCCGTAAGGAAGATATGTATTTCTTCTGAGCCCAGACCTGTAATACCATCTCTATTTTCTAAATGTTTCGATGACAGAAGGTTGGGTGCGGATACCCCGGCATAGAAATTTTTCCGATGGTAAAAAGCACCGATTCCTATATTGGGAAAACTGTTGTTTATGTTATTATTGAATGCAGGATCATCTTGAAGCTCGGGTAGTCTAAAGCCACTGAAATCAGTCTCGAAATTAGTGATGCCTGCTTTTAGGCCTAATGATATATCACTTAGGTCATCTAATTTTAAGATATATGCGAAATCAACATAAAGGTTGGTTTCTTTTACAGCTCCGTCACCGATTTTATCGGTAATCAACGATAGTCCGGTCTCTATCTTCTCGTTAATGGGTATATGCCCGAAAAAAGTCAATGTCTGTGGGCCACCTACAGCACTTGCCCATTGAGATCTATAAAGGGTTCCGAAATTGAGCATGCCAAGATCGTTGGTCGTGTAAGCGGGATTAATGACACTCATATTGTACATATATTGAGTGTACTGTGGATCCTGCTGTGCATGTGTACTCTGCTGTATAAAGAACAAGAGTATACCTATGTATATTATTTTTTTCATATTTTTTTACTAGCTAGGTTTTATCGATTCAAGTACAGGCGACCTTGTATCGGCTCAGACCCTACTTTATTGTAATTAATTATATAGAAATAAACACCGTTCGGCGAAGTGCCATTAGAGCTGCTACCATCCCATGAAGGGTTGTTTATATCGCCTTTGAAGAGTGATATACCGTATCTATTTAAGATCTCTAAGGTAAAATCAGGAAAGATGGCCTCAATATTGGGTATAAAGAAGATATCGTTTCTTCCGTCACCGTTAGGGGAAAATCCATCAGGTATAAAGAAATCGTATTCCTCTGGGTCGCAATTGGTAAGGTCAACGGTTACCGCCACTCGTGCAGAAAGAATACAACCAGTTATGGGATCAAAGCTTTCGGCGTAATACATCGTACCTGTTACCAAAAGATCTGAAGCTTGCAGTGCATTTCCGTTTTCTGGTTGGTCGTACCATATCACATCAAAGTTCGATACCTCTTCCAATGCGATAAGATCAGCTACAGTCGGGTTGTCCAAAGAACATGCTTCGAGTGTTGTAAATTGTAGTGATGCTGAATCTACTCCAACTACTGTTGGGGTTACTTCGATTCTGTTCGTGCTTTCGCATCCTCCATCATAAACTAGACTAGCATAGTACATAGTACCATCGGCCAATGCAGTTGTATTGACAAGGCTATTTCCTCCGGCAGGTGAGTCAAACCATGTTATTGTACCGATAGTATCTCCTGTTATGGGCAGATTGGCCAAAGTCGGATTATCGGAAGCACAAAAAACCGGAGTGTTATCTGTTGTGGTGGGATCTGACGGCGAAATCATGGTAACCGATACCCTTGTTCTTACCGCAACAATGCATGAGTTTGTAGGATCGCTACTGCTAAGAAAATAGTCTTCACCGTTTACCAATGGCATTGTGTCTTGCAATTGGACTGCGCTGGTCTCAGTAGCAAAGAAAACCACATTGCCTGTTGACGTTATTTCTATATCGGCGAGTGTTGGCACTTGGGGGTCGAATAAATTCGTGCAAAATATTTGATTCGCTGGCGCTTGAATGGTTGGTGGCCCATTGATATCCAACACACTAAAGGTGGTTTGGTTTACCACGATGGGATCACAGACCACTGAGGCCCCGGTTATACCGATAACGTCCAAGGTCATCGTTTCGTTCATTGGTACTTGTGCAGGCAAATTCATGGTAAATGTACCTGTGCCTCCATTTAAGTTTGAGCTAGAAGTGAGGGTGTAGTTGCCGTTACTAGCAGTAACCAAGTACTCGATATCATAGGTGCCTGCCGGTAAAAGATTGTCGTCGTATTCTATATTTACAATATAGGGTGTTCCTGAACAATAATCGGTGGCAGAAATAGTTGCCTCAAAAACGGCTTGTATTTGAAAAGATACCGATATGTTGGCTATGTCACAGACGAAGTTAGAAGGCAATACCTCATAATCATAGGTATAGGTTCCAGTACCTGAGGTGTTGTAAATATCCTGTATATCAATAAATCTGTTGGGTAGATCTACATCGTTTTGGCTCCAAGTGCCATTTAAGTCTTCGCCATTTAATAGTCGGTTCAAATTAAAATTGGTCAAAGTCGAAAAATCGTCGCTGGAGCAGAAGATGGTCTCGACCGGTTCCCCCACTTCAGGTAGTTTGTGAACTTCGAGTATTAAAGTAGAATTTCTACTAGGGCAGGTTCCTACTGCATCAACGGTATATAAAAAAGTATATTCACCAGGAGCTACTTGAGTGGCATCGAAGATATTATTAACTAAGAACCCTGTGGGTTGTGCCTCGATCCAAGTACCGTTGAAATCTTGAACTTGACCATTCTGGTTACTTCCGATAAAGCTGTACAGGTTTACATCATTTTCATTGTTACAGGCGTTTGCGCCTCCATCGATATTATCTTCGCCGGGGTAGCCGCCGAGTTCGATGGTTACGGTGGCCGACTCGCCACATGCCCCATTGGTATAGGTGAATTCATGTTCGCCGAAACGGTTGATGACCCAAAGGTCCACGATTCCCGTGGCTTCGTCCAGTGCTGAAGTGTCAGCGCCAGAAACAGCTAACCATGTACCGCCGGCCGTTGGGGTTCCACCCAAATTGGCAAAAAGGTCAAAAGTTCTAGTGGTAGGGTCTAGGTCTTTGTTACATACTGTAACTGTATTATCGGTTCCCGCACATTGCGCTACTAGATTATTAGATAAACCTAATATGAATGAGAATACCAAATACTGAAATATTGATTTAAAGAGTTTTTGGCTGATCATTTTTGTTTGATTTGTTTTTAATTTGTCAATAGCATATTTTTTCAAAAGTATTTTTACTTTGTAGCTTGATAAAAAAAATGTTGTGAAAAGGGCGATTTTAAGTGTGAATTGGTATAAATGTGTTAAAAAGGATGGTATAAAAATTGAATTTCAACGATCTTAATGGCATTTCATAGATTAAAAACAGACCAATTACGATATTTCCCCAAATTTTCAACTTTGATTACAATACCTATCTTTGAGAGATAATAAATACTCTTCATGAAAGTACATTTTATTGCCATAGGTGGAAGCGCTATGCACAATTTGGCTCTGGCTCTACACCATAAGGGGTATGCGGTTACCGGAAGCGATGACGTTATTTTTGAACCTTCGAAAACTAGATTGGAGGTCAAAGGCCTTTTGCCAGAAGATTTTGGGTGGTTTCAAGAGAAAATAAATGATGGTTTAGATGCGGTGATTCTTGGTATGCACGCAAAAGCAGATAACCCTGAACTACTAAAAGCACAAGAATTAGGGTTGACCATATACTCTTATCCTGAGTTTTTATATGAGCAGTCTAAGAACAAGACGCGAGTGGTCATCGGTGGAAGTCACGGAAAAACCACCATTACCTCAATGATTCTACACGTACTTAATTATCATGATAAAGGAGTTGATTATATGGTAGGCGCCCAATTAGATGGGTTTGACCGTATGGTTCACCTGACCGATAAAAATGATTTTATAGTTCTAGAAGGGGATGAGTACCTGTCTTCACCAATAGATAGAAGACCTAAATTTCATTTGTACCGACCCAATATCGCTTTGTTAAGTGGAATTGCATGGGATCATATCAATGTATTTCCCACATTTGAGAATTATGTAGAGCAGTTTGAGATTTTTGTCGAAAGTATTGTAAAAGGAGGAAGTATTACGTACAATGTGGAAGACCCCGAAGTGAAAAGGGTGGTGGAGGCTTCTGAAAATGCTATTCGAAAATTACCTTACAAAACTCCCGAGTATTCGGTAAAAAACGGTCAAACACTATTGGAGACACCAGAAGGCCTTATGCCAATTGAGGTTTTTGGAAAACACAATCTCAGTAATTTGGAAGGTGCAAAATGGATCTGTCAGAACATGGGTGTAGACGAAGATGATTTCTACGAGGCTATTGCCACGTTCAAGGGTGCTTCAAAACGATTAGAGAAAATAGCCGAAGGCAAAACCAGTATTGCCTATAAAGATTTTGCACATTCACCCAGTAAGGTGGCCGCGACTACAAAAGCCACTAAAGAACAATACCCCAATAGAAAATTGATCGCATGTTTAGAGTTGCATACCTATAGTAGTTTTAACCCTGATTTTTTGAAGGAATATAAAGGAGCCTTAGATGATGCCGATGTTGCCGTGGTATTTTATTTGCCTGAATCGGTCAAAATAAAGAAACTAAAGGAAGTGACTCCTGCACAAATTTCGGATGCCTTTGGGCATGACAATCTACAAATATATACACAAGCCACTGAATTTAAAGACTATATTTTTAGTCAAGATTTTGATAACTCGGTATTATTGTTAATGAGTTCAGGAAATTATGGCGGACTTGATTTGGATGAGGTGAAGAAAAAAATACAATTTTGATTTTTTCAAACCCCAAATTGCCTTAGGTGATGATCCAAATGTTTATACTGCATCTTGCCCCATTGTTCTTTTGTAAACAA
>VAPK010685936.1_pt1 | contig 11155 bp, 10 predicted proteins | sample 3395031 | NCBI WGS metagenome assembly VAPK01 (sample SAMN08290443, study PRJNA428436) | hydrothermal vent metagenome | isolation source: Deep-sea hydrothermal vent chimney 1 | place: Pacific Ocean: Juan De Fuca Ridge
ACCGTTCGTCCTGAGCTTGTCGAAGGACAAGCAGATTAAGACTTCTATTTACAAACCAGAAAATAACATTAACAAATGACAATGTCTCCACAACAATTTTTACCCACAAATTCTGCTGAAGAGCCATTTTTTAAAGTTCGGTAGCCCCCTACATCAATAAGCTTTCTTCAATTTCACCTTCATCTGATATTTTCTGCCACAGTTTGCGGTAATTAAACTGGTAATAGTTGTTACAGATGATGCGTATTTTCAAGTGCACGTATTGTTATGATTATTTGGTAGTAATAAAATTTCATGACTGAAAGTCAGATAAGTCATGAGAGTCATAAAAGTCATATAAAATAACGGCTGTTATTATTTTCGTTACAGTGTGACACGTATCCATGTAAACATTTTTGTCCGTGATAAGTTGTTGTTGCAATATTTTTTAATGAAACAAAAGTTGGAAAATCCCCATGTGCAGGATGCGTGGGTTAATCTTAAATAACTATGGAGCGTAAAATGAAAAACTATACTTTAGTTCCTTTGACGGCAGCAGTATTGCTATTTTCACCAACGGCATATTCACTAAGCTCATATCTCACTACCTGGAATGGTGTCTACCCAAACTCAACATCGGGAAGTATTGCACGCTGCCAACTCTGCCACGCAGCAGATACCGCGAGGCTCAATGCTTATGGAGAAGCAGTATGTTCCTCCACTGCAGGAAGCATTGCTAATCGAATTTTATCCGTTAATACGGTAAATTCAGATATGGATCCGACTGGAGCTGATGACATTACTGAAATCAACGCCAACACCCAACCTGGCTGGACACCCGGGAATGTCAATCCAACTTATTTCAGAGCCAATTGCCAGGCAACCGGGCTTACTGAAACACCGCCTAATTATTTTCTGGGTGATCTGGATCCTGCACTGGGTAACCAGGTACCCGTTGCCAATGCTAATGGTCCTTATAGTGGTACTGTTAATGTGCCCCTTAGTTTTGATGGTTCTGCTTCCAGCGATCCAGATGGAACTATTGTCGCTTATAGTTGGGACTTTGGTGATGGTAACCTTGGTGCTGGAGTCACACCGACACATACTTATCTTGTTGATGGTACCTTTACGATAACTCTTACCGTAACAGATGATATCGGCGATACTGGAACCGCGACATCGACAGCCACCATCGGCCTGGGTAATTTACCGCCTGTTGCTAATCCGAACGGCCCGTATACAGGCACTGTCGGTGTGACAGTGGCGTTTGATGGCAGCGCGTCCAGTGATCCGGATGGAACCATCGTTTCTTACAGTTGGGACTTTGGTGATGGTGCAACGGGTATGGGTGTGAATCCAACTCATAGTTACACTTCGGCAAATATCTATAATGTTGCTCTGACTGTGATGGATGATACCGGTGCAACCGACTCAGTCGGAACCACCGCCACGATCACTACAGCCCCGGTTAACCAACCCCCTGTTGCGAATCCAAATGGCCCGTATAATGGGACTGTCGGTGTCGCGTTGACATTAGATGGCAGTGCATCCAGCGATTCTGATGGAACTATCGTCTCTTATTCATGGGACTTTGGTGATGGTATAACGGGTACTGGTGCGAGTCCGGTTCACATCTATAATATCAATGGCAACTATACGATTACCCTGACTGTAACCGATGATGCAGGTGCCACCGGTTCGGCCACAACAGCCGCGACTATCGGTACACTTAATCAACCACCCGTCGCTGATCCGAATGGCCCGTATAACGGAACTGCCGGTGTTGCAATAATGTTTGATGGAACAGCCTCCAATGATCCGGATGGAAGCATTGTCGCCTACAGTTGGAACTTCGGTGATGGCGACACGGGGACAGGATCGACACCCAGCCATACTTATATCGCAAATGGAGCTTACACAGTGACCCTGATGGTAACAGATGATGTTGGTGATACGGGTTCAGCCACAACGATAGCGACTATTGGTCTGGGTAATCTGCCACCCGTGGCTGATGCTAACGGTCCTTATAGCGGGGTAGTGAATACTGCGGTGACATTTAATGGTTCAGCATCCAGCGATCCGGATGGAACCATCACCTCTTACCGTTGGGACTTTGGGGATGGCACTACCGGTACCGGGGCAAATCCGACTCACACTTATACTGTAGTGGGTATGTATAATGTGACGCTGACAATCACAGATGATATGGGCGCAACCGATTCTATCGGGACAACCGCCAACATTACTATGACGACAGGCGATAACGGTGATGACAGCGATAATGGTGATGACAGCAACGACGATGGTGATCATGACAGTGACAATGATGACATCGACGATGATCATGACGGCGACAATAGTGACGGCGATGACGAATAATCCCGACAATAAATAAAGAGGGAAGCCAAATAGCACGTCTAGAAATAATGGCCAGGACACTGGCCTTACCAGGGGAGAGGTGACTCTCCCCTTTTTTTTGCTCTTCAGCAGAATTTGTGGGTTGCCACCGACTAACGCCCTAGCCCTCCGGGAGAGGGTGGGGTGAGGGGGCTTCAATCAAGGCCGTCAGTATTTGTTCAAGCACACTGTGACGTTCCTTCAAAATCTCGTGGTTTCAGAAACGTATGATGCGATACCCCATGGTTTCCAGGCATGCCGTTCGCCGGGTATCGTATGTGGCTTGTTCAGTGTATTGAACCCCATCGGCTTCAATGATCAATTTGGCGTCCAGGCAAACAAAATCAACAATATAGGGTTCAATCACGACCTGACGTCGAAACTTCCACGCAGGATCGTGGGAATGAAATATCTGCTGCCGAACTAGCAGCCGCAGGGAACCGGCGAATGCAATAAAATTGAAAACATACAGCGGAAGAAAATAAGCAGAAAAAACAAACTCACCGCAGAGGACGCAAAGGTACAAAATTAATTTCTTTGCTTTTGCTTTCCTTTGCGTCCTCTGGGGTAAAATTTCTCATTCTCAATTGATAAGCCTCTCGATGACTGCAATAATCAAGGTTTTATGAAACCTGCAAAACATTTGCCATGACTCCCGAACAATATTGTCAGGACAAAGTCGCCAATAGCGGCTCCAGTTTCTATTACAGTTTTATGGCGCTGGCCGAAAATCAGCGCAAGGCCATTATTGCCTTATATGCCTTTTGCCGTGAAGTCGATGATGTGGTGGACAATCCCGGTGAAACGCACATCAAGACCATTAAACTGCAATGGTGGCGGGAAGAAATAGCACGACTATTTCAGCAGCAGGCACAACATCCGGTCACCCGCGCCCTCACTCCCATACTCAAAGAATTTGATCTGGCCGAGGAATATTTTCTGGAAATCATCGATGGCATGGAAATGGATCTCAATAATCTGCGCTATGACAGTTTCAAATCGCTCAGCCTTTATTGTTACCGCGTAGCCAGTGTTGTTGGACTCATGGCCGCTGAAATTTTCGGTTATCAAGATCGCCATACTTTAAAATATGCCCGGGATCTGGGTATGGCCTTTCAACTCACCAATATTTTGCGCGACGTCCATGAAGATGCACAACGTGGACGCATTTATCTCCCCGCCGAAGATTTAGAAGGATTTTCAGTCACGGAAGCCGATATTCTTAACGCCAAAGATTCTGAAAATTTTCAGCGCTTGATGCAATTCGAATATGAGCGCACTCAGCACTATTACCAACAGGCCTTTGCCCACCTCCCGGTACAGGATCGATACCGGCAGCGTTGCGGCATAATGATGGCCGCGATTTATCACTCGGTCTTAAGTAAGCTGGCGAAAAATAATTTTCCTGTATTCAATGGCCGCGTACGTTTATCTACCCCGCATAAAATCGGTCTGGCAGTACGTAGCTGGTATCAAGAATGGTTGCGGGAATGGCGTCGCCGAAACACACATGATTAAAGATACCGCAGAACAGGAAAACTCTATCCTCATCGTTGGGGGCGGCTGGGCTGGGCTGGCCACCGCAGTGAAATTATGCCAGCAGGGACGCCACGTCACCTTGTTCGAATCCGCCCGGCAAACAGGAGGACGTGCACGGCGCATGGCGATTGAAACTGCTAAGGGTAAAAATATCGCCGTCGATAACGGTCAACATCTCTTAATTGGCGCATATCATACTATCCTTGAATTACTGAGTGATGTAGGCGTGAATCTGGAAAAAAACCTGATGCGCCAACCCTTGAATTTAAGCATGCAAAGCCTGCATGGCAATGGCCTGTCATTACGTGCGCCAAAACTTCCCGCACCGCTGCATCTACTCTTTGCTTTGCTCGGTGCTTCCGGTCTAAAAATCCGTGACCGTCTGGCCGCACTGCGTTTTTCCAGTGCCATACACCGTGGTCACCTGTCGGCGAAAATCAATCTTTGCGACATCAGTGTCGCCGAGCTGTTGGAACAACAAAAACAAAGTCGGAGATTAATCACTGTTTTCTGGGAGCCGCTTTGCCTGGCAATTATGAATACCCCCCTGCAGCAAGCCTCGGCAGCTATTTTTCTGCGTGTACTAAGCGATGTCTTTCTTAAATATCGACAAGATGCCGATCTGTTATTTCCGCGAACCAATCTTGGCAGCCTGTTTCCTGATCCGGCCATTCGCTTTATCGAACAGCATGGTGGACATGTACATCTGGGTATGCGAGTCTCCTCACTTAAAATTGAAAATCAAAAAATAAGCGGCATCTATGTTGATGAGGCCTTTATTGCCGGCTCACATGTCGTTCTTGCCACCTCAATTCCGGCAACGCTGAATCTGATTAAAACACAGAATAAACTCAGTTCACTGTACACAAAAATGTCCAGATTCAAGTTTGAACCCGTCACCACTGTTTATCTTCAATATTCCGCTGACGTTCAACTATCCCAACCTATGCAGGGACTGATTGATGGCTGTACGCAATGGATATTTGATCGCAAGCATTGCCAGCAACCCGGTCTGATCGCGGTGGTCATTAGCAGTCGGGGGCCACACATGGATGAGCCCAAAGAGACGCTGGCAAAACATATCGCGGCAGAACTCGCCCAGCTTTTTCCACACTGGCCAGCATCACTCTCACAATTTGTAATTCGGGAAAAACGCGCCACCTTTTCAAGCTCGGTAGGCATCAATGCCCTACGCCCGGACAATCAAACCAAGGTCAGGGGTTTATGGCTGGCCGGTGACTATACCAACAATGGCTATCCTGCAACCCTCGAAGGCGCAGTACGAAGTGGTGTACAATGTGCGAAGCTGATTAATCAGACAATCTGACCGCTGGCTACAGCTAAAATATTAATCGTTGCATAAATACTCGCATCATAGCCCTCTTTGGGATAGGGAGTTAAATACATGCAGATACCTGGACATTTATAAGTAAAAAATAAAACCCCAAAGAAACGAACCATTACAGATCATCAGAGCGAACGAGCCGTCCATGCTAAAACAAATCCCCCAAAACTACCAAGCCAGTCAATCCCTGCTTCAGGGTAAGACTATCCTCATCACAGGTGCCGGTGATGGCATAGGCGCAACGGCCGCCTGCACCTATGCAGCCCATGGTGCGACCATTATCCTACTTGGTCGTACCGTGCAAAAACTGGAAAATATCTATGATCAAATCGTTAAAGCCGGACACCCCAAACCGGCCATTTATCCGATGGATCTCGAAGGTGCGAAGGATAACGACTATTATCAACTGGCCGACAATATCGAAAAAGAATTTTCCAGTCTCGATGGGCTGCTGCACAACGCCGCACGCCTCGATTCATTGATGCCATTAGAACAATATGATTTGAAAATCTGGGCGCGACTCATGCAGGTAAATCTGACCGCACCATTTTTGCTTACTCATGCCTGCCTGCCGCTGTTAAAAAAATCGGTCGATGCCTCAGTGATCTTTACCTCATCCGGTGTCGCCCATCATGGCCGCGCCTACTGGGGAGCCTATGGGGTAACCAAAGCCGGCTGCGACAATCTGATGCAAATTCTGGCCGATGAAGTCGAGAACCATACCAATATTCGCTCCAATAGTATTGATCCCGGTGCCGTCCGTACCCGCATGCGGCGACTGGCCTATCCGGCTGAAGATGCCAGTTTGTTACCTTTACCTGAAGACATTATGCCCGCCTATCTATATTTAATGGGGGCGGACAGTAATGAATTTACCGGTGAGATTTTTTCGGTGAAGTAATTTACCAACACCAGAACATTGTGAACCTGCTATGAGTAAAAATGAAAATACAGCACCCCCTCATGGTGCAGCTAACCGGCGGCGTTCAGAAACGCAGGGGCTGCGTGATTTATTTGCTTCACAATGGCATCACCTGCAAAGCATATTTGAACGCAGTGAAATGGCGAATGATGCACTCACGCAGGATCCTGACTTACTTTCTGATGCGATTGAAAGCACTATAGAGGGCACCGATAAACGTATCCGCGCAATCGGCCATTATAAAAAGAAACTCCGCAACAGCATCGGTGCCACACTTAATTATATAGACACCGCCGTCGCCTGCATTCCTGATGCTATTGTGATGAATAAAAACAACTTCTCCCATGATCCCCAGATAAATGCTTTTTTTGTCAACATGAATGACATACAACATATCTTTAGTGCCTCCCCCATATTACAGAATTTTTTTACTCAGCCTGAACACCGACGTTATGATGAAGCCTATATCGTGCTCTTTTCACGTCGTATTGATAAGTGTGTGTTTGGAAAAATAATTCAGGACGACATGCTCGTGAGTGAGGTAGCACAAATTGCGGTTAATTTTTCAGATCATGAGATTATTGCAGCAGCTGAATCTGAACAGACTATCCGACGGGATCTAAAAGAATATGTATTCACCCATATTGTTCAATATATATCTGCATACATGCAGCAGATCCGCCGACAACAACAGGAACAGATCGATGCAGGAGACATAGGAATCTGTATCAGCGGCGTCAACAATCCGGAAGTCTATCTGCATGAATTGATCCAGCAGCTAAGTATTCCCGGACCATTACTACATTGTAAAAAAATCCCCTTGCGACTCAATAAAATGGGAATAGAAATAAACAACGATTCAACAGAAACCGCCAACGAATTTATCGCTCATGAATTTCGGATCGGACAACAATCTCCACGCCTCGTCACTATCCTGCGTTATCCCAGAAAAAAAATGCTAACCGATAAATCGTTATTTTAAGTCTGCCTTTACAATGGTCCCACTAACGGTAAAAGTCCGTGAAAAAAATTGCACTTTTTGTTGATGTACAAAACATTTACTACACCACTCGTCAGGCCTATGCACGCCAGTTTAATTACCGCAAGCTCTGGCAACGCATTAATGAGCAAGGCGAGATCGTCTCTGCCATTGCCTATGCCATTTATCGTAACGATGATGGGCAACTTAAATTCCAGAATGCGCTCAAGCACATTGGTTTTAAAATAAAACTTAAGCCCTATATACAGCGCAGTGACGGCTCCGCCAAAGGCGACTGGGATGTCGGCATCACCATTGATGTAATGGAAATTGCAAAGAATGTTGATACCGTTATTCTACTCTCCGGCGATGGCGATTTTGATTTATTGCTGGAGAAAATAAAGAGAGACTATGCAGTGAATGCTGAGGTCTATGGGGTGCCCGCATTAACCGCCAACTCATTGATTAATTCTGCCAGCGTCTATCATCGGATTGAAGAGGATTTATTGCTTTAGGGAACAAATAATATTTGCCAAACAAAATCCTGCTCAAGGACAAGGTTTTGAATAAAGATGAGCCATAATAATTGACTCTTCAGCAGAATTTGTGGGTAGAAATTATTGCAGAGTGCCTGCTCTGGCGACACTTCCGTAGCCGTCAGATGAAGAGATTCAAACCGGAGATTAATGGTTTTTTGTTTTCCTCTGCGTATCTCTGCGTCCTTTGCGGTGAATGGTTTTTTTATTCGCTATTTTCTTACGCTGCATATTTCCCGTTTTGTGTTTTGTTTCGTGAATCTCTCCCGTTCCCTGAGGCTGCCAACTTGGTACCAGGTGGCGTTTGCCGTTGCCAATCAAATCAGCATGGCCCATTTTTTTCAATGCTTCGCGTAACAGCGGCCAGTTATTCGCATCGTGGTAACGTAAAAAAGCTTTGTGCAGGCGGCGTTGTTTAATGCCTTTTGGGCTGCTGATTTCTTCGGATTCACGGCTTACTTTGCGTAGTGGATTCTTGCCGGTGTGGTACATGGCTGAGGCAATGGCCAATGGGGTGGGTAAAAAGCCCTGCACCTGATCCAGGCGAAAATCACGTTGTTTCAACCACAGTGCAAGTTGCAGCATATCTTCGTCGGTGGTGCCGGGGTGGGCTGAAATAAAATAGGGAATAAGATATTGCTCTTTTCCGGCTTCTTTTGAATATTTTTCAAACATCAGTTTGAATTTATCGTAAATGCCGATCCCCGGTTTCATCATTTTACTAAGTGGGCCACCCTCGGTGTGTTCGGGTGCGATTTTTAAATAGCCGCCCACATGGTGACTGACTAGTTCTTTTACATATTCGGGTGACTGCAGAGCCAGATCGTAGCGCAGGCCAGAGGCGATCAATATGCGCTTAATACCGGGGACTTTACGTGCACGGCGATAGAGTTTGATCAGTGGACGGTGATCGGTGCCCATATTGGTACAGATATCAGGATAGACGCAGGATAGTCGGCGGCAGGCAGATTCGATTTTCTCTGATTTGCATTTAAGCCGGTACATATTAGCCGTGGGGCCGCCGAGATCAGAAATATTGCCAGTGAAGCCCGGCACGTTATCCCGTATGGCTTCGATCTCTTCGATAATAGAATCTTCACTGCGGCTTTGAATAATGCGTCCTTCGTGTTCGGTAATAGAACAAAAGGTACAGCCGCCAAAACAACCACGCATGATATTGATAGAAAAACGGATCATCTCCCAGGCGGGTAGTTTAGCCTTGCCATAGTCAGGATGCGGCTTACGGGTATAGGGGAATTGATATAATCTGTCCAGCTCGGGAGTGTTTAAGGGCAGTGGGGGCGGGTTCAACCAGACGTAGCGTTTGCCATGTAGCTGGATTAACGCACGCGCATTACCAGGGTTGGTTTCCAGATGAAACACGCGTGAGGCGTGGGCGTAGTAAACCCGATCTTCGACGACCTGATCATAGGAGGGCAGACGAATCACGGTTTTGTTGCGATCCAGTTTGCGCACCCGGGGGGTAAACTGAACCACGTTGGTGTTGTCATTGGTCTTTGCTGCACAGTCAGGTTTTTCGGTATAGGGGTTAGGATGGAGTTCAATACGCCCCGGTTGATCCAGATCGGTGGAGTCGATCATGGCCCAGCCTTCGGGGAGGCTGGTGGTCATAAACGCGGTTCCGCGAATGTCGCGGATATCAGTAATTTTTTCGCCTGCGGCTAGACGATGGGCTAATTCGACTATGGCGCGCTCGGCATTGCCGTAGAGTAGCATGTCGGCTTTTGAGTCAGGCAGGATCGAGCGGCGGACTTTTTCCGACCAGTAATCGAAGTGGGCGATGCGGCGCAGGCTGGCCTCAATGCCACCGATGATCACCGGCACGCCCTTACAGGCTTCACGCACGCGCTGAGCGTAAACTACTACTGAACGATCCGGGCGTTTGCCGCCTTCACCATCGGGTGTATAGGCATCGTCATGGCGAATGCGCCGATCGGAGGTGTAGCGGTTGACCATGGAATCCATATTACCGGCGGTGATGCCAAAGAATAGATTTGGTTTTCCCAGCTTCATAAATTCAGCCGTAGCACGCCAGTCGGGTTGACTGATAATGCCGACACGGAAACCCTGGGCTTCGAGCAGACGGCCGATCAGGGCCATGCCGAAGCTGGGATGATCCACGTAGGCATCACCGGTCACTAAAATAATGTCGCAGGAATCCCAGCCCAGGGCATCCATATCAGTACGCGACATCGGCAGCACTGGCGCGGTACCGAAACGTTTGGCCCAGTAGGGGCGGTGGGAAAAGAGATCCTGAATTTTTGACATGGGCATTTACAGACTATATATGAGGATAATTCGAATGCTATTTTACACTGAAATTCGAAACAGTGCCTTAAATGCAATCTGTAACATTGCGAATTTGCTTAAACGCGGGCGACGAAAGACATCGCCCCGGTGATCACGCAGGCTGGCAAGCACCTGAGCACCGCCGTGAATCATCATCCGTAGCTCCAGCCCAAAGCGGCCTGTCTGCCGATTTCCCAGCGAATGACCTTTTTGCAGCAGGGCTGTTGCACGCTGTAATTGCAGATCCATGAGCGCCTGCATGGCTACATCACTGCGTGCCTGTTGCAGATGCTGTTCGCTGACCTTGAACTGCTGCATTTCATTCAGGGGTAAATAAATGCGGCCGTTTTCCTGATAATCCTGTTCTAAGTCCTGATAGAAATTGATCAGTTGCAAAGCCGAACAAACCGCATCGGACTGGATCAGATTTTGCGGGCTGGCCGCATCATTTAGATAAAGTAGCAGACGGCCAACAGGATTGGCGGAATAGCGGCAGTAATTTAAAATTTCTGCAAAGTCAGCAAAACGGGTTTTATCCACGTCCATTTTAAAAGCGGTGAGCAGATCGTGAAACAGAGACAGGGGCAGGGCATGTTTTTTGATGACATCGGCGAGGGCAATAAAAACTGGATCATCAATTGCCTTGGTATTTCCAAGCGCATTTAATTTAGCCGAATAGTCATCGAGTCTTTCATGGCGCTGTGCTTTTGTGAAATCACCTTCATCGGCAAAATCATCAGCGTTGCGGGCAAAGGTGTAGATTACGCTGATGGGTCGCCGCAGTTTTTTCGGTAGCAGGCGTGAAGCCACCGGAAAATTTTCATAGTGCGATGCGGCGATAGACTGACAATGTTGATAGGCTTGTTCAAGAGCAGACATGTCTCTATCATAAGCTGAGATGTAGTTAACTACCATATTTGGATAAAAAAATGAAGCGACTTAAAATGCTGCTGCTTGGACTATTGTTGGGATTAGGGCTGGGACTCTGGTTTGGGGTGAATCTGGGCAAGGGGCAGCCCCTGTATAGCAACCCATTTGACAGCGACAGTTTGCAGAAAGAAGCAAACCGCGCAGCGGATGAAGTGCTGGAAAATACCAAACGCGCGCTACGTGAATCATTGGAGTGAACGGCTTCAGCCGCAGCGGCA
>VAPK010379775.1_pt1 | contig 11153 bp, 10 predicted proteins | sample 3395031 | NCBI WGS metagenome assembly VAPK01 (sample SAMN08290443, study PRJNA428436) | hydrothermal vent metagenome | isolation source: Deep-sea hydrothermal vent chimney 1 | place: Pacific Ocean: Juan De Fuca Ridge
AGGGAAAGACCCGGCTTATGTTCGAGGGGATGCCAATTTAGAAACGAGTATCGAAAATTTAGTAGACGGATCATTTTTTAATAGTGGTCAGTCTTGTTGTGGAATTGAAAGGATCTATGTACATGAATCTTTATATAATAATTTTGTAGATGGTTTTGTTGATCTTACCAAGAAGTATAAATTGGGAAATCCTTTGGAAAAGGGAATCAATTTAGGGCCTATGGTAAAAACCAATGCTGCAATATTTGTTAGAAATCAAATAGAAAATGCCTTAAAAAAAGGTGCTAGGTCTTTAGTTGATGAAAGCCTATTTTCAACTTCTAAAAAAGGCAGTCCGTATTTATCTCCTCATGTTTTGGTAGATGTAGATCACAGTATGGATGTGATGCAGGAAGAGAGTTTCGGGCCGGTAGTTGGTATAATGAAAGTAAAAAATGATGAAGAAGCAATTCGTTTGATGAATGATTCAAAATATGGATTAACCGCTTCAATTTGGACATCAGATATTGAAAAAGCAACATCTTTAGGTAAGCAAATAGAAACCGGTACAGTTTTTATGAACAGGTGCGATTATCTGGATCCTGCTTTGGCATGGACAGGTGTAAAAAACTCTGGGAGAGGAGTAACTTTATCAAAAATCGGCTTTGATCATGTAACAAGAGTTAAGTCGTTTCATTTTAGGAAATAAAAAAAGGTTCTCGCAGATTTCACAGATTTTTATTTCATTGTTATGTTTAGATCTGCTGTATTAACGAGAAACAAAAAATTAATTATGCAAATAAAAAACACAAACTGGAACTTTCCTACCACCATTTGGTTTGGCCAGGGTAGAATAAATGATCTACCAACAGCATGTAAACAATTGGGTATAAACAAACCTCTTTTTGTTACTGATGAAGGCTTGGTTGAACTGGAAATTGTTAAAAAATCCTTAGATATTTTAAGACAAAACAATATTGAATTTGGGTTGTATTCAAGGGTGCAAGGAAATCCTACAGGCAAGAATGTAACAGAAGGAGTTCAACTTTTTAATAAAAATCAACATGATGGTGTTATTGCATTTGGTGGAGGTTCTGCTATAGATGCTGCAAAAACCATTGCATTCATGGCTGGTCAGACTAGAAGTTTATGGCAATTTGAAGATGTTGACGATAACTGGACCTATGCTATTGAAGAAGCTATATCGCCAATTATTGCAATTCCCACAACTGCAGGAACCGGATCGGAAGTAGGAAGAGCTTCTGTCATTTTAGATGAGGCTAAGCAGACCAAAAAAATAATATTTCATCCAAAAATGTTGCCAGGAATTGTAATATCTGATCCTGAATTGTGTAAAGATCTTCCTCCTAACTTAACAGCATGGACAGGTGTTGATGCAATGGTTCATTCGATTGAAGCATTTTGTGCCCCCGGATATCACCCAATGGCAGATGGAATTGCTGTTGAAGCTATAAAAATTATTGCAAAATATTTACCTCAGGCAGTGGCAGACGGTTCTAATATGGAGGCTCGAAGCCAGATGTTGGTGGCAGCCTCGATGGGTGCTACAGCTTTTCAAAAAGGGTTGGGTTCTGTACATTCAATAGCGCATCAATTGGGGGCAATTTACAACAAACAACACGGCCTTTTAAATGCAATTATTTTACCATATGCATTGCATCAAAACAGAGCGGTGATAGAAGATAAAATGATCTATTTATGTAAGGTTTTAGGATTAAATGATGCCGGAACAGATAGCTTTATTGCTTATATTAAAAATCTCAGATCCCAATTACAAATTCCAAACACCTTAAATGAAATAGGAATTGATCTAGAAAAAGCAGGTGAAATAGGTGAAATGGCTTACAATGATCCTTCTACTCCTACTAATGCCAAACCAATTTCAGCTAAAGAATTAGAAAATCTATTTAGAGCTGCTGTTAGCGGGGAATTAAATTATATTTAAAAATGAGACTGTTAGTTGTTGAAGGAAATATAGAAGAAACAAGAATTCTTAGAGAAAGTTTCGGAATTAAACCTTACCATTTGATCTTTAACGAAATGTTGCATTATTTAGAACCGAATGCCCATGTTGAATTTGTATTTCCAGCCCAGAAAAACAATCTCTTACCAACAATATCAGGCTTGCAAAAAATGGATGGTGTTCTTTGGACAGGAAGTTCTTTAAGTGTTTTGGATGATTCTTTATCGGTAAATAGACAATTAGAATTTGCAGAAGATGTGTTTAAAAGCGGTGTTCCGTTTTACGGAAGTTGTTGGGGATTACAGGTTGCAACAGTTGTATCCGGTGGTAAAGTTGCCAAAGGCGATAAGGGTTTGGAGCTTGGAATATCCCAACCCATATACTTGACAAAGGAAGGAAAGAAAAGTCCCTTTTTTAAGAATAGAAAAAATGCTTACCAATCACTATGTATTCATTATGATGAAGTTGCAGAATTACCGGAAAATACTGAAATATTAGCATTTAACTCCCATTCGAAAGTGCAGGCCATGACAATTGACTATAAGCAATCGCAATTCTTTGGAGTACAATATCACCCAGAATTTAAAGCTACAGACATGGCTTTAATCGCTTCATTTTTAGTCAAAGATCTGATCAAAACCGGGTATTTTTCTTCACAAAAAGATGCAGATATATTTATTAAAAAATTAACTCATCACACAAACTTACCTCAAGAAATTGCCAATTATGAGTGGCATACTCAAGAAATAAAATCTTGGTTAGATCATTTGAAGTATCCTAACAAAAAATAGATTAGTCTGTAAAAACTGTCAATACATGCTTTTGATAAATAACTAAAGTAATCTATATACATTCTAAATATCACTTAAAATTAATTATTTACAGATCCCTTTTCTTCAAAATTATAAAGGAAGAATAAATAAAAATAAAGGTCCAACCCAATGCAATAGCGATTTCATACCAATGTACACTATAATCGTAACTCAGGTCTTCACCAACCTGATTTGCAAGTGTTCTAACCGCATTTAATCTGGAAAATGGTTGATCAATTAAATTCCACAAAGCGTGAAAGGGTGCAAACTGAAAAATATTATCAGCCATTTGGGAGTCTCTAAATATATTCCATTTAAACACATTGTAAGCAATGGTTTCAATAATATAATAAATAAACATCGCCCCAACGGCAAAGGCTGAACGTTTGATAAGCATACCCATAAATAATCCGAAAGAAAAGAATCCCAATAATTTAACAAAGAATGCCAAAAGATATTCGAGGTCTGAAAATACAATAGATAATTCGGTAAAATCAGAATAGATAAATCCGAGAATAAGTGAAACAATAAACACAAATATTGTTGAAACAAAAGCGAATAAAAATACAGCATAAAATTTGCTAAGAATAAATTCTTTTTTACTTAATCCATCGATCAGATTTTGTTTTAAAGTCTTGTTACTGTACTCATTAGATATCATTGATACTATGACTAATAGTAAGAAGAATTTGAAAAAAGCGGTAATAAAAGTATTGAAATGCCATATATATGGGAAATTGAAAATACCCTGTTCGGCGAGATGAAATTTAATCGGACCAATATCAAATTTTATTGCGGCGATTAAAGCTATAGATGTAAGCAATACAAAATACGATATGATCAATATCTTACTTGCTCTGCTATTTTTTAGTTTGTGAATTTCTATATTGAGTAATCTAAACATCCTATTAATTTTTACTGTTGGTTAAATGTAGAAATTGTTGTTCCAAAGTTGGTTTTCTTTTAACCAGATGAGAAAGAAAAATATTTTGTTTCATTAAAAATTTATTTAATTCAAAGGCTGGTATATCTTTATTGAGTTTTAAATAGATTAATCCATTCTCCTCACTTACAGATTCAATTCCGTCGTAGTTTTTCAAGGCTTTAAACAAATCGTTATTTGAATCTTTAGTACATAATTCAATTATACCAAATGAAGAGCTCATTTCATCAACCCTACCCGAATACAGTTTAATTCCGTTTCTAATAACAACCACATGAGAACAAACTTTTTCAACCTCGTCTAATAAATGAGAAGCCAATAGAATAGTGGTACCATTAGAGGCTATTTCTTTAATAATATTTCTAATTTCATGAATTCCTTGTGGATCTAAACCATTGGTAGGCTCATCTAAAATTAAAATTTCAGGTTCATTTAAAAGAGCAGATGCAATAGCTAGACGCTGTTTCATTCCTAAAGAAAATGTTTTGAACTTACTATTTCTTCTTTCATAGAGATTGACGCTTTTTAGTCTGTCATCAATTTTATCATAAGGTATTTCCTTAATCTTACAAACTAATTTTAGATTTTCTATTGCCGACATATAAGGGTAGAAATTCGGTCTTTCAATAATGGCTCCCACTTTTTTTAGTGCATCATGGGTTGATGTAGTACCACCAAACCAACTAAATTCTCCTGAAGTTCGGTTTACAACATTCAAAATAATGCCCAGGGTAGTTGATTTCCCACTTCCATTTGGGCCTAATATTCCGTATACATTTCCTTTTTGAATATCAAATGAAAGATCGTTAACTGCGTGTATTCTCCCAAACTTTTTATCGAGATTCTTTAATGATAGAATTGTTTCCAAGATTTTTAATTTAATTAATAGTATGACGAGCAATAAATAAAATTGTTACGATTCGTTCGAAATAAGTAACTATATTTAGGCAATAGCCTTAAAGTTTATTATTTTCGTTATACCAATTTTTATGAAATATTCTGATAATGTGATGGATGAAAAATTAATATCAAAGAAGAAACCAACATTTCCTATCGATAAAATGTTGTACGATTATCTAACCATGTATAATCGCAATATTAAAATTCCAATCTTTTACGATGATCTTTTGCGTTTTTCAGGCTCGATTACTGTTTATGACAAATACGAAAAAGACACTTTGTGGATAAGGGTATATTACCCAGAATTCGAACAAAAAGAAATTGATCTTAGTTTAAAAAGGATGTATAATATTCTGCATGGTGATGGTACAGAAGATATTTTAGAACATTTAGTAATTGATGAAATTGACTATTGTACTTTTGGAAATTCAAAGCCATTTAGAGTTAAGGTTAGAAATATTTTAAATGATAATTATACCTATATTTATGTAAAAAAGGCCGATGCTTCAAGAGTTTATGGTTTAGAATTGGAAGATATTCTATCTCCAAATCACATTAATTTTTTGGTTTACAAAGATACTTTGATAGAAGAGCATGTACTTGGCATTCCTGGTGATATGTTTATGGAAGAAAGTTTAAGCGATATCACTAAGGTGGAAAAGCAACGATTATCTAAAGAATTTGTAAAATTTAATGAGAGATGTACCCTTCGACTCTTAGGAGATATGAGAGCTTATAATTATGTGATCGTTCCAACTTATGATTTTGACCAGGTTCAATACAGAATTCGGGCTATGGATTTTGATCAACAGAGCTATGAAGGAAATCTAAAGGTGTACAGACCCCAATTTTTCAAAGATAATCTTTCTTTTGTACTAATGGTTGAAGAAAATTTAGCCAAAAGATCGGTAGAACAATATAAAAAAGAAGAGCGATCCGCTTTAGCGAAAAGACTAAAGAGTTCTCATAACAGAATTAATCTCTTGTTAAAATGTATGAAAAATGATCATATTTCTAATAAGAAAAACATAGAAAAACTTAAAAAAGACCTCATTGAATATACCCACGATAAGAATTTTAAAGAATCAAAAAATATGGGGGAAATATTACAAGTAGTTTTTAATTTCGTTGTTAGAAACTATGAAAGTGTGAATACTTATATCATAAAATAAATTCTTCCCAAAGTCATTGTCTCACTATACCATTGCTTAACTAACCAAATGTTTCATCAAAATTTTCAAAATCAAATTCATCTTCTTCTTCAAAATCATCAAGAGATAAATCTTCACTTTCAAATTTCACATCTGGAGCATTATTCGGAATATCTCCTAAAGAAAATAGTAAATAGGGCAAGTCTTGTTTTGATTCTTTATGGTCTACATCCATCAATTCAACATAGAACATCCACATATTTAAAAAATCGTAGACAAAAATTAGCTTGTTATTCTTATTAACCAATACATCTGAGATCTTTATCTCTCTCATTTGTTTTTTAGTTCCTTGAATTTCACTCATATCAATAAGAGGAAATTCTTCACCTTGATTCCATTCTTCATCTGACATATAAAAAGATGCCATTTCTTTGCCATCATAAGCAAATGCATTGATAATAGCATGGTGTAGGTCTTCCAAACTATCGGTTTTGATTATTGCAATATCTCGTATTACATTCTCCTCAGCATTTAATATCACTCTAATTTTATAAACCATTATTATATTTTCAATTTAGACTGCAAAATTACTACATTTACCTTGCAAATTAGATACTAAAATGGATAAAATTAAAACATTAAAAGAAATTAATGAAGTTTGTAAAAACACTTTGATGGAGCTCCTCGAAATTGAATATATTGATTTTGGAGAAGGAACTATGACGGCAACTATGCCTGTTAATTCAAGGGTTCACCAACCTATGGGTTTATTACACGGTGGAGCTTCGGTAGCTTTGGCAGAAAGTGTTGGTAGTATGGCTTCTCATTTTTTTATAGATCCTAACAAGTTCGAAGTTAGGGGAATCGAAATATCAGCAAACCATTTAAAGAGCAAAAGAGAAGGAATGGTAACTGCAACCGCAAGAATTATTCACAAGGGTAAAAGAACCCATTTGTGGGAAATTAGAGTAGAAGATGAAAATAAAGAATTGATCTCTTTGTGTAAGATGACAAGTATTATTCTGTCAAAAAATTAAAATTTTAGAATGAAAAAAAAAGGCTTAAAAATAGTATTGAAAATTATTGGTGCTGGTCTAATAATTTTACTACTTGTACTAACCTTTTTTCTTTACCGTTTCACTCGACCTATATCAGATCAAGCAATTATAGAAAAATTTAAAGATGAAACTGAACAACCAATAATCGAGTCTTTTTATTACAATAACAAAAAGGTTAGGGTAATTAAAATGCAAAAAGAAATTGATACAATTCTTCCTACTCTTATTTTTGTTCATGGTTCGCCGGGATCTTCCATGGACTTTAAAAACTATTTAGCTAACAAAGAATTAAATAAAAAAGCAAATTTAATTACCTATGATAGAATTGGTTATGGTAATAGCAATATTGGTGAAGTTTTAAATTCTGTTGAACAGGAATTGGAAGTGCTACACCTTTTGATCAAAGAATTAAACAGTAAAAATATTGTTTTAGTAGGTTATTCTTATGGTGGAACAGTAGTAATGGCCGACCCCTATAAATACAAAAGAAAAATTGTTTTAGCGGCAGCTGTTCGAGGTGATCTTGAGCCTATGTTCTGGCTTTTAAATATTTACAAATGGTGTTTTACCAGACCTTTGGTTCCCAAAAAATTACAAGGGGCAGCCAGTGAAAAATTAAGGCATCTTACCGAGTTGGAAGCGATGAAAAACCAATGGAACAAAAGTGAATCTCAAGTGTTATCTATACATGGTACATCAGACAGAATTGTACCTTTTCAAAATTCATTATTTTTAAAAAAAATTATGGATAAAGATAAATTTATCTTATTACCTATAGATGAAGGCAATCATGGGCTGGTATGGAATCAATTTGATTTGATCAATAAAGAAATATTAAAAAGTTTAAGCAATTGATGGATCTGGAATTACTATTACAAGAAGTTGAAAAGGCAAAAATATCGGGTTCTCCATTTGTTATATATAAAAATCCGGAAGCTAAACGAATTCAGGGCTTATTTCCATTCAAAAAAGAAATATCCTATCTAAGTGATTTTTCCGCATCAGGTTTTGTATTTGCGCCATTTGATAATAAAAATAAAACTATAATTTTCTCGCTTCATAAATGCAAACAAATTTCGGTCGAGGCTCCGAAACTTTCGAGCGCTAAAAAAAAGTTTGAAACCAAGGATTTAACAAATTATCAAAGAAAAAAAGATCATTTGATACTGGTTAAAAAAGGTATCGATTTTTTAACAAAAAACAAATTTAAAAAGGTTGTTCTATCTCGTAAAGAATCATTTGAAATAGAAAGATTTGATTTAAAGTTCTTGTTTAAAAATCTACTTGCAAGCTACCCTAATGCGTTTAATTATATCTGGTTTCATCCTGAAATAGGTATGTGGGTTGGTGCAAGTCCTGAAACATTGATAAAAGTGAATGATAAGCAATTTGAAACTATGGCATTAGCCGGTACCCATATTTACAAAGATGATTTGGATGTTGTTTGGGACAAAAAGGAGAAATTAGAACAGAAGTATGTAACAGATTTTATAGTTTCTCAATTAAGCGATTTTGATATTCAAGTATCTGATCCGTTTTCTAAAAAAGCGGGTAGTCTGGTTCATATTTGTACCCAAATAACAGGTGATCTAAAAGAAACCAAAAATTTACATGTGTTAATTGATCACCTTCACCCTACTCCTGCTGTATGTGGTGTTCCAAAAACTGATGCAAAAAGTTTCATCCTAAATAATGAAGGTTATAAGCGTGAATTCTATACCGGATTTTTAGGAGAAATAAATACAAATAATAAGACTAATTTATATGTGAATCTTCGCTGTATGCAAATAAATTCCATTTCGCAAACCAGAAGTGAAAAGACCAATGTAGATTTATATATAGGTGGTGGAATAACGATAGATAGTGATCCTGAGAAAGAGTGGGAAGAAACTGTTGCAAAGACTAAAGTGATGAAAAAAGTACTATCTAATTAAATATTTTTAGTTTATTATTTTTTAACTAATTTTTTCAATTCCTTAATTCTTTCTTCTTTTTTAGGTTGTCTGTTTTTCTTAGCAAATTCTGTATGATAATGATGTGTTTCTAAAAACTCAATTTGAATTTTATTCCACTTTTTTTCGTCATTAACTATTGAAAAAGCCTGCAGTTCTCTAAAAAGCTCATTACTAATTGGGTAAAAGTCCTTTCTACCTAAATAATCCAGGTCTGCGTCGCAAATTATTTTCTCTAAATAGTTTTTTGGTGTTTGTGGAATACGTGTTGCCATTATCAACCCTTTTACTATTTCAAAGTCGTGTTGAGAAAAATCATTTTCCGTCATATACTTTTTCGCGATTTCTACTCCCCTTTCTTCATGATCAATATTTGAAACAGAAAATCCGATATCATGAAATAAGACAGCGATACGCAATAGTTTAGAACTGTATCTATCTATCTTTTCGCGCTTAATATAATTATTGGCAACTTTGAGGACATCCATTGTATGATGGGCACCATGATAATACAAATCTGTAGCCAATTCTGAATTTAATACCTCAATGGCCTTATTTCTTATTTTAATATATCCTTTCATAGATCAATTAAATTGTCTTCTAAATTATTCATTAATAATACGATAACGAAAATAAAACATGCCAAATTACAAAAAAAGATCAAATAATTAGCTCACCCTCTCTATAAATACCTTTAATTTTTTTCTTTTTCACACTTTTTACAAAGTACATTTTCATAATACCTCTGTTCTTTACTTTTATTTTTCCTCTATATTCACAATCAAATTGATCCTTAATTAAGGCATAGGTGTTTTCAGAGATATTTATCATACCAGGCTCTGAATTAGATTCCATTCTTGAAGCAACATTTACTGTGTCGCCCCATATATCATATGCAAATTTTGTTCTACCTACTACACCTGCAACAACAGGCCCGGAATTGATTCCGATTCGAATATCAAAATGAGAAATCTGTTTATCTTTTATTTCTTTTGAGTTCTCCATAAATTCTATTATCTCAAATGCCGCAAGAATTATTCTTTCTGAATGATCTTCTGTTGGAAAAGGCAAGCCACCAGCACACATATAAGAATCGCCAATGGTTTTGATCTTTTCTAGTCCATATTTCTCAATAATTTCATCAAATTTAGAATAATAAAAATCTACACTACTTACTAATTCATCTGGAGATAAATTAGTTGAATAGCTTGTAAAATCTTTAAAATCGGTAAACATAACACTTACCAATTCGAATTTTTTTGCTTGTACTTTTCCCTTATTAATTAATTCTACCGCTGTTTTTTTTGGCAGAATATTTAACAGTAACTTTTGTGATCTGTTCTTTTCTTCTTCAATAATTAGGTTTGTCTTCTTTGAGAAACGGAATCGTCTGTAATAACTTATTGCCAATAACAAGATCAAACCAGCTGCAGAGGCAGAAGCTATATTCATTATTTTTTGTCTTTTTGATTTTAGCTCACCAATAACAATTTCTTTTTGTAAGACATCAATTTCAACATCTTTTTTTACTAGATCAAATCCAAATTCAAGGTCACTTATAATCTTCGCAATTTCTAAATTAAATATAGAATCTTTTAAAATTATATATTGGCTTTGATAGGCAAAAGCATTTTTAAAATCACCTTTTATCGAATAGGTTTTGAATATACCCTCATATACATCGCGTAAATCTGAATTTACTTTTATTTCTTTTGCATATACCATCGCCTCTTTGTAAAATTCTAAGGCTTTATTTTGATTGCTCTTTTGATAAACATTGCCTAATTCTAAAAGTGTAGTTATAATTTCAGGCTTTTGGTTGTTTTCTTTTGCTCTATTATATGCCCTGTTTAAGAATAATACAGCGCTTTCTTTATTACTTAAATTAAATTCAACCTTTCCCAGCATGGTAAGTATATGGGTAAGGTCTAAAGTGTAGTTCTTGATATGCATAGCATCTTCGTAATATTTCAATGCCTTTTCATAATCTTTCAGATTAAAATAGGTTTCACCCATTCCGATCATGTAAGAAGATTTCAAGGCTGGGTCATCCAAATTTTTAAAATAGACTTCCATTTCGTTGAAATAATTTAGTGCTTTATCGTATTTTTCAATTTCACCATACATCCCCCCAAGGTTGTATAAATTTGTAGCTATTCTTAATGAATCATTTAATTTTTCAGCAAAACTCAATGATTGCAAATAATATTCAAGAGCCTTTTCATAACTCCCTTTGCTTTGATATACAGCCCCTATATTTCCAATTATATTTGCCATACCAATTGTATCTCCAATGGCTTCGAAATTTTTCAAAGATTCAGACCACAAATCCAATACAGAAATGAACTCACCTCTGTCATAATATACAACACCC
>VAPK011083930.1_pt1 | contig 11149 bp, 9 predicted proteins | sample 3395031 | NCBI WGS metagenome assembly VAPK01 (sample SAMN08290443, study PRJNA428436) | hydrothermal vent metagenome | isolation source: Deep-sea hydrothermal vent chimney 1 | place: Pacific Ocean: Juan De Fuca Ridge
ACAATATTGGCTAGATTGTATATTATTTTGTGTTTAATTGTTTTATTAAATAATTATAATTTAATAAAAAAAAATCTTTAGCATCTGATAAAATGTTTTATTCTCTATTCTGTTTGACATCTATTTTCTTTAATATACCTGAACCTTTACATAATTGTTTACATAACACAATTTCATTTTCAAACAATTTTTGTTTTTTGTTGCTTCGAAGCGTGTGTAAACAGGTTATCGGATATAATCCATGCATACCTATCAACTCTTTTAGACTTCCATTTTCGGGATAATCCCAGCTCAATAATTTTAATCCTACACATTTCACATACTCTATTGCATCTAAGTAAATCTCGTATTATTCACCAGCCAACCTTGATTCTTTAGTAATTCTCCAATAAATAACTCAAAAGGAAACCCGGTAGGTCCTAATTCTAAGATCCCCCTTTTTAAATTATACCTACCTGCTTTTGGTCTCCCCTTTTTCTTTAATTCATCAAATACTATTTTATAAATTTCTTTTTTTGTTATATCATCATATAAATTTGACTTTACAACTTCGATAATCTGTTTTATTTCTTGTTTACTCGCACTTGAACAGTGAAGATATCTTTTAACTTATTTCTGTTGAAAACATCCGATTCACTTGAGTTTTTAATTATATTTATTTTGTTTTCGGCCATAATGATGTGTTTTGATTAGTTTTTCCATTAACTATCTCTAAAAATACATCGTCAGAAATTCTGAGTTAAATATTACAAACTATCCTTTACTTTTTCAAACCATTTAATTAGAACATCTTTATCACCTTTAGATAACTTCGCTTTACTATGCATTAAAAGATATGATTTTAAAGGCATTTCATCATCTTTGATCTGGCTTATCAAAGCTTTGAATTTACTTTTTTGTTTGCGTTTAGAATAAGATCCGAATTCATTAAAATTTAAATCCTTCTTTGCATCTTTTATATGCCTTTCCACAAACCAGGAAGCTGGCTTTATTTTATTGAACCACTGATACTTAGTGTTATTACTATGGCAATCATAGCATGATGTTTTTAACAATATGGCTACTTGATTTGATGCTTTATAAAAATCAATGATATCTTCTTTTGGAGTTACACTACTTTGATTTAGGTTTGTAGGTATAAATTGTACACCTATAAACCCAATAACCAAAACTAATAATATGATTTTTAATTTTTTCAAAAGATCAATACGGCTTTTTTTACATTAAAAATTAAATTTCTTTTTGTACAGCCCCGCATGTTAGCATTTTTGAGCCATAAAACGGATTTCTAATTTCTTCTGTTTCACTTAACCATATACCTCCTTTACCCTTGTTGTACATTGGGCATCTTGTTTGGTATAAGGTCATTTCACTTCCAACAATAGCAAGAAAATCTATCATATCATTACTCAACACTTCCAAATGCTCTCTTTGGTGCTCCATATTCCCTACATTTTTAGTAATATGTTCAGCCTGTTCTATAGCATTTTCAAGAATTTCTCCAATCTCTTTTTGCTCATTTTCATTTAAACCCGATGCATCAAATGCTTTAAAGGCCTTTAACATACCTTCTGCAGCAACACCTGCTTCTTTACTTTTATCGTCTACCAAAGCATTTTTTAACTGTAGATAACTTGCTACTATGGCATTTGATTTTTTTGTATTTCCCATATCCATAGCTGAATGATCCATTTGCTCTTCTGACATATCATGACTTTCTGCCGTAGCTTCTTCACCTGATTCATGCCCATCTTTGTTTTTTACTTCTGCTTCTTTAGATGTATCTTCTGATTTTTTCTCTGAGCAAGAAATCGTAGAAAAACTTAATAACAGTACTACAGAAAGGCTTACTCCAAATTTTAATAATTTCATTTTTAATGATTTAATAGTTTAATTTATTTATTCATGTTGTGCCTGATAAAGGAGAGAAAATTTTTCAAATATTGGATTTACTCTCCTTTTTTCAGGACTTTTTTTATTGATGTTTGTGATTCATATCATCATCCATATTGTCTTTTTTAGACTCCATGTTTTTCATGTTTTTCATCATTTCTTTTTTCATTTCCGGATTACTTTGCATCATGGTATGCATTTTTACCTGCATCTCTGGATCATTCATCATCTTTTGCATCATTTCCTTCTGCATTTTAGGATTTTTATCCATCATTTTCATCATTCCTTCTTTTGAGCCCATATCTTTCATACCTCCACCACTCATCATTTTCTTACTCATTTCCTTGTCATTCATCATCGCCATATGCATTTTATTGCGCATGGTTTCATTTTCCATCATCATAGACATCAACTGGTTTTCCATTTTTGGATTTTTCTTCATGGTTTTTGTCATACATTTTTTTTGAACTTCAGGGCTTGGTGTGCCCTTCATATCCATATTTTGGCTATATCCGTTTAAACTGATAAGACCAACTATTGTTAATACAAATACTAATTTTTTCATAATAAAATTGTTTAAAATTGTTAAATAATATTTAAGTACTTTTTTAAAGACAAAAGTATCTGAAAAATCTATTTTTTTTTATAATATCTTAGTTCACATCTATAATATTTCATTCAAATAAGTTCTATCTGAATTGGCTAATTTTTTGTATTCACTCATGCTCATTCCTGTTACCTGCTTAAACTGATTCGATAAGTAATTTACACTGCTATACCCTAATTCATAAGCTATCTCAGTAAAATTCAATTGCTTGTATTGAACCAGTTCTTTTGCTTTTTCAATTTTTAAATGGATAAAGTATTTCTCAATGGTAATACCTTCTAACCGCGAAAATAATTTACTTAAAAAGGTATAATCCTTGTTGAGATTACTTACCAGTTTATCAGATAGGTTTACCTTTAAAACAACTGGTGTATTGTCTATAATTTCAACCAGAATTAATTTAATTTTTTCAATAATCTTTGACTCGTCATTTGTCAATAATTCAAAATCATTTCGTTTTAACACGTTTTCAATTCTTTGCATGCTAATAGAATTTTCGGGATACTTTATGATCACCTTGCCTAATTTTATTTCTAAGATTTCGGCGCCAAGATTTTCTAACTCTTTTCTAACCGTGCTCAGGCATCTTCGACAAACCATTCCTTTAATTTCTATTTCTTTTACTTCAAACATGATGTGAACTATTTAATAGGTTTTCTTAACTTCTCCACATGTTAGCATACTTGCACCAAAAAATGGATTGGCAATTTCCTTATCGTAACTCAACCAAAAGCTTCCTTTTTCATTATTTGCCATTGGGCAAAACTCTAAATACAAAGCCTGACCGCTTTCCGTTTCTACACCCAGCATATCTATAACATCCGATAGATCTTTACCTAATAAACCAAAGGCTCTTCTTTGTTCTTCAATATTGCTGTTACTTTTAATGGTAGAAATATTCTTGTTAATTGATTTGAGTGCTTTCATCCAAACATTATGTGCATCACCAAGCAATAAAAGCATATCCACTTTTTCCAAAGCTGAGTTCATATTTTTTGTTTGATTTTGTGCTAATGAAGCATTATCTTTTGTCAAAGCATCTTTTACTTTGATGTATTCTCCAACCACTTCACCCAATTGCTTTTTAAATTTAGAATCAATTTTACTTTTATCGATCATAATCATGCCACTCATATCTTCTTCTTCAGATTCCTTATCATCAGCACCATCTGATTCACTATCATCTCCCATATCCATTCCAGCATGACCACCTGTACTCACTTTCCCTCCATCAGGATTCATCATACTTTTTTGCCCTATCAATTGAGCCGATGCATCAATTCTGAATACGCCATTTGTGGCAACTACTTCACCTTCTTCTATACCACTTTCTACTACATAAAAGTCGCCTAAATCTGCTCCAAGGATCACCTCTCTGTATACAAAAGAAATAGTTTTTTCGTGCGGTACTTGTATGTAAACAACCCCTCTTTTCCCTGTCCATAAAACAGCCGATTTAGGAATAATAAGTGCATTCTTAGCATCTTTTATATTTGCTTTTACAATTCCATTAGCAAACATTTCTGGTAATAATTTATGACCCGGGTTTTTAACTTCTACCCTAACCTTAGCCACTCTGGTACTTCGTGATACAAACGGATCGATATAAGTTATTTTTCCTTTAAACTCTTTACCTGGAACTGCCTGAACCCTAAAATTCACCATATCACCATTACTTATCCACGGTATATCTCCTTCATAAGCTTCAAACATAGCCCAAACTGTATCTATATTTGCAATATCAAATAACTTCATTCCTTCCATAACATGGTCACCCAATTCAACATTGCGCTTCATTACGTAACCCGAATAATCGGAAAGAATGTCTATTTCTTCCTGTACTTTACCCGATGTGACAATTGCATTAATTTGATTATCAGACAATTTCCATAATTTTAATTTATTTCTGGAAGCAGTATATAATTGTGGATAAACATCTTTAGATTTGATGGCTTCAAACAATTCTTTTTGTGCCGAAATTAATTCAGGGGAATACAATCGAATAATTCTTTGTCCTTTTCTAACTTTCTCACCGGTGAAATTCACATATAATCTTTCTATTCTACCCGGTATATGTGATACTTGAGAATATTGCCTTCTTTCATCCGGTTTGATAGTACCTAATAACCTAACTTCTTTTTTTGCATTCGACTTTACAACTTTACTAGTTTGAATATTTGCCAATTGAATTGCCTCTTCAGATAATACAATTTCGTTAGATGCTATCTTTTCTCCACCACCATTTGATTCTTCTAAAGGAATTAATTCCATACCACAGATTGGACAGTTTCCCGGTTTTTCCATTTTTATTTGAGGATGCATAGAGCATGTCCACAATTTAGTAATAGGATCCTGAACATAATCATGCTCGCCTTCTTCATGAGTAGTATTTTTTTCGTTCTTATCGCCAGAAAAAACATTTCCTATAAGAATACCAAGTATTAATATTCCGGCTCCGATTAAATAATTTTTATATTTTTTCATTTTTACTGTTTTTAATATTTGTTTCTTAAACACACCCCTAGCCACTCTCAAGAGGGGAACGGATTTAGGGTAAAAATTTAATTTCCCAATAGATAATGAACAAATGCAACTGCCGCATTTTTATCGGTTATTGCTTTTTGTTCTGCCAATTTATATCCTAATAATTGTCTTTCAATTCTTAATACTTCTTCAAAATCTTTAGAATTTGTTGAATAAGATATAATTAATACATCCAGTACCTTCTTCGCTATTTTAGATTGAGTTTTATTTAATGAAATACGGCGATCCCCATCATTAAATTCTTTGAAGGAATTTATAAATATTGTATTCAATGTATTTCGCTTATCTACCTTTTTTTCAATTTCTGAAGATTGCAAATACTGTGCTTCCTTAATCATTCCCTTATATTTATTTCTATAAATAGGAATTGTAAGTCCGACTGAAGGAAATATTAAAGCGTCTTTGCCATTATCTGAAGCTGTTGAATTAGAGTTTTTACCAACAATTGTATAGTTAATTCCCAGAGTAATTTTTGGTGCTCCTTCCCTTTTAGCGGCTTCCTCTTGATTTATAAATGCATTTAATTTATGATCAATGCTTTTGATTTCATGATTTTTGCTGTAAATAGAATCTAAAATGGTCACATTATCATAAGGTAGCTCATCTTGCCATAATTCTTTTGGAACGTGAATTAACATAGAATTATCTCTGTTCAATAAATTGTTAAATTTATTTTTAAGAACCTTTCTTGAATCTATAAAAAGTGCCAATTGATTTTCTAGATCATTCAACTCTAATTCGACTCTCAACTCATCAACAATGGTTGCATTACCAGCCTCAATTTTTACCAAAGATAAATTCTTGAAAATTCTTAATATTTCCATATTTTCTTTGGTGATATCGATTGCTTTCTCCATAAAATAATAGTTGTAATACACTGCTTTAATTTCAAAAAACAGATTAGACTTACTATTCTCAAATACTTCATAAGATGCTTTTGCCATTTCAGAAGCTGCATCTCTTTTTGCATTTAAAGTACCAAACCACGGGAAGGCCTGACTCAATCCAAAAGTTGCTCTTTGAGGTCCTACCCTTGTTTCTACCGGGTTAATAAAATATCCAAAGGCAAATTTTGGGTCTGGCAAGGTTTCCACCTGAGGTACTTTCTCCATCGAAGCCATATAGTCATTGAATTTAGACCTCAATCCCGGATTATTTTCGGCTGCGGTTGTTAAATATTCATCTAAAATTTCCTTTTCCCCTTGTGCAATTCCGCTTAGCGAAAACAGTAGAAAAAGACTTAGATATATTAATTTATTTTTCATGTTTATCAATTTTACAACCACTTCTCATTTTCTAACAGAGATATTGTTTTGTTACTCTGAGAAATAGCTTTAAATATTAAATTTTTAATCTTTATTATTTTGCTTTTTTAATCCTTTTTCTTTCCACATACTATACAATACCGGTACAACGAACATGGTCATTACCTGTAATAACATCCCTCCAAATGATGGAATAGCCATTGGCACCATAACATCGGCTCCTTTTCCTGTTGCTGTTAAAACTGGTATCAGGGCTATCACTGCAACAGCTGCTGTCATCATAGCGGGTCTTACCCTTTTTGCTCCTGCGTGTAATACAGAGGTTCTTACTTCTTCTACAGTTTTAGGTTTTTCTTCGTCAAAGACCTGAGTTAAATAAGTTCCCATTATTACACCATCATCTGTTGCAATACCAAATAGAGCGATAAAACCTACCCAGACCGCAACACTTAAATTAATAGTGTGTAATTGAAATAGATCTCGCATATGAACATCTGCCATACTGAAATTTAAGAACCAGCTTTGATCATATAACCAGATCATGATAAACCCACCTGCAAATGCCACAAAAATTCCTGAGAAAACCATTAATGATGGTATCAAAGATTTAAATTGAAAATACAGGATCAATAGAATTACAATTAAGGAGATTGGCACAACGATCATTAATCGTTTATTTGCACGAATCTGACTTTCATAATTTCCTGTGAATTTATAGGTAACTCCATCGGGTAATTTAAATTCACCTGAATCTAATTTATCTTTGATAAGAGCTTGTGCTTCCATCACTACATTGGTTTCTGCATTTCCTTCCTTCATATCAAATATTACATAACCGGTTAAAAAAGTATCCTCACTTTTAATTACCTGAGGACCTCTTACATACTCAATAGATGCCAACTCACCTAATTCAACCTGCATACCTGCCGGTGTAGGAATTAATATTTTCTTTATATCATCCGGATTATCTCTGAACTCTCTTGCATATCTTACCCTTACCGGAAAACGCTCTCGACCTTCAACAGTTGTGGTTAGCTGTTTTCCACCAATTGCAACTGATAACTGAGTTTGCATATCTTTAATCGTTAAGCCATAGCGTGACATAGCCTGTCTATTTAGTTTTATTTCTAAATAAGGTTTTCCAACAACCCGATCAGCAAAAACTGTACTTGCCTGAACACTAGGTACTTCTTTTAATATATTTTCTATTTCAAAACCCACTTTTTCGATCACTTCCAAACTGGGCCCATACACTTTTACTCCCATTGGAGCACGCATGCCTGTTGACAACATGATTAGTCTGGTTTGAATGGGTTGTAATTTCGGAGCTGAAGTCAAACCCGGAAATTTAGAATGTTTAACAATTTCTTTCCAGATGTCATCTGATTTTTTGATCTTTTTACGCCATTGTCTAAAATATTCTCCATCTTCATCAAGAGTAAGATCATCCCTAGAGATTTTTCTGAATTCATCTTTACCATATTTATAGGTTGAACCATCTTTTAAAACAAAAGCATTGTCATTGTCAACTTCAAAACGCAATCTGTGCCCATCTTCATTTAAAATATATTCAGGAATATAATTGATCGTATTTTCATACATAGAAGTAGGTGCCGGATCGAGTGCAGAGTTAACACGCCCCCATTTACCAACAGATGAAGCTATTTCTGGTATAGAAGTCATGTGTTTATTGATACTCGCAATAACTTCCATATTCTCACTAATGCTAGAATGAGGCATTGTTGTAGGCATCAATAAAAATGAACCTTCATCTAATGCCGGCATAAATTCACTTCCAACACCGGGAAACGTATTTTCAAGACTTTTCCATGCTCCATTATCTTTTGCAAAATTTGGAATAAATCCAAACACTTTTGAAAACCCTAACCAAGCAGTTACACCAAAGAAGACTGCAAATAAAGGTATCATTAAAAATTTTAATTTATTCTCTAAACACCATTTTAATATCTTTTCATAAAAATGCACTATGGTCATTAATACTCCTAGAACAACACCCACTACAAAAATTACAAAAATAAAGTTAATGAAGGTAGAATTAGAAGCTCCTAAAGGCATCCATTCAATAGTTAGAAAATAAACCACAACAAATATGGTTATAGCAACATTGATATAATTAGCAATTTTATCGGAGTAAGGAAGTTTCATTCTACCTTTAAGTACTGTTCTTGGCTTTATCTCTGCTAATAAATTATTTACTCCATAAGCGATTAAAGCCAAAGCAATAATACTTCCATATGTTATTAAAAATACGATACCAAATCCTATCAAGGTAGCATTAAAAATTCTACTCATGCGGTTTTTATCGAGTTTAATAGAAAACAATACATTGGCTATTGCCGGAATAAACATGATTCCAATAATTAAGGATGACACCAAGGCAAATGTTTTTGTAAATGCTAAGGGTCTGAATAATTTCCCTTCCGATGCCTGCATGGCAAATACAGGTAAGAAACTAACAATTGTTGTTGCCAGGGCAGTCATAATGGCCGAAGCAACTTCAATTGTTGCCACATAAATTACCTGAACTAATTTCTTACCTTTTACCCCTTCATTCTCTGGCATTTCTAAATGCCTTATAATGTTTTCGGTAAAAACAATACCTACATCGACCATAACTCCAATAGCAATAGCTATCCCCGAAAGGGCTACAATATTAGCATCTACATTGAAATATTTCATCAATATAAATGTCATTAAAACACCAACTGGTAACAAGGTTGATATTAAAACAGAAGCTCTTAGATTGAGAACCAATACAATTACAACCAGTATACTAATCAGTATTTCATGGGATAGAGATGATTCAAGAGTACCCAGGGTTTCCTGTATCAATCCCGAACGATCATAGAACGGAACAATAGTAATCTTTGAAACTGTTCCATCTTCTAATACTTTAGATGGCAAACCAGGTGCCACTTCGGCTATTTTATCTTTTAAATTATGGATTACCTCTTGTGGGTTCGCCCCATATCTTGCAACAACTACACCTCCAACAGCTTCAACTCCACTTTTATCGAGACCTCCTCTTCGTCCTGCCGGTCCGAATTGAATTTTTGCAACATCCTTTAATCGAATGGGAACATTTTCTCTTACGGTAACAACACTCTCCTCCAGATCGCTTAGATTTTTAATATATCCCAAGCCTCTAACCAAGTATTCTACTTTGTTAAACTCTAATGTTCTTGCACCAATATCGAGATTACTATTTTTTACAGCATTCATGATCATTTTAATGTCTACATTACTCGCTTTCATGGCATCGGGATCGATTTCGATCTGGTATTCTTTTAGAAAACCTCCAATAGAAGCAACTTCAGAAACACCACTTGCCGCAGTTAAATAATAGCGAACATAAAAATCCTGAATGGTTCTTAATTCCTGTGGATCCCAACCACCAGTGGGTTTTCCAGTTTTTGGATCTCTACCTTCTAAAGTATACCAGTACACCTGACCTAATGCCGTTGCATCAGGGCCCAAAGCTGGTTTAACTTCGTTAGGAACTGTACCGGGTGGTAAGGAGTTTAATTTTTCAAGTATTCGGGTTCTACTCCAGTAAAAATCTACACCATCTTCAAAAATGATGTAGATGCTCGATAAACCAAAAATTGAATTACTTCTAATTGTTTTTACATTCGGAATACCCAGTAAAGCTGTAGTTAAGGGGTAAGTAATCTGATCTTCAATATCCTGAGGTGATTGCCCCATCCATTCTGTAAAAACTATTTGCTGGTTTTCTCCAATATCAGGAATAGCATCTACCGGCACCGGGTTTCTTTCTATCATAGAAATATCCCAGTTAAAAGGAGCTGTAACTATACCACCAATGATAAATGCAGCAAGAATTATAAATGTTATTAGCTTGTTCTCAAGAAAATAACGAATCGTTTTGTTTAACATTTTTGTTCTAATTTGATTATAACTGTTATTTGGATTAGGGTTCAATTTCTATGGGTAAGAAAGAAAATTACCTATAATATTCTGATTGCTTTTACAATCAAAATATCTTTAACATTTAACAATTATTTAATCAAATAAGGAAAGATTGATAAAGGATCTGATAATCCTTTTCGACAATGGGAGGTGAAAAATGAATAATTGAAGAAGTATCTTCTTTTGATTCATAAAGGTTTAAATAAGTATAAGTATAAACTAAAACAAATTGAATTTGATTCAGTTCAAAATTATCTATAGCTTGTTGTTCGGTTTGGTTTCCCGGAATTAATTCGTGAACATCATTGCAGCATTTTTCTTTTTGCATATTTTGCTGGGATAAATCATCCCCCGTGCAACCATCTTCGTTCATCACCATTCCACAAGATTCAACACTTGTAAAATAAGATGTACTTGTTACCTCACCCATACAAACGTGCTTTTCAACAGTAAAAGACATAGTAGAAATAAGCAGAACTACTGCAATTATAACGGCTAGTATTTTATGAAAGAATTGTAACATGGCAACAAAATTAACAAAAAAAATCACTTTTCATTTTAAATTAACGTTAAATAATTATAATTATTAGATGATTCAATGAATTTTTAAAATCACCATAATTATTATTTGCAAATATATTGCTGAAATATCTTATTGATTTACACTTTCTTGGTTAAAAATTATAAAATTTTGAAATTTGAATTTGTTATGAGATATTTTCACAATAAAAAAATTTTTGAATCCAACTACCTCCAAGGCAAAGCCTCGAGCCTGCCCACCGCAGGCACAATGTCAATAAGATAAGCTTAATATTTTGTAATCCACGATTGTTTCTTTAGTATTGATTAGTTAAAATGTGATTCAAAAACACAAATTAACAATTTTTTA
>VAPK010065065.1_pt1 | contig 11147 bp, 8 predicted proteins | sample 3395031 | NCBI WGS metagenome assembly VAPK01 (sample SAMN08290443, study PRJNA428436) | hydrothermal vent metagenome | isolation source: Deep-sea hydrothermal vent chimney 1 | place: Pacific Ocean: Juan De Fuca Ridge
ATTTCCGCAGTATCAGTTATTATTGGAGCATAACCTATTTTTTTTGCTCTAAGGCATAAGTCTGCTTCTTCTCCGTACATAAAGAAACGACTATCAAAGCCTTCTAATTGATCCCATAATGATTTTGTAATAAGAAAAAAACATCCAGAAACAATATCAACTTTTCGTATATTATCTCTTTGCCAACCACCTAGAGCTTCAGAATTAAAAAGAGCACTGTTACTAAAAATTTTATTGAATCCGATTGAGATACAAAATAAACTCCAGGGGGTCATTTTATTCCAACAGGAACCTGGGTTAAGGGATTTGTCTGCAAAAAGTGTTTTACCACCCCATATTCCAGCTGAGGGGTATTCTTTTGAAAAGTTAAGTAATTTTTTTACAGCATTATTTAATACAATTGTATCGGGGTTAAGTAATAGGAGTATGTTTCCTGTTGCTATTTTTGCACAATAATTATTACCTTCCGCAAAACCCAAATTTTCTTGAGATTTAATCAGTTTTAATTCGGGATGTTTTTTCTCAATAGCTTCAGCAGAGCCATCACTTGAATTATTATCTAAAACTATTATTTCACAATCAAAATCAATTAGTTTAGTAGTGCTATATAATGAATCTAAGCATTCTAATGTCATTTTACAAGTATTATAGCTTATGATTAAAATTGATACTTTCTCTTTACTTTTCATATAAAATTACCCTATTAAAAAAATTTAGCTCCCCTTTGGAGCGCTACAATGCGCTCTAGTTAGGTGAGAAGAAAGTAACAAAATTGTTTTTTGATCAGTTTTTGAGTTGCCCCAGTGCTCTAATCACTCCTGACATCTTTCATGTTTTGTCTTTAATGGCTTTCTGTAGTTTTTGTCCCGTTGCTGTATTGCGAGTGGCACCACGCAGTGGAGAAATATTTTTCTATTGCGATCAACAGTAATCCAGATCCAGCAATAGTTTTTTTGAGTCAATATAGGTATGGATTTCATCTAACTCAACAACCTCTTTTTCAAACTGAAGCGGTTCAATTGATTCTCCATGTGCTTTGATCCAGTTGTAGACAGCAACATGATTGCAATTAAGAAACCTTCCAATTGACCTAAACCCAAGCTTTTTTAAATAAAGTTGGAGAACTTGACGTTTTATTTTAGGTTTTATCCCCAAATGCCTCATGGTCTGCCGATAACCACATACCTTACATTTGTATCTTTGTTTGCTTTTAATTTATATCGTCTTTAGTACAACCTTTAGCACTACACGCTGTCATTCTCTTGGAAAAAAACTAGGGTATCAAGACTATATTGAAATAAAAATGCCCAATTTTTTTGTCATGCATGGAGTAAAATTTCTTAGGAGGAAGGGTTTAATAATTTCTTGATTTTGACTTGTCTTTTGTCTCAAACTTTGGGAAGTTATTAAACCCTCACGCCTCAGAATAAAATTATTTGTCATTCAAATCATTAAATACCCATGAGGTGGATGCGTAAAAGATATAGCTAATAATTAGTGCAGAGCTATAAATGCCAACGGACATACTTCCAAGCATAAAACTAATAGATAAAGAAATTATTCCAAAGGAATAAATCTTATATTGCTCATCATTCATTTTCCATATTAATAATGCCTTTTTTATTACCAAATATTGTATTCGAATTAAAATTATCATAGAAGGAAAGCCACCAACGACAGCTGTAGTAATATAATTATTTACTAAATCGACATGGTTTCGCCCGTCTATAAGGGGACCCCAATGATGAGGAACGCTACCTTTGAAACCAAAGAGCCAATATTCATGCCATTGGTTTATAGCAACTTCTAATAAACGTGTACGATACCAAGCATTTCCAGAACTAAGTGCGATGTAATCTACTAAATTATAAAAATGTCTATTAGAAAGAATTTCTATCGAAACCATTGCTAAAATCACTAAATATATAACGGGCTTTATCATAGATTGTTTATAGTACAACATGCTAAAGCCAATGAATAAAGAGGCTGAAATTATTGGTCCACTTGATAAAGTTGAAAATGCTCCGAATAAGGCACCTAAAATACCAAGTTTTAAGAATAATTTTTTTCTGACTACCATACCTCTTAAGCTAACTAATAAGCCTAATATAAAAAACATACTCATCCCAAAATAAATAGGGTGAGCTGTACTTGCTTGTGCCCGTAAGAAATCAAGTCTATATTCAAGGTCTTTCTTGTACCATAGCCACGTATGATATTCCATTAGCTTTTGATACGGTGAGTAATATGTAACAGCTTCATATACACCAAAGGCTCCCAATATAATTCCGCAAAGTACTAATGGGTTAATTAAATCTTTTAGATCAGTTTTGTTATTAATTGTATATCTAACCGAAAAATATATTAGTACCGTATCTAGACCTCGACCAATTAATGAAGTTAATCTGGCTGAATTAGCTCCTGCAACAACGTTAGCAAAAATATCCCAGAGGTAGCCTGCTATAATTAATTTATCAATTTCACTTAGTCTTTTATTTTTCTTCCCCTTAAAGTAATATTTAAATAATAATACAAATGCAACTGTTCTTGATGCAGACATTTGGATGCTAAAAACAGGGTATCTTAAATAATCTGGCCATAATAAAGTAGATAAAATTAGTAATCCTACGGCTGTTCCTCTTTTTGAACGTGCAGCAAGAAATACCATAACCAATGTATAAAGGATGGTTACATTAACCATAACATAACACCTTATTTATTATTTTACTGTAAATACCTAACTCCTATTTATTAAAAGGATGTGATTTAGTTTGTTTAAATAGTAGCCCTTTAACATAAACTCTTTTTAGAGTTCCTAAAAGTGATTTGACTTTTTCTTTTATAGGTAGTTTCTGAAACCAAAGTTCTAATAAACTATAGCCAGAAAAGCTGGGTACTGAAGCTCCACTGATTTTCAAGGCTAGTAAACGCCCCCAAAGTACATTTTTTGCTTGTATTAAATTTGGTTGAGAAAGAGGTAGTATAGTAGGGTCGCATTTTTCGAGAACAACAAACCCTTGCTCTTGAGCTTCTTTCAATGTTTTTTGACCAAGCTTCGTCCTAACTATAATCAAAGACCTACCATCCTCATCTTCCTTTGTTTCTCGATACCAAGGGTCACCTACTGAAATATCTGCAAACTCACCAACATGATCTGGACATATATAACAACGCCATTGTCTATCTTTCTGTAATTCTCCCCAAGACTCAGCATACGTCATTTGTTTTTGTATCAGTTGATCTTTTTCTTTGTATTTAAGTGTCCATTTACCGGGCCACCCGTTGCCTCTATACCTTAAAGATATAATATTTTTAATAGAAGTAAGCCCCATTTTATTCATTAGTTTTATTGTTCCGTTGGTCGACGGAACCCCTGCACAAAAAAATGATAATGTAAGTCCTAATTTTTCATCCAAAGCAGGTCTTTTGATTCTAGCTTTCTGAACAGCATAGACATCACATGGTTTTCCTACAAATACACAAGTTTTTTTTGACTTTTCAATTTCCTGGAGGTGTTCACAAGGACTAGAAGGTGAATAGCGTGAACCTGCAGCTTCAATTAGCTGAGCTTTATTAGTAGATTTGACTGTTTTGTTTAAATGAGGAGCATCCGTATCTGAAATAGTATTCAATACGCTATCCATTCCTTTGATTTCAAGGCAAAATTGGGACAAAGCCGTAATAATACCTCCACTTGATCCTGTTTTTCGTATTTCAGTATCTGAAGCATAGCCTTCCCATACTTCAAAAACGTTACCCCATTGTGTCTGAAGTTCTTCAATACAGTCTGTTTTTTTAGGTAATCTCTCTATTTTGGCACCGGGACAACACTCAAGTGTTTCAGTAGATAAAATATTGTCGTTGTTTATTGGTACAGGTCTTTTTCCAAGGTCAACAAAGTCAATCATCTGTAATGTCTTGGGAGCTAGGTAGGCACATACTCCACATCCTGTACACAGATGGCCATTAACAACATCTGAAATTTTTTTAATTTTCTTCATTCTTTATGGCAATAATTTATTTAGTTCATTTTTTTTTGATTCATTTGCATCTAAGTCATGCAAAAAAATATTATAATTTGGTATTAAATCGCTAATTGGTTTTTCCCACCATTTTAATTTTTTAATCTCCTGAATGAGTTTATTGTTAAATCTATACTTGATTAATTTTGCAGGATTACCCGCAATTATTGAAAAACTTGGGATATCTTTTGTAACAACAGAGCCTGCTCCAATAACAACTCCATCACCTATTGTAGAACAGCTAGGCGTGATAATCGTACCATGACCAATCCATACATCATTACCAATTTTTAAAGTTCCACTTTCGATAGTATCCTCCTTTGCATAACCTAACTTGGAGTTATAAAAAAAGGGATGTGTCGATAAGCGTTGATAAGGATGGTTTCTTAAAAATACTTTAACTCCTGCTGCTATGGATGTATATCTCCCAATACTAACACCTGGTGGGAATTCACCTGGTACCATGCAAGTACCATAACTATATGCTCCAACTTCGACACCAAAATATAGTTTTAAAATCTTTCTCATACTTAGCGAGTTTAACGAACCCCCTTCAAAAAGAGATGCTGTTTTCCAACATATTTTTTTTAAAAACTTATATTTATAAAAATGAACAATTAAGGGGGATAACCGGCTTACTCTAAGGTTTTTTAACAAAGGTAACCTCCTGTTTCTGAAAAATACTCTTATATTTTGAAAATTTTAGTAAGAAAAAAAACATAAATAATAAATTAATAAAATAAAATATTATTTCATGCCAAAAATTAAAATTATTTTTTAGTATTAAAGATAAATAGACAGATAACGATATTAATAAGATTAATATCGTTAGTTTGCCAAAAAACTCTTTTGCATTTATATTAAATTTATATTTTATTTGATAAATGCTAATAAAAATTGCAATAATTTCTCCGGCAGATCCACAATAAGCAATAAGCTCAATAGGGTGTTTATTTAGAGCTAAAAAAATTACCATTCCAAGAACTAATGCACGAAAGCAATTTGCAACCATAGCCACTTGTGTGTTGCCTTTTGCCATTGCTAATAATGTCGAAGGGACCCGTATAATTCTGAGAGACCACATTATACCTAAAGCCGCTATCAGCTTGTCATACCCAAGATATTGCTCCCCAAATACAGTGCTTAATATTAAATCCCCAAACATAATAAAGGTAATTGAATATGCAAAGGCTATAAAAATCACCATATCCGTCACTACCCTGTAATATAAGTTTAATTTATTATGTACATTTTGTTGTTTTGAAAATAAAGGTAAAATAATTGAAGTTAGACTTTTTATAATTAAGAGAGCTGGCATCATAGATATCATAAACGCAGCACTATATATTCCCAATGTGGAAATGTTATAATAACTTCCTATAATTAATTTATCTCCTTGTATAATTATATACATTAATATGCCATTTAAGATAAGTGGCCAGCCGAAATTAAATATTTTTTTGAAATAATAACCATTAATTATTAATCTATATTTTCGTCTTGCATAGTAATGACTCATTAATAAATAAAACAAAGCATGGAGGAGTATTAAGTATATTACAGCATCATAATTTCTGTAATATAAAACGAATGGATATACCAATAAAGAAGTTAATAGTTGAGCGATAAACTCTGTCAAAACAAATGGAGTATAATTCATTTTTCGATGGAGCCGCTTTATATCTAAATGAAAAAAACCACGTATGAAAACGACGATTGATAAAATATTAAATGCCCATTCAGCTCCTTTTATATCAAATGAAGTAACTATAAAGGGTGATATGAAAAAAATAACTAAAGCACCTATTAAACCCCGGGTCACATTGTAAAAATGAGCGGTATTTTGTAATACAACTTTATTGCCATCTTTTGATTGAATTAATAATTTATCTGCCCCCATATCACTTGCCATTTCAATAGCAGAAATGGTAAAAGCAAATATTGCTGCCACACCAAAGTCTTCTGGTGAAAGAAAATGGCCATAAATGGCATTTCTTAATAAAGTAAGAAGCTGAGCTCCTCCCTGCCCAATGGTCAATAACAATCCACCAGATACTATTTTTTTAAGTGTAAAACTCACAAAGGTTTAATTTAAGTGGTTGATATTTTTTGACAAATTAAGTCCATTTGGGCATTAGCAGAAGCCATAACTTCTGGTAATACATTAGCTAGCTGTTGTTTTACTTTTTCTTTTTGTATCCAACAATTCCATAAACCATCTACTACATCTTCTGTATTTAATTCTCTAGGATCTATTACTTGTTTCTCTTGTCCACATGTTTTAAAAACACGTCTTGTTTTTATGCTGTATGCAATTGCTGAAGTCGGTACACCCATAGATAAGCCGGCTATAGTAGAGTGCATTCTAGTTCCACAAAACCAATCAGTTTGGCTTATTACCCACTTAACTTCACTTGCCACATAATTATTTTCAATTAGCCCAATGCGTTTACGTTCATCTTCAGTAAATGAATTTACAACTTCTTTACTGGCTTTTAAGTCAGATTCATAGTTTGATTCTTCAACTAAAACATGTGGAATAAGTACTATGTTTGCATTTGTTTTTTCCAATATTTTTTTAATAAATAGGAGGATTACTTTTTTGTAGTTTGCTTTTAACCCATATTGTGAATAAGAATTTTCAATTTGGTTGTATATAAGCCCACTAATATTAATACCAATTGTTGGTCTGGATCGTTCTTTAAACCAATCATTAATTTTATTTATCGGTAATACCGCTGGTTTTCTAACATCTAATAAAAATGCAACATCAACGCCTTGAATGTGTTTTTCTTCGTCGAATTTTTCTCCTAGTAATTCCTTCAAGACTTGAAAAGATTCTTCATCTCTTGCAAATGCCATATATGAAGATTTAACAATAAAAGATGCAATTTCTTTTGCTTTAGAATCAGCATAAGGCCCATAAGTTTGAGGCATTAAAATTAAAGGTATCTTATTTTCAATTGCTATAAGTTTTGGTAGTGTAATTGCTCTGAATCGTTTAGAACCATAAAGATCAGTAAAACTATCACCACCACTTATATCAAGCATAATATTTGCTGATAATAATTTTTTCGCAATGGGGTTACCCCAACCAGACAATTTAGAACTTAATCTGATATTACTAAAATTTTCTGGTAGATAGATCCTTTTTCCATGTTTTGCACCACAGTATATTACTTCTAGTTCTTTACCATTAATATGGATTTTTTGTTTACGTATACCCTTTGAGTGATCCAGAATCAAATATTCAGCCTTGTTTCTGCTAGAAACACCTTTGAGCATAGACTCTAAAAGTGCTGAAACCCCTAAGTTACCAGTGTCTGGGGCCGCACCAGCAAAAATTATTTTTTTCAATGTTTTTAACTCCTAATTTATTTTAAACGTAATGGAATAACAAATGGAAAACTGAGGTGTTACAAATAATTGTGGATTAACTTGTGAATAAGAATAAAAAAATCGTTCGAATCTAATATCCTTGAGCTTCAGTCATTTTGGTTGAGAGAATATAACTTATTGAAAAATTTTCATTAGATGATATAGATAAGTTTAATTTAATCCATTATTCTCAAATTGGCTGAATAAATAACTAGTATATTTTAGTATGTCACATAAAATATATTTAAAGAGACTTAGGCTCATAGATAGTCAGAAAAAAGAAATAATAATATGTGTTTTTAGGTTTTGTAAATCAAGTTGCCTAGAGTGTTAAATGTTATACTCACTATGTTCATAAAATACTGAGCTAAAATTCCGAATAGATTATATCAACTTTATTTAGTATTAATTAATATAAAATAGCTTTTCAGTTCAGAGTAAATAAAAATCGACATCTTTTTAGAGTGAATAAAAAAAGGAGGCTCGGATGCAGTGATCAAGTATCAGAACTTTGTACTTATACTTCGCGCGGTCATGGATGCGGATTTCTATCGGTCAATTTCTGCCGATAGACTGCGTTCCTGAAATGGTTGCGTAGCTTGCTATGCGTCTATTTCAGCGCCTTGTTATCGACAAAAATCAACTCGCTATAAATTCCGCATCCATAACTGCACGAAGTATGTTTTAATTTCTTAGACTGGATATCTATCACTATACGAGGGTAATTGTGGAAGCTGCACAATTGCAAACGCCTAAGCCATGCTGCGAACTATTTTTTGCTAAACCTGAAATGAGAGGAAACCATTTCAGGTGTTAAAAAAATATTAGCGCTTTTGCATTTAGTTTTAAAATGGCTCTTTAGTCAAAGTGTAATCATAAATTTTCGGGTGCTCCATAAACCTCAATTAATTGAAAACCTAAGTTTTTTTGATGTTACATGTTCTTCGCCATATAGTCTGTTTATTTCTTCACTCAATATCCTTAATTTTGCTTGGTAGAGCTCGTCACCATCCGTTAATTTTATTGTTTTGTTTTCATTTGCAATTACCTTTTTATCCAGTTCTAAGAGGAAAACTTGCGCAATATTAGATAAAACAATGTTTTCATTAAGACCCCCTTTATTTTTTGTACCTAAGGCAATTCTACTTTTTTTATTTTTATCAATCCCTGTCACTATATTATTTGCTATTTTACCTCTTTCAGAATCATAAAGTGAAATAGCATGGTATCCACTTATTTTAATAAGGTTATTTTCCAGGACGATGCCTGATAATGGTCCATCAAAGAACCCGATACCCTGTAGAGGACCAGTGAATTGATTCAAAAAATCATGATTTTCAATAATAATATTGTCTGATATTAAAACATCATGTACTCCATTGACGCCAGCATATCCTTGTATCGCATCATCATGGTTTTCATTTACATTGAGATTGTCAGTAATAATATTATACATTACGGCTATATTGTTATTAGAAATTCTAATCGCGTCTTTTGCAAAATATGAAATTCTATTTCCCAGTGATACCGTTCCTTTTGATGCAATATTTATCGCTAAATTTACATTTTCTATATAATTGTTTTTTATTAGCACATCTTGAAGGTGGCTACCTGTAATAATGCCATTATATGAATATTGGTTCCAGTCATCTATATTCCAGTTTTCTGTGTTTTGATCAGAATAAATATGAAAGTTTTGTATTTTGATGTTTTTTGAATCTCCATATTTTCCACTTACACCAATAGATACCATATAACTTTTTGGTGAGAGTAAAGTATTAGAAAGTGAACCATCTACTGTTATTCCATCAAAGACCCAGTTACTCCCATAATTTAATGTTAATGAAGAAATTATGGGTGTACTATTTGTATCGGCCTTGATAGTGACTGGTTTGTCATTAAAAGCATATTTAATTTTTATGTCTCCATGGTAGCCAGACATTAAAATGATTGTATCGCCTGGTTTAACAGGTGCATTTGGGTTTTTGATAACGCCATCAATATTTTTTGATTCAATTAACCTGTTTTTGATTACTTCTTCTAATGTTAGCCAAGGGGAGTTTAATGAGCCAGAATTGTCCATGTTTCCATTTATAGGATCGATATAAAAAGAATGGCCTTGAGAGTGACCCGCTGCAGTTGGGCTTGAGGATATTTCTTTATTGATTGAGTCTACTATAGGTTGTTGGTGTGGTTTAGTGCAGCACCCTACTAATATCGTAATAAAAAACACTAATAGGAAAAATAACTTTTTCATAATCATAATCATTAATATTGGTTAAAAAATAGCCAAAAATAACTTAGGTTTGGTTTTATTAGTCATGTGTAATTATGAATAATTATAACAAATGCTGCTGCTTATTTTAGCCTTGATAGTATTAGCTATAACAAAACTAGTATTTTACTGGCATTATTATATTTAAGACATATGGCTAGAATAGATCGTAAATAAGTTTTTTTCTACTGTGTCAATGTATAATGGAATCATTTTTATTCTGCATTTGCGAGTTAATCCGCACTTTTGTCAAAACCGGAATCTAGTTTTTAACTTTAATTTGTTATTTTGTCTATTTTTTATACTCGCACAAATAAAAGAGTAATTAATTTTTTTACTTGGGGATTATTTTTTATCACTCTTTTTTGGCTATTGTTATTTCTTGTCACAGGAGAGCAATATGCTGTGATTCGTTGGGTTAGTTATATTACACCTTGGCTTGTAGGTGCAGTTCTAGTTCTATTTGTTGTTACACTAGTATACAAGCAAAAATTCTTAGCATTCCTGATGTTTCCACTACTTTTATTAATAGGCTGGCAATATCTACAGTTTTTTATTCCATCAAAAAAACCTCCTACTACTGGCCTAAAAACCATCAAAGTGATGACTTACAGTAAAATGGGAAGAAATCATAATATTGATTTAGTTGAGCAAACTATTGTTAAACAAAATCCCGACATTTTATTTATACAAGAAATTTCTAATTCCGATAGTAGTCTTTTAATCAAAATGTTAGTAACTCACTATAATAAAGGTAGTCTTTTTTCTTATATAAGTAAACAAGATGCCTTAATTATAAGTAAATTCAAAATTGTGTCAGAAGAAACTCAAGGGGCGAAAACACCTATCATAAAAATAGACGTTTCAGGTAAAAATATTCGGGTATGGAACGTACACTTACAAAAATCATTCTTTAATACTGATAAACAATATAAATCAGTAGAAAAATTGGTTAAACAAGTAGCCAGTGAACAACTACCTGTTTTAGTTGCCGGAGATTTTAATGCTACAGGTATTAATTACCCATGCGTTCTGCTAAAGGAGTATCTCAGTGATGCTTTTGAAGAGTCTGGTTTTGGTTTTGGCTTTACATTCCCATCAAATGCTAGAAGGCTAGGTATGATTACTTCATTTATGCGTATTGATCATATTTTTTACAGTAAACATTTTGTTTCACATATTTCTTATGTTGTTCAAGATAGTGGGGGAGCAGATCATTATCCTGTTGTCGCATTGTTATCTCTTTGAATAATTACAGGTCTTACAAGTTTAGCTGACTTTAAAGTATAAGTAGCAAACCAAAAGTTTTTTAACAAAAGGATAAAAAAAGCAATAGGGTGAAGTGGCTACACTAAACCTGACACACAATATAAAATAACCTGAAAAGGAAAAATGTGTCTAAAAATGAATGATCAAATAAAAAAACCAAATACCTATACCTCAGAATTTAGAGAGTCATCTATCAAGTTAGC
>VAPK010192320.1_pt1 | contig 11144 bp, 10 predicted proteins | sample 3395031 | NCBI WGS metagenome assembly VAPK01 (sample SAMN08290443, study PRJNA428436) | hydrothermal vent metagenome | isolation source: Deep-sea hydrothermal vent chimney 1 | place: Pacific Ocean: Juan De Fuca Ridge
CTGGCGATGGCAGCCACGCACCGCGCAGGAACCAATAGTGGCGTCGAGCGCCCAGCCATCTCCCGGCGAACCTCGGAATGCCAGATGGACTGTCATTAAGCGAGCAACGTTGGCAACTGGTCCTCGGCCTTCGCTCGGGTGCGATTGGCTTGGACACTCCAGATCTCCAGCGACATCTCCGCACATCGGTCGCCAATCAGCTGGCCATAGATCAACCCAACTACTCAGGGCTGACCTACGCCTTGTCCCCCAAGACCTGACTCAAACCGGGCCGCTTGCTAAAAACCAGCACGAATCGGCCGAAAAGAACAAGATGAGCGGCCCGACACAACGCGCTCCAGGCTATGAATCCAAAGCTTGGACAGCATCCCCCGTACTGGCTTGGTCAGTCAGGGTCGCTATTGTCGCGCTTCCAGTTCTGACTGCCTGGCTGTGCGTTCGGTTCCTCTCAGAGGTGTTCCTTCGACCAAGCGGCAAGATTGGACTTGTCTTGTGGATCCTGCAGGCGGTTGTCGTTGGTTCCGCCATCTCGCTACTGGTCGAGCGAGCAACCCGCCGTTTCGTCCCCCTGGCCGCATTGCTGAATATGTCCCTGGTCTTTCCCGACGAGTCACCTTCCAGGTTCGGCCTCGCCCTCAAGTCTGGCACCCTTCGCCAGCAACGGGATCGCCTCAGGCAGATCAATGCACAGGGTCTGAGCAGCTCTGAAACTGATGCAGCAGCCGAAGCTATCCAGCTCGTTGTCATGCTGGGCCAACATGACCGCCTCACCCGCGGCCACACCGAGCGGGTCCGGGCATACTCCGATCTGATCGCACAAGAGATGGGGCTCTCATCAGAGGACCGCGACATGCTGGCCTGGGGTTCCATGCTGCATGACGTGGGAAAGGTCACGGTTCCGTCAGAGATTCTCAACAAACAAGGTAAGCCAACAACGCAGGAGTGGAAGGTTCTACAAGGACACCCAGCCGCCGGTGGAGAGCTTCTGAGCCCGTTGGCCAACTGGCTCGGACCGTGGGTACTGGCCGCATCCGAACACCACGAACGCTGGGACGGGTCTGGCTATCCGAATGGCTTAGCCGGCGTGGAAATCTCCGTCGCTGGGCGGATCACCGCCGTGGCCGATGCCTATGACGTGATGACGTCAAAACGTTCCTACAAGGCTCCAATGCCAGTCGAGGAGGCTCGCGAAGAACTGGTTCGTTCCTCGGGTACACAATTTGACCCGAATGTTGTTCGAGCCCTCCTCAATGTCTCGGTCGGCAAGAAGGTCCGCCTCGGTCCCCTCGCGTGGCTGGCCGAGCTGCCCGGTGTCGCTAACGGGGCAGCTGCTCTTCCTAGCGCGGTGGCAACCAGTGGACTCGTCGCCGGATCAGTCGCCGTTGGTGCCCTAGCAGTTACTCCAGCTCCCCAAGTTCTTGCCTTTGACGATGTCACAACCACGACTATCAGCACTATTGCCGAACCGACCACGTCTGTCCCAGACCTCTTGCCGACAACATCGGCAGGCTCCACGCCATTGACTACACCAATAGTTGAGGTTCCCGCCACCGAAGCGTCGACGACGACATCCTCCACTACCGAAACAGCTCAGGCGACAACAACTACGGCCCCAGCAACCACCACTACCACAACCCAAGCGACGACCACCACAACCCAGGCGACCACCACCAGCAGTGCCCACGGGCTTGTTGTCTTCAACGACAACCTCACCATTGAAGAGAACAAGAAGGAGAAGGTCTTCGTCTTGAGCAATGACCAAGATGGTGGCTCTGGTTTCGATCTCGACACCCTCGAAGTCACCATTGCTCCCAGTCACGCATCAAAGATCCGAGTGAAGAACGGTCACATCCGCTACCGAGCCGAGCAGGACTACGAGGGCAGTGATTTCTTCGAATACCGGATCTGCAACAATGCCGGTGGCTGCCTGACCGGACGAGTCGACGTCATCATCACTGACTGATTGCTTGGCTGGACGGCTCACTGATTGCTTGGCTGGATGGCTGACTGGCTAGACGACGGGAGGGCCGCCGGTAGGACCAGGAGCAAGCTCAATCTCTGGTTCTTCGCGCATTCGTTGCCACATCAGCCTGAACAAAACCAACAAGATCCCAAGACCAGCAAAGCCAGCAAGCGAAGCCTCCGCAGGCAGAACAATGGACTCCGAACCTGGGTCTTTCACCTGCTCAAAGACCAGCGAAAAGGCGGCCAACAAGATTGCGGCCAAGCTACCAAAGATCATGAGTGGGCCACGATTGACACGAACCCGGCCCGTCTTTCTACCCTCGGGAGCGGCCACCTTCTTGGTCAACAAAATGATGACAATTGTGCTGGTTACCACCATGAGGAAGACGACATTGCTGGGCGAGGTTGTCGGCTGCAGGGTCCATTGGGTGAGGCTTTGGAAAACCAGCCAAACGCTCACACAACCCGAAATGCCAGCAAGGCTGAGAAGGAGTCGATCCTGGGTTGGCATAGCCAGATCGTACCCGTCATCCCATCAGCAGAACCTGATCATCGGCCTTAGTGACCAATGATTGCTCCGGTGTACTTGCTCACCTTCATCATCCCGTCGCCCTCGACGAATGCATCCAACACATGCTGGCGTATCTGATCCGCTTCCTCAGGTGACACCCCGTCGGTCGTCGGGCTGGACAAGACAAAGGCAATAACGTCTTCAGGATCGGTGCAGTGCAGCTCGTCGTCGTATCGTCGCCAGCAGACAATATCGAACCGTTCTGTCAGCGCGGCACTCATCATGGCCGGGGTACAGGAACCAAAGACGGCGCCATATTCAGACCGCGGCCCCAGTACTGCGACCGCAATCGATTCGATTTCCGCCAGGTGGCCCGGCCCATTGGTGATGATGGCCACGCTTCCCCCAGGCTTAAGCACACGGGCCATTTCCGCCACCGCAGCTAGAGGATCCGGCACGTGATACAGGGCGTAGGTCGAGACGACAACATCGAAGGAATCATCATCAAAGGGCAGGGCCTTGGCATCGCAAACCTTGCCCTCCACGGAGGCGAAATGGCCGGTGGCCAGCGCCCGCGGTACCGCCTCGGCAACCATGCCGGGCGACAGATCACTGAGAGTCAGGTCAAGCCCCGTTGGCAAGGTCGGGGCAAGTGCGTCCCACAGCCAGGCTGGCCCGCACCCAACGTCGAGGATCGAACTATCGGCCGTCCAATCCACCAGATCACCAAGCCACTGGAAAACAGTGGTGTCTGAAGTGCCGTACTTCTCGTGCAGATTGGCCCGCTTACCCAGGTTGGACGAGTCCTTGTATTGCCTCATTCGGAGGTACTCCGAATCATGGGCCTTCATTGACATTGGCGACCGCCGTTCAGTTCTGTTCCGGAAAACCCTCGGGACCCGTCATACCGGGACCGAGAAACAAACGTTAGCCGAACACGAGATTGAACGCCCCGTAGGCCACCCCACCAAAGACGGCAGATGCACCGAGCGCAAGCTTCAGCTCGATAGCGGAGATGCCTCGCTCACCACCCCACTTGGGAGCCGTCCGGTCAGGCAACGGGGCTGGCGCAAACCAGCCAGTGTTGGCCTTCCTTCTTGATCGATTTGGGGCGAACAGACCGGCGCCAAAGGGTGCAGGAGCGTCATCGTCCTCAGAAGTGGGCGTAAACACCTCTCCCCATCGGCCTTTCGGGCCCAAAGTCAAGTCGACGTAATTCAAGTCACCGGCAGAGCAGCCGATAATCCGCATGTGGTTCTAGTAGCAGGCGGCAAGGCGTTGACTCCGGAAGTCAACCGAACACGGCGGATTGACCTGATTCAGGCACTGCGCGCCATCGCCGCGCTGATGGTTGCAGCCTTCCACCTCCAAGCCGCAGCCATCGACCGGACAGACTACGACGGAGTCTTTCGACTCTTTGGACATGGCGAGGCTGGTGTTGACCTGTTCTTCGTGATCAGCGGATTCATCATCTACTACACCGCCCAAAATCGCAACGGACTGACCGCCACCGAATTTGTCCGAGCCAGGTTCTGGCGGGTTTACCCTCCCTACTGGGGAGTGCTCCTCCTCTATCTCGCTCTTGCCGGGATGGCCTCGCTCAAGCCAGGACTCGTCAACTTTTCCTTCGTTGTCACCCCAAGGTCACTACTCAACTCGACCTTCTTGTTGCCTCAGCCCGATCAGATCCTGACCGTGGCCTGGACGCTGGCGGTTGAAGTCATGTTCTACCTGCTCTTCGGACTGACCTTCTTTCGTTTCGGCAAGCGAGGGTTCTTTGCTGCCATGGCTGCTTGGGCAGTGGCGGCGCAGGTGTTTGTCCACTCATCAGATCTTGACCATCCACTCCTCGGGCTGGTGTTGTATCGCGGCGTTATCGAGTTTCTCTTTGGCGCCATAGTCGCGGTTCTCCTACTTCGCGGTCAGATCCATCGGCCGAGGCTCGCCCTAGCCATTGGACTTCTTGGGTTTTCTGTTTGGCTACTCGGAGGCTACGAAAACCTTGGGTTAGACCTAGGCCGAGAGTGGGGTGCGGGGATTCCAGCGGCATTGATCTTGTACGGCATTGTCCGATCCTCGATCCGTCTACCAGGATGGATCTTGTTGATCGGTGAAGCGTCCTACATCCTCTACCTGATCCACTTGCTGTGCTTCTCTATCTTTGGTCGTGTGCTCAGCGAAGTCGGGCTAGACATCTATTCATCCAGCATCGCAATGCTGGTCGCACTGCTTATAACCACCGCCCTCGCCTGCGGTGCCACCGTTGTCTTGGAACGCCCATTCCATCGCTGGCACAAGGCGCGACGCAAGCGAATGCAGCGCCATGTCGAGGCCCAGAGCCAGCACCCTAAATCGTCCTCGACTAGCTCAGGACGAACTCGCCTTCGCCAGCTGAGGTGACACCAATTTTGGCCGCAGTGTGATCAGAGTCAGCAAGAGCGGCCAGGACACCAGCGGTTTCACTTGGGTCAACTCCAAACACCAGACCGCCCGATGTTTGAGCGTCAGCAATCAACAGCTGACGGGTCTCGTCATGCTCACCAGCATTCAAGATCTTGTTGCCCCACTCAAGATTTCGCTTGCTACCACCGGGCATGATGCCGCCAATGGCCAGGTCAACCGCGCCAGGGAGGAAGGGAACAGCATCCCACTCAACGGTCACGACGACCTTTGACTCAATGGCCATTCGACCAAGGTGACCAAGCAGGCCAAACCCAGTGACATCAGTACAACCAGTGGCGCCAGCATCCAGAGCGATACGAGAAGCGACATCATTTAGACGTGTCATCGAAGCAATGGCAGCGTCGGCCTGTTCGGCCGTTGCCGCTCCAGCCTTGATGGCCGTAGTCAGAACTCCGATACCAAGCGGCTTGGTCAGGATCAAGTCTTGGCCGGGCTTGAGCCCCGCATTGGTCAAGATCCGATCCGGATGAACCTCGCCCGTGACTGACAAGCCGTACTTTGGTTCTGGATCGTCAATGGTGTGGCCGCCGACGATGGCGAACCCGCCAGCGGTGGCAACATCTTGACCACCAGCCAGCAGCTCTCCCAGCATCTCCGTCGGCAACGCCTCGGTATTCCAACCAACCAGGTTCAGGGCAAACAGCGGACGCCCACCCATGGCATAGACATCAGAAACACTATTGGCCGCGGCAACACGGCCCCACGTCCTGGCATCGTCAACAACCGGAGTAATGAAGTCGGCGGTTGACACAATTGCTCGATCATCATCGAGCTTCCATACAGCGGCATCGTCGCCAGTTTCGGTTCCGACGAGCAAGGCATCGGGACGATCAGATTTCAATTGACGCACGACCTGCGCCAGCTCCCCCGGAGCGAGTTTGCAGCCTCAACCAGCTCCATGACTGAACTGGGTAAGACGAATTGAAATCTCCGTGTTTGGAGTGGTGGAATTCATACGGGTCCCCTTCGGAGTAATGATCAACCAGTGAATCTAGCGACCTATTCCCACAAGAGTCGACTGTCTAATCGTTCACAAGAGCGGAGACTCCAATCCCCCATTAACCTTGACCCATGCAACTCTCGGATTGGGCTCCAGCGAACACACTCCAACAATGGGTTACCGGGACCACCGACACCATGCTCCAACACGTGAGCGACTTCGAGCCCGACGATGACCGCTGGCTCGGCCCCTACCTGCCAATCGTAAATCCGCCCATCTGGGAGATTGGCCACGCGGCCTGGTTCGCCGAGTGGTTCGTTCTTCGCCAACTCCACGGCCGGGATCCGCTACTCAAGGACGGTGACGCGCTCTATGACTCGGCCAAGGTTCCCCACATCACTCGCTGGCAACTGAACTTCCCCGACTCACAAACCACCAAGGACTATGTGCGGGCAGTCGCTGAGGGCCTGGTTGAAGTTTTGCAAGACAACGCTGGGCTGGACTCGACCGACAACTTCGTAATGTATGCCATCACCCACTACGACGCCCACAATGAAGCCCTGACCTACACCCGACAGACCTTGGACTGGGGACCTCCGGTATGGGATGGTAAGCAATCGCCCCAAGAAGGACTACGGGTTGCCGGTGACCGCAAGGTCGATGGTGGCACCCTCTTGCTAGGAGCATCCCGAGACCAGCCCCTGGTCATGGACAACGAACGATGGGCCCACAAGGTTGAGGTCGCCCCGTTTTCCATGGCAGCCGCTCCAGTCACAAACTCGGACTACTCCGCCTTCGTACATGACGACGGGTACAGCAATCCGGCACTGTGGTCACCCGAGGGCTGGGCTTGGCGCGAAAGCGTGCACGCAACCCAACCCCTCTATTGGCGGGGCACCAAGGACGGTTGGGAACACAAGCGGATGAACAAGTGGTGCCCGATCGTCGAGCACCAGTACCACCCGATGGTCCATGTGTCCTGGTATGAGGCTGAGGCCTTCGCCACCTGGGCCGGCCGTCGTTTGCCAACTGAGGTCGAATGGGAAATGGCGGCAACATCGGGCAAGGACCAGCCGCGCCAGCCCTGGTTCCCCTGGGGCAACCGAGACGCCGAGCACGACGAGGCCGCGTTGCGAGCCGAAACAATCGGCACTGTTCCCGTCGGAGCCAAGAGTGACGGCGACGGGCCTTGGGGCCACCGCCAACTCATCGGTAATGTTTGGGAATGGACAGACAGCACCTTTGGCCCATACCCCCACTTCGAACCGGACGCCTATCGTGACAACAGCGAGCCATGGTTCGGCAGTCGCAAGGTGCTCCGAGGCGGCTCGTGGGCAACCCAGAGTCGCTACGTGCGCTCGACATTCCGGAACTATTTCACCCCCGACCGTCGCGACGTCATCGCCGGGTTCCGTACCTGCGCCACCGACTAGAACGAGCCCGTCCGTGACTCACATCATCATTGCCGCACCGGTCCGTCCGGGCGCCACATCGGGCAATGACGTGACAGCCAAACGGTGGGCTAGCCACCTGCTTGGCCTTGGTCACCGAGTTGGCGTCATCGATGTTTCTCCGGATGAACAGTTCCCAACAGATGAGCTCGCTCAGGCCGAGCTACTGGTCGTCCTCCATGCTCGCCGCTGCGCCCCCGTCGCTCGATGGTGGCGACAAGAACGAGGCCCGGCACCAATGATTGTCGCCTTGGCTGGAACCGACCTCTACCGCGACCTGCCCGACGACGCCGATGCCCGGTGGAGCATTGACGTTGCCGATGCTCTGGTTGTTTTACAAGAAGCCGCGGTGGGTCGCCTGGCCAGCTTTGACCCACAATTCCCAAGCAAGACCACGGTTATTCACCAGGCAGTCCCCGGGCCACTGCCCGAACCATTGAGTCCACAAGACAAGGCCGAGCTCCGCCAGGACGAGTTTCGAGTAGTAGTACTCAGCCACCTACGCGAAGTCAAAGATCCTCTCATGTGCGCACGAGCGGCGCGACTGCTGCCAGAGACGAGCGCCGTTGCCGTTCATCATGTTGGGGCCGCCCATACGCCCGAGTGGGAGCAGCTGGCATTGGAAGAAACCAGTTCCAACCCCCGCTACTGGTGGCATGGCCCGCTTGACCGTTCCGATGCGTTGGAGCTGCTGACAACAGCAACAGTTCTGGCCTGCACGTCACTCCTGGAGGGTGGCGCCAATGTGGTTACCGAAGCCATCGCGTTGGGCATTCCCGTGGTCGGCACCCGGATTGATGGCAATAGCGGATTGCTGGGAACGGACTATCCTGGTCTGGTTCCCGTCGGCGACGATCAGGCCCTGGCCGACCTCCTCCTCCGCCTTGAAAGTCAACCGAGGGCGCTGGCTGACTTGCAGCAACGAGTCGATGATCGGCTGGCCATTACCGACCCACAAAGCGAGCGGGCATCCTGGGCTGAGCTGGTCGACAGGCTCTCACCCTGACTGCACCCAGCACGACTAGCACGATCAGCACGACTAGCGCAGTCAGCGGATGGTGCGGCGCACCGATGCTGAAGCAAGGTCAACGGCCACGGTTACGACCAGTAGGGCCAAGATGGTGGCCACGATCCCCTGATAATCAAAGGCTGAGGTTTGCTCATCCAAGCGTCGGCCCAGTCCCGCAGCCCCAACGACCCCGACAATGACCGTTTCACGAATGGCGACCTCCCAGCGATACAAGCCGAGGGCGACGAAACGCCCCGAAACTGCCGGGACAGTGGCAAAAACCAGGGCGCCAGGCTTCGTTGCCCCCGATGCTCGCAGGGCTTCTTCTGGACCACGATCGATGTTTTCCAGAACCTCGGCTTGCAGGCGGCCAAGCACACCGGCGTTGTAGATGGCCAGGGCAATGACTCCGGGCCACAGGCCGGGAAAAACAACGAAGACGACAATGAAGGCCCAAACCGGAGGCGGTACCGAGCGACTAACCAGGAGGACGAAGCGGATCAAGCCGCTCACGCCAGACCACGCGTAATGCCAGCCACTGGCATTGGTCGAGTTTGATTCACTAGCAATGGGATCCGGTCGGGCGGCCAAGAACGACACCGCCGTGCCAATCACCCAGGCCAGCACCAACGCAAGCACCGCCAGCGCAATCGTGTCGATTGAATCAGAGATCAGTTGGGACCAGCCACCACTGCCGATCCTGGGTGGAAAGGCATCAGCGACCAGCTCGTTGCCAAGGGTGCGAGCCCGGCGATTCCATAGGGTCGACAGATCAAGGTCCAGCCACCAATAGGCCACCGGCACCATGATGGCCAACAAGAGCGCGCTGCCTCGAAGAAATGGATCCTTGCGACGCGACGTCCAAGCCTCATCACCAGACATTCCCATCTCAACCGCTGCGGTATTGCGACGCCGGCGAACAACCGTTGACCAGCGATCGCCGATTCCGGACAAGATGATGAGGGCCCATAGCAGGGTCCACATCTCCTCATATCGCAAGGACTGGAACGACAGGGCTAGCTGGAAGCCAATGCCACCGGCACCAACAATGCCAAGTACCGCCGCACTACGGATACTGCACTCAAAACGGTAGAAGGCGTAGGACAAGAGGTCGCCCATGGCCTGAGGGAATGTTCCAAACACCAGGGCAGTGATGCGTCCAGAACCACTGGCTCGAAAGCCAAGCTCGGCCGAGGTCGGCACCTCATCCAGCAACTCGGAGAACACCTTGGCGGTAACCGCCCCAAAGGGGATACCGATGGCCAGGATGGCTACCAAGGGGTTGAGGCCCAGGATGTTGACGAGCAGCAGGGCAAATACCACCTCGTGCATGGAACGAGGGATAGCGAAGGCCAGCCGGCCAAGTACCCAGCCGACACGACCTCGGGGAGTGAGTTGGGCATGGCCAACCTGGGAGCCACCCCTGACCGAGGCGGCCATTGGTGACCAGATGCGTTCGGTCAGCAATACTCCACCAAAGAGGCCGATGACCAAGGCCAGCGCAGTGCCAAGCAGAGCGAACGACAGGGTGACTGCGGCTTCACGTACCGTCAGGGCAAGGAAGTCACGACTCAGATCGGGGTGGACGGCGGCAACAAAGAAGTCGCGAACCTGGGGCCAGCCGCGAGTGTTGACCAGCTCACTCGGGTCAAGGCCAGCTCGAAAGACCGACAAGACAACCGCGGCCAAGCCGACCACCGCCCAAGTTCTGCGGCCGCGGTTGGGCAAAGGCCCATCGAGATTGACCGAAGCACTCAAGCTAAATATCTTCAAGCCGGTACAGATCATCCAGCATTGGTTGGGTGACGTCGATTGGCTCCAGGTCAAACTCGATCCGACCAGCCCGGAGGGCAACAATGCGGGTGAAGTGCGAGCAGGCAAGAGGGGCATCATGCAGGCTGGCCAAGACCGCTCGGTTTGGTGTGGTCCTAGCCGCCTCGGTCATGACTTCCAGCACAGCTCCTGAACGGGCTGGGTCCAGTGCACTAACCGGTTCGTCAGCAATCAGCAGATCAGGGCCTTGGAAGAGGACTCGGGCAATGGCGGTGCGTTGTTGCTGACCTCCGGAGAGTTGATCGGTCCGCTCCCACAACTTGTCAGCGATACCCATCCGCTGCAACGCGTCGGCAATCTCCTCGATGTTTCGGGGGCGCACCAGTGAGCGAAGGGCAGTGACAAGCGACCAACTGCCCAATCGACCAGCGGAAACGTTGTGAGCCACCCGTAGCGGACCAACCAGGGCAAAGTCCTGCTGGACCAGTCCGATCTTTCGGCGAACGTTGCGATTGCTTCGCGTGCCAAGGATGACCGAATCAACACCAAGCACCTTGACTATTCCTGAGCCGGGCAGGGTTAGCCCACTGGCCAGGGACAGAACCGTGGACTTTCCCGCACCGGAAGGACCAATAAGGGCAACCCGCTCCCCGGCCACGATGGACAGGGTGAAGCCACGAAGCGCAGGCGCAGCCGCGTTTTTGTAGTGGACGGTGACGTCGTCGAACTGGAGCATGAGGTGGTGGTCGGTGGTTGAGGGTGTTGGTGGGTCTAGCCAGTAATCTTGCCCGCATCGCGACCAATTGTCTCGATGTCGGCGTAGTTGGAGTCATCGGTGTCGATGAAGGCTTTCGCTCCAAAGAAGTCAAGGATGACCTGGTGGTCAGGGTTGCTGGAATCCAAGCCAAGCAGGGCGGTGGTGATCTTGGCCTTGAGGTCCGCTCCAAGGTCAGGGTGAGCGACCCAGTGATAGTCGTAGTAGGTGGGGGTCTCCAGAATCATCTGGACCTTGGACGTGTCTACTTCACCAGC
>VAPK010934014.1_pt1 | contig 11142 bp, 7 predicted proteins | sample 3395031 | NCBI WGS metagenome assembly VAPK01 (sample SAMN08290443, study PRJNA428436) | hydrothermal vent metagenome | isolation source: Deep-sea hydrothermal vent chimney 1 | place: Pacific Ocean: Juan De Fuca Ridge
TTATGAAAACGTTTATGTAGCACACGTTGCTTATGGAGCAAAAGATATACAAACGATACATGCTTTTAATGAAGCTGAAGCTTACCCTGGCCCTTCGCTTATCATTGCTTATTCACCTTGTATTGCTCACGGCATAGATTTAAAAAACAATCATAAACAACAACAACTTGCAGTCGATAGTGGTCATTGGCTCTTGTTCAGATACAACCCCGAGAATGCAAAAAAGGGAATTAATCCATTACATCTTGATAGTAAGGCACCATCAATACCTTATCGTGATTTTATAGAAACTGAAATTCGATTTAATATGCTTTGGCGTACTCATCCTGATGTTGCTGAACAATTATTAGAGAGTTCTCAGCAAGATGTACTGCATCATTATCATTTTTATGAACAGCTTGCGAGCTTGTCATGGGACAAATCTGATTCATTGCAGCCACCACATCGCAAACTGGCCTCGGTTATCAAACAACATGTCGAAAGTAATAAATCTACAAAAATTGATAACAACAAGCGGAAATCATCAACATGATAGATTTAACAACTAACTATCTTGGGCTTAATCTTAAGAATCCATTAGTACCCTCATCATCACCATTAACGGGAAATCTTGATGATGCAAAACGTTTGGAAGATGCTGGAGCTGCTGCTATCGTTTTACCGTCGTTGTTTGAAGAAAGTGTACAACTTGAACAAAAACAGCTTGAAAAATATGTGCATTCACAAGCATTAGGACATTATGAAGCCGAGTCATTTCAACCTGTGCCCAGAGACTATAAAGATGAATTAGATAATTACCTGCAACATTTGCAACAACTTAAAGAAACACTTGAGATTCCGATTATTGCCAGTCTTAATGGTATTTCTGATAGTGGCTGGATAGATTACGGAAAAGAAATAATGCTGGCAGGGGCTGATGCGTTAGAGCTGAATGTTTATTATGTTGCAGCAGATCCAGAACAAACGGGTGATCAAGTTGAAAATCGATATATACAATTATTAAGCCGATTACGTGAGCAAATCACGATACCTGTTAGCATGAAATTGTCATCACAATTTTCATCCATTGCTAACATGGTTACTAAATTACAGGATTCGGGTGCCAATGGGGTTGTACTCTTTAACCGCTTTTATCAACCGGACATTGATCTGGAAACATTAAGAGTTAAACCATATCTTGAATTATCGAACTCTGTTGAATCTTTATTACGAATTCGATGGATTGCTTTGCTCAGAAATCGAGTCGAATTATCACTGGCAGCAACAGGTGGATTCCATAATATTGAAAGTATTATCAAGGTATTACTGGCTGGTGCTAATGCTGTGTATTTGTGCAGTGTGTTACTGAATAAAGGACCAGAGTATTGCTCTGAATTACTGCAACAATTAGAGAAATGGCTGGAGGAAAAAGAATACAACTCGGTTCAACAAATGCAGGGTAGTGTCAGCCAGTCTTGTGCAATAGAACCAGCTGCTTATGAGCACAGTAATTATGTAAATGTTTTAAAAAGTTATCGCCCTTAGTTACTTTATATTATGTATTGAGTAGTGGAACAGGGCAGTCCAGGCTGCTGGAAATTGTTCGAAATAATTCAACACCTTTTCGTGTCGTTTTGCCATCGGCCATAATTATAGTTGCGCATGCTTTTAAAATTTTTGATTTTAATAAGGGCTTAAGTTGCATCAATTGATCAAGTGATGTATTGAGTAAATTTAGCGAAAGCTCTTCTTTTGGGATAATATTAAAGGCGAAAGCCCCTATTTCTTTTTTACCAAGTTCAAATGCTTGTTTAGCCTGTACGTCATTATTTTTATGTTCAATATAAGCAATGAGCGAAAATAGTGTTTCAGCATCTCTTTTTATGGCACCTAAATAAGCATGTTTTTCTTTGGCGGGTTTACGAAATGTAAAATGTTCGTCCAGCTGTTGTATTACAAGCCGTTGCATTACCCATTCATTTAAATCAACCGTTTGATCGGCTGTAATAATGTTATTAACAGTATGTTTAAATTGTATATATTGATTTTCAGATAATTCACGTAATGCAGTGATGCAAAGCTCTAGTAAAGGTAATATTAGTCTTTCATCAAGATTGAGACTTTTAGTCATGAGCTCTTTTGTTATTGCAGGCATTGTTTTGTCTGCATGCTCTTTTAATAATTTCCAGGCTTGATTTTTGTCTTTTTGTTCTTTTATTAAGAGCGCATATACCATAGCACGTGCAGAATATGCACTTTGAGATGCCGTTCTTAATGATTCGGGTATATTCAGTAAAAGTTGTTGTGCATATTCAATATTATCTCCATTAAGTGTACCGATTGTTTCCATTGCTTCTGCTGCGCTGAATATAGCGGCGCTAACGGCAAATCCTGTTTTAGAGCTTGATGTTCCTTTTGTTTCTGGTTTTCCCTCAACAACAGGTTTGGGTTTTATAAACCGGCCATTCCATCCGGGATCAATTTGTTTGATACGTTCTTTTAATGGCGGGTGTGTTGCAAACATGGATTCAAAAAACACATTTACACCATTTGCAAAATAGGCGTGACTGTATTCAGAGGCTGAGGGCGATTCTAATAATGAACCTTCATTTAAACCGCCTATTTTTTTTAATGCACCTGCAATGGTGTTTTTGTTGCGAGTAAATTGAACAGCAGAAGCATCTGCCAGAAATTCTCGCTGTCGACTAACCGATGCTTTAATCCATTTTCCAAAAAAAGTACCCACGTAACCTATAATCATTAACCCGAAACCAATCATTAAAATGGCACCACCACCGTTTTTTTTGCTGCTTGTTCGATAACGTAAAGAACGAGTGATGTGCTCACCAATAATTCCAATTAATAAAATACCATGGAGTATCCCTATTAAACGAAGATTAAGTCGCATGTCACCATTAAGAATATGGCTAAATTCATGAGCAATAACGCCCTGCAATTCATCCCGTGATAGTTGTGATAAAGCGCCATGTGTCACACCTATGACAGCATTACTATGAGATTGACCTGCTGCGAAAGCATTAATTGATGGTTCATTCAGTAAATATACCTTAGGGATAGGCATTCCTGCGGCAATGGACATTTCTTCTATAATATTAAGGAGTTTTCTTTCGTTAAGATCGGTTGTACTTTGTGGTACGAGTTGGCCACCAAGCATTTCAGCAATAGCTGGGCCACCTTTAGATAGTGAGATTATTTTGTAAGTACTTCCCAGGATAATAAGAAGACTAACTCCAATGGATATAACAACAATAATATCCAGACTGAAATCATTTTTTAATACAGTAAAAAATGAATCAGTTTCATCGGTTCCCATATAAGCAAAGGTACCGATAAACAAAAGGTTAGTTAAAAATATAAGTGAAATAATTGCTAAAACAAACAAAAATATAAGGCGAGAAGTGTTTTGGCGAGCCTTATCCTGAGCTTTAAAAAAGTTCATTATGCTACGGTTGACTTAGAATGAAACTTTTGGTGCAGCCTGAAATTGTTTGCTATCTTCAAACTCAAGTAAAGATGCATCTTTTACATGACCAAACATAGCGGCAAAAACATTTTGTGGGAATGATTGTTTATAAGTATTGTATTCCATAACCTGATCATTAAACGCCTGCCGAGCAAAGGAGACCTTATTTTCTGTGCTGGTCAATTCCTCAGTAAGTTGCATCATATTTTGGTTGCCTTTTAACTCTGGATAAGCTTCTACTACAATATTAAATTTACCCATAGCACCAGCAAGATTACCTTCTGCCTGACCTAACCCTTGCATGCTTGATGCATCACCCGGACTTCTATGTGCTGCGGATAAACTGTTTGAAGCGGAATTACGTGCTTGAATAACAGCATCTAATGTTTCACGTTCGTGCTTGAGATACCCTTTCGCCGTTTCCACTAAATTGGGAATGAGATCATAACGACGTTTTAGTTGCACTTCTATTTGAGAAAATGCATTTTTGAAACGATTGCGTAATGAAATCAGGGTATTAAAAATCGAAATTATATAAAGAATAATTGCACCAATGATCACTAATGTAATAATGCCTGAAATTTCCATGTTGTCTCCATTGTATGGTGATTTTTTGTATCCCCGTTTTCTTTAACGAAGTTGCCAAACTATACAAGAAATCAGTAAGCTTTAGAATATATAAGTGTTTACCTGGTACTTTTCGAGATTATTAACAGGAGTTTACTTTGTTGTAACATTTGTCATTATATACCACATTAATAATGCCGGTAATAATCTAAGTATCTGTATTTAGCCAGCTTTTAAGCTATAGTTATTAAGTTTAAAGATAATACTGTCATACTAATATGAGTTAGCACGGATCACTTAAATGAAAGATGGATTACAGAAAAAACTTTCAAAAAAATATTATATCCTGGCAACTTCACTTCCAATAATTTTGCTTGTAATACTATCTTATTCACTTGCATCTACCTACCTGAAAAATATCGATTTAAGCAAAAAAGAAATTTCAGGCACTCATCTGCTTTATTCACTTTTTAAAATATCAGGGCTCGTGCAAAAAGTCAGGGGGTTAAATCATATTGTTTTACGTAATAATAAAGATGTTCTGAGTAAACTTATTTATAAAAACAGTAAGGATGCAGAGTTAAGGATTAATAAAATTCTAAATGTTAATGAATATGGTTTGAATATCAAACAGCATATAAAACTTAATAAAATTAAAAATAATTTTACAAAGCTCATTCGAAATAATGAAAATATAAGTAAATATCAAACCAATTTTAATGAGTATTCGGCAATAGTAGAAGAAATTATTGCCCTGATGAGGGGTGTGGCAATCCATTCTAACCTGATTTTGGATCCCCAACACGAGACTCATCATCTTGGTATGATTTTGATGGAAGCACTTCCTGATTTTACTGAGAAAATAGGTAAAGCAAGAGGGGTGGTGAGTGCTATACCAGAAAACTCAATACTTTCTGATATAGATAGTGAGCGTGTAGATATGAGGGTTAATGCGGTTCTGGTTGCCATTAATCGACTTGAACAAGAACAACAAATCATATTGGAAAATGCCACGGAAACAGAATTAAAATTCCATGATAATATTACTAAGCTTAAATATAGCGCAATTTCATACAACAATCTTATTCAGATACGTAAAAAGAATGATTTCTCTATAAATGCAGCACAACTTATTTTCGATCATGGCACAGAGATTATTAATGCTGCAGAAATTTTGCATTCTAAAATCGGTGAATATATACGTGATAAATTAAATTTACGTATTTCTAATAATCGAAAATATTTCCTACTAACTATTGCCTCTGCTTTAGTAGCTATATCGATTATTCTTTTGTTTGCTGTTTTTGTTTATCGTAACAGTAACAATAATTTATCACAGATTGTCAAATCACGAACTATGTTAGAAACAATACTCAATACAATTCCTGTTGGTGTTTACTGGAAAGATCTTGATGGTAAGTATTTGGGGGCTAATCAAATTTATCTTAAAAACATAGGTGGTCATAATTTTGAATATATCTATGGGAAAGATGATGAAGAATTAAATTTCTTGCACGGTAAAGTACCATCCTCTATACATGACAAAGAAATACTGAATACTTCTGAATCCAAATTACACAATAAAGTTGTCATGGCATGGCCACAAGGACCTGAGTTAATTGATATTAGCAGAGTACCTTTAATGAAGCCGGATAAATCTGTATTTGGGTTATTAGGTGTCTATCAGGATATTACTGAAAACCAGCGACAACAGGATGAACTTCTTGAAAGTGAATCTCACTATCGCAATTTAATTGAATCAGCATCTGCTGTGCCGTGGGAATTTGATATTGTTCGTTTGCAATACACTTATGTGGGCCCGCAGGCAAAAAAATTACTTGGTTATCCTGTAGAAGATTGGTACCAGGTTAATTTTTGGGTATCACATATACACCCTGATGATCGACAACAAACAATCGATCATTATATGGATCAAGTCGATAAAAATCAGAATTATGATATTGAATACCGAATGTGGACAAAAAGCGGAGAATATATATGGATAAGAGATAATATCCGAAAACAATCAGATTTTGATACTCCGTCTGTGCTAAGTGGCTTTATGTTTGACATAACCGATAAAAAAAATTCAGAAACATCATTACGTCTTTTAGCTACAGCATTTGAATCACAACAGGCAATAATAATAACTGACAAGGATGCAATTATATTACGTGTCAACAAGGCATTTACCAAAGTAACAGGTTTTGAGGAACATGAAATTGTAGGTGAAACTCCTCATTTTTTAAGTTCAGGTTATCATGATAATTATTTTTATAGTGAACTATGGTCAAGTTTGGAAACAACAGGTCGTTGGGAAGGTGAAATATGGAATCGACGTAAAAATGGTGAGATATATCCTCAATGGCAGGGTATTACCGCTGTAGTAGATGAGGAAAATAATATTACTCATTATGTAGCATCGTTTTTTGATCTTAGCGATCGTTATGAAACGCAGGAACGTGAAAGGCTTATACTTGAATCTACCAGTGAAGCAATATATGGAGTTGATAATCAAGGAGCATGCACATTTGTAAATCCTGCTTGTTTAAATTTACTTGGATATGATAGTGAACAGGAATTACTAGGCAAAGATATGCATACTGTAATTCATTCTCCGCTTGATGATAACACTAGTGAAAACACCGAACAAAATGGTGAAAGTTTTCATTATTATAGTGAAACATTCTGGCGTAAAGATGGCACTAGTTTCCCGGTAGAATGCTGGTCACAACCGATTATACGTGCTGATAATGTTTTGGGGAATGTTGTTACCTTTTTTGATATTACTGAACGAAAGTTAAAAGAACAGCAGCTATTATCAGAAAAAGATAAATCTGATAAGGCAAACCTGGCTAAATCAGAATTTCTTGCTCGTATGAGCCATGAGCTTAGAACTCCATTGAATGCAATCCTGGGGTTTACTCAATTGCTCGATCTGGATCCATTACTCTCTTCAAAAAGTAAAGAATTTAGCCTCGAAATTCATAATGCTGGACATCATTTGCTTTCATTAATTAACGACGTATTAGATCTGGCTAAAATTGAAGCTGGTCGAATTAATATAGAGTTAAAAATGATAAAGCTCAAAGACATTATCAGTGAATGTTCCAGCCTGATTATTCCCCTGGCTCAACAGTCAGATATTAAGTTGCAATATGATGATGATTTTGAGGATGTATTAATTGAAGTTGATCCAACAAGGTTAACTGAAGTTTTATTAAATTTACTTTCAAATGCCGTTAAATATAACAGTGATGAAGGTACTATCACTTTAAAAACTGAATTTAAGGATAATAATCAACTGCGTATATCAGTAACTGATACGGGAGCAGGGCTGTCGAAAACTCAACAACAAAAACTGTTCAAACCTTTTGAAAGACTTGGAGCAGATAATACCCAGATAGAGGGAACGGGTATGGGGCTTGTTATCAGCAAACATATTATTGAGATGATGAATGGTAAAATTGGTGTTGATAGTATAACTGATCAGGGTAGTACATTTTGGGTTGAGCTGGAATATATCGATGCAATTAAAGAGCATGAAATACCATCTACATTATCTTCTGATAGCAACATAATAGATTTTGCAACTCTAAAAAATAAAGTCTATGAGGTTCTTTATGTTGAGGATAATCCGTCTAATATCAGGTTGATGGAATATGTTTTAAAGGAATTTTCGTTTATAAGATTAAATATCGCACTAACGGCAGAGAGTGCTCTTGACATGATTGTGGAAATGGAACCTGATTTAATGATTTTTGATATTAATCTTCCAGGCATGAATGGTTACGATTTACTGCAAAAAACTCGCTCAATCAAAAAATATGAATATACGCCTGTATTTGCAATGAGTGCTAATGCCATGACTAAAGACATTGAGTTTGCTTTAACTCAAGGCTTTACACAATATATAACAAAACCTATTGATATTCCGTTTTTTTTACGAAGCCTGTTTAACTCTCTTGGTATAGAAAATAAAGAATCACATAAGTTATAAATATAATTAATTTAAATTATGATTCTTATCTTTGGTTATGCTCTATTGGTTTCTCATGAAAGTTGTTCTCACCGTGTTGTTATTACGTCTCGATGCAAATCGAACAAGATTAATTTAAATAAATAATAGTTTCTTTCTTATTTTATAAGCCCCAAGGTAATTTGCTTATTAAAAATACGTTAAATAAGGGGGCTATTTATATGATGCACATTTAATGTATGTTTAATTCGTATGTACAAGCGACTAATTGAATATATATAACGATATCAGCACTAGTAAATTAAGTTATGTCTTAAAAATATAAAATAATATTGATTTATATCAATATAATTTTTAATGATAAAGTTTATATTGAGAATATGAAACGGAAATTTTTGATAATTCCACAAAGTTTAATTTATACTCTGATTCTATTTTAGTTTGTATATGATAAAAATAGCCTAAGTTAAAAAACATAGCACATTTTCTTAATACCAATGGATGGTTAAATTATGAAAAGCATACCTATAACTCTTTTTTCTTTTGCATCAGAATTTTATAGTGATTCTATAGCAAAAACTCTCTTTAGATTAGGATACCTTGTTAACATAGTAAAAACTCCTGACTTGATTTGTGTGTCCGAGAATATATATAAAGGGATATCTGTTTTCTTATTTGGTGAAAGAATCCCTTCACAAGATAAGATTTGTTCAATATTAACAAAAACAAAGACTACATCCCGTTTTGGAATATTTGTTAGTGAATATACCGGATTGGATACTCAATTAGTTGATCATTTAAATGAATTTTCTTCATGGCCTTGTTCTGATGCAGAGTTGGTACTCCGTTTGGATAGGCTTGGCTATAATTTTCCAGAGAAAAATTATTCAGACGCCGACCAAAAAATACTTGACGAATTAGTCAGTCTAAATATTATTGGTCAATCACCTGCACTTCTTAAAACTATACACACTATAAAAAAATTCGCATGTTGTAATGCACCTTTATTAATTGAAGGTGAAACAGGAACAGGTAAGGAACTGGCTGCAAGAGCAGTACATTATCTTAGTGATAGAAGCGATTATCCATTTATTCCTGTGAATTGTGGTGCATTACCTGAAAACCTTGTTGAAAACGAATTATTTGGTCATGAAAAAGGAGCATACACTGATGCCGGTAAATCAAGCACAGGTCTTATAGCTCAGGCAGAAGGAGGGACACTCTTTCTAGATGAAATTGAAGCTCTTTCACAAAAGGCTCAAGTTTCATTATTGCGTTTTTTACAAGATAAAGAATACAGGCCATTAGGTGGAAATCGGTTACTAAAAGCAAATGTAAGGGTAATTGCAGCCAGTAACGCACCTATTAAAAAACTTGTTGAAAGAGGTGGTTTTCGAGAGGATCTCTATTATCGACTAAATGTTATGACTATTGTCTTACCACCTCTTAGAGAAAGGGGGGCAGATGCAGGTCTCATAGCTGAACACTACTTATCAACATATCGATTACAATATAATCAACCTGATAAATTTCTTCATCCCACTTCACTAAATTGGTTAAATGATTACCACTGGCCTGGTAATATACGTGAATTAGAAAATATGGTTCACAGGGCATTCTTACTAAGTGAAGGCCCTGAAGTTTATCTTGATGGAATACCTGAATATATAACTGATACTTCTATCAATAAAGCTGAAGAAACATGTATAAATATCGAAACCAAATTCAACCATGCCAAAGCACAAGTTATTGCGCAGTTTGAAAAACGTTATTTAAGCAATATTCTTAAAGAGACTAAAGGTAATATAACGCTGGCAGCGAAACGGGCTGGTAAAGAACGTCGTTGTTTGGGGAAATTAATAAAAAAATACGGATTAGATAAAACAAAATATCACATAATGTGAAAATTACTATTAATAATGTTTTAGTATCCTTGTTAAATCGACTGCTATTATATATGCGGGTCAAAAATCACCCAAACAATACACTTTTGATGATTAAAGTTTGCTAATTGTGAATAACTAAAATCATCCTTCCTCATAATAAGTTGTTTATCAACGAAAAATTTTAATTTTTTTCTTAAATACCAATTTGGCAAGCTCTTTGCTCTATACAGAGGACTCTATATCCTTTATCGAGAGGGCTACGAATGGAAACTCAAAACATACAAACAGTTGCTGATGAAATTATTAGTTACATTCGCAAACATCCAAATGCGGTAGACAGTGTAGAAGGTATTGCTAACTGGTGGTTAACAAAAGAACGTTACAGTACAGCGATAAATATCGTTCAAGATGCTCTTAACGTGTTGGAGAGTTCGGGGCAATTGCTTAAATCAACAACTGGAAATGGAAAAGAAATTTATTCTCTTATTGTAGAAAAGAATGACTAATCAGGCATTCAAGTCTGAATACTTATTTTTAGCAGTAACATATATGTTCTCCGGGTTATTGTTGACCCACTTAATCGAACGCAATCAATATCAAAAATTACTTGTAAATCAAATCATTATTAAATTATAAGAATTATTTCTGCGGGTTATATGTAACCCAGCATATTTTGTGAGTTATATAAAACATACGTAAATACAACACGTTAATGAATAAGTTTGTCTGGCATATGTATTGCAACAGAAAACAATGTCACACAATCAGAACAAGTGGTCATTGCGCACAAGATATTTTAACTACACCACGATACAAGGGAGGATATGTTTAATGGACTGTCAAATTAACAATCTTACACGTCGACTTGTGTCGATACATTGCAATAGCGGTAAAACTTATCATTTACCACCAGGTTATAAGCATGAGCTTCCAGAACAGGAAGTGGTTCAGAATGCATCTATTAAAAAATTAAAAGATCGAAAAATAATTTCCATCATTAAACTTAAAAGTAAATCTGATACTACAAATGTCAGTGAAGATAAAAAACCGGAGGTTGTGAAAAAAGAGCCGGAGAAAGCATCAGAAAAACCTGCAAAAAAGAAAATTCAAACAAAGAAATAAATATTCATACACTACTGTAATTATTGTTTAGTCAGAAAAATGGAGGCACCAGATGGTTCAGCCCACTTACCCAGGCGTTTACGTTGAGGAAATCTCCAGTGGTGTTCGACCGATAACAGCAGCAA
>VAPK010916516.1_pt1 | contig 11141 bp, 9 predicted proteins | sample 3395031 | NCBI WGS metagenome assembly VAPK01 (sample SAMN08290443, study PRJNA428436) | hydrothermal vent metagenome | isolation source: Deep-sea hydrothermal vent chimney 1 | place: Pacific Ocean: Juan De Fuca Ridge
AGGCCTGTATGATGAAGATTTTACCCAGAAGGACATGGACCGGCTGGACATCCACATCCATTCCAGCTTCTCTCCAGGCGGAGGATTTTCCACCTGGACGAATGTCCAGAGAGCCCATAGCACAGCGGCAGTGTTCTATTATCGGTACGGGCACGAAAATCTGGCAAATAAGGAAGGCATTGGGAAAGAGTCGGCAAGGCCTGTTCGGAATTTGATTAGCGGAAACGAGAAACCCTTGAAAAACCTTGGGGGCCTGGCCTCAGGAAGGTATACAAGCTGACCCTCTGCGTAGGGGAAAATCGCCTCAAGATAAATTATAAGTCAGCATGGAAAATATCCCTAAAGCAGTAGCCAGCGTAGCGCCGGTCGCTTGTGGCAGAGTCGTCCATTAAGGAGGTTCACCATCGAATCCTATTCGATTATCAACAAGGAAGAAAGCAAGTCCTCGGTCATGACCTACCGGTTCGAGGAAGAAGACTTTCAAAATACTTATGTGCTGGAAGATTATTATTGCACCAATCCGTTTTGCGATTGCAAGCATGTGACGGTTTCTTTCTCCGACATGGAGAAGGGAGACAACCGTATTATTTTCCTCCTGAACTTCAATAAGACCAGTAACTCCCTTCCAAATGCGCCTAAGTGGACTAAAGTGCAGTCTGAGATCGTCAAAGGATTTGTTAAAAAACTGCCGGATGAATTGATGGTGTTGTTCAAACAGCGCTACCTGGAGGCCAAGGCGTTTGGTGAAAAAACCCCGATGTCCTACCTCATGTTTGAACCGGGACGGTATGTGAACTATTTCGAGATGTTCCCGCGCAATAAGGAGATGCTCGACTTTACCCATAACAACGACAAATACTTCGCAGAAGACGCTTACGAACTGGACCCTAGAAACGATAACCTGGAAATCAAGCTGGCGTTTTATAAACTGGAGCTGGACAGCAATCAGCAGGCGGCGGTTTTTTCCTACACCTATTATTTTGACGAATCTTTTCGTGAAAAAGAAGACGGTCGATTGAAGCCCGAGCATAATGACATGCTGATGGCCATGACCAGTTCCATACCGGATTTAAATGACCGGTTGAGAAAAAGGTATAAGCAGACAAAAAAAATTGGCGAAGAGTTGATGAAAGTTCCTGTGGACACAAAAATCGTCCAGGGAAAAATCAAGCCAAATGATCCATGCCCTTGCGGGTCGGGCAAGAAGTTTAAAAAATGTTGTGCGTTACAGATGAACTGATCGGCTGTTTTTGAGCCGTGTAGGATAGATTTGTTAAAGTAGTTTCTAACGGTCATAAGCGACCCAATCCCTTGGTAGATAGAGGTTGGGTGTCGCCTAAAATTATATTTTTGTGATTGGGGATAGAAATCATGGCAGAACCCAAAGAGAAAAAAGTAAAAAAAGTTCAAGCCCGGCATATACTCGTTAAATCAAAAGAGATCGCTGAAGAAGTAAAAAAGAAAATTGACGATGGGGAAGATTTTTCAACCCTTGCTGAAGAATATAGCGAATGCCCTTCTAAAAAACGGGGTGGCGATCTGGGCTGGTTTGGCAAAGGGGCGATGGTCCGGTCTTTTGAAGTGGCCGCCTTCACCGCTGAAGAGGGGCAAGTCGTGGGGCCGATCAAAACGGAGTTTGGCTGGCATGTGATTTATGTTTACGAAATCCAGACGGATATCAATCCCGATGTAGGACCGCCCACCGGGGATGAAGATGCCGACGACAATACACTCCGCATGGTGGCCGAAAACTATGCCCATGAATTCATGATGCTCGGATACACCAGCAAAAAGGTGTTGAGCCTGTTCACCAGCGCGCATTTCAAATCCGCCAACTCGGTTTATAATTTGCTGGGTGCAGAAACAATCAACGAGATCATTGCTCAGGTTTTTGGGCAACAACCTGTCAAGAAAGTGGAAGAGAGCGCAAAAAAGTAATCCTGGAAATATCTCAGGGCCGGAAAGTTGACAGGACCTTCATGGAGAACTCCATGAAGGTCCTTTTTTTATGGAATGGGTTTTTACTGAGCTTTTAACGTCACGCTGTGTACTGAAAGTATGTTTGGCGTTTCTCTAAGCTCCCGCAATGCCTCGCTGGTTGGGGGCGAATCGATATTGATGATCGCCATTGCCCTGCTTTTGTCTTTCAGCCTGCCAAGATGAAACCCCGCCACATTGATGTTGTGTTTGCCCAGAGCGTTGCCCAGATTGCCGATGACGCCGGGGACATCCTGATTGTTCAGCACCAGCATATTCTGGGATAAAACCGCTTCCAGAGAATATTCGTCAAATTTGACAATGCGCGGGTCGCCTTTTCCAAAGATACTTCCCGTAATATCGCGTGTTCCGGTTTTGGTCTTGACCTGCAACTGCAAGGTGCTGGTGTATTCATGGACCGCATTGCTTTTGGACTCCTGCACCTGGATGCCTCGGTCTTTGGCAATGAAGGGAGCGTTCACCATGTTGATGCCGTCGATCGACCGGCTCAACAAGCCTTTGAGTACGGATGTGGTGATGGGTTCTACATTGAGTCCGGCGATGTCCCCGCTATATTGAATTTCGACCTGGAGAATGGGGCCGTCGATGAGTTGTGCCGCCAAAAGCCCCAGATCCTCTCCCAGCACAAGATAAGGCTGGATTTCCTTGAGCGTTTCGGCGTCGATGGAAGGCATGTTGATGGCGTTTCTGACGTTCCCGTATTTCAAGTAGTCGATTATTTGATCGGCGACCGCGACGGCTACATTTTCCTGCGCTTCTTCGGTGGAGGCTCCCAAATGCGGTGTGCAGATGATTTCATCCATTGTGAGAAGCGGGCTGTCTGGAGATAAAGGTTCCTTTTCATAAACATCCAGAGCCGCCTGGGCGACTTTTTTAGATTTGATGGCTTCGATCAGGGCGTCATGGTCTATCAAAGACCCCCGTGCGCAGTTGACGATGCGAACGCCTGGTTTCATCTGGTCGAATTCTTTTTTGCCCAGCAAGTGCTGATCCGGTAATCCGGGAGTGTGCAGGGAGATATAATCGGCTCGTTGCAGAAGGTCTTTGAGCTCCACCACTTCGGCCCCCAGTTTCTCCGCCCGTTCTTTCTGAATATAGGGATCGAATACCAGGATTTTCATCTGGAATCCCTTGGCGCGATCCGCGACGATGGAACCGATGCGTCCCAATCCGATGATTCCAAGGGTTTTTTGAAACAGCTCGACTCCCATGAATTTTTTGGGCGCCCACTCGCCTTTTCTGAGGGACATGTTGGCCTGCGGAATGTTTCTGGACATGGACATCATCAGCGCCATTGCGTGTTCCCCTGTGGTGATCACATTGCCTTCGGGCGTGTTCATCACGATGACGCCTTTTTTGCCGGCGGCTTCCAGATCGATATTGTCGACTCCGATACCGGCTCTGCCGACCACTTTAAGGTTGGTTGCCGCTTCCAGGACTTCGGCCCGGACTTTGGTCGCGCTTCTGACCAGCAAACCATGATATTGAGGGATGACCGCGATCAACTCCTCTTTTGACATGCCCGTTTTGACATCGACTTCGATGCCTTCTTCATTTTTGAGAATTTCAATCCCCACCGGGGAAAGATTATCTGCAACCAGCACTTTCATCGGTCACTCCAATGGATGGTGAACCCGGTCAAAAAACCAGGAAATATAAAAATTAAAAAGTTCGCACAAAAATACCCTGATACGATTGCGTTAGGGTTGTTTACTCATAGCCTTCCAATAATATTTTTTGCGCGGCGGCCACTCCTTTGCCGAGTTCCACCTTGGCTCCGAATTTAGTCAACGCCATTTCGATGACGGAAATGGCTATGACAACATCGAAAGTGTCCACATAGCCTAAATGGGCAATTCGAACGACTTTGCCTTTCCAGTCATCCTGGCCGCCGGCCAGAGTCACGCCAAAATCATCGCGCATGCTTTTGACCAGCTTGCCGCCATCGATGCCGTTGGGGACAAAAAACCCGGTCGCGCTGTCTGCAGGGGAATCGGGCGCCACGGCTTTAAGCCCGAGCGCTTTTACGGCTGAACGCGTGGCCCGCGCCAGACGGTTGTGACGCTTGAATACGTTGTCCAGACCTTCCGCACGGATGTTTTTTAAAACTTCGCGTAGGCCGATGACCAGAGACACAGCCGGGGTATAAGCAGAGGTTTTATTGGCAAGGTTTTTTCGTTCTTTCTTGAAATCGAAATAAAAATGCGGGCACGTGGATTGGTCCGCGAATTTCCAGGCTTTTTCGCTAAGTCCCACCAGAGCGAGGCCAGGCGGCAGCTGCAGGGCTTTTTGCGAGCCAGTCACCAGAGCATCGATTCCCCATTCGTCCATCGGCAGGCTGAAAACGCCCAATCCGGTGATGGCGTCAACCACCAGCAGGATGTCGTCCCGGTCGCGGGTCAGCTTGGAGAGCGCTTCGATGGGCTGAGCGGCGGTGGTGGACGTTTCTGAGGCTTGAACAAGGATGCCTTTGATTTCTTTGTCCTGATTTAATATGGATTCAATCTCTTTGGGGTCGGCTGAATGCCCCCATTCCACTTTGTGCCAGACAACTTGCAATCCATAGGCTTCTGAAATCTTGCCCCAGCGCTCGCCGAATTTACCGCCATTGATCACAAGAACCTTGTCCCCGGGGGAGAATAAATTGGTCACACATCCTTCCATGCCTCCGGTTCCCGTGGAAGCGAGGATCAAAACATCCTGTTTGGTTTGAAAGAGGTATTTCGCGTCTTCTGCGGCTTCGCCAAAAATCGCGCTGAACTGCGGAGTGCGATGGTGAACCATGGGTTCTGCCATGCGTAAAGAGACTTCTTCTGCGACCGGGGTTGGTCCGGGGGCGAGCAAATATCTTTTCTTCATCCGATTATCCTGTGTTTAATTTTTTCAAAAAGTGCGAAACCGCTTCTGATCCCTTCGGCATGGATTTTCCGTCTGAATGCGGCGAGGGTTGCTCATTTTCAGAGGAGTTCGTTGTTTGAAACCTCAAGCTGATCCAAGGATCAGAATTACCACGAAAACTAACCTTTATAATGCAATTTGTCTAAAAAATCCAATTTTTTATGGGTTTTTCAGACAAAAAAATCCTGTAGAGAAATTTGCATCAGAGCTCACTTGAGCTGGGCTCAATCGAAGGCAAAAAATGGGGAGTCGCATCCTGCAACAAAGCGGATTTTTGTTCTGAAATTGGGGTCGAGTGGGGTGAAGGGGGGGTGAAAATGCGCAAGAGGGGAATCAGCTGTCCCGTGTGGGTTCCTCTTTGGATTTCTCGTCATCAGAGTCCATTTTCAGTTCCAGGCCATCCAGAGAAGCTTCGGGGGCTGTGGATGGATCTGTTTGCTTTGGCTCAGTGTCCTGAGAAACGGTTTCCAGGTCCAATTGAAGCTCTTTTAGTTCAATGGTTGGATTCAATTCTAATTCGGGAACCTCAAGGTCAACAGACGCTTGGGGGGTTTGTTCTGAGTTCGGTTCAGTTTCAGTGCTCTCAATGGGCAATTCGGTTTCCAGGATGATATCGCCAGATTCGTCAGCTGAGTTTTGTTCGTCGTCCGGCAGGAAAAAATCGTCTAATTCGGGGTCGGCTTCTTTGGACGCTTCGGTATCCGTTGGATCGGCATTTAAATCGAACCCCAGTCCCTGGACTTCAAATTCCCCGGTTTCAAGGTCTTCATCCTTCAGATAATCTTCTTCAGCAACGCTCGTGGATTCGGAAAGATCTTCCGTCAGGGTGGCGCCGATGTCCCAGCTCTCTGAGTCAGGGCCGTCTGTATCGGATAAATCCAATTCAAAATCCTCGAAGTTTTCAACCTCGGTTTCGTTGTGGTCTGTCAGTTCGTCAGAGGGCGAATCATAATGCACGTCCATATCTGTCATCGGAGATTCTTGTTGAAAGTCCTCTGTGGTTTCCGTTGTGGCATTGCCGGAAACGGCTCCTACCTCGGCTCCTACGGCTGCAAAAATTGTAAAGGTATTTTCAGCATCCGCATGAACGTTGGATTTCTGTTTCTTGAAATCGTATCCACAGTTCGCGCATTTGGAGGAGGATTTAAATTGAATGTAACTGCATCGTGAACATTGCATGCTAATAAGTTAGACTAAAAAGGCTATAACGTCAAGAAAATTAATTAGTTAGGTGGTAATTGACGGCATTGCAAAGGTTTTTGAGATTATCAGGATTGCCGAAGGAAATTCCATTGGGCTGAGTTTTGTCTCTTTAAACTCCTGGGTTTCCAATGGAAAAAGCGAAATCAAAGACACTCAATGGGTCATGATCCTGCTTTAGGGAGTGCTCACCGGGAATCTTTGGAGAAGAGGGATCATTTTGATGAAAAAAAATTCTGAGGCAGGTATGAGTTGTTTTTCGTGTTAAAAAAATTAATTAGCGCGTCATAGCCCGAAATATTTGACGGACTTTTTTTATTTCGATAGAATCATCGGTAATCCAAGGTATTACTGATATTCGAATTTTCAAATTTGCCAATTCCCGTGCGGATTTTGGTCGAGGCTGGAGGCTTATGTCTGGAAGAGATTTCGAGAATACAAGACAGTTTCTGAGTAACGTTAAATTCAAGATCGGGGAGTTTTTCTTCCCTGTGCTGGAGCCGATTTTCCGGTTTCGTGAAAATTTGGACTCTGAGGTCAAAAAGCATTTTCACCAAGCCATTCAGAATCTCAAAGAAAACAGGACAACGGTCGCACTACTCAATCTGAATATGGTTTTGAGTATGCAACCACGCCATTTTCTTGCTTGCGTGTACCGTGGAAAAATTTATTTGAATGATGGCCGTTCCCGCCTGGCTTCCGAAGATTTTTTACAGGCCAACAGAATCAGCGCATACCGTTTTCTCCATTATCATCTTAGCTCAGAGTATTTTGCCTCGGTGAAAAAAGAGTTTAGCGATATGGGGGTGTCCATCACCAAAAATTTTGATCAGATTTTTGAGGTGTTACGTCAGTCGCAGGGGAATCCAAAAGAGTTGAGCGATGTTGATGAAGGTCAGGAGGTGTTCGAACAACTTCCCGATTACGATAACCTTGAATTGGATATGGACCTGGAGGATTTCGAAACTTTGGAAGGGCCTGGAAATCCGAAGTTTCAGGAAATGGGCCCTATCACCAAGAAAGAAATTTCCATGACCGACTGGGACCGGTTGATTAAAGAACTGACTTCCTGAGATCGGGCGGTTTCGTTTAGCTCTTCCCATTTTTTTGACGGGAATTTTCCCTCCGTTTATCTTCCTTATATTTGCCTCCTAAAACCCAACTTGGGTTGAAGCTCCAAAAACAATATTGAAACGTGTAGAAATCACGACGCCCCGTCACTCGTCTGAGTGCTAATGTGCATTGATTTTAAAGGATTTTTGGTTGATAATGCTTTCAGCATCCTAGCTGCACGGACTTGCTTCGTTTTTAGCTTTCAAGATGATTGAGGGAAAAATGCCAATTTTCCATACACAAGATTTAAAACCAGGGATGATTTTGGCTCAGGAGGTTAAAAATCATTCCGGTAGAATATTACTTCCTGAAGGGACCGTTCTCACGGAGAAGCACATTTTAAATCTCAAGGCCTGGGGAATTACGGAAGCTGACATTCAAGGAGAGGACACTGAGTTCGATTCCACTCCGAAAGCCGTAAAAATTGATCCCCAAAAACTGGCCAAGGTAACAAAAGAGATTGAAAACTTGTTTTGTTTGTCCAATCAAGATCATCCCGCCATTATCGAATTCATGCGTTTGTCCTGCCTCAACCGTTTGAAAAAAATGCAGGGAACGGGTCATGTCAATGTCAAATAGCCCTGAGGACTTCATCAAAGGGTCCGTTCGATTGTCTGCTCTTCCTGAAATCTATTTCAAAATCAACGATGTCATCAATGACCCGGAGAGTTCCTTTGGCGATGTCTCTGAAATTATCAGCAACGATGTTTCGCTCTCGGTTCGATTGTTAAAAATCGTCAACAGTTCCTTTTATAATTTTCCATCGGAGATCGACACCATATCCCATTCGATTTCCATTGTGGGAACCCAGCAATTACGCGATCTGGCGTTGGCCACGATGGTTTTGACCGCCTTTAAAGGCATTCCTGAAGATCATGTCGATATGAAATCGTTCTGGCGACATAGCGTGGCCTGCGGCGTTTCCGCCTGGGGCATTGCCGTAAATTGTCGTGCGGAAAATCCTGAGCGTTATTACCTGACAGGAATGTTACACGATGTGGGTCGGTTGATTATTTTGGAGAATCATCCGGAAAAAGCGCAGGAAATCATGGAACGATGCCAACTCGAAAAAAAACTTGCTTTTGAAGTGGAGCAGGAAATTCTGGGGTTCGACCATGGCGCTATAGGCGCCGCGCTATTGACTTCCTGGAAACTTCCTTCGACCTTGGGGGATGTTGTGAAAAATCATCACGATCCTCTGAATGACACCCAATATCCATTGGAAACGGCTATTTTGAATCTCGCCGATATTTTCGCCAAGAGCATGGAGTTGGGCTTCAGTGGAGATCCGCTGATCCCTCCTTTGTTGCCCAAGAGCTGGGATAAGATTGGAATGGATGTCAGTTCCCTGCCAATGTTATGGGAGCAAATCGAGAATCAATATAATGAAACGATGGAAATTTTTTTCCCGGATTGAGAATTATAGGGAATATTGACATGGATAAAGATTCCGAAGAAAAACTAAAATCTCGAATAGAATACCTTGAAAGAACGAATAGCTGGTATTTCATTGCGCTTCAGAGATTGGCTTCTTTGGGAGACCTGCATAAAGATTTCAAGTTGTACCGAGATCCCAACTTTCTTTTTGTAACCGCCCGAAAGTTTCTGAAACAACTCCTGGATTTTCAAACCCTGGCTTTTTATCTGGCTGATGACTCGGACAACCAGTTTTTACTGGAGGATTGTTTCCCTGAGTCGGACAGGGACCTGATAGAAAAAGAAACTCGTTACCAGATCGAAAAAGGAAATTTTGCCTGGGCATTGCGGCAAAACCGCCCCCTGGTTGTGAAAAACCCAAGTCTGGGCAACGAAATCATCTTGCACACGGTGGCGACTAAAACGCGGGTTGTGGGTATGTTTGTGGGTCGATTTAAAGAAAATATACAAAAAATTCCAATCGAACAACTCAATTTAATTTCCATCATTCTTTCCAATACGGCCTATGCGGTTGAAAACGGTTCCCTCTACAAATTTGTGCGTGATCAAAACAAAAACCTCGAAGAAACCGTCCAAAAGCGGACTCTGATTCTTGAGAATCAAGCCAGGGAGCTGAAAGATAAAATGGAAGAGGGGATAGTGATTGAGGAGGAACTCAAGCGCAGTAATCAGGATCTTCAGGATTTCGCTTCCATCGCCTCACATGACTTGCAGGAACCACTCAGAAAAGTAATCATGTTTGGAGATCGGTTGAAGGCGCAACTTTCCAAAGAAATGAACGATAAGGCTCTCGGTTATCTCGAACGGATGAGCGACGCCGCGGCCAGGATGCAAACATTGATCAACGAACTCCTGCTATTTTCCAGAGTCGGCAGTAAAGCCAAACCTTTTGTTGCGACGAATCTGGAAAAAATCATTCATGAAGTTTTATCAGATTTGGAAAGTCGGCTCAATCGGACTCAAGCCAAGATTATTATTGAAGATCTTCCCACGGTTGAGGCAGACGAAGTTCAGATGCGGCAATTGTTTCAGAATCTGATCAGCAACGCTTTAAAATTCCATAAAAAAAATATTCCCCCCGTAGTTTCAATTCAAGGCAATATGACTGGTACCGATGTTTGTGAGATCATGGTTTGTGATAATGGGATCGGGTTTGATGAACAATACGTCGGGCGAATTTTTAAACCCTTTGAACGGTTGCATGGAAGAAGTGCATACGAGGGCACGGGCATGGGGTTGGCGATATGCAAAAAAATTGTCAAACGGCATGGCGGGAAGATAACGGTTACAAGCCAACCGAATGAAGGGTGTAAGTTTTCTGTCACTCTGCCATTGAAGCAAGTTAAAAAATGAAGCAAGCTAAAAAATAAACTCGGATTAAATTTTTTTACCATCTCATTCTCTGGCTTCCTGCCTGAACCAAATCTTCACTTTTGATCTAAATAGGATAAAGCTTTCCTCTGTCGGGCCTCGCGTTTGCTTGCGGCAGGGTCATGGAATTTGCTAAAATCAGACTAGGTTTGGGTGGCCCGCCCAAATTCACCAACACCCTGTTAAGGAATTAAGAATTTGATCGATCGTCAGGACATCGAGCAGATGGAGAAAAAAACGCTGGTCCCCTACGCCATCCAAAGTGGCGAAAGCGCGGGGCGACAGCATCAGGAGGAAGAGCATCCCTACCGGACTCGTTTTCAGCGCGACCGCGACCGGGTGATTCATTCGTCCGCTTTTCGTCGGCTGGAATATAAAACCCAGGTATTTGTTTATCATGAAGGGGATTATTACCGCACCCGGTTAACGCATTCTCTTGAAGTGGCGCAAATCACCCGCTCCATTTGTAAATCCATGCAGTTGAATGAAGATCTTGCTGAAGCCATCGCGCTTTCACACGATCTTGGGCACCCTCCTTTTGGCCACACCGGGCAAAATGTGCTCAATAAGTTGATGGAAGATCATGGGGGGTTTGAGCACAATAAACAGAGCCTCAGAATTGTAAAAATTCTGGAAAAAAGATATCCGGAATTTCAAGGCCTCAATTTGACCTGGGAGGTGTTGGAAGGTATCAGCAAGCACAAGAAAGACACGGAAAATCCTATTTCACAAAAGCCAGGGTTTCGCTATCCTTCTCTGGAGGGCCAGGTGGCGGATTTTGCCGATGGGATCGCCTACAACGCCCATGACCTGGATGACGGGATCACATCCGGTCTTCTGGAAATCGACAAACTCCGGGAAGTGGCGTTGTGGCGGGAGAATGAAAAAATACTGGATGGCATGTACACGAACCTGGATTTCAAACTGAAAAAATATCAGATCGTTCGAAGAATTATTAATGATCTGATCACGGATTTTAGAGAGCGGACACTGCAAAATTTACAGTCATTTGATATTAAAATTCCTGACGACATTCGTTTGGCGCCGCAACGGATGGCGGGGTTTGCTCCTGAAATGGGCGCTAAAAATTTGGAGCTGAAAAAATTTCTGAACAAGAATATGTA
>VAPK010839071.1_pt1 | contig 11139 bp, 12 predicted proteins | sample 3395031 | NCBI WGS metagenome assembly VAPK01 (sample SAMN08290443, study PRJNA428436) | hydrothermal vent metagenome | isolation source: Deep-sea hydrothermal vent chimney 1 | place: Pacific Ocean: Juan De Fuca Ridge
AGGGTATGACAACTCAGAGTGTCTGGGCGATAGCCGTAATGTTGTTGGATCTGACGGTAAAGTCTTTAAAGGGTATGGTTTCTTCATTCACAAATATCTGTTTGAAGAGTATGCAGACTTTGGTCGCGGTCACGGGCATGACCTTGCAGATTTCGATACCTACCATAAAGTTCGTGGACTCAAATGGCCGGTAGTTGACGGTAAAGAGACCCAGTGGCGCTTTAATGTGAAGTACGATCCGTATGCTGCCAAAGAGAAAACAGGTACAACACATGCGTTCTACGGTACTTTGGCAAAAGCACTGATGCAGGGTGACCTTCTTGGGGTGAAAGATAAAACGAAAAAATCGTTGAAAAATAAAGCGAAAATTTTTGCACGTCCGTATATGGATCCACCGGAGATGCCAGATAAAGAGTACCCACTATGGTTGAGTACCGGTCGTGTACTAGAACACTGGCACTCAGGAACTATGACAATGCGTGTGCCTGAATTGTATCGTGCGGTTCCGGAAGCTCTTTGTTACATGCACCCACAAGATGCCAAAGATAAAGGTCTTAAGCAGGGTGGTTTATGTTGGGTAGAGTCTCGTCGTGGTAAAGTTAAAGCACGTGTTGAGACTCGTGGACGTAACCGCCCTAGTCGTGGTTTAGTATTCGTACCTTGGTTCGATGAGAAAGTATTCATTAATAAAGTATGTCTTGATGCAACATGTCCGCAATCAAAACAGACAGACTTTAAAAAATGTGCTGTTAAAATATATAAAGCATAGGGAAAAAGGAGAATATTGTCTTGAGCAATAGGCTTCCTGATAAACAAAGAAAAATGAAAAAAAAGAAAGTTAGTGATAGAAGAATCTTTTTATTGAATGCAGCGCGAGCCATAGGGCTTGCTGCAATGGGTGGATTGGTGTGGAGTGCATATGTTGATGAGGTGACTGCCTCTGAACTGCTGTTGCGACCACCGGGTGCTCTTAAAGAAGAAGATTTTCTAAAAACGTGTATTAAATGTGGCATGTGTGTTGAAGCATGTCCATTTGATACATTAATGCTAGCCAAACCAGGAGATCAAAAACCATTAGGAACACCATACTTTGTTCCTCGTGATATACCATGTTATATGTGTCCAGATATTCCATGTGTTCCGGTATGTCCTACTGGAGCATTAGATGTTCTAAGTGTCAGTAATGATAAAGGTGAACTCGATATCAATATAGCAGATATGGGACTTGCAGTCATTGATGACGAAAGCTGTATTGCTTTTTGGGGTATTCAATGTGACGCGTGTTATCGTGCCTGTCCGTTACTTGACGTGGCAATTACTATTGTGTATGAGAAAAATGCTCGTACCGGTAAACATGCTTTTATGAAGCCGGTGGTACATAGTGATGCATGTACAGGCTGCGGTCTGTGCGAACGTGCTTGTGTAACGGAAAAAGCAGCGATTTTTGTTCTGCCTCGTGAAGTGGCTCTTGGTAAAGCAGGAGACTACTACATTAAAGGCTGGGATAAAGCCGATGAGAAACGTCTTGAAAATGCAACAAGTAAAACGACAGTTACTGATTTGAGTAAACGCTCAGCTGTAGATTCGCTTAATGATATGGGGGACTTGTTTGAATGAAAAATTTATTTGAAAAGTACCGCTTTTTATTTTTAAGACGTGTTGTTCAGATTGGATTATTGTTGCTTTACATGGCGGGTAATTATTGGGGTTGGACTTTACTAATGGGGAACTTGAGTTCGTCATCTATTTTAGGTCTCATTCCTTTAAGTGATCCGTATGCTGCGCTTCAAATGTTTGCTGCCGGTGCTGCAATGAGTGCTAATTTACTGATTGGTGCAGGTATTATTGCGCTGTTTTACTTTATTGTAGGAGGGCGAGCGTTTTGTAGTTGGGTCTGTCCGGTCAATATGATTACGGACTTAGCGAACTATTTGCGACGTAAGTTTGAGTTTGATAAGGTACAAAAAAAGCAGCCTGCATCACGTAATATGCGCTATTGGATTATAGGTCTTAGTCTTATAATCTCATTCGCATTCGGTGTGACGGCATTTGAGTTTATTTCGCCAGTTGCAATGGTACATCGTGGTATTATTTTTGGTATCGGTTTTGGTTGGGCAGCGATGCTTGTTATCTTTCTTTTTGATCTGTTTGTTTTAAAAAATGGCTGGTGTGGACATGTCTGTCCCATTGGCGGATTTTATTCACTCATTGGACACTTTAGTCTGCTTAGAGTCCATCATAATGAGGCACACTGTACACTCTGTATGAAGTGTAAAGTGGTTTGTCCTGAATCTCAGGTGCTTTATATGATTGGTAAAGAAACGATGCCTGTACTCTCAGGTGAATGTACAAACTGTGGAAGATGTGTGGAAGTGTGTGATGATGATGCATTGGAATTTTCAATAAAGAAATTTATTAATATTAATGCATCCGAAGTCGTAACGGTTACAAAGTAAAATATAGGAGAGAAGATGAAACTTGAAAATCAATTAAGTGTTGGTCTACTAACGGCAGTGTTGCTGTTAGCTGGATGTAATGAAGTAAGCAATGCTGCTCCGGCAGCTCAAAAATCTGTAACTCAAGAGATTGTTACTGAAGAGTCTTTAGGGTTACGAAAAACAGATCTGTATAGTGAAGCAGATACAACGGGAGATAAAACAGCATATGCAACATCTGCCGCAGGTGAATCAAAGAAAATTCCAAGAGCATTTCAAGATGCACCGCCAATGATTCCACATGACACCGAAGGTATGTTGCCAATTACGATTAGTAATAATGCATGTACGGGATGTCACTTACCTGAAGTAGCGAAAGATATGGGTGCAACACCAATTCCTTCATCACACTTTACCGACTTTAGACCTTCAGAGTCTATTGCCATTAAAGGGGTGAATACATCAAGTGAGAAGATGGCAAATATCTCTATTAAACCCAAAAAGAAATTAGTGGGTGCACGCTTTAACTGTACACAGTGTCATGCACCACAGTCAACAGGAGACTTAGTAGTTGAAAGTACTTTTAAAGCAGTATTTTCTGATAAAGATGGTGCAACCAAATCGAGTTGGAGTGGTTCTAGACTTACAGATGCTCTAGATACACTTAATAACTAATACAATGAAGCGAAGAGAACTTTTTGGTTCTCTTGCTTCGGCTTTTAAGCCAAAGCAAGAGGCACTAATACGTCCCTCTTATTTTAAAGATGAATCTGCTTTTGACAAAGAGTGTCTTCAGTGTGACGGTAAGTGTGCCACTGTTTGTGAAGAGCATATTATTAAGATTGGTGAAGATAAAATACCGTACTTGGTGTTTAGTGAGAGTGGTTGTACCTACTGTGATGAGTGTGCAATCGCGTGTGAGCTAGGCGTTTTACATGTAGATTTCAAATCAAACATTAATGCCAAATTTGAGATTGATGTGGTGAAATGTATGAGTTGGCACAATACAATGTGTTTTTCGTGTAAAGACCCTTGTTTGGATGATGCCATTATTTTTGATGGTGTGTTTCGTCCTGAAATTGATATGAACAAGTGTACATCATGTGGATTTTGTGTTAAAGTATGTCCAGCAGATGCAATAACAGTAGAGGTAAAACAATATGAGCAAAGTAGTGATTAAATCAAATATTGAGTCTAACGGTATTGGCGGTTGGTGGATTCATCTTACTGACACAGTAGACGGGCGAGAGATGTTTTGTAATGATATGGCAGAATTTCAAACAAATATTGAACTGATGGGTGATGATTATGGCGGAGATATTGAAGTGCAATGGGCTAAAGATGAAAATATTTCACCAGAGCATTTTCATGAAATTGAACTTGCAATGCATGCGCATAAACAAGAGATGGGAATTGAGACATCATGAAAGGAATTGTTTTAGCATCTCTTTTAATGCTAACAACTCTTTTTGCAGTGCAGAATCTTAAGCCTGACTTTTCTCTACGTGCCAGTGGTCAGGTGCAAGCAATGGTACATCGAGACGGCATACTTTATACGGCAACGAGTAATAGCAGTGTCGAGATATTTGACCTTAAAACTAAAGCGATGATTCGTAAAATAGAGATTCCTTTTATTAAAGATTTTATGGGAGATATGATGCCTTCTAAAATCTACTCAGTTGACATGTTCGATGGTAACGTCTTATTTGTCTCAGAGGGAAAAAAGGGCTATCGAAATCTCTGGCTTGATACAAATGGAAGTACTACTAAAATAATAGATATTAATCAGAAATGGTTTATGCGTAAAGCGATGTTTGTTGATGAGAGCAGGGTACTGATCGCTCTGCTTACCAATGAACTTATTTTATTTGATATTAGTAGTTCTAAAGTCCTCTATAAAAAGCAGGTAAGTGCATCATCGTTTTCTGATTTTATGTTGAGCGAAGATAAAAAGAGTTTTGCAACCACTGATGAGAGTGGTATTGTACACATTATTGACACGATGAGCGGGGAAGTGAAACGCATCCTAGAAGGTCAAAATTTAGATAAAGTCTATCAGCTTGACTATAAGAGAGGCGTTGTGCTTACCGCGGGACAAGACCGTCGCTGTGTTGTTTATGAGAACGATGGAAGTGCTGCATATATAGAGTTTCATTTTCTACTGTACAGTTGTGCTTTAAGTCCTGACGCGACACTTTCGGCCGTAGCATATAACGAAGAGAACGATATTTTAGTCTTTAAGACACAAAGTAAGGCAAAGCGTTATAACTTAGTGGGTCAAGACGCTACATTAACGCAGATACTTTTTATTGATGAGCAGCATGTTGGTGCGAGCAGTGACAATAATACCATTAATTTTTGGACATTAAAATAGGAGAAAAAATGAATATTTCAAGTATAGTAGTACAGACGACACCAAAGTTTTTAGAGGATGTTTTGCGTGATATCAAAGCATGTGAGGTGTGTGATTATCATCTTCATGATGCAAAGGGAAGAATTATTATTACCATTGAAGGTGAAAGCGTTGATGAAGAGTTGAAAAAACTTCGTGTCATTGAACAGATTCCGCATGTCATTGCTGCAGATATGCAGATGGCATACTCTGAAGATGAGCTAGAGAGAAACATCGCTGTTATTAATAGCTCAGATGCAGTACCTAAAATGCTAAATGATGACAATGTAAATCCAAAAGATATTATCTATAATGGGGATTTAAAACAAAAAATGGATTTAGAAGACTTTGCAAAGCAGTTAGATAAAGGACAGTAACATGCAATTCAACAGATCAGAGTTTTTGATTGAGACGGAAGTACCTGAAGATGAGCTAATCATTTCTCGAACAGATCTGAGTGGTATGATTACTTATGTTAATGAAACGTTTGCTGAAATTAGTGGTTATGAAATTAATGATTTAATTGGAAAACCGCATAATATTATTCGCCATCCGGATATGCCGTCATCGGTATTTAAACAACTGTGGGAGACCTTGCAATCAGGTCAAAAATGGGGTGGTTATGTTAAAAATATGCGAAGCGACACAGGATTTTATTGGGTATATGCTGAAGTAAGCGGTGTCTTTAAAGAAGGGGTGTTGATAGAGTATAAATCTATCCGTACGCCTATTCGTTGCCAAGAGAAGCTTAAGCATCAAAAACTCTATGATGAGATGCGCTTAAAAGCAGGTGAAAGACGCCGTGTTATAGATTACATGTAATCTAATCTTTATTTTGTGTCTTCTCAACCACGCTGTTAAGATTTTTCTGCAATTGGTTTAGCAGATGAGAAGTACTTGAAAGTTCTTCTAATGTCTGAATTACAATATCTTCACTAGTATCAATTGTTTTGTCAATATCTTTTTTAGACGCTTCATCAAGCTCTAAAGCCTCTAATTTATCATCAATCTCATCACTTACTGATGCTAATTCTCGTGCAGCGTTCTCAGACTCATTAATAGCCTGTTGTGCATGTTCGATGACAGTATTTATTTTATCAACAAAATGACTCATATGCATCGAAGCGAGTGTTAATTCATCATTTTCCATAGAGGGATATACTTTTTTATAAGAGGCTTTTGAATTTTCATCTTCTAAAGAGACTGCCATCGCTTCAGAATGTCTCAGAAAATCGGCAAAGTTGTCTTCAATATTTCGGATGAGTTTTGCTGAGTAGAGCATAAAAAGCAGCGCTATAAAACTTGCAATATATTGAAAATACTGTAGCCGTTGGCGCTGCTGGGCGGAGTAAGCACTGTAAGCATTTACAGCACTGTCCATTGCATCAAGTGTTACAACATTAATGTCTTTAATCCGAATAAGTGTCTGGTTTAGATTTCTTTGTTGATCCATAAGGTCTATAATATAGGATGCATATTTGTGCCATATCTGTTGATTTTCTTTTAAAACAGCATGGAGCGATGCTAATTGTGTTAACTCTTTAGTGTTTAAAAATCGCTCCAGTGTTGATTTATAAAGACTATAAGTATGAAAGAAATTGGTAATATGGTTTGATTCTCCGGTAATAAGATACTGAGAGAGATGAAATGCGATCTTTTGAGTCAGCATTCGTTGACGACCGGCATCATCAATAAACTTACCTGCAAGGTTTTCTTTGACCATCTCTTTAACAACATCATCAGAGATTTTTAGTATTAACTCACTATCTTTAGGCAGAATAGATTTAAGCTTCGTCGTTTCGTTTAAAAATATTTTAAATTCATTCAGATAACCTTCAAAGGTAAGCCACAATGCATTGACTTGACGGAGTTGTTCTGTGATGAACTCTTTAGGCGGAGCGTAAATACCACGTGTTTCATTTCCGTTTTGAAGATCATTAAGAGATCGTTTAAATTCATTGATAGAGGCATCGAGTGCTGAATATTGCGCCAAAGTATGGTGCTGTAGCCAAAATACTTCTTTTGTAATTTTTTGTGTCAGCATACGCTGTTTTCCTGCCACATTGATGACTACGGAATCTTGTTTAGAAGTATGATTGACGTAAACAGTAATCAGGACAATTGATGCAATTATCAAAGAGAGAATACCTCCAATGAGTTTAATTTGTGAGGTTATCTTGTGCATACGTTTCCCCTTTACTCAAAAATGGCTCTTAGAGCCTCTTTGTTATTAATTTTAATAGTGCCTTTTTCAGTAGCAATCATCTCATTACGTGTTAATTTTTTTAGTATTCGTGAGAGTGTCTCAGGCTGAATATTTAACATATACGCGATTTCAGCTTTTTTCAGACTGTTAAAGCTTTCTAAATCATTCATCAGCATAAAGGCAACTTTTGCCGTACCGTCAAATACAATTTCACGGTTAATGATACACTGCATCATATTGCTCTTTTTTGCGAACTCTTTTAAAAGCCGTAGCATTAGGTTTGGACTCTGCTCATAAATGGCTTTAAAGCCTTGAAAGTCAATGACTAATACTTCACTCGCTACGACAAACTCAGCATTGGCAAAACAGCCAATCTTCTCAAAATCGGTAATCTCTGAAATAAGGGTCTCTTTAAATAGGTTGTACATGAAAATTTCATTATCAAAGCGGTCGATTTTGTAGATTTTGATGAGCCCTTCTTTTAAATAGTAAATTTCAGACTGTTTATCTTTTTCGTAGTAGAGGATTTCACCTTTATTATAGCGTTTGACTTTACTGATTGCAGAGAGTTTTTGAAGTTCATCATCACTTAAATGATTAAAAAGAGGAACAGTGTTAAGATAATCTGCATTGAGTGTCTGATACATAACTCTCTCTTTAAAACATTGTGTTTGTCACTTGTTAAAATATTCTACATCAAGATAGATAAAAGGTTAGTGAATTTCTAGAATTAGCGAAACATAATTAAAATAGCTGTATTATTTTTTCAAGGAAATATTGATTTATGCTTAGATACAATCTTGCAAAATTTAATTATTAATGTAATAGGGCATAAGAAATCTGAAATAATTAAGGAAGTAAAATGAGTGATATTAAAAAACCAGTTTTTAAACCTAATCGTGAATTTGCTAAAACAGCACGTATTAAAAATATGTGTGAGTATCAAGAACTTCAAGACTGGGCAACTGAGGACTATGAAGGTTTTTGGGGTAGTTTTGCAAAAGAGAAGATCACATGGATGAAACCATTTACCAATGTTCTTGATGAGAGCAACTTTCCATTTGTAAAATGGTTTGAGGGTGGAAAATTAAATATTTCTGTGCAGTGTATTGACCGTCATTTAGATTCTCGTAAAAATAAAGCAGCCATCATTTTTGAAGGTGATCGTGGTGATAAACAAGTTGTTACCTATTTAGAGCTTTATTATAATGTGAACCGTTTTGCAAACATGCTTAAAAATGATTTTGGCGTTAAAAAGGGTGACCGTGTCGTTATCTACATGCCAATGATTCCTGAAGCGGCCTATGCAATGCTTGCTTGTGCACGTTTAGGTGCAATTCACTCAATTGTATTTGGTGGATTCTCTGCTGAAGCACTGCGTGATAGAATTGAAGATGCTGCGGCAGAAGTAGTTATTACCGCCGACGGAGCATTTCGTAAAGATAAGCCTTATATGTTAAAACCGGAAGTCGATAAGGCATTAGAAGGTGAGACACCAGTTAAAAAAGTTTGTGTGGTTGAGCGTAATGGTGAAGATATTACATGGGTTGCAGGGCGAGATTACTCGTACAATGAGCTTATTAAAAGCCAACCGACAGAGTGTGAACCTGAACCGATGGATAGTGAAGATCCACTCTTCTTGCTCTACACATCAGGTTCAACGGGCAAACCAAAAGGAGTACAACACAATAGTGCTGGTTACATTCTTTGGGCTCAGATGACGATGGAGTGGGTATTTGACGTTAAGGAGAACGATACCTATTGGTGTACCGCTGATGTTGGCTGGATTACAGGACATACCTACATCGTTTACGGTCCACTTGCTATGGGTGCGACGACGGTAATGTTTGAAGGGGTACCGACGTATCCAGATGCAGGGCGTCCTTGGAAAATGGTTGAAGAGTATAAAATCAACCAGTTCTATACGGCTCCTACTGCTATTCGTGTACTGCATAAAATGGGTGAAGATGAGCCGGGCAAATATGATCTTAGTTCATTAAAAGTTCTCGGAACGGTTGGTGAACCAATTGATCCACCGGCATGGAAATGGTACTACGAATCTGTAGGTAACTCTAATTGTGCTATTGTTGATACTTATTGGCAGACTGAGACAGGTGGGCATATTGTCTCTCCTCTTCCCGGTGCTACACCAATTAAACCAGGATGTGCGACATTCCCGCTTCCAGGAATTATGGCAGAGATTTTGGATCCACAAACAGGCGAAAAAGTTGGCAGAGGTGAGAGTGGATATATGTGTGTAACTCGTCCATGGCCTGCAATGATTCGTGGTGTTTGGGGTGATGAAGAGCGCTTTAAAAAGTCATACTTTGGTGATGTAACAAAAGATGGTAAAGCGGTGTACTTTACAGGTGATGGCGCTGTTTATGATGATGAGGACTATATTACTATTACGGGTCGTACCGATGATGTTATTAATGTTTCAGGTCACCGTATGGGAACTGCTGAAGTTGAAGCAGCAATTAAAAAACATACCGGTGTTGCTGAAGTAGCAGTTGTAGGTAAACCTCATGAGCTTAAAGGTGAGGGCATCTTTGCATATATTGTAATGAAAGGTGAAGGTGACTTTGGTGAAGAGTCTGCTCTTGCAAAAGAGATTAACGGCATTATTAAAGTAGAAATTGGTAACATCGCTCTTTGTGATGATATGATTTTTGTTGCAGGCTTACCAAAAACACGTTCAGGAAAAATTATGCGTCGTATCTTGCGTGCTATTGCTAAGGGTGAAGAAATCACTCAAGACATTTCAACACTAGAGGATCCATCAGTAGTTAAGGCTATTGAATCTACTGTTAACTCTTGCATGGTGTAACACTTTAATTTACATGTAGATTTTTTTCTACATGTAAATCTTCTTCAAACCAATTCTATAATATACTTTTGACATTATTTTTCAAGAGGTATGTTATGGAACTTTGTGTTGCTTTAGATCTTCCAAGCAGTGAAGAGAATCTTAAACTCGTTGAGCAAATTAAAGCGTATGATGTCTGGTTAAAAGTAGGACTTCGTTCCTACATTCGTGATGGTAAGCCCTTTATTGATGCGCTTAAAAAAATTAATCCCGATTTTAAGATCTTTTTAGACCTCAAACTCTATGATATTCCAAATACCATGGCTGATGCTGCTGAGTCTATTGTGAATTTACATGTAGATATGTTTAACGTTCACGCCTCAGCAGGAAAAAAAGCGATGCAAGCAGTCATGCAGCGTTTAGAGTCATATGAAAATCGTCCTTTAGTTTTAGCTGTGACGGCATTGACCTCTTTTGATGAAGCAGGCTTTAGTGCTGTGTATGAAAAAAATATTGCAACCAAAGCAGATCAGTTTGCCAAAGATGCTTATGATAGTGGATTAGATGGTGTGGTGTGTAGCGCATTTGAGAGCGCATCAATTAAAAATATTACAGCGAATGACTTTGTAACACTCACTCCGGGTATTCGTCCTTTTGGTGAAGATGCCGGTGATCAGCAACGCGTAGCTACCATTGATGTAGCGCAAAAAGAAAAAGTAAATTTTATTGTAGTGGGACGTCCGATCTATAAAGCTGAGAATCCAGCTGAGATTGTTGAAAAGATTTTAGCAGAATTTTAAAATATAGAGACTATTTTAAGGTCTCTATTATCTTATATCAGTAAAATTACAACCTCTTTTTAAGACGACGGATAGGTGGGTGAGTTGGCTGAAACCACATCCCTGCTAAGGATGCGTACTGGTAACGGTACCGAGGGTTCGAATCCCTCCCTGTCCGCCACTCTATACCCCAAAAATACGAGCTTTCAAAACAACCAAATTTAGACCGGGCCATAATTGTGCCATGAATTTGTACGCTATAGAGCTATTTTTCCTAATTTATCAATGTCTATTTTCAAGTGTTCTGCGTAATGGTGATAAAATTGGCACATTCATCTACTAAAGGATATTTATTGAAAAAATTACTCACGTTATCCTTACTGGTTGCAACGTGTCAAGCGCGGAGTTAAATTCGGTAGTTTTTCGTAAGAATATTTACGAATTGTAACCTTAAGCGACAATGGTTTTCTTTGCTCCTTTTTCTAGTTTTTCATCTTCAAACTTATATAAATCTGAAT
>VAPK010654911.1_pt1 | contig 11138 bp, 12 predicted proteins | sample 3395031 | NCBI WGS metagenome assembly VAPK01 (sample SAMN08290443, study PRJNA428436) | hydrothermal vent metagenome | isolation source: Deep-sea hydrothermal vent chimney 1 | place: Pacific Ocean: Juan De Fuca Ridge
AGTTTTCATTTTAAGCTTATTCTTAAATCGATTAAGCTTTGTATCTAACTGAAGGTAAGGAGAAGAATTATCTAAATCAACAGTAACTTTTTCCATAGTTAATTAAAATTAATGATTCTTACATTCGAGTAAAAACAGTTTTTTTTGCATTGGTAAAGAAAATAAATATTCCTGCAATAAATAGGTATGGGAACGTGTAACCGCCAGAAATACAATGTTGTAAAAATAGTATTATAATATAGGTTCCACATATCCAATTGCTATTGTTTTTTTTCAATACAAGCATAAAAGTCTTAATAATGAAAAAAATAATTATTAGAAAAAAAACTATTCCACTTTTATATAAATAGGTGAATATGGCAATATGAGGAGAATCAACAATTTTAAGCAGCATCCCTGGTTTCAAGCCGCCAACACCAAAACCCTTACCTAATATTATTTGGTTAAACCCTTTAAATAAAAGAACTATTTCTTCATATCTTGATTCATTATCTATATTCTCGTTGTGAAATCGGTTAAATAATGTACTATGAATGTGCAGAAAAGAAAAATAGTAGAGTAAACTTGATAAAATAGCAAAAGTTATTAAAAGAAAGAAAAATTTAGAAAAACTTAAACTTCTATAAAGTCCCAAAATCAAAAATAAGCTTGAAGTTATCGAAAGAATAAGGATGTTGCGGGTGGCAGAACTAAAAGAGAAGACGAAGCATAACATTAAAGAAAAAATAATAAATACTCTTTTCTTATTACTATTTTTAAAGTAAAAAAATAAAACAGGAGCCAAAGAATAAACAAAGAACGCCGAATAATACATTGGAAGCACCACAAGTCGACTTTCGCCTTGACTTGATATTAATAAACCTAGTTTGAGTAAGATTATAGATATCAATAAAGAAATTGCAGAAATAAAAAAGGCATAATATAACAGTTTTATTATTTTTACTGGGGTAATATTTTCCGCAACTACTAATCCTAAAATAATTGCTAAATAAAAAGCGAAGTCCAATATAAAAAAATTCCAATCAAAATATTCATTGTTCATATTTGTTAAACCATTTATTGAAGAAATTACAATAATGATGAATACAATTAATTTAGTACTCTTATTTTCTTTATTTAATCTCGAAAAATATAATATGCTTGCCATCATCAATAATAAATCCGCAAATCTAACAATTGGAATATTAAATATTCGAATTACTTCACTATTTGGAAAAGTATAGGCAATGACCAAAATAATAAACGCAACATTTACAAAGAAAGATTTTTTTAATATTAATTTCCCCATACTTGTTTTATGTAGATTTAAAATTAACAGGCGAAGTTGTAAGCTACCCTATTTTTCGGGCCATTCAAAATTAGAGTTTTCAAATTGATTCTGCAATCATCTCCATAGGAGTTTTGTTATTTAGTTGATCCTTATCAACCAAAATTTAAGTCAAATTGATTTTGGTTGAGTAATATTTTGAGATCTTTCCTGAAGGAAAAATAAAGCCAAAGAAGTTCTTGTTTCAACTTCTTCATCAATTTCTTCAAATTCCAACCTGCTGCAGCAAACATCGCATTGATTTGCGGTGAGTTACTACCATTCAGGTAGTTCTGTTCCATGCGGAAGTCTTTCTTTAGATGTCCGATAACTGGTTCAATATCAGCCCTTCTACGAAATTTGTTCCTTTTCTTTATCTTTTGGTACCGGCTGTCCCTTTTTAATGGTGGTTTGGGAGTGGAGATGGTTACTCCGTTGATGTTTGTTCTTCTCCTTCCGCCTCTGTCATAAATCACTTCTTCGGGTTGATAGTTTAAGTTCGTTTTCATTTGATCCAGTAAAGGTTCAATGGTTTTGCTGTCATGCGGGTTTCCTTCATAGCTCTGTACCGCTAGGATTACCATGCTTTTAGAATTGACCATGATACCTACCTTATTTCCAAATTGTTCACCAAATTATTTTATATTTTATCGGTGTTCACGAATGCTAAAGCATTTCATATTGTTTATGCGCTTTACCCTTTGCAATACACGCTGTAAAAGGTTTATGCAAACTGTAAATTTTGTTCTTGTCCGCTCTTTTCTGGTTCAGGACTTGTTGATAAAGCAAGAGCTCGGATTCATAATTTTGCAAAACATCCTCCGGTAATTTTTGAAACAGTTCCCTTACTACCCGGCCAGCGATGGTTTTAAGTTTCTTTTGTGCTTTTATTGCATTTTTCTTCCTTTTGGGATGGTTGCTGTTGTAGGTCGTTCTAACCAGGTTCTTGCTGACTCTTTTGTAAGACTGTCTTTGCTCTATGTTTTCTTTGACTGCAATTTTATGAGCCTTGTCTATGATTTTCTTTGCCAGTTTGGCATCGGTAGGAAAGGTGACATTGTTTTCCTGTACTGTAGTGTCCGACAAAACCATCTTGCTTTTGGCCTGCGGACCGTGCAACTCAACAGAATGTGTGAAAATACTTTCAATGCCTTCTTCTCCTATGCCTTTTCTAAAGTGGAAAAAATCACTTGGGTCACAGGGAAACTTATGCTGAAAATGGGACTCCCCACAAAAATACTGCACTTGTCCGCCGTAGGAGGATGTAAGGGTTCATGACCCAGGTCTGTGCCAAGGTCTCATCCCCTAGGTTGTATATCCGCTTGAGCATCAAACAACCTACCATAAACCTTATGGGCATGGATGGCTGCCCTGTATGTGAATAATACTTTGAAAATGATTTCTCAAACTATTTCCAGTCTGTTTTATGAGCCAAAAGTACAAGCTCGTGCTTCATGTCTATGAACTCAACAAGCATCGATTGAAAGATTTCCTTCTGATTTTGAACAGGTAATTTTCCTACCATCCACCTACGGCGGACAAGTATTTTGCAAGGTTTTTATCTAAATAAACGCTTTTCTTGCAATTTGACAGTCAGAAAACCTTTGATTTATCAAAAATTTATTGTTGATTATTAACACTTTAACTGCTTTCTAAGGAGCTACTATTTAATATTTCATGCGGTCTGTTGTAATTGTAATCATTCATCCATTCCTGTACCTGTTTCTTGACTTCACCTGCCGTACGGAAAACATAAGCGTTTAAAAGTTCCCTACGCAATGAGCCGTTAAATCTTTCTCAGAGCCGTTTTTTCTGAAAGCACTATGACCTTTAAGGAGCTACTTATTCCATATCCCAATTGCCCTTTCCCGGACTAACTTAAAATATTGTATAGGTAAAAAAATAAGCAATAAAAGTAAACAAATTCCAGACGCCATAATAACTCCGGCACTACCAACATTAAACTGTTTTACGATAAATATGGACATGGGAATATTTATGACGGCAATTATTATATATGCTAACATCTGAATTCGTAACTTTCCGGAAGCATTTATCAGATATGTATATATAGTTGCATACGAAGAAATTAGAAAATAAACTACCATGGCTATATTTAGGCGGGGATCTATAACAATATTGGCTTTCCCAATCCATAGTGCAACAACATTGTTATAAATAATAAACATAAATATATAACTTAAAATCAACAGTATAAAAAGCATATTGAAAATTTTTGTCTTCTTCCTTATCCAGGGATAATCTTTTTTTGCTAAAGCATCAATAAAGGCTGGCCAATGGGTTGAAATATATAGCGTAAAAACAACAAAGGGTAAGCTGAAATATTTGTAAGCAATGTTATAATTTGTAACGGCTTCAGGTGATATTAATTTAATAATTATTACGTTGTCTGTTGAATACAGAACAACCATACTTATTTGAATAAAAAAAAAACTCAGCCCTGGATAAACAATACTTTTCAATGTTTCTTTTGAAAAGTTGGTAAGTCTTGGAAACAGGCCTGGAGCCTTTTTAAAAAACAAATAAATATTAAAGCTACTATATATTAGCACCAGAGGGATAACAGCGGCAAAGCTAATTTTAATAAGAGATGGTTTTAAATGAAGAAAATAAAAAAACAGTACCAGGAGAAAGAAGACGATTTGACTAATCGTTTTTATTAAGTTATCAACATAAGGTAATTGTAATGATGCGTAAACTACTCCAACCAACTTTATTATCAATAAAAATAAAAATGATAAAATAATAATATTTAAAGCCATACTATACTCACCATTAAACGATTTGCTTAATCCCAAAACAACCTCCCAAGCAATGAAATTATTTGAAACTAAGAAAATAGTTATTAAAATAATACTGATCAATGAAATAAAATAATAGGCAGCATTAATTAATAATTTAATTTCATGTATTTTTTTTTTAGAAAAAGCTTCCGTTAATTTAATTTTCAATCCATTCCCTAAACCTAAGTCAAACATTTGCATCCAACTTATTAAAGCAGAGATAGTAAGCCAGATACCATATTTTTGTTTTCCTAAATATGAAATAAGTAAAGGTACAAATGCAAGATTTATCATAATACTTATGGCTCTTAAACCATAATTTAATATTATGCTTTGCTTCAGTTTTAATTCACGCCTGGTTTTCAAGTTATTAATTTTTCTAAATAAAATTTCACAATAACTTTCAATCTATTTATCCTGTTATTATATGGAGTATTACTTGTACCCGATATCCCATCAATTAGAAGAGGTACAGGAAGATGTTTCCAAGACCCCCTTGTAACACTTAGTAATTCATGTGTTGCACTGGCTAGCGCATGCTCAAAATAATACATCTTGGAATCATTAATATAATCTTTGTACTTAAGAAAGTAATTAAAAAAGAAATCGGGTGAGAATGCAAAAACTCGGGAATCCATAAAGGCAAGACCCCTTCTAAAGTTACCAAATACTTCAATATTTTCATTATCAGTTGCAATAAGGGAACCTAACTTTTTGATATTTTTTAAATAATACCGCCCGTTGCATTTTATGATATAATCCGCCTCCTTTAAAAAATTTGAGTTTAAAAAAGCAAATTCAAAAGAACTAATTTCACCAAAACCTTTGCCTTTATCTCTCGAAAAATCTTGGCCATAATATGATAAATATTCGAAATCAGTGTTTGAATAGTTGTGTAATTGATTCAGAATCTCATTTTTAGGAAAAGCACTGTTTTCTACAAATACTATTTTCAGATCAGAATTCTTAAGCCATTTTTTTAATGCCAATATATAATCTTGTAATCTTTCTTGGGTATTATCCCTTTTCATAAAGCTTACATTTAAAGGGTCAATTGTCCCAGTCAATAAAACTACAATCGATTTATCACTCATCACTATCATTATTTAGAAATGTTTCCTTGATCTTTTCCTTCAAATCACTCTGAGCTGTCCAACCAGGAACCTTTTGTCCTTTTGTCCAAGGGATCATCACTTCTCGTTTCCTATAAGATAATCCTCCCCAATTAATATTTAATTTAAACCCTGTAGTTGACTCAAAAAGTTCAGATAATTCTTTTAAGCTATACCTTCTTTGGACGGTTACAGCAAAAATGGAACCATTAATAATATTATGTCTTTCGTTCTGCAAATGATTAGCTAGTAAGCTATACGCCGAAACTATATCATCAATATATGAAATATCTATCAACTGATTACCAGGGGACATATCAAGAGTTTCCCCAGTTTGAGCTATTCGTTTCCATAAATTAAAAATTTTTGGTCTGGAATCATCTGGTCCATAGGTATCAGATAACTGTATTGTGCAGAATTGAATTTGATTAGTTTCAATGTAATATTGTGCAATACTTTCAAAAGCTTGTTTAGTAGCCGCATATAAATTCACGGGAGAATAATTGGCATCATTATAATGTTGCCAAAAAGTACCTGTATTAATAAACCATTTGATTTTTGCCTGAGCTGCACATTCAAGTACATATGTGCCGAATTTAATATTTGAGTCAATTAAGTAATTAACATCCTGTGGCTTGTGAGTTGTTATGTAAAGAGAGGCTAAATGAATAATCCCATCAAACAATTCTTCTTTAAAGAATTGTATATCTGTTTCAATATTTCTTTCCCCAAGACTATAGGTTTTGATATCACTTTGAAAAGGATTTCTTTTCCCAACTCTTAAATTTATGGTAATTTTATTCTCTTCAGCAATAAGCTTTGTGACCAAATGTTTACCAATAAAACCTGTAGCACCAGTAACAAATATCTTCATTTTAGAAAATAGTTTTAAATTGACTAAAATTTATAAAGGAATTGTCCCTTTTTGAAACTATAGCATTATCAATACCCCAATTAAAACCAAAGGAATTGTACAGAATACCATCATCACTATCTGGCGCGTATTCAGTTGTTTGATTGTACTCTACTATTGTATTGTCTTCCATTGCCCTAAAACCATGAGCAAATCCTTTCGGTATATAAATTGTCTTACCTTCTATTACTTTTAATTCAACGTGAAAAAATTTCCCGTAAGTAGCCGATTTTTTTCGAATATCCAAAACTACATCTAAAATTGCACCTTGAATAACGTTTACTAATTTAATGTGATCGCTGGGCGGTGTTTGGAAATGCATTCCCCGTATAACATTTTTATGTGAAACAGAATAATACCTTTCAACGATATTTAAAGTTAACCCCAATTCTTTAAATGCACTTTTATTGTAGGTCTTTATAAACAAACCTCTGTTATCCTGGAAAACCCGATGTTGTATTATGTATAATCCTTCGAACCCTGTTTCTATTTTTTTCACTTAATAATAGTATTAGTTTTATAAAAAAACTGAATTATTCCCAATCATCAGTTAAAATATTTTCTTTAGGCACTCCTTTTTCAATAAGAGTTTGCTTAAAAGTTTTAATCATTGCCGGAGGTCCGGAGATAAAATAGATTGTCCTTTTGTTTTCCTCATAAATTTTATTAATATCAAGAATACCGTCTGTATTCTCAAAAAATAAACTTACGTTAAAATCTGGCTTTAATTGTTGTGCTCTTTTAATGTCGTTTGCAAAGATATTGAAGGATTTTGATCGAAATCCAAGATATAATTTTGGGTTCTTATATTCAGAAAATGAAGCATGATGAAACAAAGATAAGAAAGGAGTTAACCCTGTGCCCCCTGCAATAAACACACATTTCTCTTTTTCGTGCGGTGTTTGAAAAAGTTCTCCATACGGAAGTTTTAACCAAAACTCTTTGCCCGGAACTAACTCTTCCGCCATTCTACGGGTAAACTTTCCTTTCACGGCATAAGTAATCTTTATCATTTCTTCATCCGATGAACTTTGCATGGAAAAACATCTTGAATCAGGCCATTGTTCTGCCGGATTATATTCATCAAGGGCTAAATGTAAAAACTGCCCAGATTTATATTTGAACTTCTTATCAGAAGAAAAGGTAAGGGTATGAATTTCCTTTAAAGGATTTTCTATTTTTTCAAGTTTTGCCTTATATTTTCTAACTATTCCCATAGTTCTCTTTGACAAATTTATCTAAGACAGACTCTATATAATCTAATTTTTCAGGTGAATTACCAGGATACGTTCCCAAAAAGAAGGTGTTGTTCATAATAATATCTGTATTCTTCAAATGGTCTGCCACCCTGTGAGGCTTGTCGATAAAAGCAGGCTGCCGTACTATGTTACCGGCAAAAAGGTTTCTTGTTTCAATCAGATTATTATTAAAATACTTTACAACATCATCCCTTTTAAACGGGGCTGTCTCTTTCACGGTAACAATATAACTAAACCAGGCAGGATCCGATTTCTCTGTTGCTTCAGGTAAAATGAAGTATTCGTTGTATTTCCCAAATATGGCATTATAACGTTTAAAATTCTCTTTACGTCTTTCACAGAAATCGTTAAGCTTATCCATTTGAGCCGAACCAATGGCAGCTTGCATGTCAGTCATTTTAAGATTATACCCTATTTCAGAATAAACAAATTTATGATCATAACCGAAGGGTAAAGTACCAAATTGTTGTGAGAAGCGCTTTCCACAAGTATTATTTTCCCCACCAGCACAATAACAGTCTCTTCCCCAATCCCTAAATGACTTGATAATCCTAGCTAAATATTCATTATTAGTACAAACAGCTCCTCCTTCACCTGTTGTAATATGGTGAGCGGGGTAAAATGAAATGGTTGAAATATGCCCAAAAGAACCCGTATATTTACCTTTGTATTTGCTTCCAAAAGCATCACAATTATCTTCTATAACCCATAAATCATTTTTTTCTGCTAACTCCATTGTCGCATCCAAATTAAACGGATTACCTAATGTATGAGCAATAAAAATACATTTTGTTTTTCCCGTTACAGCTTTTTCCATCATGTCAACATCAATATTATAAGTTGGTATATCAACATCTACAAATACAGGTACACACTGGTTTTGAATAATAGGCGTAACTGTAGCGGGGAAACCAGCAGCTACGGTTATAACCTCATCTCCGGGTTTTAATCTTTTATTACCTAATTTTTTGGAAGTTAATGCAGAAAAGGCAAGCATATTGGCTGAAGAGCCGGAGTTTGTCAAAATTACATTTTCAACATTCAAAAAACCAGCAATTTTCTCTGCAAATTCTTCTGAAAATCTTCCTTCTGTTAGCCAAAAATCGAGTGAAGAATTTACAAGGTTTATTAATTCATTTTCATCAAAAACACGACCAGCATAATTAATACGAGAAACTCCAGGTTCGAAAATATAGTTATTAAATTTTATTTTATAATATTCTGTTGTTAATGCTAAGATTTTTTCTCTTATTTCTTTTTCGTTCATAATATATTCTTTTTTAAATTTCTTTTTTAGACCCAATATAGATTGTCATTTAAATGTTTTTTATTCAATAAATATTCAAGTTGTTTTAATCTAATGAAATATCTACCTTTAAAGTATTCATCATCCATGCCAAATTTCAGGTAACCTTTATAAATATCTTCAACCGCTTCTTTCAGTTTCCATTTAGGTTTAAACCCCGGCAATTCATTTTTAATTTTTGTAAAATCTACCCTATAAGAACGTGAATCACCCCCATGTTCTCCTGTTATCTCAACTTCACATTTCGGAATAACTTCTCCAACAATTTTAGCAATATCCGTAATTTGATAATTTTCGCTATTTTGACCTACGTTGAATGATTTGCCATTAACTTCTTTATTTGGGGCATCAACGACTGCTACAAAAGCCCTTGCTATATCTTCAGCATGAACCAAAGGTCTCCAAGGTGTTCCATCACTCATTATTCGTATTTTACCTGTAGTCATTGCCCAACCAATCAAGTTGTTCACTACTAAATCCAATCTCAATTTAGGAGATAAACCGTAGGCTGTAGCATTCCGTAAAAAGGTAACCGAGAACTTGTCATCACCCATTGGTTTAACATCTTTCTCAGTATTTACTTTACTAATAGCATATGCTGTAACCGGAGCAAAATCAGCTGTCTCATCCAATGCTATATCACCATCAGCAATACCATACATACTACATGACGCAGAAAAAACAAACTTCTCAACGCCAATCTCTTTTGCCAATCTTGCAATTTTAACAGAGGCCTTATAATTAATGTCATGTGTCAAATTTTCATTCAACGCCCCCATTGGATCATTTGATAGCCCAGCTAAATGACATATTGCATACGCTCCATTTAGATCTTCTTTTACAATATATCGAACATCCTTGACTAATTCCTCATCGGGTTTTATATAATTTGAAAATTTACAACTATCATCAAAATAATTTGTATCGATTCCTTTTACGAAATATCCAGCCTCCTTCAGAAGCCTGACTAAATGAGGGCCAATAAATCCATTCTGACCTGTTACTATTATTTTTTTCATTTTATTTAATATTTGTTTATTATTTCGTTAATAATTCACAATAGCTATGCTCGCTATTAATCTTAAAGATTTTATTTTATCTGTCTGTTTGGATAAACCTAACGAAAATTTTAGGTCCATAACATAGTCAACCGGATCTAACCAAAGGATGGCAATTTTAATATTACCACAAAATAATAAATATTCTATCCCCAAATCTTCCATTTTGCTTTTCCTTCGTTCCAGAGGTTTTCTAGATTCATTTTATCGCTCAATTTGTCCATAGGCATCCAAAAACCCCGGTGATGATAGGCGTTTAACTGTCCATCCTGTGCCAAACTTTCCAAAGGTTTTCGTTCAAAGATGGTACTATCATCATCAAGATAATTAAATATCTCGGGCTTTAATACAAAGAACCCCCCATTTATCCAGGCACCATCCCCTTCCGGTTTTTCCTGAAACTGAAGGATATTATTATTATCGTCTAATTTGATGGCTCCAAAACGACCACTTGGCTGAACAGCGGTAAGTGTGGCTATTTGATTTTTTATCTGATGATGTTTTATTAAATAATTTATATTAATGTCAGCCACTCCATCCCCATATGTCATCATAAATGTTTCATCACCCACATAATCCTTAACTCTTAATAGCCGTCCTCCTGTCATTGTTTCCAGCCCGGTATCAACTAACGTTACTTTCCAAGGTTCCGCATTCTTGTGATGAACCTTCATTAAATTATTACCCAAATCAAAGGTAACATCAGCCTGATGAAGAAAATAATTGGCAAAATATTCTTTTATCACATATCCTTTATATCCCAAGCAAATAATAAACTCGTTAAAACCAAAAGAGGAATAAACTTTCATAATATGCCACAAAATAGGCTTCCCCCCTATTTCAACCATGGGTTTAGGTTTTATGGTGGTTTCTTCACTTAATCGGGTTCCAAAACCTCCTGCTAACAGAACGACTTTCATAATTAAAAAAGTTTATGGGTTAGTATATTTTACAATTTATAGCCTTCCGTCAGCTAATTCTCTCGGTAAAATTCCCTTTATATCAAAAATAACGGCATTATTGCCATTGACCAATTTTTCATAATTCAATTTTATAAACTGGTTATGAGAAACGGCAAGGATAATGGCATCATATCTTTTCAAAGTCCTCCCCCTACCCCCCCCAAGGGGAGACATATCCATTAATTTAACACCATATTCCTTTTCCACTTCGGCGGGATTTGCCCAAGGGTCATATACATCTACCTTGCAGCCGAACGTATTGAGTTCTTCTATTACATCAATCACATGACTGTTACGTATATCCGGGCAGTTTTCTTTAAAAGTAATACCGAGAACCAGCACATTACTGTTAAGGATACGGTGTCCTTTTTTTATCATCAGCTTAATCACCTTGTCGGCCACAAAACGCCCCATGTTG
>VAPK010230260.1_pt1 | contig 11137 bp, 5 predicted proteins | sample 3395031 | NCBI WGS metagenome assembly VAPK01 (sample SAMN08290443, study PRJNA428436) | hydrothermal vent metagenome | isolation source: Deep-sea hydrothermal vent chimney 1 | place: Pacific Ocean: Juan De Fuca Ridge
ACCACATGGATGCGGTTGCGGGTCATGCGCTTTACTACGCGCTCGACGACATGGCTGCCCATGCCATCATTGATGCGGCGACCGGCGAGGATCATTTCTGGTTGATAGCCAATTTCCTGCGCTTTATGGGTGAGGTAATAAGGATCGACACCGATACAATGTCCTCCCACCAATCCGGGGCGGAAGGGCAGAAAATTCCACTTGGTGCCTGCGGCTTCCAGCACTTCAATGGTATCGATGCCCAATTTGTGGAAGATCAGCGCCAGCTCGTTGATCAGGGCGATGTTGACATCCCGTTGCGTATTTTCAATAACCTTGGCCGCTTCTGCCACTTTAATGGAGCTGGCTTTGTGGGTGCCGGCGGTGATGATGCTGGCATATAAGTCGTCCACAAAATCAGCAGATTCAGGTGTTGATCCGGAAGTGACCTTGAGTATGGTAGTGACCCGGTGTTCTTTGTCGCCGGGATTAATGCGTTCCGGTGAATAGCCTGCAAAAAAGTCCTGGTTGAATGTCAGGCCGGACTCGGCTTCCAGTATGGGCACACACACTTCTTCGGTGGCACCGGGGTAAACCGTGGATTCATAAATGACCACATCACCTTTGTTAAGCAACTTACCAATGGTATGACTGGCTCCGACCAGGGGTGATAAATCCGGGCGCTTGGCTGAGTCGATGGGCGTTGGAACAGTGACGATATAGACGTTGCAGTCTGTCAGGTCGTCCGGGTTGCCCGTGTACGTGAGCTGGGTGGCAAGCTTGAGTTCATCAGCATCCACTTCCAGAGTGCTGTCTTTGCCTGCTTGTAATTCGGCCACACGCGGCGCATTGATATCCAAGCCTTTGGTGGGGTAGTGCTTGCCAAGTTCAACGGCCAGAGGCAAACCAACGTAGCCCAGACCGATGATAGCAATGCGGGTGTCCTTCAAATCAAACATCTGCTCATCCTTTTATTATATGTAAAGTTATCGGCATTTATTATTATGTTGTCGCCCGGTGCCGTTATGGTCGGCCAATGCAGTAATAGTTGAAGCCATCGGCACGCAGGCGCACAGGGTCGTACAGATTTCGACCATCAAAAATAGTAGGCTGGCTAAGCCGGGTTTTGAGCTGTTCAAAATCCGGGCTGCGAAAGGCGCTCCATTCGGTGACCACGGCCAGGGCATCGGCACCGACCAGAGCCGCTTCCGGGGAGTCGGCCAACGTCAGATCAGCACGTGTACCATAGATACGTTTTGCCTCATCCATGGCCTCGGGGTCATAGGCTTGCACCTTGGCACCGGCTTCCCACAGAGCTTCCATCAGTGTCCGCGAAGGTGCGGCACGCATGTCGTCCGTGTTGGGCTTGAAGGCCAACCCCCAGAGCGCGATGGTTTTGCCCGCCAAGTCATTTTCGAAATGTTGACTGATTTTATTAAATATCACCTGTTTCTGGCGGAGGTTTACGGCTTCCACTGCGCTAAGCAATTCGGCTTTATAGCCGATTTCGTGGGCGGTGCGTTCCAACGCCTGCACATCTTTTGGAAAACAGGAGCCGCCATAGCCACACCCCGGATAAATAAAGTGGTAGCCGATGCGTGGATCAGAACCAATGCCCAGGCGCACATTTTCGATATCGGCACCTAACAAGTCGGCGAGGTTGGACAGCTCATTCATAAAGGTGATTTTGGTGGCCAACATGGCATTGGCTGCATATTTGGTCAGCTCGGCGGAGCGGATGTCCATGCTCACTAAACGATCATGGTTGCGATTGAAGGGCGCATAAAGTTCACGTAACAGCTCGGTGGTTCGCGGATTATCGGTGCCGATGACGATGCGGTCAGGTTTCATGAAGTCGTCCAGTGCTGCTCCTTCCTTGAGAAATTCAGGGTTGGAAACCACGTCGAACTCTACATCGGTACCACGTTTGCTTAATGCGGCGTTTACCGTTTCACTGACCTTGTCGGCAGTGCCCACAGGTACCGTGGATTTGTCTACAATCACCCGGTATTCCGACATATGTTCGCCGATGCTGTTGGCGACGGCCAGTACATATTGCAGGTCCGCAGAGCCATCTTCGTCGGGCGGTGTACCCACCGCAATGAACTGAAACAGGCCATGGGCGACGCCCTCGGCGGCATCAGTGGTAAAACGCAAGCGGTCGGAGGCAATATTCTTGGCGACCATGGCATCAAGGCCGGGTTCATAAATGGGGATTTCGCCGCGCAGCAGCATATCAATTTTGGCGTGGTCGATATCGACACAGAGCACATCGTTCCCGACTTCTGCCAAACAGGTGCCGGTAACCAGGCCAACATAGCCTGAACCGTAGATAGTGATTTTCATGGACTAACAGGTCTCCTTGGATTGAATTGTTTTATTGTACCGGCTTGTATCAGCGCACTGGAGTTTGCAATAGGTAATATTACTCAAATCAGTAAGTTTTCCCAGATTATCGGTGATTGGGTCATTTTTGCTGCGAATCTTATACGAGCCGTAGTGCCAGGGTAATCGGGCTTAAATTAAATTGAATAGAATTTATACAGTTTCCTAATATTTTAAGATTCAATTCTATTTGAGGCATGATTTAGGTTAACTTTTCAGTTTCATGTGAATTAAGTGCTAAATCACTCTGTTAGCACTTTTTGCTGAAAACACCGTCATTCTGGCATGCTCTTAGCCGGAATCCAGGCGTTTAAGCCTCCGGGTAAGTACCACATTAAGGCTATATTATAGCGGCGTTGACAAATGACGTGTTATAAACGCGAAGGTCGCAAAGCTGACTCTTTTTCTTTGCGACTTTTGCATTAAATACTCATTGTTTTTTAGGGTACGGATGTTTCAGCACTTACATTCACATTTTAGTTATGATGCTTGTTTATAGGGTCAATCAAAAACTATATTTTTCCTGCATCTGATTATTAAATGAGCAAAATTACGTTCAAGTCCGATTGCCTTGACCCTAGTGCATTATACGGTTGTAAGTGCTTGAAAAACAGTATTTCCGGAATTATGTCCTCAACCCAATATTGGTGATAGTTACTTTCCGCTGATTTTGCTGGTTAGCATTGCGGAAAATCACTAGAATGGCTGCCTTGTGGCGCAACTCAATCCAAATATATCGAAATACTAATAAACAGATGAGTTTGGGTGGCCCTTTTTGTTATGTGACACATTGCTCATCAATAGCCAGATATTCAAAATAAGGACGTTACCAGTAAGTGGTCAGAATTTTTCGACAATATATTCCCATTCCTTTCCTTGTGCTTGGGTTGGTAGAGTTTTTGCTGTTGGTGTCTTCTGTTTATTCAGGGGCGAGGCTAGGGAATTTCTTTGGCGACCCTGGCATTATCCAGGCGAGTGTGTTGCCTATTTGGGCAAGGGCGCTTGTGTTCGCTTTAGTCGTCTTGCTGGCCCAGATGTCCATGGGATTATATCAGCGGCGTTTCCGTTTTGGCCTAGCGGGTATGATATTGCGTATTGGTATCAGCCTCGCGGTAACCGCAGTTGCTTTGACCCTATTGTATTACATTGTGCCCGATCTACTTTTGGGGCGGAGTGTGCTGGCATTCAGTCTTTTGACGGCGGCGTTGTTGCTTGTGCTCACCCGGTTTCTGTTTGTGCGTTCCATGAATCAGGGCCAGCTCAAACGGCGAATTCTAGTGTTAGGTGCGGGTGAAAATGCAGCACAAATTTCACGACAACTCCGACGCAAGGCAGACCAGCGGGGGTTTGTGATAGTGGGTCATGTTCATGTGCGCGGTGAACATGATGTGGTGGATGAAGCTCTGGTGATTCGACCGGAGGTGACATTATTGACATTAACCAAAGAATTGCATGTCGATGAGATTGTGGTTGCGGTTGGTGAAAGACGACGTAAAAGCTTTCCTGTGCATGATTTGCTCGATTGTAAATTAAGTGGTGTTGATGTTATCGATTTACTGGGGTTTTTTGAGCGTGAAACCGGAAAACTCAAGCTGGATATATTAAGCCCCAGCTGGATGATTTTTTCTGATGGTTTTAATCAAAGCAAAAGCCTGAATGCGCAAAAACGTATTTTTGACATTATTGTAAGCCTGCTGCTTTTAGGGTTGGCGTGGCCTTTCATGTTATTGGTTGCGATTGCCATAAAAATGGAAGGCTGGGGCCGGGGGTCTGTTTTTTATCGTCAGATACGTGTCGGCCAGCATTGGCAATTGTTCAATGTTTATAAGTTTCGAAGCATGCGTGAAGACGCAGAAAAAGGTGGCAAGGCTCAGTGGGCAAAGAAAAATGATGATCGGGTCACGCGGGTAGGGGGATTTATTCGTAAAACACGGCTTGACGAATTGCCGCAAATTTTTAATGTGTTAAAGGGCAATATGAGTTTTGTCGGCCCGCGCCCGGAGCGGCCGGAATTTGTTACGCAATTATCTGAGCAAATTCCTTATTTTGCTGAACGGCATCGTGTAAAGCCGGGTATTACAGGTTGGGCTCAAATTTGTTACCCCTACGGCGCGTCCGAAAAAGATTCGCTGGAAAAATTGCAGTTTGATCTGTATTACATCAAAAATTACAGCCTGTTTCTCGATTTGGTTATCATTTTGCAAACAGCCCATTCAGTGATTGCCGGGAAGGGGGGACGATGATGTTCATGAGCAAAAAAGTTGTACCGAGGCAATAATCGATGGTAGGGGCGATAACTTTCGGCTACACAGTAGCGGCATTTGCGTTTCTGATGTTGGCTGTTTTATTGTCTACGGCTTGGCGCGGCCGACCGGAAGGCGGCATGTTGCTGTTGGCATCTGTGTTAAGTGCTGTCTGGGCTGGTGGTGCAGCGTATCAGGCCTCGCTAGGATATTACTCCTCTCTCTATATGCTGGTCGCTGAAATATTGCGGAATGTGGGTTGGTTAGGCTTTCTTTTGTTGGTCATGACTAAGGCACAACAGCAGAATATCGCACGTTCGTTGTTGTGGATGGGCGGTAGTGTAATCCTGATCGTGATATTGATTTTGGGCTATGTGGTTTTGAGCGGACAGAGTATTCCGGCTGGAACAGGTTTCGGCGTACAGGTCTTCTTGTTTTTGATGCTGGCACTGTTAGGGCTGGTGCTGGTAGAGCAAATATTCCGCAATACCCCGCTGGAATCACGCTGGACGATCAAATACCTTTGCCTTGGGCTGGGCGGTCTTTTTGCCTATGATTTTTATCTGTATTCAGATGCGTTTTTACTGAAAACCCTTGATGAAGAAATCTGGGGGGCGAGGGGTTATATCAACGCCATTATCATGCCCTTGATTGCTGTTTCCGCAGCACGTAATCCGCAATGGTCGCTGGATGTTTTTGTATCGCGGAGTTTTGTATTTCACTCCTCGGCAATGATGGCTGGCGGGATATATCTTTTAGCTATGGCGGCGGGCGGCTACTACATAAAAAATGTGGGTGGTGATTGGAGCGATCTCGGCCAGCTTGTATTTTTCTTTGGCGCGATTCTGGTTCTGTTAACAGTTCTTTTTTCAGGGCATATGCGGGCTCGTTTCCGGGTTTTCTTAAATAAACATTTTTTTAATTATCGTTATGATTATCGTGAAGAGTGGTTGCGGTTGATTCAAAGCTTGTCAGAGGCACGGCTTGATTCAAGTTTAAAAACCACGGTTATCAGCGCCATGGCAAAAATCGTTGAAAGCCCCAGTGGCATGCTATGGTTACGCCAGGATTCCGGAAGCTATCACCTGGAGGCTGGTTGGAATATGCCGGATGAGGTGTCTTTTCAACAAAGTGAAAATGCTGCATTATTGGGTTTTTGGTCCAAAAAAAAATGGGTAGTGGATCTTGATGAGCTGGATGCAGAACGGGAATCATATCAGGGCTTGGTAGTGCCTCCGTGGTTGACACATTTGTCTGATGCCTGGTTAGTCATACCACTTTTTATGGGAGGTGAAAATTCGCAGTCCACTTCAGATGAAGGTAGACCATCTTCTGTTGTAATGGGGTTTGTTATACTGGGACGTCCGCGCACAAAAATGCAAATTAACTGGGAGGTGCGTGATTTATTATTAACGGTTGGACGCCAATGCGCGGGATATTTAGCTTTGTTAAAAGTGAATGAAGATCTTGTGGATGCGCGACAATTTGAGGCTTTTAACCGGCTTTCAGCTTATGTGGTGCATGATTTAAAAAATATTGTTGCACAACTGTCCTTGATTGTGACAAATGCCAAGCGACACAGAGAAAATCCGGTTTTTGTTGATGATGCTTTTGCTACCGTAGAAAATACGGTGGATAAAATGACGCGTATGCTGTCCCAATTACGACAAGGGCGCGTGGATAGCCGTGATAATTCCCATGTTGAGTTGAATACGGTTCTTACGGAGGTTGTGGAAAATCATTCCAGGGAGTGCCCGGTTCCCGAGTTTATATCCTCGGGAGACGATATAATAATCATTGCCAATGTGGATCGTTTTTCTGTGGTGATAGGCCATTTAATTCAGAATGCACAAGAAGCTACCGCTGATGATGGGTTTGTACGTTTAAGTGTCTGTCGAGAGGGCGATCATGCACTTTTGTTGATAAAAGATAACGGCTGCGGGATGGATAAAATATTTTTACGCGAACGGTTGTTTCGCCCCTTTGATACGACGAAAGGAAATGCTGGAATGGGGATTGGCGTATATGAAAGTCGGGAATTTATTCACAGTCTTGGTGGACAACTGGATGTGCATAGTACGATAGGCGAAGGAACGACATTTTTTATTCGATTGAGGCTTGTAAACAATGTCAATGAAACTCCAAACGGGGTGTCATTTTCCACTGTGGATAATTAATTATGGGAAAAACCAAAAAACTACGTCCATTACTCGTTATTGAGGATGACCCTGGGTTACAAAATCAGCTACGTTGGTGCTTTGAAGGCTTCGATGTCACCGTTGCTGGAGATAGAGAATCTGCTTTGCAGGCTGTCGAAACCCTGACACCGGCTGTTGTTACATTAGACTTGGGTTTGCCACCGGACCCAGCTAATGCTTCAGAGGGATTGGCTACGTTAGAAGCTATATTAAACAAGGCTCCACAGACCAAAATCATTGTGGTAACAGGCAATGATGATCGGGAAAACGCGGTAAGTTCTATTGGCATGGGTGCCTATGATTTTTATCAAAAACCCATTGAACCAGAGATTCTTTCGCTGATTATTGAACGCGCTTATACGCTTTATGAACTGGAAGCCGAGAACCGGCAATTACTTCAGCAGCCATCTTCTCCGTTAGATGGTGTTATTGCATCCAGTCCACAGATGCTTAAGTTGTGTCGCATGATAGAAAAAGTGGCACCCACGAATGCTACGACGCTGTTGCTGGGTGAAAGCGGTACAGGAAAAGAGGTTTTGGCAAAGGCTTTGCATCAGCTCAGTATTCGCGCCGACAAAAAATTTGTCGCTATTAATAGTGCCGCAATTCCAGAAACTCTGTTGGAAAGCGAGTTATTTGGCTATGAAAAAGGTGCCTTTACCGGTGCCAATAAAACCACTCCTGGTAAAATTGAATTGGCTGAAGGAGGCACATTTTTTATTGACGAAGTGGGTGATCTGCCACAATCCCTACAGGCTAAAATGTTACGATTTCTCCAAGAACGTGTGGTGGAACGTTTAGGGGGTAGAAAAGAAATTCCGGTGGATGTGCGAGTGGTTTGTGCAACACACCAGAATTTGCCCGCATTGATTGAAGCGGGAACGTTTCGCGAAGACTTGTATTATCGTATCAGTGAAATTACTCTGGACATTCCGCCGTTGCGTGAACGTGAAGGAGACGTGCTGTTATTGGCACGCGTTTTTCTTAACCGTTTTTCCAAAGAAAACAAGAATGTCTTCAAAGGATTTTCGGCATCGGCGGTTTCGGCCATGGAAAAATACCCGTGGTCTGGTAATGTGCGTGAACTGGAAAATAAAATTAAGCGAGCGGTTATTCTGGCCGAAGGCGCATTTATTGAGCCAGGTGATCTGGAGCTTGACGGTGATGTTGACGACACTTCTGTACTTTCTGATTTACGACAAATCAGAGAGCAAGCTGAACGACAGGCAATGTTGCGGGTTCTGGCGCTTGTGAATGACAATGTGACCCAGGCTGCTGTTATGCTGAACGTTACCCGGCCCACATTTTATGATTTGATGAAAAAATATAAAATTAAATGAATAAGGTATCATTTTGATGAAAATAAAACTTTCTTTTAAGCGTTACGATGCAAGGATGCTAGGTCTGATATTCGTTATGGTGCTGATGCTTGGATTTATTGGTGCATGTTCCAAGGTCAGTAGTGACGAATATTTGAAACAGGCCGAGGATAGCCTTGAGAAAAATAAAATTCAGACTGCGATTATTAATCTCAAAAATGCCCTCCAACAAGACCCTAAAAATATTCAGGCACGTTATCTGTTAGGTAAAACCTATGTCAGGTTGGGTAATGGAGCTGGAGCAGAAAAAGAGCTTAAAGTGGCTCAAAATCTTGGTTTATCATCAAGTCAGCTTGTGGTTCCATTGGGTAAAGCCTATTTGCTACAGGGAAAGCTTAAAGAATTACTGGAAGAATTGAAGCCGGAGCCGGATTTTTCAAATCCACTTCGTGCGGAAGTTTTTGTATTAAAGGCGCAGGCCCATGTGATGCTGGGTGATCTGGATGATGCAAGTCACTTATTGAATCGCGCCCTTGAAAAAGCCCCGAAGTTATTGACAGCGTTGTTGGTAAAAGCGCGTGTCGCAATTAGGCAAGGCGATCTGGCTTTATCTCAGCAGCTTGTTGATCAGGTTCTCGCGCAGCAATCCGATAATATTGAAGCATGGTTGATTGCGGGGGAAATCGCGCGTTTAAAGGATGATTTTGTTGCCGCTCGAAAGAATTATGATAAGGCGCTGGCACTGGAACCGAGCAATATACCTGCTTTACTGGGTCAAGCTAGCGTCAATCTTGCACTAGAGGATTTTCAAGCGGCGCTACAGAGCGCCGAACAGATACAGCAGCGCTCACCACAGAACCCACTTGCGCATTATATGCGGGGGATGGTTTTGTACAAGCAAGGGGGCCAGACAAAAGCCGCTGAACAAGCTTTGCTGAAGGTGCTCAGCGTTGCGCCAGAACATTTACCCAGCCATCAAATACTGGGCAGTATTTATTTTGCGGATGGACGATTTGAGCAAGCCAGAACTTCTCTGGAAAAAGTCCTTAATGTTTCTCCCAATAATCTTGCCGTGCGAAAATTGCTTGCGAGTACCTGGTTGAAGTTAGGACGCCCAGAGTCAGCTATTCCGATATTAGAAAAAATACTTCCAGTCAATGAAAAGGATCCTCAACTGCTTGCCTTGTTGGGCGGTGCCTATATGCAAAACAAAGATACTGTCAGAGGGACAGAATATCTTGAACGGGCAGTAGCTCAGTCACCCGAAAATGCCGTGATTCAGACCCAATTGGCGTTGGGGCGTTTAGCATCAGGTAAAATCACAGAAGCAGTAGATGCATTGGAGACTGCGGTTCAGCTTGGGCAGGATGTGTTTCAGGCAGATGTTTTACTGATACTCACACATTTACGCAGCAAAGAATTTAACAAAGCACTTGATAAAGCCCGACAGTTAAGCTTGAAACTTCCGGATAGTGCGATTCCGGAAAACCTTGCAGGTGCTGCGTACGCAGGGCTTGAGGATTTGACTGCAGCACGGGAGAGATTTGAGGCAGCACTGAAAATTCAGCCCGATTTCGTACCGGCGGTAATGAATCTGGCGAAACTGGACCAGGCAGAGGGAAATGTAAAGAGTGCTAAAGCCAGGTTTGAACAAATCGTGAAACAGCATAAAGGGCATGTCAAAGCGATATTTGCGTTGGCGGACATTGCAGCACAGGAAGGCAATCGAACTGAAGCAGATAAATGGTTAAACCAGGTTCGGGAACAAAATGTGGGTGATTTACAGGTGGGGACACTACTTGTCCGTTACTGGATAGGGCGTGGTGATTTTACCAAAGCCGTTGATATTGCCCTGGATATGAAGAAGCAGCACCCTGAAAATTTTGCGGCACTCAGAGCTTATGGTTTGGCGCAATTGGCCGCTGGACAGAAAAATAATGCACTTGAGACCTTTAATAGTCTTGTAAAATACTATCCCGATGTTGCGGGAGCACACACACACCTCGGTAAGGCTTACCTTGCCGCTGGCGATTTCACGCTGGCAGGGCGACATCTCAATAAGGCAGTAGGGCTGGATGACAAGTTTGTTCCTGCGCAGCAGGCACTAGCCCAATTAGCGGTTCAGAATGGTGATCTGGACAAGGCAATGCGTATTGCCAAAAAACTTCAGAAGCAACAACCGGCCCGGGCTGTCGGCTATCAGCTGGAAGGTGATCTCCAGATGTATAACAAGAATTTTTCGGTAGCAGCGAAGGTCTATGCCTCGGGATTTGCCAAAGCTCCTAACGGAGTGCTGGCTGTAAAGCATTTTCAGGCGGAAAAAAAGTATAAGGCAAAGAAAGCGGATAAAACGTTGTTACTGGAGTGGCTGAAACAAAGTCCACATGATGTTGGCGCGCGCATGGTTTTGGCGCAGGCTTACTCAGAAGCGGCTAAAAAACAGCAAGCCATATCTGAGTATGAAAAAATATTGGAATTACACCCGAGACATGTGACTACGCTTAATAATCTTGCCTGGTTGTTTTATGAAGTGGGCAATAAAGATGCGATGAGCTACGGGCAAAAAGCACAGAAATTGGCCCCGGACAATCCGGCAGTAAACGACACTTATGGTTGGTTGTTACTCCAGGACGGAAAACCGAAGCAGGGGCTGAAATATTTACAAAAAGCTTATGAAGTAGCTCCGGATGTTGCGGAAATCCAGTTTCATTATGCGGTGGCTTTGGAGCGCAGTGGGCAAGCGCAAAAAGCGCGAGAGGAGCTTGAGATGTTATTGGGTAAACATAGTGATTTTCCGCAAGCGGCAGAAGCCAGAGCATTGTTATCAAAAGTGCGCTAGGACCAGTGCTTTGACTATATACCCATAGCGATTAAGATTTAGGCCTAACGGCACGCCCTATTGATTCCATGGTGGCGTTAAAATGGCGTGCAATAGAATAACTATTCCGCGCCATTTTGCCTAGCCACGCAATAAATATGACGCACATTGAGACCTAAATCCCAAACGCTATGG
>VAPK010698641.1_pt1 | contig 11136 bp, 14 predicted proteins | sample 3395031 | NCBI WGS metagenome assembly VAPK01 (sample SAMN08290443, study PRJNA428436) | hydrothermal vent metagenome | isolation source: Deep-sea hydrothermal vent chimney 1 | place: Pacific Ocean: Juan De Fuca Ridge
AACTAAGCGACAACTATGATATCTGGTGGTCTTATATTCCACATTTTCTGAACAGTCCAGGCTATGTGTATTCCTACGCCTTTGGCGAATTATTGGTACTCGCCCTCTACAACCTGTACAAAACAGAAGGAACATCATTTGTGCCCAGGTATATAGAATTATTAAAGGCCGGCGGCAGCTCCTCACCATACGAATTATTGAAGCCCTTCAACGTCAATCTGGATGACCCGGAATTTTGGCAGGGCGGACTTAAAGTTATAGACGCAATGCTTGCTGAATTATAACCGCCAAATTCAAGCCGGAGGTGAAATAGATACACCGCCACCCCAAATTCCACACCATAACCAACCTTATTAATAATAATTATCATTTTTTATTTGACTTTATCTTACTTTTTATAAATAATGAATCAAAATGATAAAGTCATTATGGATTATTTTGATTCATTATAACTTGTTTTATATCAGGAATAGCAGGTAAACAAAGGCTCCGATAACTGAAAAAACTTTCAGGATGAGTGGTTTGATTCACCGTTAAGATGCTTGTCCCTCTACAAAGCTAAGCAGAATCTCAGATATGGTGTGAGGCGGAGCCTCAGTAAAAATGGTAAAAAAGAAATGGACGCTGTTAAAAAATTAAGAAATATTGTTTCCTTCTATGTGGAGGGATTCCGCAAAATGACCTTGGGCCGTACCCTCTGGAAGGTCATTATCATCAAAGTTTTCATCATCTTTGGGATAATCAAAATTTTTTTCTTCCCCGATTTTCTACAAACCACTTTCAGTAATGATAATGAGCGGGCAGCCTATGTAATGGATAACATTACTCACCTGCCCAATATAATAAATTCAAATTTTGGAGGCCCCAAAAAATGATCGAAAATATTGACCTAAGCATGGTAAATTGGGCCAGGGCTCAATTTGCCCTAACCGCTCTATATCACTGGATTTTCGTGCCATTGACCTTGGGGCTTTCCTGGATATGCGCCTTTTACGAGTCAATTTACGTGAAAACGGGCAACGAAGAATGGCTGCGGCTCACCAAGTTCTGGATGAAACTATTTGGCATTAACTTTGCCATTGGTATAGCCACCGGCATTATCATGGAATTTGAGTTCGGTACCAATTGGGCAAATTATTCATGGATGGTGGGTGACATCTTTGGAGCCCCTTTGGCAATTGAAGGAATCGCTGCCTTTTTCCTGGAAGCCACCTTCTTTGCAGTCATGTTTTTTGGCTGGGATCGGGTATCCAAGAGATTTCATCTCACCTCTACCTGGCTGGTAGCAATTGGTTCCAGCCTCTCCGCCACCTGGATACTGGTGGCTAATGCCTGGATGCAGCACCCGGTGGGCATGGCTTTCAACCCAGATAAAGCCCGTTTTGAGATGCATAATTTTTGGGATATAATTCTTTCCCCAATTGCCGTCTCAAAATTCACCCACACCACAAGCTCAAGCTTTGCGGTTGGCGCCCTCTTCGTCATCTCCATATCATCATATTTTCTGCTCCAGAAACGCCATATAAAAATGGCCAAACGTAGTATCATCGTAGCAGCGATATTTGGTCTGCTAGGGTCACTTTTTGCGGGATTCACCGGTGATGAGGCCGCCTATGAGGATGCCCTGCATCAGCCGATGAAGCTAGCCGCCTTTGAAGGACTGTATAATGGCGAAAGGGGGGCAGGGATGGTAGCGGCTGGCATAATTAACTTGCGCAAGGATGTCGATAATGATGAAGATCCTTTTGATCTGGAAATAAGAATCCCGGGCTTACTTTCCATCCTGGCCAATCGCCAGCCAGGCAGCTTTGTGCCAGGAATTAACGATCTGGTATATGGTAACCCCCAGGAGGGTGTCATGGGGGCAGCAGAAAAGATCAGCAAAGGTAAAATCGCCGTTCAACAGTTGGCGGCCTACAAAAAGGCTCAAAAGGCAAACAACCCTGTTGCCGCCTCCCGAGCCTTGGCCCAATTTAACCAGTATAAAGATTTCCTGGGCTACGGTTATCTGAATAGCCCAAAAGAGGCGGTGCCAAACGTGGCCATCTCATTCTACAGTTTTCATCTGATGGTTATCCTGGGAACCATGTTTATTGCCGTTTTTCTGGCCTATCTATTTTTTAGTCTGCGGGGAAATCTCGAGAAACAGCGTTGGCTTCTTCTGCCGGGCACAATCATGTTTGCCTTAAGTATAATCTGTTCCCAGGCCGGTTGGGTTGTCGCCGAGGTTGGCAGGCAGCCCTGGGCCATCCAGGATTTGCTACCTGTAACCGTGGCCCGCACCAACCTCACCACAGGCACGGTACAGACAACCTTTTTTATGTTTCTAATTCTGTTTACTGCCCTGCTCATCGCCGACCTGAGAATTATGAGCAAACAGATAAAACTTGGTCCGGAGGATAAATAAGATGATTGGTAATTTAAGTACCGAAACACTACAGCAAATCTGGTGGCTTATCTGCTCTATTGTAGGTTCACTCTTTATTTTCCTTACCTTTGTGCAGGGAGGGCAAACCTTACTCTGGCATATTGCCAAAACTGATACGGAAAAAAATCTGCTCATCAACTCCCTGGGGCGCAAATGGGAACTTACCTTTACCACCCTGGTTCTATTTGGCGGGGCCTTATTCGCCGCCTTTCCCAAATTCTACGCCACCAGTTTTGGCGGGGCCTATTGGGTGTGGGAGCTAATTTTGTTCACCTTTATTATTCAGGCCGTAAGCTATGAGTACCGTTCTAAACCAGATAATTTTTTAGGAGCTAAAACATACGAGTTTTTTCTATTAATTAATGGTTCTCTGGGCATCCTGCTTATTGGAGCAGCTATAGGCACCTTTTTCACCGGCTCAAATTTCCAGCTTAATGAATATAATTTTGTGACCTGGACCACTCCTCTGCGCGGCTTAGAAGCGGCCTTCAACCCTTTCAATCTGGGCTTAGGAATTTTTTTGGTATTTAACGCCCGAGTCCTGGGGGCCATGTATCTGCTTAACAATATTGATTTCACAGGGGTTGAGAACCTTGAAAAGCGGTTACGCAAAGCGGTTATGGTAAATTTTATAATTGCCCTGCCCTTTCTGCTCTACATCCTCGTGAGCCTTGTAACCCGAGACGGCTTTGGAGTAGACAGCGCCGGAGTGGTAACCATGGTGCCGCATAAATACCTCAACAACCTCATAGCCAATCCCCTGATTTTGGGTATGCTTCTGGTCGGTTTGGCCCTTATTATCTGGGGAGTTTTATCCGCCGCCCGTTCCACGAAAAAATGTGCTATTTGGATGGGAGGATCAGGGGCTATCTTCGTTGCCCTGACAATTTTTTGCATCGCCGGATATAACAACACCTCCTTCTATCCATCGGTGGTCGATCTGCAATCCAGTTTAACCATTTATAATGCCTCCAGCAGCCATTACACCTTGACTGTAATGACTTATGTTGCTCTGCTTATTCCCGTTGTCCTGGCCTATGTTGGTCATGTCTGGAACGCTATGGATCTACGCAAATTGACTGTTGCCGATATGAAAGACCAATACAGTGATTTGTATTAATACCAGCAAGGAACACAGGCTGAAAGAACAAGCAGTAATTAACCCGGATAAACCAGTTTTTTTAAAGGAACTGTAGAAGTTCCTTAAAAGCAGAGCGTAACTGTGAATTACAAAAATTGGAGAAAAAATGAATACGATATTACTAATTTCCTGGCTAGCCGTTATTATAATCTCATACAAGACCGCTGTTATTGCCCTTGACAAAACAGACCTTCTTTAAAGCCACCTTAAGTCCACCTCCGGAAAGGTACCTATACCCCCTCGCGGGGTGTTAGCCATTATTGTCGTGTTGCCATCAGGGCCTGTGGGTGCTATACTGTTCTGTAGCGTAATACTTGCGGGCTTTTTATCAGAAAGGTGATATGGTAAATCCACTTAAAATCAAATTTTTATTTAAAGCACTGCTTTCAGTCATCTTCCTGCTATGCGCTGATCCGGCTCTAGCTGTACAGCATCACGGCGGTGCTGAAGGGCTTGCTTCACACCAGCTAGGTCATCTACTGTTTTGTGCGGGTATCATCTTCCTTTTATATAGGACATACCAGGCTAAGCACACGGAATCAGGTTGGTCTGAGTTCAGGGGGTTCCTATGGTTAATTATTGCTTGGAATATCCTCACCTTCAGCGGTCACTGGCTGTACGAGTTGAGCAGTCACTCCGCCTTAAATATCACCGACAATATCCCCTCCTCCTTTTCGGTTAATAATTTATATGATGCCCTTTTCTACCTAACCAGACTTGACCATTTTTTGTTGGTTCCCGCCCTATTCTTACTCCTAAAGGCCCTACAAAAATGGAGGCGGGCAGCATGACTTTTTCCTGGGTTCCAGTGCAGAGCACAGATATTATAGGGTCGATCATGACCTTGTATTTGGCCGTGGCCTGTCTTGTACAAGCTTGGCAGTGGTTTCAAAGTAAACCAGGTGACATCTTCAGACATTATATATTTATTTTGACCACAGCTATCGTTATTTTTGCCATCTCCCGTTCTGCCGGTCACCTTGTTAAACAAATTCTTATTTTTAGCTCCCACAAACATATTTGGGATTTAATATCACCATTCAGCGGTGCAATAAATACCACTACATTTATCGCAATATTCACCATCAGCCTTTACTATCAACGTGTAAAAAAAGTCCACCGTCAGATAGTACAATACAACAACCATCTTGAAGATTTAATTGCCGAGCGTACAAAATCACTAGAGGAAACAAATACAACTTTAGAGGATGAAATAATTGAAAGAAAACAGATTCAACTGGCATTAACGGAAGAGAAAGAGTGCTTGGCCGTCACCCTGCGTAGCATTGGTGACGGCGTTATTACCACCGATATGACAGGCCGTATACTCCTAATCAATAAAGTCACAGAGCAACTCACTGGCTGGCAGCAGAAAGAGGCAGTGGGGCGACCGATTTCAGAAGTTTTCAATATTGTCAATGAGCTAAACAATGAACCCCGCCAAAATCCGGTAATCAAGGTGTTGGAATCTGGTCAAATTGTTAATTTGTGCAACCACACCGCTCTTATCGCCAGGGACGGCACGAAACGCAGTATAGCCGACAGCGGTGCGCCGATTCTGGATCAAAACAGCAAAATAATTGGAGTTGTCCTGGTCTTCCGCGATGTTACTTCAGAAAACAAATTTCGTGCCGAGCTAATGAAGACCGAGAAACTGGAATCGGTGGGGATCCTGGCTGGCGGCATCGCCCACGACTTTAACAATATCCTTATGGCCATAATGGGCAACCTCAGCCTGGCCAAACATTTTCTGGCTCCCGGGGAGAAAAAGATATCACCTCTCATCTTAGCGGCGGAAAAAGCCTCCCTTCGGGCTAAAGATCTCACCCAACAACTCCTTACCTTCTCACGAGGTGGTGATCCTGTCAAGGAAACCTCTGCGGTGAAGGAAATCATCAAGGACTCGGCAGACTTTGTCTTGCACGGTAGCAACATTAAATGCCAGTACAGTATTGCCGACGACCTCTGGATGGTGAATATTGATAAGGGCCAGATGAGTCAGGTTATCCAAAATCTAATTATCAACGCCAGGCAGGCCATGGGCGATATCGGCAAGATTAAGATTAGCGGCAAAAATATTTCAAATCCCAAGGTAGAAAATTTTTCTGCCCTGGATTATGAACACAAATACATTAAAGTCTCTATTGACGACAACGGCCCCGGAATTCCGTCAAAGGCTCTGCTTAAAATTTTCGACCCATACTTTACCACCAAAGAGATGGGCAGCGGCCTGGGGCTGGCAATCACTCACTCCATAATTGCTAAGCATGACGGCTTCATAAGGGTGGACTCTAGCCCAAAAGGAACTACATTCTCCATCTATCTGCCAATTACCGGGCAAACAAAACATAGCAGAAAAATGCCGCCGCCGACATACCCCATCTTAACGAACCAAAAACACCGCAAAATTTTAGTCATGGACGATGAAAATATGGTAAGAGAAGTCGCCAAGTCCATGCTGACTCTCGCAGGCTATGAAGTGGTTCTTGCCGAGGGGGGCCGGGAAGCATTACGCCTTTTTCAGAAAGCCCAAAAAACCGACACCCCCATAGCCGCAATTATCATGGATTTAACAATCCCCGGCGGTATGGGCGGTAAAGAAACAGCAGAAGAGTTACTACTACTTGACCCAACGGCCAAGATACTCGCCTCCAGCGGTTATTCCAATGACCCCATCTTGGCCAATTATCAGCAATACGGTTTTTGCGGCGCTATTGTAAAACCCTACCAAATGACAGAATTACAAAAAGCATTAGCCGCCATTTTCTGAGCCACCCTCCCTCCCCTCATACCTTACAAACTTGTTTATCTGACCATATGCGGTTGACAAAAACAAATATTGCCATATAGTAATATAAAAATCAACACGTGAAAAGGAGTACAGATGAAACAATTAATCAGAGTGATGAAGGCGATGTCTGATCCGGGCCGGATTAAAATTTTAAAAATACTTGCCAAGAAAGAGATGTGCGTCTGTGAGATCAAAACTGTTCTCGGCCTAGCCCAGCCCACCATTTCCAAGCATCTCAAGATTTTGGAAGATGCCGGTCTGGTAGAGAGCAGTAAATACAAGATATGGGTAAATTATCACCTAGCCGACGGCAGTGAATCAGAATATGCTAAGGTCATGCTGAAAAATATCAAAAGCTGGCTGAACGATCATGCGGAAACCAACGATCTGATTAAACTGGCTCTGCATACCAAACGAGAAGATATATTCAAATAATGTAACTACGGTGGTTATTTAAAGTAATGCGCCACCCCGTGAGTAGTTACCAAATAATGACGATGAAACCAATTCAACACGACCACAAAAATAGTAAAACTCAGCAACACCCCACAAGCACTGGTCGTCAGCCCGGTACAATAATCAAGTTCATCATCCTGGGAGCTGCTGGACTTGGCCTGTGGCTTATAATCTATGAGCAATTATTGCCCCTGGCTAAATTTCTGTCTTATTCCCTACTAAAACTTCAACATGGCAGCCATGCAGGCTCGGCCTTAGAATTTTTTCTTTACGAAAGCCCCAAGGTTCTGATGCTCCTTATCCTGGTGGTATTTGGAGTTGGGATTATCCGTAGTTTTTTTACCCCAGAAAAGACAAGGCGAATTCTGGCGGGTCGCAACGAGGCAGTAGGAAACATTTTGGCCGCCGCTTTGGGCATAGTTACCCCATTCTGTTCATGTTCGGCAGTTCCGCTATTCATCGGCTTTGTAACCGCAGGGGTCCCTCTGGGTGTGACTTTTTCGTTTTTAGTATCAGCGCCCATGGTTAATGAAATTGCCCTGGTGTTGCTCTACGGCTTGCTAGGTTGGAAGGTGGCCGCCCTATATCTGGTCACCGGCCTCCTGATCGCCATAATATCTGGTTGGGTAATTGGTCGCCTAAAACTGGAGAACCATATTGAAGACTGGGTCTTAAAAATTCGCAACGATACCAATGCCGTTCCCGAGGAAAACCTGACTTGGTCCACCAGAATCCGCATGGGTAAGGAGGCTGTTCAGGATATTGTTGGCAAGGTCTGGCCATACATGCTGGCCGGTATTGCGATAGGGGCCGGAATCCATGGTTATGTTCCAGAAAATTTCATGGCGGCCCTCATGGGCAAGGCCGCTTGGTGGTCAGTGCCAACTGCTGTGGCCATAGGAATACCTATGTACTCCAATGCCGCTGGCATAGTCCCCATCGTCCAGGCCCTGCTGGAAAAAGGAGCAGCACTAGGCACGGTACTAGCCTTTATGATGAGCGTTATTGCCCTATCCATGCCGGAGATGGTTATTCTCCGCAAGGTTTTAAAGCCCCGTCTAATCACCACCTTCATTGGCGTGGTCGGATGCGGTATACTAATTGTGGGATATTTATTTAATATGTTATATTAAATTATATTGACCGCAGCAACGCTGCAGATAAAGATGAAAATTTCGTTTGGAGAAATTTCTTTTTACTCCTAACCCAGATAAACTGGAAAAGATCAAAACTTTGATAACAATCCCTGGATAAGTATCTTAACGGCAGGTTGCAACTTGGTGAGATTAATATAGTAAATCAAAGTCTTGCCATAAAAAACACTAAAAAGTCGATGAGATTCATAAGTCCTCAACGCTTTATGCCTTTTTCTGTGTGTTGCTGTCACTAAAAGAAAAGGAGAAAATTATGGAAATAAAAGTTATGGGGCCGGGATGCGCCAATTGCGAAAAACTGGCCACTCTTGTCCAAGAGGCTTTAGAAGAGACAAAAATTGAGGCAACGATTGACAAGGTCACCGATTTCCAGAAAATGGCCCAGGCCGGAGTCCTGTCCACTCCAGCCCTATCCATTAACGGTGAGGTAAAATGTGTGGGCCGGATGCCAACGAACCAAGAAATCATGGACTGGCTGCAGTAATGGAAGATACCCCACTCCAGCGCCACATTAAAATTGGTCAGGCCACCATTGGCTTGGTGGGTCTTGACATTGCGCTTAGCCAAGTCATTAGCAAAGAAATCGACCGTTCAGAGGCTGTAAAGATACTCTTTAAAACCATTGCCCGCCAAAATTATATACCTAACGGGATGCAGGAGACATACAGAGAGGCCGTGGCTCGGGAATTTGATCGGCTGCTTGGCAAGGATACGGCCAACAAAGACGAGAATTTAACTATTAGAATACTGGGGCCAGGCTGCGTAAGCTGTAATAATATCCAGAAATTAGTTATAGAAATAATGAGTGATCTACAGGTAAAGGCGGATGTATTTCAAATACATGATCTTGACGAGATAGGCCGCTTAGGTGTTATGCAAACTCCAGCCCTGATCATCAACGGCCAGCTTAAATCATCTGGTCGGCTCCCCACCAGATCCCAGATTGAGGAGTGGCTGAGGAAAGAAATAGAAGGACAGTAACAACTGGCACAGAAGCAGAGTGCTGAGAACTTTCGCCCCCCTCTGTGCCTTCTGTAATAATCAATCGTAAATAATAGAGGGGTAACGGGCCAAAAGTTCTTCTGTTTCTTTATCCAGGATATCAGCCACCTCATGAATTTTATACTCTTTCAGACATTTTTGACAGCGCATCCGCACCTTCCAGCATGAGCGAGCAACCTCAAGTTTCCCCTGACATTCTTTGCATTGCATGGTCATGACGCTTAACCCAACAACTCTTTTCTGGTGAAAATGGCCTTTAGGGGATATCCGGCCTGAGCAAGAACCTCAGCGCCGCCTTCCTGCCGATCAACCACCGTAATAACAAGTCCTACCTTATATCCCTGCGCCTCTACCCGGTCAATAACCTTAAGAAGAGTACCGCCGGTGGTTACCACATCCTCTAGTAGAGCCACATTAGCTCCAGCCGGGATATTACCTTGTCCCTCAATATAGGCACCAGTGCCATGCCCCTTGGCCTCCTTACGAACAATAAAGGCAGGGATTGGTTTTTTTTCCAAAAAGCTGACCATAGATGCTGCCGTAACCAGAGGATCGGCACCCAGGGTCATGCCTCCCACAGCTCCAATGGTCTGTGGATGTTGGCTGATGATATTATAAATCATTTTGCCGCATAAATAAGCCCCTTCGGCATCCAGGGTAGTCTGTTTACCATCCACATAAAAGTCAGAGGTACGACCCGAAGTCAGGGTAAATGTGCCCTGGCGATACGATTTTTGTAAAATAATTTCCTTTAAACGATCTTTTTTCTGACCCATTTTTATCTCCATCTGGCTACCTATCTCACACATTAAAACGAAAATTTATACAATCACCATCCTGGACCACATAGTCCTTCCCCTCAAGACGCCAAAGGCCCTGCTCCTTGGCCACTGCCTCACCACCGCAATCCACATAATCCTGATATGAAATAACCTCAGCCCGGATGAAACCACGCTCAAAATCCGAATGAATGACCCCGGCAGCCTGTGGAGCCCTAGACCCCACCTTGAGGGTCCAGGCCCTAGTCTCCTTTTCGCCTACCGTAAAATAGTTCATTAAACCCAACAGACCGTAACCAGCCTTAATCAAACGGTTTAGGCCAGATTCGTCCATACCCATATCATTTAAGAACTCCAGATGTTCCTCTGGATCCATATTGGAGAGTTCTTCCTCAATGGCCCCTGAAATTACAACTACGGGGGCATTTTCCTCATCTGAAACCACCTGTTGTAAGGCATCTACAAAAGCGTTTCCTTTGACAATATCCTCCTCCGCAACATTGGCCACATAAAGAACCGGTTTGTAGGAGAGCAAACATATTTCCCGCAGCAATCGCCCCACAGCGTCTTCCATGTCCGAGGTAAATTTAACACTGCGGGCGGGCTTCCCATCATCCAGAGCTTCCTGAATCTTCTCCAGAATGATTAACTGTACCTTGGCTTCCTTATCACCACTCTTAGCAATGGAAGTGGTTTTTTTCAGGCGTTTGGCAACAGTATCAAGATCGGCCAGAATCAATTCGGTGTTGATGACCTCACGGTCACGGAGGGGATCAATACTACCATCCACATGCACAATATTTTCATTTTCAAAGCACCGAATCACATGGGCGATGGCATCTACCTGGCGAATATGACCAAGAAACTGATTTCCCAGCCCCTCGCCCTTGCTGGCACCACTCACCAATCCGGCTATATCGACGAATTCCATCTGAGCATGGACTTCGTTTTTGGTATTTGCCAGTTCTGACAATTTATCAAGCCTCACATCAGGCACCGGTACCATTCCCACATTTGGTTCTATAGTGCAGAAAGGGTAGTTAGCCGATTCAATACCCGCCGCAGTCAAGGCGTTAAATATGGTTGATTTGCCCACATTAGGCAGGCCGACAATTCCACAACGAAATCCCATTTAAACACTCCAGTTTTGTTTTTTTCTATGTGGCACTATACACTAACTCTTATTTAGTCGAAGTCCATCGACTCCATGCCTAACTAATTCAAGATACCTGTTCCCCTCATCCTGGCGGCCATGCTTCAGACAACCCTTCCCGTAGATCAGACATTTACGAGACAACTCTTCCCGTGCCAAACTCTCTTGTGCAGTAGATAGCACACCACTTTCCAGTAAATTGGCAAGGGCTTTGATCCTGAATTTATCCATG
>VAPK010121815.1_pt1 | contig 11133 bp, 5 predicted proteins | sample 3395031 | NCBI WGS metagenome assembly VAPK01 (sample SAMN08290443, study PRJNA428436) | hydrothermal vent metagenome | isolation source: Deep-sea hydrothermal vent chimney 1 | place: Pacific Ocean: Juan De Fuca Ridge
AACGTGTGTTCGCGGATCTTAAAGCCTACCTTCTCATTTCTCAAGTCAGCAATGGCTCTAATTCCCTGTTTTTGCAGTTTTTCTGCTACTGCTTGCACATAATTGGCCTGATTATCGGTAATTCCCATCACCACCACCTGATTCGGTGCCAGCCAGAGCGGAAAAGCACCGGCATAATGCTCAATTAAAATGCCGATAAAACGCTCCAGAGAGCCCAAAATAGCACGGTGCAACATCACCGGGATCTGGCGTGAGCCATCTTCGGCCACGTACTGGGCATCCAGTCGTCCCGGCATATTGAAATCCACCTGAATGGTGCCACACTGCCAGACCCGATCCAGACAGTCGCGCAGAGAAAATTCAATTTTCGGGCCGTAAAACGCACCCTCGCCCGGCTGCAAATCCCACTTCAAATCCGTGGATTCAAGCGCCGTGGCCAAGGCTGCTTCAGCTTTGTCCCAAACCTCATCCGAACCCACTCGTTTTTCCGGGCGGGTGGAGAGCTTGATAATCACATCATCGAAGCCAAAGTCGCGGTATACCTCGAATAATAGTTCGATAAAGTCCGAAACTTCAGACTGGATCTGTTCTTCGGTACAGAAGATGTGTGCATCGTCCTGAGTAAAACCGCGTACCCGCATTAAGCCGTGCAAAGTACCGGACGGCTCGTTGCGATGACAGGAACCAAATTCCGCCATGCGTAGCGGCAAATCGCGATAACTCTTTAGGCCCTGATTATAAATTTGAATATGGCAGGGACAGTTCATGGGTTTAACCGCATATTCGCGGTTTTCCGAATGCGTAGTGAACATGTCATCCTTGAATTTATCCCAGTGACCCGACTTCTCCCACAGCACCCGATCGGCTAAATTCGGTGTACGTACCTCGCCATAGCCATGCTGGCGCAGCAATTTACGTATGTATTGTTCGATTTCCTGATACAGCACCCAACCGTTATCGTGCCAGAAAATCATCCCCGGCGCTTCTTCCTGCGAGTGAAACAAATCCAGCTGCCGACCCAGTTTGCGATGGTCACGCTTCTCGGCTTCTTCCAGCCGGTGTAAGTAAGCCTTGAGAGCCTTCTTATCATTCCAGGCCGTGCCATAAATACGCTGCAACATTTCATTATCAGAATCGCCGCGCCAATAGGCACCGGCCAGCTTCATCAGTTTGAAGGCTTTGATTTTGCCAGTGGACGGCACATGCGGGCCTCGGCAAAGATCGGTGAAATCACCCTGCTTATATAAAGAGATATCCTGGCCTTCAGGAATCGACTCAATAATTTCAGCTTTGTAATTTTCACCCAAATCACGAAAATAATGAATCGCTTCTTCGCGCGACATGGTGGAACGCTCAATGGGAAGGTTCTGCTTCACCAGCTCCTTCATTTTTTTCTCAATCAGGGCAAGATCGGATTCGACAAAGGATTCTTCACGGGCAAAGTCATAATAGAACCCGGCATCAACCACCGGACCGATGGTCACCTGTGTTTCGGGGAATAACTCTTTCACCGCCTGCGCCATTAGATGTGAAGCGGAATGGCGAATGATTTCCAGTCCCTGTTCGTCCCGATCGGTAACCAGAGACAGCAAGGCATCGTTTTCAATCAAATAACTGGCATCCACCAGCTGTTCATCAACTTTACCGGCCACGGTGGCACGCGCCAGACCTTCGCCAATATCAGCGGCCACGTCCATTACCGTAACGGGATTTTCAAACTCGCGTTTCGAGCCATCAGGGAGTGTAATTACAGGCATATCAGCACCTTGTTCAGCCAGTGGTGACCCCTACCAAAGGCCACATGAGGCGTCATTATATTTTTGATTCGGTAGAGGCTGGTAAAACCCTCTACGCTATTGATGAGATTAAAAATCGGTTCGCCATTCTATATTTACGGTCCGCTTAATATAATCAACAACTTAACGTGTTTTTCAGCAAAACGCGCACTTTACAGGAATCAGGATCGTGCGTAAAGCAAAACGCCGCGCCCTATTCTGCTATTATGTGCCGTTTCCTCGTAAACTAACAAAGATGAAATGCATGACAGCCACAACCTTCTCATCACTGCCCTTAAGCCCGGAATTTTTAACTAATATCGCATCTCTGGATTACCAGACCATGACCCCGATACAGGCGCAAAGTCTGCCGGCTATTCTCGAGGGCAAAGATTTACTGGCCCAGGCCAAAACTGGTAGCGGCAAAACCGCCGCCTTTGCCATTGGTCTGCTGCACAAACTTGACCCATGTTCCTACACCACCCAGTCCCTAGTATTATGCCCCACGCGGGAACTGGCGGATCAAGTGAGCAAGGAAATTCGGCGGCTGGCACGCGCCATCCCAAATACTAAAATTCTCACTCTCTGCGGCGGCAAACCTCTCGCACCGCAGTTGATCTCTCTGGAACATAGCCCACATATCGTGGTCGGCACGCCAGGACGTATTTTAAAACATCTGGATAAGGGTTCATTAAAATTAGAAAGCTTAACTACCCTGGTACTGGATGAAGCCGATCGTATGCTGGACATGGGTTTTCATGATGACATTATGCGCATCATTAGTTTTATGCCTGAACAGCGACAGAACCTGTTATTTTCGGCCACCTACCCTGATGGCATTGACAAAATCAGTCATGCTATTTTGAAAGATCCGGTAGAAATCCGAGTCGAAGCCGTTCACGACAATAAACAGATTAAACAGATTTTCTATGAAATAGAAAAAGGTGAGCGAACAACGACTCTGATAAAATTGTTACAGCATTATCGACCTGAGTCCAGCGTGGTATTTTGTAACCGCAAATATCAATGCAAGGAACTGGCAGAAGAATTGTGGCAGCAGGGCTTTCATGCGCTGGCCTTACACGGTGATCTTGAACAAAAAGATCGTGACCAGGTACTGGTACAGTTTTCCAATAAAAGCAGCTCGGTTTTAATCGCCACCGATGTTGCCGCGCGCGGACTGGATATTAAAGATCTACAAGCGGTGATTAATTTTGAACTGGCGCATGATCCGGAAATACATATTCACCGCATTGGTCGCACCGGTCGTGCCGGTAATGAAGGCCTGGCCCTGAGTCTGTTCATGGCCTCCGAAGCGTCCAAAGTCACCGCCATCGAGACTTATCAGGGTAGCGGCCCGGTAAGAATTGACAATACCGCCACCCTGAAAAGTCGTGAACACTTCAGACTCAGTCCACCCATGGTGACACTCAGCATTAATGGCGGTCGTAAAGACAAAGTTCGTGCCGGTGATCTATTAGGAGCCCTAACCGCAGGCGATAAAATTCCCGGCAAACAAATCGGTAAAATTGATATTTTTGATAAGCTGACTTTTGTCGCCATTGATCGTCCGGCGGCCAAACAGGCTTTGAAGATTTTATCCGAAGGTAAAATTAAAGGCCGAAAATTTAAAGTACGAAAACTACGATAATTAATATATGTAGGTTAGTGCTGAACCATAATCTTTATGGTGAAGCCCAACAGGTGAACGCTGCAACTGTTGGGCTTCGCTATCGCTCAGCACCAACCTACGGTTAATATCTAAATTTAAATATCAATGTGCTAAATCATCCCATACAAACTGACGTTCTTATAATCGGTGCCAGCGCATCCGGTTTAATGTGTGCCATTGAAGCCGGTAAACGTGGGCGCAAAGTGGTGGTGCTGGATCATGCCCGCAAAGCCGGTAAAAAAATTCTAATTTCAGGCGGCGGGCGTTGTAATTTTACTAATTATAATATCAGCGCTGAAAACTATGTTTCTCATAATCCACATTTTTGTAAGTCGGCATTGAGCCGCTTCACGCAGTGGGATTTCATTGCCATAATCAATAATTATCAAATCCCATTTCATGAACGGGAACACGGTCAATTATTCTGTGATCACAGTGCCAAAGATATTATGGCGATGTTATTGGCAGAGGCTAAAAAAGTAAAAATTAAAATCCAGTTAAACACTGAAATTAAACAAGTACAGCAACAAGAAAATGATAATTTCACAATTGAGACTTCACAGGGGTATTTTCAAAGCCGTTCGCTGATAATCGCCAGCGGCGGTCTTTCTATCCCACGTATGGGGGCAACCCCATTAGGTTACAAGATAGCCGAACAATTCGATCATCATATCTGGCCCACCACGGCGGGACTGGTTCCCTTTACCCTGCAGCCAGAAGATAAAAATAAGTTTTCCGAGTTATCAGGCATTGCCATAAACAGCGTAGTCAGTAATGAGCGCATACAATTTAGAGAGAACATTCTCTTTACTCATCGTGGTTTAAGTGGCCCGGCTATATTACAAATATCTTCTTACTGGCAAGCGGGTGAAGCTATTGAGATCAATCTGCTACCCGATCTTGATTTAACTGAGTATTTAATCCGTGAAAAAAATACGCGTTCTAAAGCCCACTTAAAAACCATACTTGTTGATAGCCTGCCCAAACGACTATTGTTAACATTTTTAGGAGAGGAACTTTTAGACCGCCCCATGCAGGCAATCAGTTTATCTCAAATTGACGATATCACCCGAAAATTGCAACACTGGAAAATCAAACCCAATGGCACTGAGGGATACCGAACCGCCGAAGTCACCTTAGGCGGCATTGACTGCAATGAATTGTCATCAAAGACAATGGAGTCAGCTAAGGCAAGTGGACTGTATTTTATCGGTGAAGTAATGGATGTTAGCGGCTGGCTGGGCGGTTATAATTTTCAATGGGCATGGTCATCAGGCTGGTGTGCCGGTCAGGTTGTTTGAGGTTAATATCAATTTAACCCTCTCTCCCCAGACTTGTCTCTATACATAAGTCCTGAACGAAGGAATGATGCGGGCATAGCCAGAGTGGACGACCGAAGGAAGTGCCTGTGGGCACAAAAAACGTGCCCACCCTACCTCTATTAAGATGTAATTAAGAAACAGCTTCCAGAGGAGAACGTGGATTATGTAACATCATAACTGACTCGTAGTGTGTGCTGACCGCCAGCTTCAATTGTTACTGTATCTTCAGCGACATTGGCCGACTCGACACAGAGCATTTTCATAAATCCATCTTCACCCAGATCGCCCATTTTATCGGCTACCGTTTTTCCGGGGTTCCAGACAATGGTAGATTGACTGCCCTGCTTCTGGATAATAATTTTTCTTTTCGTATTATCTATGCTGACATCGTCACTGGTTTGCAGATATATGCGATCCACTTCTCCATCAATGCGAACAGAACCAGACTGGGTTTTATGTTTGAAGTTATCCGGTTTATCCAGATAGTCTCGGCCTTCCAGTCCGTAAACAGTCGTGTGATTAATATCGCCCACATTAAAATAAGTATGCAGGGCCTGTCCAAGGATGATGGTCTGCTCGCTGTGATTATAGGTCGTGAGTTCCAATGTCAGTGTGTTACCAATACTCAGAACATAATCCAGCACGATCGACTGTGGCCACATTTTCTGTATCACATCATCACACAGAGTGCTATCCAGTCTGAAAGTGATTTGTGTTTCGCCTGATGGAAGCGACTTCGTTTCTGCAACCTGCCAAAGAACGGTACGTGCAAAACCATGTGCAGGATAAGAGGCGTTGCTATCATGCGCACCGAACCAGGGCCAGCAAACTGGGATACCTCCCCTCACTGATTTGCCTTTGGCAAAAACGGCATCCTCTGATAACCAGATGATTTTTTCTCCGTTTTTTAAGGTCCAGTCCAGAAGGTGGGCTCCTTGCAGACTTATGAGCGCACGGGCTTGTGCATTTTGAATTTCGACCTGCGGGATATTATCGGCACCCAATTTAAAACACAGGCTACCATTCTCATTTTGAAATGAAAAATTTTGGTTTAATTGTTCTATATTATTTTCAGTCATGACTGAGTCAATCCTTATACTCGTTAATAATCTTGACTTTTCAGTCCGGATAATAATACATTGCCAGTAATACCACCGAGGCAACCGATACGATAAACCCAAAAATACCAATTAATACTTTGGGTCCAAGTAGTTTAAAAAGACTATTCTTGCTCATAGAAAAACCATCATTAGTAAATCATCTCCACTTGTTCTTCACCTACCATTTCTCGTAGGCGTTGCAACAATTCATCACTGGGTTGAATACGCCAGTCTTCACCCAGGGTAAGTTGAGCGCGAGCACCATGAGCCTGATAAGCTAAAACAACAGGGCAAAAACCATCTTTAAACGGGGTAAGGGTTGTTTGCAGTTGATGAATAAAGCCATTGGCCGCACGTTTTTCATTAACTTGTAGCAGTAAACGTTTACCAAAACGAGTGCGAGCCTGGTTCATATCATAAATATTATTGGCGCTCATTTTAAAACCACCGCTATAATCATCAATGCTGACTTCACCTTCAACCACGATCAACTTATCTTTCGCCAAAAGATCGCGGTACTGGTTATAAGCTTCGGAAAAAACCGCCAGTTCAATCCGTGCGCTGCGATCATCAATGGTGATAAAAGCCATGCGATCCCCGCGCCGAGTATTCATGGTACGCATGGCAACAATTAAGCCCGCCACCACCACGGTCTGATTTTTTGCCGGTTTCAAATCGACTATGCGGGCACTGGTGAAGCGTTTCAATTCCGGCAGGTAACGATTAATAGGATGCCCGGTAAGATACAGACCCAGCGTTTGTTTTTCACAGGACAGGCGTTGCTCTTCACTCCAGTCCGGTTGTTGCTGGTAGTCTACCCGCCTCGCCCCGCTCTCTGCTTTCGAGGCGATGCCAAACAGATCATCAATCCCGGCTTCGCGGTTTCGATTTTCCTGTTCGGCCATTTTCAATGCGGCGGGCAGTGAAGCAAGTATGGTTGCGCGATTCTCAGCAAACACATCCAGTGCCCCAGCCATGATTAGACCTTCCAGGGTGCGGCGGTTGACCTTCTTTAATTCGATGCGTTTGCAAAAGTCGAACAGATCGGTAAATGCACCGTTGTTTTCCCGTTCCTGAATGATGCCTTCGATAGCCGCCTCACCCACACCTTTAATAGCCCCTAGACCATAGACCACCGTCTGTTCGCCATCGACGGTAAAGCGATGAGCACAGAGATTGATATTCGGCGGCTCAACCTTAAGTTCCATATCATCGCAGTCATCAATCAGGGTCACCACCTTATCGGTGTTGTCCATATCAGCCGAGAGTACCGCCGCCATGAAGGCTGCAGGGTGATGCGCCTTGAGCCAGGTGGTCTGATAGGAAACCAGGGCATAGGCCGCCGAATGAGATTTGTTGAAGCCGTAACCAGCAAATTTTTCCATCAAATCGAAAATATAGGTCGCAGTTTTTTCTTCTACCCCGCGTTTCACCGCACCTTCTGTGAAAATGCTGCGCTGCTTGGCCATTTCCTCAGGTTTTTTCTTGCCCATTGCACGGCGCAACATATCGGCACCACCGAGCGTATAACCGGCCAATACCTGGGCAATTTGCATCACCTGTTCCTGATACAGGATCACGCCATAGGTGGGTTTGAGAATATGCATGATGTCCGGGTGCGGGTATTCCGGTTTCTTGCGCCCGTGTTTGACGTTGATAAAATCATCCACCATACCTGAGCCCAGCGGGCCAGGACGAAACAGGGCCACCAGCGCGATAATATCTTCGAAGTCATCCGGCTGCAGTCGTTTGATTAAATCTTTCATGCCGCGTGATTCAAGCTGGAATACCGCCGTAGTCTGGCAGGCCTTAAGTAGCTCGAAACTCTTTTTACAATCCAGCGGAATATCACTGATATCGAGGGCATCTTCACCGGCGATTTTACGCTGGCGATTCACCGTTTGTACGGCCCAGTCGATAATGGTCAGGGTGCGCAGACCCAGGAAATCAAATTTAACCAGGCCCACCGCTTCGACATCATTCTTGTCGAACTGGGTCACCAGACTGCCGCCGCCCTGCTCACAATATAATGGCGTAAAGTCGGTTAATTTAGTGGGTGATATCACCACCCCGCCCGCATGTTTACCCGCGTTGCGAGCACAACCTTCCAGCGACCTCGCCAAATCGATCAGACTGGCAACGTCTTCCTCATTTTCATAGCGTTCGCGCAGGGTATCTTCCTGCTCCAGCGCCTTTTCCAGTGTAATGCCAATCTCGAAGGGAATCAGTTTGGCAATACCATCCACCAGGCCGTAGGGATAGCCAAGTACCCGGCCCACATCACGAATCACCGCCTTGGCCGCCATGGTGCCATACGTGATGATCTGGGAAACCTTGTCGCGGCCATAATGTTCGGCCACATAGTCAATGACTCGATCCCGGCCTTCCATGCAGAAATCCACATCAAAATCCGGCATGGATACGCGTTCAGGATTGAGGAAACGTTCGAACAGCAATTCGTAGGCGATAGGATCAAGATCGGTAATTTTTAACGCATAAGCAACAATTGAACCGGCACCGGAACCACGCCCCGGCCCCACCGGAATGGCGTTATCTTTGGCCCAGCGAATAAAATCGGCCACGATCAAAAAATAGCCAGGGAAGCCCATACCATTAATAACCCCAAGTTCTATTTCGAGGCGTTCATCATATTCCCGGCGCTTCTCAACAAAATCAGCCGCCGCAGGATCGAATAACTTGGCCAGCCGGACTTCCAGTCCCTTGCGCGACTCATCCGCAAGAAACTCCTCGATGCTCATGCCCTCGGGAACCGGGTAATCCGGCAGGAAATTTTCACCCAGAGTCAGCTCTAGGTTACAACGCCTAGCGATCGCCAGGGTATTTTCCAGAGCTTCGGGAATATCTTCGAAGAGTGCGCACATTTCTTCCGCGCTACGCAAATATTGCTGGTCGGAGTAATCATGGGGCCGACGGGGATCATCCAGCACCCGTCCCTGATTGATGCAGACCCGCGCCTCATGCGCGTCGAATTCTGCAGCGTTAAGAAAACGCACATCATTGGTGGCCACCACCGGTGCGTCCAGCTCAATCGCCAGATTTACTGCCGCATGCAGGTAATCTTCTTCATTTTCACGCCCGGTACGCTGTAGTTCCAGATAAAAACTATCGGGAAACAGGGCCAGCCAGTGTCTCAGTGCCGATTTCGCCACCGCAGGGTTGCCACTCAGCAAGGCCCGACCTACATCGCCCTCGCGCCCGGCAGAAAGTGCAATCAGGCCATCGGTACTGCCTGCCAGCCAGTCCCGTTGCAACATGGGTCGCCCCAGATGCTGGCCTTCGGTGTAGGCACGGGAAATCAGTCGGGACAAGTTGAGATAACCGGCTTTATCCTTACACAGCAACACCAGCCGATCTGGCTGCCCCGGCTCCCGCTCGTTGTGCAGCCAGACATCTGCGCCAATGATAGGCTTTACCCCGACAGCCATTGCTGCCGTGTAAAATTTCACCATGGCAAACAGATTACTCTGATCGGTCATTGCCACCGCCGGCATACCCGCGCCGGCCACAGCCTGCATCAGGGGTTTGACCCGGACAGTACCGTCAACCAGCGAGTATTCGGTGTGTAATCTAAGGTGTATAAAAGAAGCAGACATGGGACAAGAGTCTCAGCCTAAACGGAGATCAGTTCAAGTCTTGACAAGCCAATGGTTGGAATATTTACAGGACAAACCAGTAAATTAGCAAAATCCCATGGATTGTATTCCTCACAGAACAAAGCCAGATGGGGCAATGTCCCTCACTGACACAACTTCGCACAGTCTATGGGAACCCCGCATTAGGATTTACCAGCTCAGAGCGCCGTTCAGTATAATAGTATCGATGGCATCACTGGCTGTCGTGTCTGGTTCTAAACTGAGATTTATAATAGATACTTGCTGCAACAGCATGTCCACCTCTACAGCCGAGCAGACCTGCGGTGTATCTTCACAATTGACAGTGTAACGATACATTGAGGTAGGCTCACTTGCCGGAGCGAGGATAATGCTGTGAATATAATGAATACTATCAACACTGCCAGTATTCTTATTAATGCTGATGTTGATTACGTTAACGGTATACTCAGGATAGTCGTAGTCATCTAACAGGGTATTATTTTTATGAGTGATCGTTAATGTTGATATTGAATCTATAACAACAGGACTAAAATCAAGAGTAAATGAAATGCCAGCAACATTAACATCGTCGCCTGAAATAGCCAGATAGTCGCTAACAAACGATCCATACGACAATCCTCCCCCCGAACTGGTACCCCAGGTTGGAAAAGTATTCACGTTTTCAACTGGAAGCATGAGGTATATCGATGTACGCGTTCCCGTAAAGGCACCGGAAGCACCATTATCATCTATCCAGTTCCCGTTGGCGTTACCACTGCGGCTAAAATCACCTGAAAATATAGCGCTGCCAACTTCGCCGTTCATACTCGATTTTCCACTGCTGGAAATATTCCCGGAGATAGTATCAGAACCATAAGTGCTTGAGATGCTGGTACCTGAAATGTTGCCATTTATATCAACTGTTACACGCCAGCTCCCGGTATCATCGCCACTGAAGGTTCCTTCATAGGTTCCCGTATACAAGCCAAACAGATTATTGCGAAAAGCCGTTATCGCCTGTGCTCGCGAGACCATTGGACGCGCAAGCCCAGTATTGGTAATCATTATTTCATTGATTACCGTTTGGATATTGCTATCCGACTCAAACACACCCTCGGCAAGGCTAAAGTCAACTGACTTCCCGGTAGCCTCCGTGTTAGCGGCACTGGTGATATTAATACCATTAATGTCGTTACCATCGTCATCAATAGACTGTAAAAACATGGCAATATTCTGTACCTGAACATTGCTTTCATCTACTGCGCCATCTACCAGCTCAACCGGCGTGATAATAGCCTGTCCCAATGCTTCGCCTATCAGCACATCACCCACAAAGAAACGGATGGTTTCTCCAGAGCGGTAATTAAATTGTCCCTGAATATTCGTGACTCCCGATGTCGTCGGGGTCTCATAGCGCAAGCCACTCACAAGGCTATCAACAAATTGTCCTTGCTGCTCAGTCTGGTTAGTGGACGTTCCATCACTCCCACCACCACAGGCAAATAAGAGAAGGGATGAGATTATCAGCAGGAGTGTATATAAGCGTGTTTTTAGATTCATCGAATAATTCCGTTTAAATTTGGCGGCCTGCTCTCAAGCAGGAATAGTAATACAACAGGCAATTTCCATTGAGTTATTTTAGTTATTTTA
>VAPK010842734.1_pt1 | contig 11125 bp, 8 predicted proteins | sample 3395031 | NCBI WGS metagenome assembly VAPK01 (sample SAMN08290443, study PRJNA428436) | hydrothermal vent metagenome | isolation source: Deep-sea hydrothermal vent chimney 1 | place: Pacific Ocean: Juan De Fuca Ridge
GTTTTAAAAAAGTTTTGTGCGCCCGTAGCTCAGTTGGATAGAGCGCCGGACTACGAATCCGTAGGTCGGGGGTTCGAATCCCTCCGGGCGCGCCAAGAAAATCAAGGGGTTACAGACAGAGGCCTGTAACTCCTTTTTAGTAGCGGTAACCCAACGGTAACTACGGAGTGGACTTTTTTCAGTTTTCATTGACTGAATTTCTGGTTATTGACCTCAAAAACCGTTCTAGTTCTCTTGCAGAGGTAGGAGCGCGAAAACTCTGGTTCGTGCTTCTTCCACCAGTTCGTAAGATGCATGGGTTGTTCAAATGATATCCATGTAGGTCTTGAACTCCAAAAACATCCGCTGACTTTCTTCCACAGGGTCAGCCCCAATCTCGAGCCATTCCAAAAGGAACCCACCTGTTTCAGGAGAGGGCACGAAGTGCTGACCGTCAAACAGAGGCGTCCTGTACTTGCTGGCTGTGGCCACATACCCTTCCACTGACAAGTCGAAAACCACGGTGAACTCGTATTCCAGCCCCTTTTCTGCTTAGGCTTGAGGCCGATCTTCCGCGGAGCCTTGCGGCCCTTGTCCATCTCCACTACCTCCCAGGCGGCTTTCATCCTCAAGGTGGTGATTATGTGACATTGGCTCTGGAGCATAGTATCGACCATGGCATTGTGTTTTGGGGACACCTGTCTCCACACGGCCTATGAATTGTTCCCACGCTAGGCCTTCGTAGCGTTGTCATGAATGTCAAGCATGCCTCCAGACCCAGACCAGGCATGGGAGAGGCTATATATAATTGTCACCTCTACTCCTTCTGCCTTCGCAGCCTTGATGTACTCTATGTAACGCCTTGGGGTGAAAGACGGAGTCAGCGGAATATGGAAAAATTCCAAGATTCCGTTTTTCCCAGTCTCAAAGGTGACGCTGTCGTACCCGGCATCGATTAAAACATGCCCGCACGAAGAGTGCCGAGTGGCTCTTAACGCTTTCTGAAGAACCACAAATACCAGGCTTGGCTTTCTTCCTTTCTGCAATGCTGAAAGGTCTCATGATTTCATCTCCTTTCTTCTTCTCTCTCAGCTCTTCAGCCGTTATCCAAAGAGGGGCTGCATGGGCCAGCCCACAGAACAGGAACAGCGGCTAGTTATACGACAGGGCAATACAAGTCAAAGCCGCTGCTGTCAAGGACACAAGGAAATAGCTAATCCTCTTGAGCCGCATACCGAATAGCCTCGGGCATAGGTGCCGGTACGAGAGTACCCCTCTTGCCTCTGTGTCCTTCCTTTGGCCTGGTATTCCTTGTAAGGCCTGCACCTCCAGCCCTTTGGCCCAAACTCCCATTTAGGCTCCTTGGGTGTAGGAGGCTTCTTTCCCTTAGCAAGTGCTTCGAGTACGAGGGCCCATTTACGGATCAGGCCCTTAAAGGCGTCTTTACTGTCTTTCTTGTCTAGGACAAAGGCAAATACCTGAAACAAAAGGCCGACACTTTTGGGTCTCCCTATTCACGTATATGAGTGCGGTCGTGGGCACCGAAGCATGCTGCATAGCAAAATGCGGCATATGGACTGTATCGGGGTCTTCCTCCTGTTTCTTGCATAAGGAATAATCTCCAGTGGCCTTGCACTCTAAGACCAGGCTTTCGGCGATGTCTAGAAGCTCCGTGAGCCCGTCTGCATGCCCAAGGATCTTTCCTCCTGGAGCTCCGGTCTAGAAAACAGACACCTCCACCTGTTGCCTCGACACTTCGAGGAGATCCAGTATATAGCTTTCGAGAATATGTCCTGTATCGAATCTAAATCAGGGGCTCTGGTCCTCTTCCATTGGCTCTACGCCTTTTAGGAAATCGAAGTAGGCACATAAAGAGACAACAGGTCAAGGCTGGGCAGGCCACTTTAGGGCATCCTAGACCTGTCCCTGTGTCCGTTTATAGTGGCTGGAATTTTGGGGTTGTATTGGGGATGGTAGGCGAAAGAACGGTTGCAGATCAATAAGTCGTAGCGGAGGCGGGTACACGCCCGTAAGCCCGAAGGACTGAAGGGCAGCGATTACACACGCTGAAGTGAGGCATATAGTGACACCATGAAGTACCAATCATATACCACCAAGCCCAAGCTAATCCTTGTTTTGTATTTAAATCAAAGGCGGGGGTTGATAGGCGACTTAACCCATTGAGTTGAGGGACAGGGGGTGAACAAAGCTGCCACCCAGTGGGCTCCTATGGAGTAAGACGGTGGTGGCTATTAAAATCTTTGAGATACCGATCAGGAAGGGTGGATGGGGATATATGGCTTGAGCAGGGAAGGGACAGCTAGTAAAGGTGCTATCCTGGGGGGAACTGGTTAAACGCTGAGGGACGCCATCAAGGTGAGGAGTGCGTCCTCAACCCAGGCTGGCCCGACCGTCGGTTGGAACAAACCTGGAATAGCAAAGGACGTGACAACTGGAATAGATCGAGCGTCAGTGAAGACCGCTTTTCTATTCTTATCTGTAAACCTCTTTTATTGATCTACACCTACTATCAGGATCAGGAGAATATCATCAAAAACAGAATAGATGACTCTGTAATCTACGTTTTTTACCCTAAAGGTATTTTTAGTACTATGATCTTTCGATTTACTGGTGGAGAAGTTTTTTCGGTAAGTCCCTCGACTAACTTTAAAATTTTAGGAATAACGAACCTGGCTAATCTTTTTAGTTCCTTTCTGGCCGAATACTTCCACTCGATCCTATATAAGGCCATCTTGTTTAAGCTCTTTAACCAGGTCTTTGTGGGATATTAATAGCTCATCTCTCCGTTCTGCCACAGCAGCCAGATCCTCAAGGTCTTCCATTAACTCCTCAAATTGGAAATGGAAATGATTACTGCCTTTTTCTTCCCAGATTCATCTGTTATGAATTCTAGTTTTAACCCTTGAATGACAATCATTATCCTACTCCTCAAGATACTTTTATAAATCAGGATAAGCTGGCCTGTCTGTTCTTTGCAATTTCAGCCCTTATGTCTTCTTCAGTAAACCCCTTTTCCCTAGCTATTCTTCAGCATAGGAAAAGATCTCTTTCCATTTCCGCTGCCTCTTACATACAATCTGGCAGCTTCTCTCAGGAGTTCAGACCGACTCCGAGACTCTCTTCTTGCAATCCTGTCAATTCGGCCAAGAGTTCATACTGGAGAGACACGCTTACCTTTACTGAACTCATATTTTCATCTCAATATTTTGTATTGCGCCTTATCAATTTCTATATATTTTTTCTTTTAAGATTGATAAGATTTCTCCAGCTAATTGTTCTGCTGCTTGAAGTTGTTTGTTTGCTATGCTTGGATTTCTATTAGGGGAATCTTTTAATATTCGATTAGCTATATCAAAACGCTTTAGTGTAAATTTATCAAACTTTTCATTTAAAGTTTCATCTCCAAGTGCTCTTATCCGAGCAGAAATACATGATAAGTTAAGAATATGCTCTGGCTTGAAAATATCTTCAGCTTTATCCCCAGAAGAAAGGCCTTCTCTATATATTGCAATCATGAATTTCAATTCCGAGTCCAAGTAAGAAAGAATTGGCTCTATGATATGATTTTTTTCAAATTCAATAGCAGCATCAACCTTTTTTATTGCAATCTGTTTTTTCGTTTCAATTCTTATTTTCAAGATATTGCACAATTGGGAAATAATCATACCACCCAAAGTAGCTATAACTGGAATTATCGAATTTGCATTTTTATCTATAAATGCTCCCCAATCCACTCTAAATCCTTTTTTAATTGCTTACTATAGCTTATGTTTTCTTTCCATCTAACCTTTATACCTCCAAAATAAGGCACAGTAAGTCCTTTTTTGGTACGCACATTTTCTAATATCCAGGGATCACACTCAGTACCATGGCGAGCCTGGCAATAGAATCCGCCCTTGCCTCGTTGGATTCCTGCCTCGATCCGCCTGACTGACACCTTCGAGATACCTGATATCCTGTCGAACTCCCTCCTGGAGAGGCCAAGGCGCTTTCTTCGCTGAACGATCTTCTCTTTATCGAATTCCCATGCCATCATAGCACCCTTACTCTTTTTGTAAAAAGTCTATAACAAATAAGACGCAAAAAACAAACAAAAAGTTGCATTTTATAAGACTTTGAATTAGCATCGAAAAAAGTCTCTCGAGGGGGCCAGATGTCCAGATATGGCAAGCTCATAGAAGAGGCCAGGAGAGAACAGAGACTGAGCCGAAGGAGAGTGGCGAAAAAGGCGGGTGTCTCAGAGGCCTATGTCAGGTTCATAGAGAAGGGTGAGCGTCCAGCATCCCTAAAGACCCTCCGAAAGATCGCCTCCATCCTCCAGATAGACGAAAGGGAGATCCTCGAAGCCTGGCTCCAGGAACACATGGAGGGGGTGAACCTTGCCCCTGAGGGCCTCCGCAAGGTCCTCCTCATCTCCTGGGTGAAGGCCGGGGAGTTCGCCCTAGCCGAAGACCCTTACGCCATTGGGGACAGTGAAGACTGGATCTGGACCCAGGCCAAAGGCCCCAACGTCTTTGCCCTAAAGGTCCAAGGCGACTCTATGGAGCCTGAGTTTCGTGAGGGGGAGATCATCATATTGCCCCCTCACATCGCCTGGGAGGTCGGGAGCTACGTCATCGTGAAGAACGGCGAGGGAGAGGCTACCTTCAAGCAACTCAAGAAGAAGGGGAACATGTGGGTCCTACACCTTTTGAATCCAAGATACGAGGACATCGCAGTGGACAACCGTCAGCTCTATGTGGTTGGGGTAGTGGTGGAGAAGTTGAAGAGGTATTAAAGAAATAGAGGGGTATTTTTTATACTATTTTTGGAAAAACAAAATGAGTAATGATTTAACGTTCTTCACAAATGAACTAGGAGCCACATTACTAGACCGCTTCAAGGCAGTTCTAAAACACGTCCAGTTGTTTGATGTGCTTGTTGGTTATTTCCGGACAAGCGGATTTTACAGACTTTATGATGCGCTTGAATCCATTGAGAAAATACGAATCTTGGTAGGTCTAAAAGTTGATAGACCCGCTTTTGAAATTATTGATTTTGTAACTCGTCAAAATAAGATTGATTTTACCTCCCACAGCAAAACCAAGAAACTTTTTACAGAACAGACAATCTCTGAAATAGAGAATTCGGAAGACTCGTACAACATAGAACGCGGCATAAGAAAGTTTATCGAATTTCTGACAACAGATTGCGCGAATAAAGAAGAAGATATCGCCCGTGGCGGGAATGGCAAAAAACTAGAATTTCGGGCCTACCCGAGTGAAAAGATCCACGCCAAGGTCTATATCTGCCGTTTCCCTAAAGACGCCCTGGACTATGGCCGTGTTATTACCGGCTCCAGCAATTTTTCAGAAAGTGGCCTTGTAGCCCATCGGGAATTCAATGTGGAGCTAAAAAACCGGGCAGATGTGGAATTTGCCCTTACACAGTTTGAAAACCTGTGGAAGGATGCTGTTGATATATCTCAGGAATATATTGATGCCATTCAAAAACGGACCTGGCTTAATGATGAGATCAAGCCTTATCACCTATACCTCAAGATGCTCTATGAATACTTCAAGGAAGACATCAACATAGATCAGGAAGTGGAAGTTGTCTTACCTTCGGGTTTCCTGGACCTTGCATATCAAAAACAGGCAGTGCTTTCTGCCAAAAAGATACTTGAAGCCTATAACGGGGTCTTCCTTGCAGATGTGGTAGGCCTTGGGAAAACATTCATTGCTGCCCTTTTGGCACAGCAACTTCCAGGGAAAAAACTAATAATTTGTCCCCCTGTTTTGAAGGAATATTGGGAAGAGACCTTTTTTAACTTTCATATTCCTGCCAAGGTTGAATCCATTGGCAAATTGGATCAAATCCTAAGGGAAGGGCCGGATAAGTACGATTACGTCTTTGTTGATGAAGCACATCGTTTCAGAAACGAATACACTGGAAGCTTTGAAAAGCTACATCAAATCTGTTTTGGCAAGAAGGTTATTCTAGTCACCGCAACCCCCCTTAACAACACCTTCCAGGATATTTTTAGCCAGTTAAAACTGTTTCAGGCCCCCAAAAAGTCAACCATACCTGGTGTCCCTGATTTAGAGAAATTTTTTAAGCGCCTGGAAAGACGCCTCTCTCAATTAAAAAGGTCTGATCCAGAATACATAAAGGCCATTAAAGAGGGTTCAAAAGAAATCCGTGAGAAGATCCTCAAATATGTGATGGTAAGGCGTACAAGAACTGAAATAATCAAATATTTCAACAAAGATATAAAGGAGCGGGGTCTATCATTTCCGGAATTTGAAGAGCCAAGACGCATCATTTACAGATTCGATTTTGAAATAGATAATGTTTTTACCCGGACAATAGGTCTCCTAAGAGAGCTTAAATACGCCCGTTACACCCCTCTTCTTTATCTCAAGAAAAAACTTTCTGACTTTGAACAGCAAAGCCAGAAGAATGTGGGCGGCTTCATGAAAAGTATGCTGGTAAAGCGCCTTGAGAGCAGTTTTTATGCCTTTCGGAAAACCTTAGGGCGTTTCATTGAGTCCTATTCTGCCTTTCTTGATATGCTCGAAGGTGGCGAGGTACTTATCAGCAAAAAGGTCAATGTCTATGAATTATTGAACGAAGACAATGAAGAGAAGATTTTAAATTTACTACAAGAAGGTAAACTACAAAGATTCAAGGCAGAGGATTTTAAGTCAGATTTTAAGGAGAACCTTTTAAGAGACCTTTCAATATTAAGGGAAATTCGTGAACTTTGGCGGGATATTGCCAAAGATCCAAAGCTTGAACAGTTCATTTATGAACTCCAGCACAATAAGGAACTTAAGGACAAAAAGCTTATTATCTTTACAGAGTCCAAAGAGACCGGAGAGTATCTGTTTGAAAATTTAAATGGCCGGTTTACTGATCGGGTAATATTCTTCTCAAGTGAAGGGGGCCTTTTTAAGAGAGAATCTCTTTCAAAGGCCGGGGCAAGGGATCTTATCAAAGAAAATTTTGATCCTACCAGCCCTGTTCAAGCAGACGATATCAGGCTGCTGATCTCAACAGACGTGCTCTCAGAGGGTATAAACCTCCATCGTTCAAATATCATCATCAATTATGATCTCCCATGGAATCCAACAAGGGTGCTTCAGCGGGTAGGTCGCATAAACCGTGTCGGTTCCACTCACAAGCACTTATTCATTTTTAACTTTTTCCCTACAGCCCAGTCAGATGAGCATATAGGTCTTGAAGACAACATAAAGGCAAAGATCCAGGCCTTTCATGATACCCTTGGAGAGGATGCCAAGTATCTGACAGAAGAAGAGATCGTTGAATCCCATGAAATTTTCGGTGAAGCACTCTATAGACGTCTTACAAGTAAAAAGACCTATGAAACAGGCAGTGATGACGAAGAGGAGAAAACCGAGCTTGAATATCTAAAAAAGATTAGAGACATTCGGGATAATCAGCCAGAGCTTTTTGAAAAGATAAAAAAGATACCTAAAAAGGCGCGCTCCGGAAGAGAAGTGTCAGCAAAAGAGGATAAGCTCCTTACCTTTTTCAGAAAAGGAAAGCTCAAGAAGTTTTTTATTTCAGATGGGCGCTCATCTCAGGAGATAAGCTTTTTTGATGCTGCAACCCTCTTTGAGTGTGAAGAGGGAACCAGGCGCGTAAAGATTCCTTCCCGGTATTTTGAGATGCTCGCCCAAAATAAGGAAATGTTTGATGTCATTACATCTGATAGTGGAGAGGATGTTGAATCCGCCAAAACGAGAGGTGGTAGATCAAATGAGGCCTATGTAATAAGGAGGCTCAAGGCCAAGGAAATCAGACACTATCAAGGGTTTACTGATGAAGATGAAGAATTTATAAAACGTGCACTCACAGCCTATGAAGCCGGAATCATACCTAAGAACACCACCAAGAAGATCAAAAAAGCCATTGAAAAAGAGATAAATCCTCATAAGGTACTCGGCATCTTGAAGCAGTTTATCCCAGAGTCTCTCCTGAATGCAAAAGAGACCACAAGCGTAACACCTTTTGTCAAAAGGGAGATCATTTTGTCTGCATTTTTGCGGGGCGAAGGTAATTAAAATATGAATAGGCAAGCAGCAGCTCATATCATCTCAAACACCTTTACCAAACCCTTTGATGAAAGCCAGTTTACCATCTTTATACGCAACCTGTTAAATGATGAAATAGATGAGTCCAAGTATTTTGACTATTACGGCAATTACATACCAGATGCCTTTAAAGGTCATATAAAACGGTACAAGCGCCTTGGCACATATACTGATCCAGAAGGCAATAAAATTGACATATTGACAGTTCACCTTGCCCGCGAACAGTCATTATGGCGTGCCAGGACCACCCAGCGAAATTTCGTAGCATGGTATCTCAAAAAAAGGGACAAGGATGCTGCCCTTGTAGCCTATTACACTAATGATCCTGAAGACTGGCGGTTTTCCTTTGTGAGAATGGAATACCGCCAGGAGCTTGATGAGTCTGGGAAAGTTCGCGTCAGGGAAGAGCTTACCCCAGCAAGGCGATATTCATTTCTTGTCGGCCAAAATGAGCCTAGTCACACTGCCCAGGCACAACTTCTTCCCCTAGTAGAAGACTTCCAAAATAATCCTACCATTAATGAGATAGAAAAGGCCTTTAGCGTAGAAACAGTAACAGACCGCTTCTATAAGGAATACCGAAAACTATTTGAACAGCTCACCCAGGAGCTTGAGGGCATAAAGGCAAAAGACAAATTAGTCAGGGAAGAATTTGAGAAAAGATCCATTGACACGGCAAATTTTGCCAAGAAACTCCTGGGACAAATCGTCTTTTTGTATTTCCTTCAAAAGAAAGGATGGCTTGGGGTTGGAAGGGATGAGCATGGCCGGTTCAAATCCTGGGGCCATGGCCCAAAGGACTTTCTAAGAAGACTTTATCAAAAGAAATACATAGATTACGACAACTTTTTTAATGATATCCTTGAACCGCTTTTTTATACAGCCCTTGCCATAGAGAGGGAGAATGACTATTACGACCGCCTTGACGTACGAATCCCCTTTTTAAATGGCGGACTCTTCGATCCCATTAACGGTTATAACTGGCAGGAGACAGACATCTTAATAGACAATAGCTTCTTTGAGGACCTCTTCCAGACCTTTGACACCTACAACTTCACCGTCTGCGAGGATGAACCCCTTGAAAAGGAAGTGGCCGTTGACCCTGAGATGCTTGGGAAGGTCTTTGAAAATCTGCTCCCTTCAAATCTCAGGAAGGGGCAAGGCGCTTACTATACCCCAAGGACCATTGTCCATTTCATGTGCCAAGAAACTCTCATCAATTATCTGGATTCAGCGGTAAATATAGGAAGAAAGCCTATTTCATCAGAAATACCAGAACAAAAAGAGTTGTTTGTAAGGGAAAAACCAAAGCAAAAAGTTCTTAAAGTCATTGTCAAGCAAGAAATAATTCCCAAAAGGGACATAGAGGCCTTCATTAAAAGGGGCGAATTCGCAGTTGAATATGATGCTGCCAAAATCAAAGGTACGAAGTCTTACCAGTATCAGGTGCCTGAATCCGTCAGGAAAAATGCAAAGCTTCTTGATGAAAAACTTGCCAACATAAAGGTGTGTGATCCTGCCATTGGTTCAGGGGCCTTTGCCGTTGGCATGATGCACGAAATAGTAAAGGCGCGGCGAGTACTTTCCACTTACATTGAAGACCATACAGGCCGGAGTACTTATGAGCTGAAAAGGGCCTGCATTCAAGAATCCATTTATGGCGTTGATATAGATCCAGGTGCAATTGACATTGCACAACTTAGATTATGGCTCTCCCTTGTGGTGGATGAAGATGACTATCATTCAATCAGGCCTCTTCCCAATCTTGATTACAAAATCATGCAGGGTGATAGCCTCATAGAGGACTTCCATGGCATATCCCTTGATTTTAAAAGTAAAAAAGCAGGGTCACAGACTTCCTGGATTTCTGATACTGAACTTGAAAGGCTGATACAGGATCTTCATCAAAAACAGCAGGATCTTTTCAACGCTGTTCGTGCAGATGATAAAAAAAATCTAAGAAGAGAAGTTGAAGAAGCGATTATCGCCATTTTCAGGTATGAGCTAGAGCGCCAGAAATACGAATATTTCAGTGAGCTTAAACGGATAAAAGATAAGGCAGCCCATTTCCCTGAAGGATCTGAGCGCACCCGATATTTTAAGACTGAAAAGGCTAAACTGGACAGAAAGTATGGGCTTGATATTCAGGAACTTGAAAAAGAACTCAGGGAGATGACCCACGGCAATGTCCCCAGGAACTTTTTTCCCTGGAAGCTTTATTTTGCAGATGTATTCAAAGAAAAAGGCGGGTTTGATGTGGTTATTGGAAATCCGCCTTATGTACGGCAGGAAACCATCAAGGACATCAAGCCGAGGTTAAAGGCCCAGTTTGGGAAATTCTTTTGCGGAACCGCTGATCTTTACACCTACTTCTACAAACGAGGAATTGAGATTTTACATGACGGAGGACATCTTTGTTTCATTGCTCCTAACAAGTTCATGCGGGCAAAGTATGGAAAAAATACCAGAAAGCTTCTTTCAAAAGCCGTCAAACCAAAACGGGTAATTGATTTCGGAGATCTCCCCATTTTTGATGCCACCACCTATCCGGCAATTGTGCTTGTAGAAAAGAAAGAGCCAGGGCAAGATGAGACCTTTCTGGCAGCCACATTCACAGACAGAGAGCAGATTGACCAGATAGAAAAGAGCCTTTCCCAAATAGCCTTTGAGGTGAAAACCTCTGCCCTTAATGAGGAGAGTTGGAACCTTGAAAGGCCAGAAGTCCTTGCCCTTATGGAAAAGCTGAGGGGAAGAGGAAAACCTCTTAGTAAGGACATTATTTTTGCTGGTATAAAAACCGGCCTCAACAGGGCTTTTGTCATAGATCAGGCCACAAGGCAACGGTTGATAGAAGAAGACCCCAAGAGCGAAGAGCTAATAAAGCCCTGGCTCAGAGGAAAGGACATAAAGCGGTGGAAGGCGCAGTGGGCCGGGCTTTATGTGATTAATATCCCAAGTAGTGCCAATAGGGAATGGCCTTGGTCCCATGCTAAGACAGAGATAGAAGCAAGGGAATTGTTCAGGCA
>VAPK010695744.1_pt1 | contig 11124 bp, 11 predicted proteins | sample 3395031 | NCBI WGS metagenome assembly VAPK01 (sample SAMN08290443, study PRJNA428436) | hydrothermal vent metagenome | isolation source: Deep-sea hydrothermal vent chimney 1 | place: Pacific Ocean: Juan De Fuca Ridge
CAGATGGCGTTAGCCTTAAAAGACTTGTAGCACAATCGGAAGAAATCTACGGTAAAAACGAAAAGAGTCGAAAAGAAGGATTTTTGTGGGTTGACCAGCAGGCTTCACAATATGTTGTTACGTTAGGGGCGATCAATAATTTATTCCCAGGCGATTATTTAACTGTTTACGATGGGGATAAAAAAATAGGTCAGGTTAAAGTCGAATCCTCGTTTGATATTATTTCTTACGTTCAGCCTCTTGAGAAGATAAATAGAATTTTTCAAAAAGATTATTATCGTGTTGTTATTGAGTAGGGGGCGATTGGTTGCCTGTATGATTAAGGAGATTTTTTATGTGGAATATGGGGATGCCGGAAATTATTTTTATTGCTTTGGCAATTATTGTTCTTTTTGGGGCAAAAAAACTTCCGGAAATTGGAAGTTCATTAGGTAAGGCCATTCGAGAGTTTAAGAAAGCAGGGAAGGAAATTCAGGATGATGTAAAAAAAGTTGTTGAAGATAAGGATGATGAGCGAAAATCCTAGGCATCTTTCTTGGGGGGGGCATCTGGATGAATTGCGTGGACGGTTACTTAAGATTATTATTACAGTAGTCTTAATGTCGATTATTGTTTACAGATTTATTGATAAAATTTTAGTTTTTATTATTAAGCCTGTTGGGCAATTAGTGTTCACATCTCCTGCCGATGCGTTTCTGGCACGCATTACACTTGTTTTTTTTGTTGGTTTATTTTTATCATTTCCTGTTACACTTTATCAAATCTGGAAGTTTGTTGCGGTCGGATTAAAACAAACAGAGATTAAATATGTTTATTTTTTTGGACCGTGTTCGTTTTTTCTTTTTGTTTTGGGTGGCCTATTTGCTTATTTCATCACGATTCCTATTTCGATCCGATTTCTTTTAAGCTTTTCTTCTGATTTTATTGTTCCCATGATTACCATTAAGAGTTACATTTCTTTTATTGGAACCATGATTCTTGCTTTTGGCGTTGTTTTTGAATTACCATTAGTATTGATGTTTTTAACAAAAATTGGCATAGCGACTCCCGATTTTTTGGCACAAAAACGAAGATATGCGGTTGTTTTAATCCTCATTGTTAGTGCCATCATTACACCTCCGGATATAATTACGCAGTTAATTATGGCCGGACCGTTGATAGTTTTGTATGAAGTTGGCATCCTTGTTTCAAGGATAACATATAGGGAAGGAAGAGAATCAGTATAATCAGGATCTGCCCATAAATAATCTGGACAATTTTATGCGCAGATCCTTAGGAGGGGATATGGATATTTCAGAATCAAAAGATCTTTTGCGGGATAAGAAGGTGGTTGAAGCTATTAATAAACATCTTTGGATTGAAAGCCAAAAGGCTGGGTATAGTATTGGAATTGAACGGGCTACTGAGGAGTGGTTGAGATTATACGCATTAGAATGGATGAAATATAATATGGTCGATCGGTATGCGCAAATAAAGAGAAAAAAAAGGGTTAAAAAAGCTGCTTTAAAAAAAGTCAGGGTTTGTAAATAATACTAATTCCATTAAATAAGTACTCATTTAAAAAGCTTACTTACTCGCAAAAACGTCGAGGTAAGTAAAATTAAATCAGGAATTAATACCAAATTCATTAAATAATTGCTCTATTTTAAGGTTGCTGTGTCTCGTTGAATCGTCGAGACAAGCAAAATGAATTTTGGTCATTATTTAATGAAATTGGTATAACCGGGACATTTTAACTTATTTGATCAATGATGCTCTGCGCTATATTAAGGATGAATTGAGAAATATTTTATAATAAAAAAACCCTCCGAGTTATCGCAGAGGGTTTTTTTACTGGAGAAATCTTAAGTTATTTTTTCTTTTTGGTTGCTTTTTTCTTCACAACCTTTTTAGTCGCTTTTTTTACAGCTTTTTTTTTCACAACCTTTTTAGTTGCTTTCTTCACAACTTTTTTTGGAACAGCTTTTTTGGTCACTTTTTTTTTGACAACTTTTTTTGTTGTTTTCTTTTTGATTGGCATTAAGTATCCTCCTTTGCAAAAAGATTTTTTATAACAATTAAATTAATAATAACATAGAGTTTTTTTGATGCAAAAAATAATTAAGTTATTTATCAGATAAAATAAAAAAATATTTGTAATGATTGTGCCGGATTCCCGACGAGATTTTTAATATTGGCCTGGTGAAATTTTTTTTTTAAAAAACAAAATTAAAAACAATCAGTAATTAATATTAAAAATTTTCAAAATGACAACTCTTTACATCCATATTCCATTTTGCAGACATAAATGTTTTTATTGTTCTTTTGTTGTTTCCGTCGGACAAGAAGAAAAAATAGGTCTGTACTTAGATTGTTTAAAAAAAGAAATGCAATGGTTTAAGGATACAAAAATTAAGTCTATTTATATCGGAGGGGGGACCCCAACATTGTTAAGTACAAAATATATCGAAATATTGGCGCGTATGATTAAAGAAAATTTTCTTTTTGAAGAGGGTATTGAGTGGACAATAGAGGCCAACCCCGACGGAATAAATGTAGAAAAAATTAAAATTTTAACAAGGGTTGGGATTAATCGTGTAAGTTTAGGAATTCAGTCATTGCAAAATAAATATTTAAAATTTTTAGGAAGAAATCATGATCAACACAAAGCAAAGGATATTTTTTATTTGTTAAGGGACAAAGGGATAGAAAATATTAATTTAGATTTGATGTATGATTTTCCAAATCAAACGATGGGTGAATTACAGCAAGATGTTCAAGAGGTTGTAAAGTTGGGAAGTGAACATTTATCTTTATACGCGTTAACGCCTGAAGAAGGGAGTCGGTTTTATACAAAAAAAATTTTTCTTTCAGATAATCAATCACAAACAGAAAAATATATTTTTGTCACAAAGTTTCTTGAGGATCATGGGTTGAATCAATATGAGGTAAGTAATTTTTCTAAAGAAGGAAAAGAGTCGGAACATAATAAACATTATTGGTTAGGGGGAGGCTACATTGGACTGGGTGTTGGGGCCCACTCATATATTAAAGGGAAGCGTTACTGGAATGTTTCACGTTTGACGAAATATATTAAAGGGATTAAGGAGGGAATATCTGTGGTTGATGGGAGTGAATTTTTAACTGAAGAGCAGAGGTTAATAGAAAATTTATTGTTTAGATTGAGGATGAATCAAGGGGTTGATGTCTCTTTTATTGAAAAAAAATTTCAGTGTTCTATAGGAGAAGAACGGAAGCTCTGTATTAAAAGATTTGTAAAAAACGGGTTTCTTGAGCAAGAGGGAGTATTTGTAAAAACGACTTTGAAGGGAAGGCTGGTTTTAGATGAGCTAAGTATTAAATTAATATAATAATTTGTTTTTTTCTTGTTGAAGAGAAATGAACACGGTAAAATAAATAAAATTGGTAACCGTTCACGCCTTCATTGTGTCATTGCGAGAAGCCAATCAATTAATCAGGGTGACGAAGCAATCTTGGGTCAGCATAAAAGATTGCCGCGTCGGCTTGAATATTTTGAATGCCTTCTCGCAATGACACAGAGAGGCGTGAACGGTTACGAATTTTTATTGTAGGGGGCATACACTCTGTGCCCCTACGAACCGTACTGTTACGTAAACGGGTAAAATTAGCATAAATGAAAAAAATTCTTGTTGTTGATGATGACCGGATTCAAATAAGGCTTCTGGAAGGGGTTCTGGGGGATAGTGGGTATAAAGTTACTACAGCCTGTGAAGCGGCCGAAGGTCTGCAGTTAGCCATGGACAGTGGGCCTGATTTGATTATTCTTGATGTGATGATGCCTATTATTAATGGTTATAATTTTTGTCGTCTGCTTAAATCAGAAGAACAACAAAAGCACATTCCTATTATTTTTCTTACTTCAAGAGATGAAGAAGATGATATTCAAATTGGCCGTGAGATGGGGGCAGAGGCTTATCTTACTAAACCTGTGAATGTAGGGGAGTTATTAGAGAAGATAAAAGATTTAATTCAAAAATGATTCCTTTCTTTGAACATATTGGTAGAACTTGTAAATGTTGGGTATCAGTAGTCTTTGATTTTTTCCGCCTTTTTTTGGAAACGGCCTATTGGACCGTTGCCAGCCCTTTTAAGAAAAAACCACTCTATTTTAAATCTATATTGGAACAAATGGTTTTTATGGGGGTTAACTCTATTATCATTGTTTTTTTTGTTATTTTTTTTACGGGGGTTGTATTAGCGATGCAGTCCGCGCCCCAGCTACGTCAAATGGGAGCGGTTTTTTATGTGGCCGGGTTAGTAAGTGTTTCGATTTGTCGAGAGTTGGGCCCTGTCTTAACGGCGCTGGTTATTGCGGGACGCATTGGAGCGGCGATTACGGCAGAAATTGGTTCCATGAAGGTTAATGAACAGATTGAAGCCCTTGATACTATGGCGATCAATCCGATACGGTATTTAGTTGTTCCAAAGTTTTTGGCCTTATTGATCATGCTTCCTTGTTTAACAATTATTGGAGATGCATCCGGAATACTGGGGGGGTATCTTATTGGTATTGGAAATTTAAAAATCAACTCGGGGTTGTATATACAAACAGCGGTGAAATTTTTAACGATGAAAGATATTTATACAGGGCTATCCAAGTCATTTGTTTTTGCCATGATCATTACGATGGTTGGCGCGTATCAAGGGTTAAAAACACGTGGAGGAGCAGTGGGGGTAGGGCGTGCTACAACAAACAGTGTGGTCGCAAGCTTTATTCTGATTATTGTCGCGGATTGTATTTTAACCGCGATCTATTTTTTTTCGGATTATTAAATTATGCATACACCAGCCCTATGCGTTAAAAATATTAAAAAAATTTTTGGAGAAAGGACTGTTTTAGATGATGTCTCTCTTGAGGTCCATAAGGGAGAGACGTTTGTGATTATGGGAGGATCAGGGAGTGGAAAGAGCACTTTATTAAGGATTATGGCTGGAGGGATTATTCCCAATGTCGGTGAGGTTTATTTTAATGGAAATAATGTGGGCGTTTTGAGTCAGGAGGAAAAGGAAAAAGTAAAACAAAAATTCGGCATGAGTTTTCAATCAGCAGCATTATTGGATTTTTTAAGTGTCGAGGAAAATGTGAGCCTTCCTTTAAGAGAACATACGAGGTTAAGTGATAAAATTATTAGTATTATTGCGCGGATGAAATTAAATTTGGTTGGTCTTCAAGGGTTTGAGAACTATTTGCCAAGCATGCTTTCCGGGGGGATGAAAAAGCGTGTGGGATTAGCGCGTGCGATTGCGATGGACCCGGAAATCGTGTTTTATGATGAACCAACGGCTGGATTGGACCCTGTTGCCTGCGCGATGGTAGATCAATTGATTTTAGATTTAACAAAGAAGTTAAAACTAACATCAATAGTAGTGACACATAATATGGAAAGTGTTTTTCGGATTGCAGATCGTGTCGCCATGCTTTATCAGGGAAGACTTTTAGAAGTAGGAACTCCAAAACAAATAAAAAATTCTTCTAATGCCATTGTTCAGCAGTTTATTAATGGAAATATTGAAGGCCCTATACAATTAGGGTGAATAAGTTTTTTCCCCTTTGGAAAAGGGGGGATTTGTACAGGATAAATTGTAGAGACGCAAGATTTTGCGTCTCTACAGGTCAATCCCTTGTGGAGGATAATGAATGAAATTAAATAATGAAATTAAAATTGGAGTAATGGTTGTTGGGGCACTTATTTTATTAGCTATTATGACGTATAAGGTGAAAAATTTAAGTTTTTCAAAAAAAGGATATATTGTCAAAGTTCAATTTGACGATATTAATGGGGTTGACTTAAGTTCTCCGGTTATGTTTAATGGGTATAAAATGGGCGTGGTTAAGGATATTGTGATTAAAGATGATTCCGATAAGATTAAAATGGAACTAACTTTGTGGCTTGATGCGCGTGCTCGTCTTCGAGAAGATTCTAAAGCTTATGTTAAAAATTTGGGATTAATGGGGGAAAAATATGTAGGTTTAACGTCAGGGCTTAAAAGTAGTCCTTATTTGTCGCCGGGATCAATTATTTTAGGAGAAGAGTCCCCGGATTTTGAAAAACTTGTTGAAGATGGCCAGGAGATTGCCGGGGAATTAAAGGGGATTGTCAAAAATGTTAATGAACGCTTGGAAACGAGTAAGGAAATAGTAGATGAGATTTTAGTTAGTATTAATATGGCCTTGCGAAACATTGTTTCTATTGCTGATAATGTTGATCAACGTTTGAATGTGAATAAAGAATATATTGATAATATGGTGGTTAATTTGGAAGCGACATCAAAGAATTTGGAAGAAATGAGTCGGGATTTAAAGTTGCATCCTTGGAAAATTATGTATAAGGGGAAAGAAAATAAAAAAGGGAAAGAAGATGTTGAAAAATAAATTAGTTCATAATATGGGAGTAGACAGCGAGGAAAAGGAAAAAGTTTTAATATCTATTACCCGGGAACTACGGGCTTCTTTAACCGCTATTCTTGGATTCGGAGGTCTTTTAAAAAACACCCCTTTGGATGATCAGCAAAAAGGTTATCTGGAATCAATGCTAACGGATGGGCGCTCTCTTTTAGAGCTAGTGGATAATATGGCACAGTTTTCTCTTTTAGAACAAAATCAGAGCGTCCAAGAGCTTATTGATTTTGATGTAGAATTTTTAGTCAATGATGTTTTTAGAATGGTGGACAAGAAGTCTTCGTATAGACCGGTAAGCAAATACGTCGATGTTGCCCAAGGATTTTCTCACTATTTTAAAGGAGATCCGGAAAAATTAAGAAGAGTTCTTTTTAACCTTTTAGATAACGCTATTAAGCTAAGTGTTAAGGGTGAGGTTTGTGTTGTTGTCACGGAAGTTAAGATAGAAGAAAATGCAGAAGAAAATACAGAAGAAACCATTTTGAGGTTTACAGTCAAAGATACAAGTGGAGGCATCTCTAAGCAGAAGCAAAAAGAAATAGAGTCTTTATTCAATCATGTTGGAGTGCCTTTTCAAACTAGTGAGGATATGGGGTTAGTTGTGAGTAAGTCTTTAGTGGAGGCGATGGGCGGTAAAATCTGGATGGAATCAGAAGAAGGGAAAGGAAATCGGTTTAGTTTTACGGCAAGGTTTCAAAAGGGGGGTTCTATTTTTCAAAATAAAAAGTTAGAGGGAATAAAGGCGGTCATTATTGATGATAATCAAGGATCAAGGACTGTCGCGCGAAGATATTGTGAAGAGCAGGGAATAGAAGTTTTAAGTGTGGTAGATTCTGTTGGAGAGGTTTTTGAAGTAGTAGATAAGTTGATTGTCGGAAAAAATTTTCCCGAAGTGATTTTAAGTGATGTGGTTTTAGCCGGGGTCCCGGGATGGATGTATGGATATGAGTTAGTTAAAAAAATTCAGGAAGATGAAAGGTGGCAGGACATAAAAATAATCGCGATGACTTCAGATATTCGGTATGGCGCAATGTCCGGAGTGGAAGAAGGGGGTTTTGATGGTTGTTTGGCGAAACCTTTTTCTCGACAGGAATTGTTAAAGGTTTTTGAAGTGGTGTTAGGTTTGAGAGAAAAGGAGGCGCAGGCCGGTTCTCATGAAGGGAGAGAAGAAGGCTGCGTCGGTATTAAGGTATTGGTTGTGGAAGATGATATTTCTAATCAGAGATTAATTAAAGCTTGTTTTAATGTTCTTGGATGCAGGGGAGATTATGCCTCTAATGGGAAAGAAGCTATTGAGAAGTTAGAATTAAATGTTTATGATATGTGTTTGATGGATGTGATGATGCCGGTGATGAATGGAATAGAGGCGACCAAGATGATAAGAGAAAAAATTTCTAAAGATTTTCCTATTGTTGCTTTAACAGCCGCGACAACAGAATTCAGTCGTGAGACCTGTTTAAACGCCGGGATGAACGATTATATGATAAAACCGTTAGATATTTTAAAGCTTGAGGAGAAAATTTTGCAATATGGAAGATTACGATGGTAAGAAGGAATAAAACAAAAAAATTTCAATCTATTTCTATCCAGATTCTAACCGCTATTTTAGGAATTATGGTTATCGGTATTTTTGTTATGGGATATTTTTCTTATCTCAGGGCAGATCGACTCTTAACAAAGAATGCCGTTACTTCAATGAAAAATCATCTTGTTTATTCACAAAATTTTTTTCAAAAGCAAATTGTGGCATTCCGTCAGGAGGTGACTTTTCTTTCAAAGGTTCCACCGATTCAGGGAATTATTCGTACGCGTAAATTTAACGGAATAGATTTTAATGAAATTACGACGGAAGATTTATGGAAAAAACGGTTGGAGAGTATTTTTTTAACGATGCTTAAATCGAGGCCGGAATATCAGCAGGTCCGTTTTATCAGTAAGGCTGATAATGGACGTGAGATTGTTCGGGTAGATAAAACCTCGGAAGGGAATATTGTACAGAGAGAAAAGGCTCTTCAGAAAAAAGGAAATAGGAATTATTTTTTCGAGACGCAAAAACTCAAAAAAGGAGGGATTTATTTAAGCGAGATTACATTAAGTCGGGAGAACGGAAAGATAAGCGTTCCCTACCAGCCAATGTTAAGGATTGGGACTCCTGTATATGATCAGGCAACAGGAGAGCTTTTTGGCATGGTTGTTATTAATGTGAATATTCAAGCTATTTTTCGTCAACTTTTTCAAAAAACAGACAGCTATCATTTTATTGTAACTAATCAGGATGGCTATTATTTGTATCATCCGGATTCTTCCCGTATTTTTGGATTTGAATTAAAGCATGATTACAGAATGACAAAGGATTATCCTCAAACAGTAAAATTTTTTAAAAAAGAAGCGGAAGAAGCTACGGCGAAACGAGAAGACAAAGATATTCGTCAGTTTGCTGTGAAGAAAGAAGAGGAGATTCTACTCGTAAAGGTTTTTCATTTTGATCAGGATCGCCCCAGACGGTTCATGATGATTTCTTTGGTAGCGGGGGAAGAAACTATTTTTGAGCAATCCAAAGGTTTTCGGAATGAAATATTTCTTGTTGGGGGAGTTCTTACAATTTTTCTTATTGGAGGAGCCTATTGGAACACAAAAAAAATTATTTATCCCATTGCGCAACTTACCAAATATGCTCAAACATTGGCTTCGGGAGAGTCTTTCGAGGGATATTTGTCCTCTGACCAAAATAATGAAATCGGAGAATTAACAGAATCACTTAATGTCATGACGAACAATTTACAGGAAGCCATTAGGGCCCTGGAATATGAGAAAATAAATTTAGAGAATACGGTTAAAGAAAGAACATTGTATTTAAGGAAAGAAATTGATGAGCGAAAAAAAATTCAGGAAGAATTAGCGAAAAACGCGAAAAAAATGCAAAAAGCGCATTTAGCTACTCTTAATATTATGCGGGATCTTAAAGAGGAGCGTGAGTTGGCTATGGAACTAAGTAAAAAAGCACAGGCATCTGCGCAGGCTAAAAGTGACTTTTTAGCGAATATGAGTCATGAAATCCGAACCCCTATGAACGCGATTATGGGATTCAGTGATTTGTTGAGAAAAACTTCATTAGATGAAACCCAAAATAAATTTTTAAATACAATTACTTCCAGTGGAAAGCTTTTGCTTAGTGTCATTAATGATGTCCTGAGTTTTTCAAAACTGGAATCAGGTAAAATTATTTTGGAAATGATTGAATTTGATCTGGAATATTTGGTAGGAGATGTTTTTAAAATGATCACATCTCATCCACAGGGAGATCGTTCCAGTAGCACGTATATTGATATTGATAAAAATATTCCTCGAAGTGTTATGGGGGACCCTACGCGTCTTAGGCAAATATTGGTTAATCTTTTAAATAACGCTGAGAAGTTTACATCTCAAGGAGAAATCGGCATTGTTGTGCGTAAGGATGGCACGGAGATTTCGGAAGAGGATATCAGTCTGAAATTTATTGTTAAGGACACAGGGATTGGAATTCCGGAAGATAAACAGGATTCTATTTTTGAATCTTTTAATCAGGCGGATACTTCGACCACACGAAAGTATGGAGGAACAGGGCTGGGGCTTTCTATTTGTCGTTCGTTAGTCAATGTTATGGGAGGGAAGATATGGGTGGAGTCAAAGGAAGGAAAGGGTTCTGAATTTATTTTTACGATAAGGCTAAAGAAAGGGAAGGAGGTATCCAAAAATCAAATTCATCCCGTATCTAAAAGAGAGTTAGAAGGAAGATCAGTAATGATTCTAGATGATAATGAGACATCCAGAATTATTCTTAAACGTTATTGTGAAGAAATGGGGACGAATGTTTTGTCCGCAATGTCTTCCCCGAAAGCCGCATTGCAAAAGCTGGACGAATTTATAGAGAAGGGAACTCTCCCGGAGATGATATTTTCTGATATTATGATGCCGGAAATGGATGGGTATGGATTTGTTAAAAAAGTAAAGTCTCATAAAAAATTTGACACAATTAAGTTCATCGCGACGACTTCTGATGTACGTATCGGAGTCGCGCATAAAGCTGAAGAGAAAGGGTTTGATGCTTTTTTACCAAAGCCAATTTCCAGAAAAGAGCTTGTTTCTGTCATGGCTATGGTGTTAGGAGACCAAAGAAAAGAAGGACAGCAGATTATTACCCGGCATATGGCCGGCGAAATGGGTTGCAAGGGAATTAAAGTATTGGTTGTAGAAGACAGCCTTCCAAATCAGGAATTAATTAAAGCCTATTTTGATATTTTGGGATGTGAAGGAAATTATGCTAATAATGGACAGGAGGCGATTGAAAAATTAAAAATGGGGAAGTATGACCTATGCTTAATGGATGTAATGATGCCGGTTATGGGAGGGATTGAGGCTACAAAAATGATACGGAAAGAAATTTCTAAGGACATTCCTATTGTTGCATTAACAGCCGCTGTCTTGGATAAAGATAAAGAAAAGTGTTTTGAAGCGGGGATGACGGATTTTCTTTCCAAGCCGGTGGATATGAATAAGTTAAAGGAAAAAATTATTAAAGCTGTGCGGGGCTATGTTTAAAAAAAATTAAAGAATAGGGGTTAATATGGATAAAATTGATATGCAGTCAATGTGGCAGTCAATGTCACTTCTTTTACGATCACATCCCTGGCATGGGATTCCTATTGGAGAAGATGCTCCGAATA
>VAPK010170799.1_pt1 | contig 11120 bp, 9 predicted proteins | sample 3395031 | NCBI WGS metagenome assembly VAPK01 (sample SAMN08290443, study PRJNA428436) | hydrothermal vent metagenome | isolation source: Deep-sea hydrothermal vent chimney 1 | place: Pacific Ocean: Juan De Fuca Ridge
GTTAAAATCAAACCATTCTTGAACAGGGTTAAAACTAGTGGCAGTACCATCAGCAAAAACACGCCCTGTATAGATGATATGCGCATTCCCTTGAGTAAATAGTCTTGCAGAAATGAACAAAATGTCCGATAGCATTGATTTGCGCCTTTGATAGGGCAACAGGGTTTCTTTTGATATTTGTTTGAGTACTTTCAATATTACCTCGTAATTTGCTTTAAAGTTGTGCATAAATGATTGCTTTGTCGTTACTGCTATTTAGCAATTTGCACAACTTCTTTTATTCTAAATCATAATGCACAACGGGTATTAATAGTGTTATTTGCCAGAACAGATATGAGTTGATTACGTAGGTTATACTTTAAGGTTAACGGGTAAAAAAGAGATAATCGCACGGAATACATATTCGACACTTGAGAATAAATAAGCGTTGTATTTGAGTGATTATTCGTTGAATAAATATTCAATCTTTCGAATAAATCGCCACTTATGGGCAGATAGATGCTGTCGAATTTGCGCCAAAATGTAGAGAATTCCTTTTTTATCAATACACTTGTGAAATGATTTAAGAATTCACCTACCAACAAACATCTAGTGTTTTCTAAGTCGATTTTCTTAAAAATAGCAACTGCCCTCTATGAAATTCACTATGAAAACTATCATTTCTATTTTCTGTTCACTTTTCTTTTCACTGCACATGCAATCGCAGAATGCAGTTATAGATAGTTTGAAAAATGAATTATCACTTCATACAAAAAAGGATACTATACGCGTAAACATTCTAAACGATTTAGCGTATTCCTTTTCTAAAAAAGATACAGATAAAGCTATGGCTTTCATAGAAGAATCTGAAGCGATTGCAGAAGCTATAGATTTCAAAAAGGGAAGTGCTAAAAGTGTATATATAAAAGGGATAATTCAAGCAGCTCAATCAAATCATAATCAAGCAATTGATTATTTTAATGAAGCACTTTTATTATATGAAAAACTAGACTTTAAAATAGGTGTTTCAGAATGTTATGCTAAGATGGGGCTAGCGTCTTATAATAATTATGATTTTAATAAATCTATAGATTATTACAAGAAATCACTAGATATTATAAAAAAAATTGGTCATACAAGCACCCAAGCGATAAGTTTAAAATATATAGGGTTCTGTTATATGGACTTAGGTAATTATGATGAGGCGGAAGAGTATTTAAATTCTGCTTTGGATTTAAATTTGAAATATAATAATAGGCTAGAAATGTCTAGTTGCTTAAAGAATCTGGGTAGTATATATTTAAAAAAGGGAAACTATTCACTTGCTTTAGAATATTACAATAAGTCATTGTCCATTTATAAAGAATTGAAGAATACAGCAGGCATCGCCACAATTTTTAATAACAAAGGCATCATCCAGAAAAACTATAAAAATTATGATAAAGCAATAGAAAATTACAACGAATCGTTGAAGATTGAAAAGAAACTGGGTAACAAAAAAAATACGGCAATAACATTAAATAATATAGGTGTAGTATATAAACAAAAAGAGGATTATAAAAATGCCCTTATTTTTCTTAATGATGCATTAAAAGTAAGTAAGGGAATCAATGATAAGGATAATATTGCTCGTTGTTTAATTAATATTGGAGATGTTTATTTAGGATTGAAAGAGAATAAAATTGCTCTTCAAAACTTTTTAGAAGCTAAAAAGATTAATATTGAAATTGGAACTCAATTGGGCTTGTGCTATTCTTATTTAGGAATAGCAATGGTATATGTAAATCAAAAAAAATACGAAAAAGCATTAACTAACGCCATAAAAAGTAAAAACCTTTCAATTAAACTCGATGCAATAGATTATCAAAGAGATGTATACAATTTGCTTTCAATTATATATGAAAATACTGATGACTATAAAAAAGCTTTCGAGAACCACCAACAATTCAAAGTTTTAAATGATAGCCTTTTCAATAAAGAAAACATTGAAAAAATAGCGCAATTAGAATACGAGTACAAGTATAAACAAGCATTAGATTCCGCCAGTATTAGAGAGTTAAACCTTACCAAAACAGTTACTGCAACGAACAGGGATTTAGAAAAATCGCAACGTAATTATCTATGGGCAATTATCGGAGTGCTGCTTGTTTCAATACTATTAGGCTCTATTATTTTTTATCAAAAATTTAGAAATGTTAAATCCAAAAACGAAAATATAATCATCGAGCAAAAGTTATTACGCTCGCAAATGACACCACACTTTATTTTTAATTCACTATCTGTCTTGCAGGGAATGATTTTGAACAAAGAAGATAAGAAATCAATTTCTTATCTGTCTAAATTTTCAAAACTATTAAGAACTACGCTAGAAAACTCCAGACATAAGACGGTAGCTCTATCAGAAGAACTATCTGCTATTGATAGTTATATGGCGCTTCAGAACCTAGATGTCAACCCTCCTTTTAATTACAAACTTTGCATAGATCCTGAGATAGATACAGCTACCTTTAACATACCTCCGATGCTCATTCAACCTTTCATAGAGAATGTGATAGAACACGCGTTTGTTACTAAAAAAGAGAATAAAGAAATTAAGGTGAAAATAACTTTAAAAGACAATGCTTTGGTATGTGCTATTGCTGATAATGGCAAAGGTGTTTCAATTGATAAACTTAAAATAAAAAAGAATAAAAAATCATTGGCAACGACCATTACAGCAGAACGCTTAAGAATGTTATCTAAAAATTTTAAAGTTGAAGGTTCTGTGTGTGTAACAAATAGAGAATTATTTGGTAAACAGGGAACATTGGTTACTTTAGTAATTCCTTATAAAATTGATTTCGATTCATAATGAAAGCATTACTTGTAGAAGATAAAGAACACATTAGAAATGGTTTACTAAGGCTATTAGAGTTGATAGATGCCAAGATAAATGTGGTAGGCGAATGTGCTTCGGTTAAAGAAGCTGTTGCTGTGGCCAATGCCTGTAGACCTGATTTAGTTTTTTTGGATATTAATCTCACAGATGGCACTGGTTTCGATTTTTTAGAGCAAACCGAAAACCTTGATTTCAGAGTTATATTTATTACGGCTTATGAAGAATATGCCCTAAAAGCCCTAAAAGCTGGCGCCGTAGATTATCTAATGAAACCTGTTGATGAGGAAGAACTTAAATTAGCACTTCAAAAGGTTGCCGAACTGCCCGTTGCCGAGCAAAAGCAAAATATTAAAACAGCACAAGCGGTGTGGAAGAATGACGACTCTAAATTGATATTGTCACTTCATGATAGCTTTCAAGTCATTGATTTAAATGAATTATTGTATTGTGAATCTGATAAAGGCTACACAACGTTTTATTGTAGTGACGGTAAAAACCATCTTGTGTCCAAAACCCTAAAGGAATTTGAAGAACGTTTGACCTCAGCTAATTTTATTCGTCCGCACCAATCATTTATGGTCAATATGAAGTTTATAGACAAGTATGACAAATCTGGGGTGATTCATTTAAAAAATGGGAATAAGATTCCTGTTTCTTCACGCAAAAAAGACCACTTTGTTTCCGCCTTTTTGAATAAGAACAGTAATTAAATGCTGTTTTTATCTAATTAGCAAGTAATTTCTTCCAATCCCCTAAATACGAATATGGCTTGAAGTTTTACGCTTATGCGTTGTAAGGAGCCATAAATAAATCCGCCATTTCCAACTGTACTAGAGCCGTGCAATTTGTCGTTCTAAAGACAAAAAAACATGGACGTTATTTCAGCAGTACTTTCAATTTTTAATTACAATAATAAGACTTCTTGCCTAGATAGATATTTGGGAAACTACTATGGGATGGATTATTAGAGTTCTTTTAATACTTGGCGGAGGTGCTTTGTTTTTCTTCTTCGGAAGAGATGAGTTCGTTACAGCCTAAAATGGTGGGCTTATAAAAATGAATTACTAAAATTAATACATACTTTTTTTAACCTTTTAAAACCTTAAACATGAAAACCTTTAAATTAACCTACATGTTACTACTAGTTTTAGTAGTGACAACATTTAGCTGTAATAATGATGATGACGGAACCGTAATCACTGAAATTAGCGTTGAAGATTTAAGCTTGACTATTGATGAAAACCCTACAAACGGACAATCTGTAGGTACTATAGAAACTGATGGCGACGGTACTTTGAATTTTAGCATAACATCTCAAACACCAGAGGGTGCTTTAAACATAAACTCAAGTACCGGGGAATTAACTATTGCCGATGCAGCTGTATTTGATTTTGAAACAAACCCTGTAATTACGGTAACTATTGCAGTTGATGGAACTACAAATACAGGTACAGTTACGATTAACCTTAATGACCTAGATGAAATAAGCGCTCAAGATTTAACCATAGCTATTGATGAAAACCCAATTGATGGACAAGTTGTAGGTTCGATACAAGTAAATGGCGGTGGAACTTTAAGTTTCGGTATAACATCTCAAACTCCCGCAGGAGCTTTAAATATTAACACCAGCACAGGAGAATTAACGGTTGTTGATCCCAACTTATTTGACTTTGAAACAAACCCAATAATTACAGCAACTATTTCAGTTGACAATTCTGTATCTACAGCAACAGCAATTGCCACTATTAACCTTAATGATGTAGATGAAATAAGTGTTCAAGATTTAACCACAGCTATTGATGAAAACCCAACCAATGGGCAAGTTGTAGGTTCGATACAAGCAACTGGCGGTGGAAGTTTAAGTTTCGCTATAACCTTTCAAAACCCTGCAGGAGCTTTTAACATAGATGGGAATACGGGTGAACTATCGGTTGCAGACGAAACCTTGTTTGATTTTGAAACTAACCCCAATATGCTCGCAACTATTTCAGTAGACAATGGTGTGTCATCCGTTTCTGCAAATGTTTTTGTAGGCATTAATGATGTAAACGAGATAGGAGAATTTAAGTATGGAGGAGTCATCTTTTGGATAGACCCCTCAAGCAATAATAGCTCAGGTTTGGTTTCCGCTATTTTCGATCAGGGTACAAATGTATCATGGGGATGTCAAGGAACTTTTATATCTAGCACGTCAGAGTCAATAGGAGCTGGTGCATCAAACACCGCTACCATTGTTGCAGGTTGTACCACTTCAGGTATTGCTGCTGATATTGCTTCCAACACAACCATTGATAATTATTCTGATTGGTTTTTACCTAGTAGATCTGAATTGAACCAAATGTATTTGCAAAGAGCTATTATAAATACAACTTCCAGCGCTAATGGAGGGACAGCATTCATTGCCGATTCTAGCACAAGGTACTGGAGTTCTTCCGAATCAAATAACAATACTGCTTGGTGTAAGGTATTCGGTATCGGAATTGATCAAGGGTTAAATAAAGGCGCCGCTGCTTTCTTTCAGGTAAGAGTAGTACGAGCTTGGACAGATTTTTAAAATAACAAATTACAACCACAGATGGTTTTGGACTATCTGTGGTTTTTTAATAAAAGCTGAAATAATAAAACCAATGGAGAACTTAATTAAGGTTAAAAATGAATATAATTCTTTAGATACACGCTATAATTTCCTAAAAACAACATCAACTTTTGAATGCCCAAAAGAATATGATATTTGGTAACTTCGAACAGATTCAAATGGTCAGATGGTGCAGTATTGTTCTTAAAAAAAGTTCGATGCACGCAGTTAAGTTGTTCTTTACGGAAGGAAACAAAGTAAACCACATTATTCCTAACAAAATGATGAATACCTATTTAAGAAAAACCAAAAAGGTGCCAGAATATATTTAAAACTGCTACTGGAAAAATAAACGAAGTATTACACCAAAATGTCATTTTGTTGGTTAAATAATACCAAATGAATTTTCATGAAAATATTCCTTACTATTATACTGTAAATAACACAAATTAACCATGTTCTTAAGCTGCTATTTGAATCAAGTGTCTTTTCCAAACTATGTGTCTTAGATGCCATCATTCAATAGAGAAGCTGATCCAGAATCTAGATAGATCCATGTTGAATCGTGCCGGTTCAATATTGATGACGGCACCTTCGGTGATACATTACTTTCTATAACCTTTTTGATTGCTGGAGCTTTTCGCGCATCGGGTACACTACAGATAATTGCTTTAGACTTCATTATCTGTTTAATGGACATGCTAATAGCCTGTTCAGGAACATCATGAAGTGTTTTAAACCAACCTTCTCCCATCTGTTGATTTCGACAAGCGTAATCTAAATTAACCACTAGGTAGGGTTCGTTGGTTTCAAAATCTGCTGGAGGATCATTAAATGCTAGATGTGCATTTTCTCCGATTCCTACAAATGCAACATCAATTATTTTTTTACTAATAATATCTTTAAGACGTTCACATTCCTCCTCTGGATTCTCTTCGGCATTGATATAATTAAACTCTTTAATATTTACTTTATCAACAAAACGCTCTTTTAAATATTTTCTAAAAGACGCTGGGTGCGTTACAGGCATTCCAATATACTCATCGAGATGAAAACATGTTACTTTTGCCCAATCAATATCCTTCATTACTAATTCCCCTAACATCTCAAATTGAGAGACACCTGTTGCAACAATAATCGTTGCTTCTCCGTTTTGTTCAATTGCTTTTTTAATTAGTGTTGCTCCTTGTTCAGCTGCAACTTTACCTAATTCTTTTTTTGTTTCTGATATGATTACATTCATATTCTAAATTTTAAATTGTTTTAAAGGATTTTTTGACATTAATTGATATACTTCTACATCTGTAAGTCCAATTTCATTTTTTAAATTTAGCGCACTTGATTTCATATCTATTGCTGAACCCGCAAAGTTACTTTTCCCTGGTTCTCTAACAACTCTATCCTCACCAACCTCTAATTCGATATTACTTAAAGAATACCTCCCTGGCTTTGCCCCAGCTGCAGCCATTGCATCTGTTGTGACGATACAGTTTTCTGTTCCAGCAATCTTTATATAATTTTTTAAGGCAAAGAACGGAATATGAATTCCATCTGCAATAAAGCAAATAGTAAGATCATCTTTTAATGTAAGTACTTTTTGAATTATATTATCATGTCGATGTAAATTTTGCGGACAGCCATTTCCGAGATGTGTAAACATGCTCAATCCAGCGTCGACAGCTGATTTTAGTTCTTCTATTGTTGGGTTGCAATGCCCAGCAGAGACCGTAATTCCTTGAGAACAAAGATACTTTGTTAATATATTGTTTTTATCTACTTCAGGTGCTAAAGTGAAAATACGCGTTAGTCCGTTTGCAGTGTCCAATAATTCTTTCAATTTATCTATATCTGGCTCTAGAATACACTCGAATGGATGCGCCCCTCTATACCCGTCTTCTTTGTTTAGAAAAGGGCCTTCAATATGAATTCCCTTAATAATTTCTCGAATTAAAGGGTCTTGTTCTCGGAGGTTAACTATTTTCTTAAGTCTAGAGACCATATCTTGAAAGTCTGCCGTTATAATAGTGGCTAAAATTCCTTCTACATTATCCTCTTTCAATTTAGAACAAGATAACCTCAACTCTTCTATTGTCAGCTCATTTTTGTTATAATCTACACCACCATAACCATTTACCTGAATATCGAAATATTTATTCTTCAATTTTCCTATTACTTTATAATTGTGTTACCAGCCAGGCTACAAATACTAAAAATACTACAAAGATCCAGGCAAGCAAAAATCCAAACCAATCTTCTTTATATCTTGTAGAGAAGTTTTCCCAACGTTCTTTTTTAAACCAACTCGCAATATCTAGTAAAATAAGATCTTGCCCATGTTCTTTCGCTAGTGGTTTCTTACCATCTGTGTCTAATATTTCAGCATCTGAAAGACGGTTCATATTGTCAAAATAAGCATCTATTCTTGTCTGGTCTTCAGGTTTTGTAATAAGACTCATAACGTAAAAAGTTATAAAGCCAACCAACATTGCCCAGCCAAAAGTTTCAGGCTCCCATTTATACACCAATTGCCAACCTCCAATCTCTAAATAATTCAAATAGTAATATGCCAAAAAGGAAGTTACAACACTAGATATCGCTCCATATCTATTTGCTCTTTTCCAAAGGTTTCCACCGAAAACCATAATCCCCATAAATGCTGCTATGGTTTCAATGAACAAAAATCCTTGTAAAACATTTTCAATATACAAGGCAAATAACACGCCGAGTAATGTTAAAGCGACTCCTGATACTCTTCCCATCCAAAGCAATTCTTTATCGGATGCATCTGGTTTCACATATTTCACATAAAAATTTTGAGTGAAAAGTGCTCCCGTGTTCACCATAAAATTGGATGCAGAAGACATATTCGCTGCCAATACAGATGCAACCATCAAACCTGTTAATCCAGGCATTAGCAACACCCGAGTTGCATACCCAAAAGCCAATTCGGGATCGTCTAAACCTTGTCCGCTTTGAAGTATTAAAGCTGCAACGATCAATCCTGTAACCGCCCATCCTATTGTTACAAACCGTTTGATAAATGAGCCATAGGTCTGACCAATACGACCAGCTCGTTCTGTATTACCGGTGGCACACATAGAAATCATATGCGGTTGGGCTGTAATTCCAACCACTCCGTTAAGTGCCAACATTGTAATTGTAAAGATACCAATACCCATTTTATCGCTAAAAAGACTAAAGAAATCTTCGGGAAGTGTTTCTCGCATACCTTCAAAACCACCCACAGCATTCAACCCAGTAGGAATTAACATGAAAGACAAAACAATTATCATTAAGGCCTGTATGAAATTTGCATAGGCCGATGCAACCATCCCACCAAAGAAACTATAAATGATAAATGCAACCGTCATTGCAAGAATAACAGTATTGACTGAAACAATATTTCCAGTAGCAATTGCAATTACTTTCCCTCCGCCTTTTAACATTACTCCTTGTGCAAAAACAAAAAACGAAATAGCAAATACCGAGTAGAATAGCCCCATTTTCTCTCCATATCTATCTTCAATAATCTCTCCGACAGTCGTCCTTTCACTTCTTCTGTACCATGGAGCAATTAACCAATAAAATGGTGTAATAATCATGTTTTTCCATTGATACCAAATTGCAGCAAAACCCAATTGAAAACTTGCTCCGGTTTGCGCAACAAAACTTTCGGCATGCGTTCCTGTTCCAAAGGCCTGCCCCATCATGATCCACCAACTAAATTTTCTGTCTCCTCTAAAATAACTATCGCTACTTTTTATCTTTCTGGAAACCCATAGGCCATAGCCTATAATAGCCACAAAGTAAAGTGCGATTACTACAATATCTAACCAATTAAAATCATTCATTTTTCATGTTTTTTCATTAAAATGTTAACAATATCACCTCCCGTCCGAAAGTTTTTTAAAACAAGCATAATTATCTTCAAAACCCTTCAATAGTCCATAGGTAAGATGACCTAAGATGGTTATCATTCTCAGCCAAATACAATTTGCCATGTTTATCAATAGCTATGTCATGTATACGTGCAGGAATATTGCCATGATCATCTTCTATTTTATCGAGCAAGGTTATGGCTTTGTCATTTGGATTCCATTTAAACAGTTGTGTGTCTCCTTTTATGCCACCACCACCGAATAGAGTGCCATTTTTATCAATAGTCAATGCAGGTAATCTTCCTGCCAGCATTATGTTTGCGATCTTTTCAACTTTTAGGTTTAATGTATCTATTCTGCTTAAAGTGCCTGCAGTAGAGCCAGCATAAATATATTGCTGTCCGTCAAATACCATTGAATCGCAAAAACCTAGATCTTCCTTATGTCTTGTTTGGTCATCGTGAAAACTAATATTTCTTTTTTGCTTAGGATCAGCAATAAGTTGAGTTGTTTCAACTTTTCTTGATAAACCAAAATCAAACCAGTCAAACTTATTATTATCCGGATGATAGCGAAATAAGCGTACCGGGTTTTTACTACGTACTTCATCAAAGGCCCGGGTTTCGCTATATGTACCCCAAAGATACCCTTGTGCATCAACAACACCATTATGAGGCTGAACAAAACTGGTGGCATTTGTAATATACCCTAAATTTTTACTTTTTTTACTTTTCATATCATAGCAAATCAAAAATTCAGCTGGGTAAGTAAAACCATATATTTTACCACGCTCAAAATCAGCAGCAATTGATTGGATATAAAGGTGAGGAAATGGTATGTCAAGTAATGTAAATTTGTCATTTTTAGGCGAGTACTTCATTAATTTCCCTCCTATTGCCTCATGTTGCTGTTCAATGTCATGCAGCAATGATGTGCCAAAATAAAAACAGCCATCAATGGGGTTTTTTAATAAAGTACGGTGAATTTTTGAGTCAAACTTATCTGCCCACTTTTTTGTGTTAAGTGATTCAAATCTATCTTCTTCAGGCCAAAATCGATATAGCAAATCTCCCTCCATAGAATTCAACCCACAATAAAGGCATTCATTTTCTTCGCACCATGTTACGGCGTCAAAACTAATCCATCCAACTCTATAAGATTCATCATCATATAATTTACTGTATGGCCATCTACCTTCAACTTCACTTTGCCAATTATCAAATTTGTAATTTAATAAGGCATGCGAACAAATAATAAGGTCTTTATCAATTACTTTCATGATGCTTGTAATTTTTTTTATTCAATAATACTTATACATCTGTTGCTGAGAAGTTTAGGATATAGACAAAATTTTAATTTTAAAAAAAACGTCAATAGAAAATCAATTCTATTGACACTCTGATATTAAAAAATTATTCAATTACTTTTTTATCCCACCAAATTTTGGTAGTACCATTATCTCCTTCTGACATTTCAGGTAAAGCTAATGCATCACTCACTGCCTCTCCATTATTGTCATATTCACATGATACCCATGGCATTCTACGAGGAATCTCATCTACCGCAATATTTGTATTAAATGTATTTAATCTATCATATAAAATTAAGTATCCTGTCCTTCTTCTATGCGCATAAGCATCTTGACTATTTAGGATATAAAGCAACCCATTTTTGAAAAATAATTTGCTCCAATTGATTTTCATTGATCCTGCAGCATTAAAAAGCTATTGGCACAGTAGATACTGTAGGTGTGCTTGCATCTAACGCTGCTGGAGCATTAGGACTACTAATGTAATCATTTCCAGATAAA
>VAPK010553213.1_pt1 | contig 11120 bp, 9 predicted proteins | sample 3395031 | NCBI WGS metagenome assembly VAPK01 (sample SAMN08290443, study PRJNA428436) | hydrothermal vent metagenome | isolation source: Deep-sea hydrothermal vent chimney 1 | place: Pacific Ocean: Juan De Fuca Ridge
GCTGAAGTCAGAAACCCACCGTCAACCTGTTGGCGGTCTTGCGCCGCCCAATCGGAAAAGTCGCCCTCTGATATGGTGAATATCTTGCCATGTGCCTTGGCGGTAACTTCGCCAATTTCAGCGCCGCGCTTGCGACATTCCTTGAGCATCGCATTCGCGCCATCGGTTTTCAGCCCGTCCACTACCACCGGCCCACCACCGGTAACAGCCAGCGCCTGTGCAATCAAAGCGCGGCCATGGGCCTTGGCGCGGGGCAGAAAGATGACAGCTGCGGCGTAGGTTTCATTGGGGGAAACCGCCACCCGGTAACCACGTTCTTCAAAGGAATGATAATCGGGGTAACTGCCCTGTATGATCTCTATACGGGTCTTGTCCAACGCCGAGATGTCACAATCAGCGCGCGGGCGGAACAGCGCAATATCACCGTTCTCTGGTATATTGAGCGCCCCGGCTTCAATCGCGTATGTCAGACGAGAAGCCGCCATAAGCGCGCGCCTATTCTTTTTCCATGGTGCATTGCAGAGGGTGCTGGTGGCGACGGGCGTAATCCATCACCTGTGTCACTTTGGTTTCTGCAATCTCATGGGAAAACACACCAACAACGGCGACGCCTTTCTTGTGAACCGTCAGCATGATGTCAAACGCCTGGGTGCTGGTCAGGCCAAAGAACCGTTCCAGCAGCGTGACAACAAATTCCATCGGCGTGAAATCATCGTTCAGCAGCAGTATTTTGTACAGCGGCGGGCGCTTGGTCTTTGGCCGCGTATCGGTCATTACCCCGATGTCGCTACCGGGGTCGTCATCCTTGTTCGACATGGTGATCTTAGTCGTGGTCAATTTGGCAGGCTCCGGGCTGGATGGCGGTTGGTCACTGAAGTATATAGGCGCAAGTGCCCGGGTGAAAAGGGTAGTTTGCGAATTGGGTAAACAGGGGAAATATGGCCGCTAAACTGACAACAATTGGCTTTGATGCGGATGATACCCTGTGGGAGAACGAACAATTCTTTCGCATGACACAGGAACGCTTTGCCAGATTGTTGGCGGATTTCGCTGAGCCGGATCACCTGCAAGCCCACCTGCTGGCCGCCGAAAAGCGCAATCTTGGGCGTTATGGGTTTGGCATCAAAGGGTTCGTTCTGTCGATGATCGAGGTGGCGATTGAAGTCACAGATGAACAGGTGCCAGCGTCGGTGATCCGTGAACTGATCGCCGCCGGGCAGGATATGCTGCAACACCCGATTGAGCTGCTGCCACATGCACAAAAAACGGTGGAACAACTGGCCGAAAGCCATCGGATCTTGCTGATCACCAAGGGCGATTTATTGGATCAGGAACGTAAACTGGCGCAATCCGGGCTGGGCGAACTGTTTCACGGCGTTGAAATTCTGTCGCAAAAAACGCCCGAGGCGTATGGCGAGATATTCGCGCGTTACGGGGATGGGCCAGCAGCGGCGATGATGGTGGGAAATTCTCTGCACTCTGACGTAATCCCGGCACTGAATGCGGGCAGTTGGGGGGTGTTTGTACCCCACGAACTAAGCTGGGCGCTGGAACATGATGAGCGACCCGACGGGCATGATCGGTTCCATGAGATCACAGATCTCGGGCAGTTGGGTGATTTGGTTGGCGGGCTGTAAGCGCAAAGCCCGACAATTTGGACAATATCCCTATCTTGTGGACTACATCCAACAAACCACTACATGTTGAATTTAATGCTTAACAACACCCCGAAACTTATTGAAATTAGGGGATTTTCCGATTCAAACAGCTGTGCTAGGGTCCGCGAATAAGAAAGCCAGGGGCGATAGATTCCGGCATCTTGAGGCAGAAGAAGGCGAGCGACGTGGAAAAACGTCTGGGGCAGATTGCCCGCTATGGGCTATTTTTATTAGCATTGACTGCGCTGGCGCTATTGCCGCCGCTGCAGGCAAATTCGGCGCCCTATGCGGCGATGGTAATTGACGCACGTTCGGGCGAGGTTTTGCATTCACGCAACGCCGATACCCGACTGCATCCGGCATCTTTAACCAAAATGATGACGCTGTATGTGACGTTTGAGGCAATTCGCAAGGGTGAGATCAGCCTTGATACAGTTGTAAAAATCTCCAGCAAGGCGGCGAATGAGCCACCTTCAAAACTGGGTCTTAAGGCGGGTCAGAAAATAAAAATCCGCTATTTGATCCGTGCAGCGGCTGTGAAATCCGCCAATGATGCCGCGACCGCACTGGGTGAAGCTGTGTCAGGTTCCGAGGCCGCGTTTGCCCGCAGGATGAACCGCACCGCCAAGGCACTTGGCATGTCTCGCACCACATTCAAAAACGCCCATGGCCTGACCGAAGGCGGCCATATGTCCACGGCGCGCGACATGACAACCTTGGGCCGGCGGCTGTTTTTTGATTACCCGGATTATTACAACCTGTTTTCCCGGCGCACTACCACAGTTGAGCGGCGCACGGTTTCCAATACCAATATCCGCTTTCTGAACAGCTATAAGGGATCTGACGGGATCAAAACCGGCTATACCCGCGCGGCCGGTTTTAACCTTGTGGCTTCAGCCCGGCGCGGCAATGAGCGCATTATCACCACCGTTTTTGGCGGCGTTTCCACGGCGTCGCGTAACGCCAAAGTGGCTGAACTGATGAATCTCGGGTTCCGCCGCGCCCCGTCCAACGCGCCTGTCAGCCACCCGTCGCTGCCGGTGTATGCCGCTGCGGATATGGGCTCAGACAGTGCAGGTCGCCCATCTGGCAAAACCCTGCGACTGGTGCGGGCCGTTACACAAAGTATGCGCCCCGTCATTCGGCCCGACGACAAAACCCCGGACCTTTCAGAAGAATTACTGATGGCGATGGCTCAGGACATTCAGAGCGCGCTTGCCGATGTGCAAAACGAAGTTGCCGGGCAGGCCCCAATTCTCGTCGCCACCAACGAGCCCGGCGGCACTGCTCAATTGCCACAGGCCCGCCCCAGCACCCTAACCCTGGCTGCTATAAGCAACGCGGTTTTACCGGCAGAACTTGAAGCACCAGAAGTCGTCACCCGCATCTCAACTTCGGGTGGCCGTTTCTGGGGTATCAATGTTGGCAGCTTCAATTCCCGCTATGAGGCAGAGCGCATCCTGCTGAAAACCGCCCTGCGCGAACTTGGCACATTAGATGAGGCCCTGCGCAAGGTCGTCAAAAGCAGCCGCGGATATGAGGCAAATTTCGTTGGTCTCTCGAAAGACATGGCCGCCCTTGCCTGTCGCCGCCTTAGTGCACGCGATCAACAATGCACGGCACTTGGTCCGACCTAGAACCTCTTCTTTTCAGATTAAATATCCCCCGAGCGGAGCGGAAAATCGCCCGGCACGGGCTCATCTCGTGACGCCGGCAGGCGTCCCTATTTAGCCAAACGCCGCCGCCATCAATGTCTTGGTATATTCCGATTTCGGTGCCTCGAATATCGCCTCGGCACTACCTTCCTCAACAATATCACCCTGCTTCATCACAATCACCTTGTGTGACAGCGCGCGCACAACCTTCAGGTCGTGGCTGATGAACAGATAAGCCAGCTTATATTTTTGCTGCAGGTCCCGCAGCAGTTGCACGATCTGTACCTGTACTGTCATATCCAGTGCAGAAGTTGGCTCATCCAGTACCACCAGTTTCGGGCGCAGAATCATGGCGCGTGCTATGGCGATGCGCTGTCGCTGGCCGCCGGAAAATTCATGCGGATAGCGGTGCATGGTTTGTGGGTCCAGACCCACCTCGATCATAATATCGCGCACCATATCGCGACTGTTCAAACCCGGCTCAATGCCATGCACACCCAGCCCTTCGGCGATGACTTCTTCCGCTGTCATGCGCGGCGAAAGTGAGCCGTATGGGTCCTGAAACACGATCTGCATGTCACGGCGCAAGGGGCGCAGGGCTTTGGATTTCCATTGCTGGATGTCATCGCCCAGAAATACAATCGGCCCTTGCGATGAAATCAGCCGCATCATCGCCAGTGCCAGCGTGGTCTTGCCGGAACCACTTTCCCCAACAATACCCACAGTCTCGCCAGCGCGCACGCTAAGCGTTGCCGCATTTACTGCTTTCACATAACCCACAGTGCGTTTCAGCAGCCCGCGCTGGATCGGGAACCAGATGCGCAGGTCTTCGATACGCGCAATTTCTTCGGCCCCTTCGGGCACCGGATCGGGCGTACCGGTGGCTTCGGCGGATAATAATTTGATCGTATAGGGGTGCTGTGGGTTTTCGAAAATTTCCGCCGTTGGCCCCTGCTCAACAATCTCACCGTCCTGCATCACGCAAACCCGGTCGGCAATCCGGCGCACAATGCTAAGATCATGGGTGATGAACAGCATAGACATGCTTTCGGACTTTTTCAGCTCACCCAGCAGGTCCAGTATCTGCGCCTGAATGGTCACATCCAGCGCCGTTGTGGGTTCATCCGCAATCAGCAGTTCCGGCCCGTTCGCCAGTGCCATCGCGATCATCACCCGCTGTCGCTGCCCACCGGACAACTGGTGTGGATAGGCCCCCAAACGGGTTTCCGGATCCTGAATACCCACCTTGTGCAACAGCTCCAGAATGCGTGGCCGCGCCGACGCGCCGCTTACACCCTGATGCAGTGCCAGGCTCTCGGCCAGTTGCCGTTCCAGCGTGTGTAGTGGGTTCAGGCTTGTCATTGGCTCCTGAAAGATAAAGCTGATGTCGTTGCCGCGCACCTGTCGCAGCTTGGCCTGCGTCGCACCAATCAATTCTTCGCCCAGATAAGTCACGGAACCAGTCACTTCGGCATTTTCGGGCAGCAAAGACACGGTTGAAAGGGCTGTCACGGATTTGCCTGACCCACTTTCACCAACAATCGCCAGAGTTTCCCCTCTGGCGATGTGAAAATCCACATTACAGACTGCAGGGTGCAGCTGGCCGTCCTGAGTAAACGACACGTTCAGGTTTTTGACCTCCAGTACGTTGCTCATTGAAAGGTCTTTCTGGGGTCAAACGCATCGCGCACACCCTCGAATATAAAGACCAACAGCGACAGCATAATCGCGTAGGTGGTAAACGCCGTAAACGCCAGCCACGGGGCTTGCAGATTCTGTTTGGCTTGCAGGGTCAGCTCCCCCAGGGACGGGGCTGAAGATGGTAATCCGTAGCCCAGGAAATCAAGCCCGGCCAAACCGGCGATTACACCGGTGATGATGAACGGCAGCAAGGTCAGGGTTGCGACCATCGCATTGGGCAGCATATGGCGGAACATGATGGTCCAGTTCGACACACCAAGGGCGCGCGCGGCGCGGACGTATTCAAAATTGCGCGCCCGTAGAAATTCGGCGCGCACCACGCCCACCAGGGCGGGCCAGCCGAACAGGATCGACACGAAGACCAGCAACCAGAAACTTCGCCCTAAGATTGCGAACAGAATGATGATTACAAATAGCGAAGGGGTAGAGCCCCATATTTCCAATGCGCGCTGGAATATCAGATCAAGCCAGCCGCCAAAGTAGCCCTGCAACGCCCCGGCAATAACACCAACAATCGAAGTGGCAGCCGTCACAATAATCGCGAAAAATATCGATAATCGGAACCCATATATCACCCGTGCGAGAACGTCGCGTTTGGTGTCATCGGTTCCCAACAGGTGCTGACGTGAAGGCGGGGCCGGGGCCACGCCGCGTGCGTTGCTGATGGTGGTATAGGACGATCTGACCGGCGGCCATATGGTCCAGCCTTTATCAATCTGCTGGCCATCAACCACACCATCGGCGGCATCCAAAATAACCCCTTCCGGGTCATCCCAGCAGTCTTGCAGGCCGCCCGATACGATCAGGCATTCGACCTCTGGGTCGCGGTATATTGCTTCGGTTTTGAAGTCACCGCCAAAGGCGGTTTCCGGGTAGAAGCTGAATATCGGCATTCGCAATTCGCCGCGATAGCTGACCAGTATCGGCTTTTCGTTGGCGATGAATTCGGCGAACAGAGACAGGCCGAACAATATGCCGAAGATCCACAGCGACCAAAGCGCTCGGCGATTGCGTTTGAAATTGCGCAGGCGGCGCTGGTTCAACGGTGACAGTCGCGGTTTTTTGCGCGGTTTTGCAGCCACTTCCGGCGCGTCCACCTGATCGGGGTTTTCTTGTGGGGCGAGTACCATCAGGTTTCCCTCACTTCGAAGTCAATGCGCGGATCGACAAAGACGTACATCAGGTCGGACAATATTCCGACGACCAGGCCAATCAGGCCAAAGAAGAACAGGGTGCCGAAAATCAGTGGATAATCCCGCGCCACGGCGGCTTCAAAGCCCATTCGGCCAAGGCCATCCAGCGAAAATATGGTTTCAATGATTACAGAGCCACCAAAGAACACGCCGAGGAATACACTTGGGAAACCGGCGATGACAATCAGCATGGCGTTGCGGAAAACATGGCCATACAGCACGCTGGACTCCTTTAGCCCTTTTGCTTTGGCGGTGACCACATATTGTTTGCCGATCTCATCAAGGAACGAATTTTTCGTGAGCAATGTCAGGGTGGCAAAACCGCCGATAGATGACGCCAGAACCGGCAGGAAAATATGCCACAAATAGTCTTTCGCTTTGCCAAACATCGACAGATCGGACCAGTTGTCAGAGGTCAGCCCGCGCAAAGGGAATATTTGCCAATAGGAACCACCAGCCAGCAGGACAACCAACAGAATGGCGAATAAAAACCCCGGTATGGCGAAGGCAAAAATGATCAGGCCGCTGGTCCAAGTGTCGAACCGGCTGCCATCTGATACGGCCTTTTTGATGCCCAGGGGAATTGAGACTGCATAGGCAATTATCGTCGACCACAGCCCCAGTGTGATCGACACCGGTAGCTTTTCCCAGACCAGATCAAGCACCCCGACGGATCGAAAATAGCTTTCGCCAAAATCAAAGCGAATGTAGTTCCACATCATATTCAGGAAGCGTTCCAGCGGCGGTTTGTCAAAGCCAAATTGCTTCTCCAGCTCAGCAATGAATTCAGGCGGCAAACCGCGGGCGCCGATATAGTCACTGTCGTTGCCAAGGCTCAGGTTTTCAATCGTCTCAGACCCACCGCCAGCGATGGTTTCAAACACATCACCTTCGCCTTCAAGCTGGGCGATGATCTGTTCAATCGGACCACCGGGCACAAATTGCGTCAGCGTGAAGTTGATGATCATAATGCCCAACAGCGTTGGAATGATCAGCAACAATCGCCTGAGTATATATGCGCCCATCCGGTGCTACCTGTCCTTTGCCTGCCCTAACGCAACGCGCCAGCGGTTTTCAGGGCCTCGGCCTTATCCGCGTTGTACCACCAGAAATCGGTGTTGCCCAAGGCGAATGGCGGCAGTGGTTCCGGGTATTCGAACATGTCAAAATACGCGACCGTATGAACGTCTTTGAACCATTGTGGCACCCAGAACCTTTCAGCCCGCAGCACCCGGTCCAGCGCCTGGACGGCTGGGATCAGTTCTTCTGCCACCTGAATATCCCGGATGACCTCAATCAGCGCGTCAACGGCAGGGCTTTTCAGACCCATCGGGTTGAAAACAGATGTTTCCGCGTCTTCTGAACCCATGGATTGGGACAGGTTTGAGCCCGGCTCATACCCGGTCGCGATGCTGGCGTTTACCATGTCATAGTCAAACGCATAACGGCGATCGACCCACTGGGCATTATCAATCCGGTTCAGTACCGCATCGACGCCAAGTTTACGCAGGTTGTCAACGTATGGGTTTACCACCCGGTCGAATGCCGGGCTGCGTTCCATAAATTCAACTTTTAGGGTTTCACCTGCCGCGTTGCGCCGCATACCGTCATCGCCAACCAGCCAGCCGGCTTCATCCAGCAAGGCGGACGCTTTGCGCAGGTTGTTGCGATCAAGCTGGCGAGTGCCGGATACAGGGCCATCAACCGGGGAGGTCGTGAGTAGAGACGCATCAATCAATCCCTGATCCACCAAGGGCTGCAAATACGCCAGTTCTTTCGGACCGGGCAGCCCAACGGCTGCCAGATAAGAGTTTTCAGCAAACGAATTGATCCGCGCGTACAGCCCGAAAAACAGGCTTTCATTGGACCATTCAAAATTGAACATCAGAGCAATCGCTTCACGCACCCGAATGTCCTGAAACTTTTCGCGGCGCATATTGAAGACAAAGCTTTGACCGCTGGCCATGGTGCCATCGCTTAGTTCGGCCTTGATCACATAGCCATCGTTCAGGGCAGGGAAATCGTACCCGGTAGCCCAGACCTTGGACGAATTTTCCAACCGGAAGGTGTACGCGCCTGATTTAAAGCCTTCAAATGCTGCGTTACTGTCGGCGAAATATTCGACGCGCAATGTGTCAAAGTTTTCGCGGCCCACATTGATCGGCAGGTCTTTGCCCCAATAATCGGGATTTCGTTTGTAAATGATCTGTCGGTTGATGTCATATTTATCCAGAACGTATGGCCCTGAGGCCAGAGCGATTTCGAGATTAGGTTCATCCAGCCGCGCGCCTGTAGATTCGTACCATGCTTTGGAAAATGCGATAGTAGAACCGGCCTGTGAAATTCGGTCACGCACCGGGCTGTCTTCTACAAAGCTGAATTTGACGCGGTTGCCTTCCAACACCTCAACCCCGGAAATTACCCGCGATACCCCTTCGCGGAACGAAATTAACCCCTGCTCCATGAACAGATTGTGGGTGAATACGATGTCTTCAGCGGTCAGCGGTGAACCGTCGGAAAACCTGGCCTCGGGTCGCATGTTGAAAATCACCCAGGATTGATCTTCCGGATATTCCAGTGTTTCGCAAAGCAGACAATATTCGCTGCTGATTTCGTCAGCCGTACCAAGCATCAGGCGTTCGAACCCCAGTGAAGCACCCCAGGCCGACGCGCCTTGGCGGGCGTAGGGGTTAAAACTGTCAAATGTGCCTTGGGTCCATTGTGCCATTTCACCGCCCTTGGGGGCGTCGGGGTTCACATAGTCCAGATGTTCAAAATCGGCCGGGTATTTCAGGGCACCCAGAAAATTGAAGCCATGGCTTTTGGTGACTTCCTGCGCAACGGCGCTCAGACCCCAGAAAACCCCAAGCACCAAAAAACCTGTTGCCAGACTTAGCCGCATAAACCGGCTGTCTGCTTTCACGCGGGTTATCGCAATTGCTTTGGTCTTCATGAATCTTTCCTCCGTCCGATGCTTTAGGTCGCTGCAAGACCCATTTATTCAAAATAGAGCTAAAAGGTGCTTTAGCGAACAATCAAGTTCATTTAGAGTGAATACCCCGTGAACACACCGAACGGTGATCATTTTTTAGCGCAACACCCTGTTATGGTCGCTTTTTGTGACGAATTCCGGGTACCGCGCATAAAAAAGCCGCCCAACCCCGGGGCGGCCTTTTGAAACTTGTCTGACGTTTTAGCCGCCAATTGTGCCAAGGTAGGCGATCAGATTGGCGCGGTCGGTATCTTTTTTCAGACCCGAGAACGTCATTTTGGTGCCAGAGGCGTATGTTTTCGGGCTGGCCAGGAATTCGTCCAGCGCTTCACCTGTCCAGTCGCCGGGCAGTTCGGTCATGATGCTGGAATAGCTAAAGCCGCCCTCGGATCCGATGTCACGATCAAGAATGCCATACAGGCTTGGTCCAACGGCGTTGGCACCTTCTTCCAGTTTGTGGCAGGCTTTACACTTGCCATATACTTTAGCACCTTTTTCGACGTCGGCTGATGCAAGAAGCTCTGCAAAACTTGGGCCTTCTTCAACTTCTGCTTCTTCTTGGCCATCGTCAGTTTCGATTGGATAGGCGTTTTGGGCTTTTTCTTCCCCATGGCCACTACCTTCAACCCCGTAAAGGCTGCTGGCAGCCCAACTTCCGAACAAAAAAATCAACAAAGCCCCACAAAGTGCGGCGATAACTTTAGTCATTGTCATTGTGTCGAACATGTCGCGTTCCGTATGATCCAGATTCCGGCGCTATCTATCCGCTTCCCTGCACAAGTTTCAAGGTATAAGAGCCGCGACTAAACGCCCTTCGGGCATAAATTGGTTAAAGTGACACAATGACAGGACGAATTGCATTCCAGGGAGAGCCCGGCGCCTATTCCCATCAGGCTTGCCGCGAGTACAATTCTGCGCTGGAACCAGTGCCCTGTGCCACGTTCGAGGACGTTATCGAAACCGTGCGCCGGGGGAATGCCGATCTGGCAATGTTGCCGGTTGAAAACACCACATACGGGCGCGTGGCGGATATTCATCGCTTAATGCCGGAATCGGGCCTGCACATCGTGGATGAGGCGTTTGTGCGCGTGCATATCAGTCTGATGGCGAAACAGGGCGCGACTTTGGGTGACATAAAAACGGTGCGTGCGCATTTGGTTTTGTTGCCGCAATGCCGCGATTTTCTGAAGGAAAACGGAATTTCCGGTGAGGCGGCCGCCGATAGTGCCGGTGCGGCAGCGCTTATCGCCGAGCAGGATGATATGTCGGTGGCGGCACTGGCCTCTGACCTTGCAGCAGACACTTACGGATTGAATATACTGGCCCGTCACATCGAAGACCACAGCCACAACACCACCCGGTTCCTGCTGATGTCGCGCAAAATGGACCTGAAACGGCGCGGCGACGCTGGCATGATCACATCTTTTGTATTTCGCGTGCGCAATATTCCGGCGGCTTTGTATAAGGCGACAGGTGGTTTTGCGACCAACGGCGTCAACATGACCAAGCTGGAAAGCTATATGGTTGATGGTTCCTTTACCGCGACACAGTTTTACGCTGATATTGAAGGCCACCCGGATGATCGCAGTGTACAACTGGCGATGGAAGAATTGGAATATTTCACGTCAGAGGTAACACTGTTGGGGGTCTATCCGGCGGATAAGGGACGCCGGGGGGCGGCGTCCTAGAACTGTACCCCGTTCGCGCGGTCATAGTGATCCTGAATTTCGCTGGCATACTTTGCCATCCGGTTTGTAAACCTTTTGTCCAGATTTGACTTGGCCAGCTTCAGCGACTGGATCAGCAAACGCGCCGACAGGGTTTTGGGGGCCAGATCAAGACCCACCTTAATCCGGGTGCGATTGCGTGAAAGGGGCAGGAATTCAATATCAAAATCGGCCTCTAGCCCACCCGATACCGA
>VAPK010677138.1_pt1 | contig 11120 bp, 10 predicted proteins | sample 3395031 | NCBI WGS metagenome assembly VAPK01 (sample SAMN08290443, study PRJNA428436) | hydrothermal vent metagenome | isolation source: Deep-sea hydrothermal vent chimney 1 | place: Pacific Ocean: Juan De Fuca Ridge
TACGAACCAGCCACCGGGGAGTTCGAAGCCCTTCCGTTCCCCGACTTCCCGGGACGTTTCGCGGCCTCAACCACCGTCATCCAAGACCAGGTCATGGTCTGGGGTGGTCAAACATCGGGTGAGGGGGGCTTCGACTTTCCCCGAACCGGGGTGATCTACAACCTCACATCACAGACGTGGCGAACAACGAGTCCAGCCCCAGTTGGACTCATGGATGCCCCAAGCGTAGCCGTCGACACCCTGGTCCTCATTGCTGGTGGCCTTCCCCAGACATCGCCATCCCATCCCACCTCTTTTCTCTATAACCTGGTCGCTGACACCTGGTCCGAGGTTCCTCTGGACGTCCACGTTGCCTTCATTGTCGAATCGGAGGGACGAATCCTGGCCGCTGGCCCTCTGGACTCACCGGAATGGCCAGCATGGTCAACCGAGGCCTGGCAGGTGGTGGAGTTCAACCGCGAGGCTAGGGAATGGGATCAGATCGGTTCGCCCCTGGACGCTCTGTGGCTCGTGCCCTTCTCGATTGGTGGAAAGATTCACTCAGTCACGCTTCCCGGTCGAAACCAGCCAATCAGTGCCCAAGAGTTTGAAGAAGAGGGCTGGCAGATCACAAGGCAATCCAGCCGTGCCGCTTCGGGGCTGGCCTTTGGCTTGCCTTGGGTCGCCCCCACCGAGCAAGGACTATTCTTCGGTGGATCCGACGGCATCGTTCGCTATGACTATGACAGCAATACCTTCGCCGAACGCCACGCGGATCATGACCTGGGAACCTGGGGAGGTGAAGCAGTCTGGACCGGCCAGGAACTTGTGGCACTCTCGCCTGAATCAAGCCGAGGCTGGCAGTTTCTACCTGAATGATCCAGACCACCCCAGAACTCAGTCTGCTCGATATCGCCAGTAGGAACTTCGCGTCTCGTCTGTGTGTTCCCTATTGCGGCGGCATTGTTGGACCATAAATCGATGGTTGTCCCACGATTCCCGACCAGCGGCGGGTGCCGTATTCGAAGTGCCACCACTCACCGGCGAAGACCACAAAACCCGCCCGGCGCATAGTCCAATAGAGCAAGCGTCGAATATCACGATCCGGTCCGGGTTCGTCCTCGATCGAGGCCGCGAACGCCCGCTCGGTCGTGTCATCAAAGTCAGTACCCGGAGCGATGGACACTCCCCCGACACTGAGGGTTAGATCAACGGCTCCCCCGCTCTCGTGGGGAGCGGGCTGTTCCTTGTCCTGAGACGGTTCCGCCATGAATTCGGGGGGCAGGTCCGGATCGGCAATGGCGGTGTAGTACAGCTCGGCCTGTAAACCCCGGGGACACCAGCCGTCATAGACCACCAACCCGAATGGCTCCGGCAAAGACTCAACCGCCCGGTACAACCGCTGGGCCACCTCGGCTCGGAGCCAGCAATCGGAAATGGCGTTCGCCCAACCGCCAAGCGCGTAGAAGGAAACCACCTCAACTCGGGGGTGATTGACCCGCACCAGTGGCTCCTCCACCGGGTCAGTAACCAGCGGGGCTTCCGGCTCGATCAGCTCCGGCAGGGCCAGTTGTTCCTCCAAATGAAATCCAGCAGCAACCAGAGCGGGGCCTGCCGGAGTTCCCAGTCGGGGATAGCCGAGTTGCCGGTACTCATGCTGGGTCATGAACTCTGTCTCATCCGGAACGGCCTCATCGGCAGCATTCTCATCGGGTGAGCCGCGATTCAACGCCTGCCCTGCGAAACAGGCGACAAGCCGATTCGGTGGCCTCTTCCAACAGTGCCTTCTCATCAATCATGGTCAAGAAACAATCCTCGATCAGTAGACGCCCGTCCACCATCACGTGGGTAACGTCGGCCGGGCTATTGCAGAACACCAACGAGCTCACCGGACGATGAACCGGCGAGGCAAACACGGTCTGCTGATCAACGATCACCAGATCAGCCTTGGCTCCCACTTCTAACCGTCCCAACTCATCGGCGGTACCAACCTCATCGGGTGTACCGAAGGCCCTGGCTCCACCACGACAGGCCATCGTCACCACGTCCTCAGGTTGCAAGGCCACCGCGTCGAGGTGATGCACCTTCTGGAGCAACACCGTCGATTTCAATACTTCGAACATGTCCTGACGGTTGTTGCTGCCAGGCCCATCCGAAGCCAGCGCCACCGTGATCCCCCGCTTCTTCATGTCCAAGATACGGGCCACCCCCGAGGCCAGGTACATGTTGGAAACCGGGCAGTGCACCACGATTGAGCCACTCTTTGCGATCAGGTCCAACTCTTCGTCGTCCAGCCAAACGCCGTGGGCCAACTGAAGGTCGGGGCCAAGCGCTCCCAGAGAATCCAACCAATGGATATGGCGAAGCCCCCGTTCCTCCAGGCTCATCTCTACTTCGACCTGGGTTTCAGCACAATGGATATGGGTTCCAACTCCCCACTCACGCGCCTGATCAACGGTGAAACGCATGGCCTCATCCGAACAACCCCACGGGATAAGCGGAGCCAACTCGACCCGGATCCTGGGGTGGTCCTTCCAGCCATCACGAAGTTGTGTGGCCCGCTCGACAACCGTCTCGCCTGACTCACTCAGCTCCGGGTGATAGTTCCGGTCGGCCCAACCGCGGGCGAGGCGCAAACGAATACCGAGCTCATCGGCGGCCTCACAAACAGCCTGGTCGATCTGGTCATCAATGTGGACGTACTGGTGGTCAACAACCGAGGTCGCTCCGGTGCGTAGGTTCTCAACCAGCCCAACCTGGGCGGCTAAACGGGCACTGTCTCGGTCGAGGTGAACGGCTCCGGGCCAGATGCACTGCTTGAGCCACTCCAGCAGAGGCTTGTCGTCGGCCAGCCCCCGGAAGAAGGTTTGAAAGAGGTGGGTGTGGGCATTGATCATCCCCGGCATGACCAGGGATCCGGAAGCATCAATGGTTTGCTCGACCGATTGCCGAACGGCTTCCGGCGCAACACCGGGACCAAGCCCCACAATCCGGTCTCCCAATACCTGAATCCAGCCTGGATCGTGCACGGTGAAGTCATCATCGACCGTGACGACAACGCCTCCCTCAATCAGGGAGCCATCCCCTATCGATGAGCTTGGACTGCCGCCTCCGTTGCTCACGATGGATCCCAGTTGGCGAAGGCGTCAACAACCGGTTTCACGTCTGGCATCATGGGGAACAGGATTGGACAAGTCACACCGGCATCGATGAATTCGGCCACCTTGTCTCGACATTGGGCCGAGGTTCCAACCGCCATTAGCTTGCGAACTAGATCCTCCGGGATGAGGTGAGCAGCCTTGCGGTAATCGTCTTCGGTTGCTGGCCAACCAACAATTTCCTTAACCCGTTCCACCAGGTCCGGATCGGCGCCCGATGCCTTCATGATATGGGGCTCGGTCCCCAGGTAGTAGGCGGCCAACGACTTGCCCGTCATTACCGCTTCGTCTGGGTCGCTGTCTGAAAGCGAACACACCAACAACTCGGGACGGTCGATGTCCTCGATGGTCTTGCCGACCTTGGCGGCACCAGCGGCCACCCTGTCCACCGCGTCCCGGATGTAGTCGGGGGAAACCACATAATTGAGCACCACTCCGTCGGCGATCTCGCCGGTTAGTTCCAACATCTTTGGCCCGGTGGCTCCGATATAGAGCGGAATGTCGCGAGGTCCGACCTCTCCATAGGCCACGTCCAGGCGAACGCGATCCAGATGGACGAACTCACCCTCATAGGTGACCTCTTCCATGGTGAAGAGTTGCTGGATGGCTTCGACATTCTCCCTCATGGCTTTGAGCGGCTTACGACGATCGGCCCCCACCCGGCCAGCGATGGGCTCCCACCAGGCTCCCAAACCAAGCATGACCCGCCCCTCGCCTTCGGGAGTAAGGCCGCCCAGTTCCCACATGGTGCTCCAGGTGGCGGCAATCACCGCCGGGTTGCGGGTGTAGATGGGGAGTACCCCGCTGCCAATTTTCAGCCTGCTGGTATTGGCCAACAGGGCGCTCATCATGACCACACAATCACGGGCCAAACGGGTGTCAGCCTGCCAGATCTCGGAGAAGCCCTTCTCCTCTGCGTACTGGGCCGCCTCCAGCTCGTATCGCATGTCGTGCTTGTCTTGAAGGTAGAGCGCCATCCGGTGTGCCATAGCCAACACACTAACTTGGGCGTCCAGCGGATAGTAACGTCCTCTGTTTGTTTGATTCGCCTCATGCCTCGGCGAACAGCAAGCAATCAAATTGGTCGGTACGCCTACGGCGCACCTCCGAAGCCTGTTAGGCAATATCGATTTTTGCATGGTGTCAGTGATCAGGACTAGGGTCGTGATGTTGTCACAGCTCGGCCGGTGCCACCCCTTCGATTGAGCTACTGTGTGCAACATTGCCATCGGCCCGTTGAGGCATAGGCGAGCAACGCAAAGTGGGAGCAGACCTCCTCTGCTTCGTATTTCATCCAATTACTCAACTAAGTGAACGATGATGGCTACCTCCTAATGGTGATGGAAATGCTCAAGGATCGCCCCATTCTGATTACCGGCGCGGCACGAGGTATCGGATGCTCGATAGCAGAACGGCTCTGCCAGGAGGGTGCCCGAGTCGTCCTATTAGATCGTGATCCAGAAGTCGCCGCCACCGCAGCCTCCATTAGTTCGGCCTGCGACAGCATCGTTGTTGACCTTTGCGATGAGGATGCCACCAAGACCGCCATTGAAGAAGTGGCAAACAAGATGGGTGGCCTCTGGGGGGTGGTGAACAACGCGGGAATCTTCGCCAAAACTCCCCTTCTGGAGATGCCCATCGCCGAGTGGGATCAGATGATGGACGTCAACGTTCGCAGTATGGTCCTAGTCATTCAGGCGGCGGCTCCCTTCATGATCGAGGCTGGTGGAGGAAGGATCGTCAATCAGTCATCCATGGCGGCGAAGCTAGGAACTCCAGGCGAAGGACACTACGCCGCCTCCAAGGCAGCCGTCGGGGCCCTCACTCGTATTGCCGCCCAAGAACTTGGGCCCTACAACATCACGGTGAACTCCATCTGCCCGGGTTATGTCTTGACAGAAATGGGAGCCGACACCCGTGATCCTGTTCAGGTAGCGGAGTGGACGGCAAAGTCTCCGCTCGGCCGTTTGGCTACACCGGACGACGTTGCCAACGCCGTGGTGTTCCTGCTCTCCAATCAAGCCTCCTACATCACCGGTGAGGCCCTCAACGTCAGCGGTGGGATGTGCACCTCGTGACTGAACAAGGCACTGCCACTAAGCAAGGCAGCGATCCCGAAGCAGGAAAGACGCCCCTCGGTATTGATCTGATTGACGTCAACAAGACCTTCCGCCTTGCCAACGAGGACGTCGTGGCTCTTGAGGGCGTCAACCTCCAGGTTCCTGACGGAGCCTTCGTATCCCTGGTTGGCCCTTCAGGCTGCGGTAAATCCACCATCCTTCGCATCCTGGCCGATCTGGAAACCCCCAGTGGTGGCCATGTCCAAGCCCATGGCGAAGTCCCCGCCACTATCCGCAAGTCGGGCCGCCTGGGTATTGCTTTCCAAGACAGTGCCCTGCTCCCCTGGCGCAGCGTTGTCGACAACATTCGACTACCTCTCCAGGTGTCTGGGCGGTCGGTGAAGGACAAAGCGGTGGAGGATCTGGTCAAGCTTGTTGGCCTCAGTGGATTCGAAAAAGCCCGACCGGCCCAGCTTTCGGGAGGCATGCGCCAACGGGTGGCTATCGCCCGAGCGCTGGTGGTCGAACCAGACTTGTTGTTGTTGGATGAACCCTTCGGCGCCCTGGACGAGATGACCCGCACCCGGCTCAACGGTGAACTCCAGCGCATCTGGACCGAACGAGCGTGCACCACCCTGATGGTGACCCACTCCATCACCGAAGCCGCCTATCTCTCCGACGAGGTTGCTGTCATGACCGCACGCCCGGGCCGCATCCTAGAAACCGTCACCATCGACCTACCCCGACCGCGCCTACCCGAGGTTCTACGCAGCGCCAAGATGCACGAGATCGAAGACAATCTGGCCTCGCTCCTGTACTCGGGACGGAGCGACTAGTGGCCGAGGCCTCCCAGGGTCGCTTCGACTCTTCGGTCTGGTTGGCGCGTCTCACGGGCCTCGGGGTTCTCATGACCTTCTGGATACTGACCAGTGAGGTCTTCCTGCGCCAACACACCGCTGTCCCTTCCCCCTGGGAACTGGCTTCCCAAATGGTGGATGACTTTGGCTTCTACGGGCCTCACATCAAGCAGACTATGTCCGAGGCCGCGTGGGGGTATCTGTGGGGAAACCTGATGGCCTTCGCCGTTGGGGTCGTGTTCGTCTTTCTTCCCGCCATCGAGCGGGTTGCCTTTCGCCTGGTGGTCGCCGTCTATTGCCTACCCCTAATCGCCACCGCCCCCATCCTTAAGATCATCTTCACTGGCAATCAGGCCAAGATCGCGGTGGCCGCCCAGGCCGTGCTCTTCACCACCGTGGTTGGGGTAACCATCGGATTACGGTCGGCCCATCCCGTCCACCTCGATCTGGTCCGGGCCGCCGGCGGAGGATCCTGGGCCCAGCTCACCAAGGTTCGCCTACGGAGCGCCATTCCCGGCATCACCTCTGGCCTGAAGATCGCTGCCCCCGCTGCCTTGCTAGGCGCCGTCATTGGTGAGTTCCTGGGTGGAACCCGAGGACTAGGCGTGGCCATGATTGCCAGCCAGCAGTCCTTTGATGTGGCCCGCACTTGGGGGCTAGCCATGGTCCTGACTGCACTGTCGGCCATTGTCTATATCGGGACCGGACTGATCGGCGACTGGCTTACTCCCTGGCGAGCAACCACCACCGACCTCGGTGACATCGTCACCCCAACCTCGGGCGGCAACTTCGGGCAACGAATGGTGACCACCACCGCCTATTTCATTGTCTCGGTCGTTCTCATCATTGGTCTCTGGGCGCTGCTTATCAAGGCCTTTGACCTCAACAACTTCTTCGCCAAAACCCCGCTGGATGTTTGGCGCTACGTCACCGGGCCCGAAGGGCCCGAGGTTCGCCAGAGCATGGGTGCTGACCTAGCCATCACCCTACGCAACGCCGGGCTGGGCTACGTGGTGGGAACCGTTGGCGCCCTTTTGCTGGCCGTCGCCGTGACCTCCAACAAGGCAGTTGAACAGGCCGTCATGCCCATTGCCATTGGCGTACGAGCCGTTCCCCTGGTGGCCATGACTCCCCTGGTGGCCCTGGTCTTTGGCCGGGGACTGGCCTGCGTCCTGATTATTGCTGGCATCGTCACCTTCTTTCCCAGCCTGGTACAGATCGTGGACGGCCTGCGCTCCACCCCCGAACCCGCCCTGGAAGCAGTAAGTGCCTTTGGCGGCAACAACCGCCATCAACTCTTTACCGTCCGCTTGCCCTATGCCTTACCTTCGGTATTTGCCTCGGCCCGGGTGGCAGGGCCTCTGGCCATTATCGGAGCCACCCTGGCCGAATGGCTGGCCACCGGCAAGGGCATCGGGAACCGAATGGTCCTAGCTCTGGCCCACTCCGACTTCGTCGACCTTTGGACGGTGGTGGTGGTTATCACTGCCTGCGCCGTCGCCGTCTACAGCCTGGCCTCCATGCTTGAAGGCGTTGTTCTTCGACGCTTCCACGGCATGTCTTGAGTCGGCATGTCTTGATGCCCCATCTCATGACGTCGACTAACTTCGTATCACCAACTCACCCTCTATCTCTAACGAAACCGCTAACAAACCCGCCAATTAAACAACAACCAAGCAAGTCACAACCAAAGGGGAGATCCTATGTCAACACCCATCTATAGCCGCCGTTCCGTACTCGGACGAGGAGCGGCACTAGCCGGAGGCCTAACGGTCGCCGGATCCTTCTCTTCCTTCCTCGCCGCTTGCGGCGGCAGCGACTCTGCCGGTGAAGCGTCCGGCGAGCCCTTCGCTCTGCCCTACCAGCTTTCCTGGCTCCCCAACGTGGAGCATTCCGGCACCTACATCTCCATCGAGGATGGCACCTTCGCCGGTATGGGACTGGACGTGCAGGTCGTTCCCGGCGGGCCCAGCGCCGCCACGGTGGCAACCGTGATTGGCGGCGGAGCGTTGGTCGGCGGCGACGGAGCCGACAACATTGGCCGTGGGCGACTGGAGGGCGCCGATATCAAGATCTTCGGTGTTCGACTCCAGAAGAACCCCCTGTGCATCATGAGCCTGGCCGACAACCCGATCCTGACTCCCGACGATTTGCACGGCAAGAAGATTGGTGTGGCTCAGGGAAATCAGACTCCCTGGGAGGTCTTCCTGGCGGCGGCAGGCGTTGATGCGTCCGACATCGAGATCGTGCCGGTTCAGTACGATCCGGCTCCAACCGCCAACGGCGAAGTCGACGGCCAGGTGGTGTTCGCCATCAACGAGCCCGCCCAGCTCAAGGCCATTGATATCGAGACCAACACCATGCTGTTCGCCGACTATGGCTTCTCGATCTTCGCCGGCTGCTACTTTGCGACCGAAGAAACCATCGCTAACCACAAGGACGAACTGGCCAACTTCTTGAAGGGTGAAAAGGCGGGCTATGAGAAGAACCTTGCCGATCCTGCTCTGGGGGTCAAGTACACCCTAGACAAGTACGGCAAGGATCTTGATCTTGACCCCAAGCAGCAGCAGTTCCAGAGCGAGCTGTTGGAGAGCGTGATGGTCACCGACTCCACCAAGTCCAACGGTTTGCTGTCAATGTCCTCCGATGACATCGCCGCCAATATCGCCACCCTCAAGCTGGCCGATATTGACGTCAGCGCCGATGACCTCTTCACCGATGAGATCCTCGCCGCCATGTAAACGCTTGTGGGTGAGTGACTAGCAATCACCTACCAAATTCAAGGGGCCAGGTCCTAGGATCTGGCCCCTTGTCGCGAACGACTTGTTGGAATTGATGCTCCTACGCCCATGTCCAGCTTCTCGACCAGAAGGAGACTGGTGCCTCCCGAGACGCAACACATAGGCAGCTGAACGATGTTAACCCGACGTGCTGACCTCGGGCACGTCGGTAAGGATCGGCCTGTGTCTCCAAAAGCTAGAGCCGCCCTGCCAGGAGTCCATCCGCCTACCAGTACACACCAAAATCGGCGACCATAGGGGTCGCCCCCACACCCCCAGTTAGCAGCCGGTGGCTAACTCAAGGGCAGGACACAGGGACCAGAGGGTCTCTTCGTCGAGCCTGCCGATTGATGGTCCAAGACGACTTCGGTCGATGGGCTCGATGGCATGCAGGTTGACCCAGCACTGCCGGTCAACTCCAGCTAGCCCGGTGTCAACAACCTCCACCTGGGTGGGAATTCTTCGTTCGGTGGTCGTGAGGTGGGCCACCAGGGGGCGTGCCAGTTCTGGCTCGCTAATCTCCACCACCGGGCGTGTCTTGGTTCCCGCCGTGGCCAGGAACACCTCACCCCTCATCTTCACCCCAGATGATTTCGCGGTTCGCCTCGCTGAACTCTGTTGGGGCTCCCCACTCGTCCTTGGTGTCGGCTGGAACCCTCTCGTACTCGGCGACAATACGCTGGTTGAGCTGGTCCCGATGGGCACGTCGCAAGGCGGCGACAACCGTTTCTGTCTTGGACTCTGCTTGATCCAGCCAGTCGGCCAGCTCATCTGGCAGCCGAACTGTAAGCCGTCTTGTCATACGAACAGTATGACATATTTGCACCCCAGAAGTCAATAGCCAGCGGACCACAAACGCCGACGCAATCCTCCACCCCGAATTCAGTGAGCCTCTCGCGGCTTGACAAATTGTAAAGGCGCTGGAAAGATGGCCGGAAGGCCGAATTGAGGGATTTGCGTCCCAACGGTCTCGTTCGTGTTTTCCCGTGTGTTTCTCGCCCTTTCTAGTAGTGGAGATTGTCGATGACTGCCATCACCCCGGGCCTCGTGTGCGCCCACCACCATCTCTATTCCTCCCTGGCCCGAGGCATGCCTGCCCCGCCAAAGACCCCCACCAGCTTCCACGAAATCCTGGAACAGGTCTGGTGGAGACTGGACACCGCCCTCGATCTCGACATGCTGCGCTGGTCGGCCAAACTTGGAGCCCTCGAGGCTCTGGAGAACGGCTCCACCGCCATTATTGATCACCACGAATCCCCCAACGCCATCGAAGGAAGCCTGGACGTTATCGCCGAAGCCTGCGCCGAGGTTGGGGTGCGAGTTAACACCACCTACGGCATTACCGACCGTCACGGTCCGGAGGGTGCCAAGCGAGGTCTGGCCGAGAATGAACGTTTTATAAAGGCCGGCGGCCAGGGCTATGTCGGGGTCCACGCCTCCTTCACTTGTAGCGACGAATCCTTGGAAGCTGCCGCCGGATTGGCCAACGATCTTGGAGTCGGGGTCCATATCCATGTGGCCGAGGGCGTTGATGACATCGATGCCCCCAAACGGTTAGCTGGCCTGACCAACGACAAGTGGCTGATCGTGCACGGTGTCCACCTACCCGATGACCACGAACTCCAGGGAACCATCATTCATAACCCACGCTCCAATCTGAACAATGCCGTTGGCTACGCCAACCCCAAGCGCTTCACCAACCCGGTGGGCCTGGGCACCGACGGCATCGGAGCCAACATGATCGAGGCCTTCCGCCTGGCCTACGTCATGCAACGCTCCGTTGACGTCACCGCCAGCCCCGACGACGCCTGGTCCTGGCTGGAAGAGGGTTGGAACCTGATGCCAGCCGCCCGCAACGACCAGGTCACCTGGTCTTATGAACCCATGGGGGCCTGGCATCTGGCCTTCACCGCCGGGGTCATGCCGGTCGAAGTCAAGATCGACGACGAAGTGGTATTTGCCGACGGGAAACCAACCCGAGTGGATGCCGCCGAGATCCGGGCAAAAGCCTCTGAGCAAGCGGCCCGCCTCCACGCCAAACTCTAAGCCAGCACTACTACCCCAAATACCGTCTCTACTAGCAAACAGGCTCTACCTAATAACGGGAGAACAACCACATGTCTGATCGATTCCATCCCATCTCGATGGAGCAACTCACGGACTGGGTCTTCGACGAACTCGAAAACAAGGACGCACTGTTCGGAGTCCCAACCTCCGCCTTCTTCATTCCCACTGCCGATCACCGATTCCGGACCCAGAAGTACGGGGTCGACATGGATACCCCCA
>VAPK010327414.1_pt1 | contig 11116 bp, 10 predicted proteins | sample 3395031 | NCBI WGS metagenome assembly VAPK01 (sample SAMN08290443, study PRJNA428436) | hydrothermal vent metagenome | isolation source: Deep-sea hydrothermal vent chimney 1 | place: Pacific Ocean: Juan De Fuca Ridge
CCAGTCTTTATCAGTTCAGGTTCTTTGGGATAACAGATATTTTAATCAGTTTCCAGCGATAATTTTTCCAATCGGTTATTCCGGAAAGATCAAAGTAATGCGTGGGGGGAGACGTATCGATATCGGTAAATTTGTATGATGACGGACTGGAAAATTCAGGGCTATTTTGAAAGTTGTAGTTCCTGTCTTTTTCACCATTTTGAACAAGTAGATAAACTTTTACTATTTTCAGTTTTGCTCTTTCATCGGCGGCCTTATTATTGCCTGATGGAGCTATGGCAAAATTAGGTAACGAGCTATAAGTTATGGTTCCGTTGCCATTATCAACACCAAGCCAGATATGAAATCCTGCCACGCAATCTAAGATCGGATAGTAAGTAAGCCTGCCTGTTGAACTCTTTATTATATCTCTATATAGAATTTTGCTTTTAGCTGCACAGTTAGTAGGCAATTTACCGGGTGTTTTTATATAATAGTCAATTCGATTGAATGGGGCCTTTGGGATGCTTGTATCTGAACTTATTCCATATACAAGATAAGAATCAGACTCAGGCGGCGGGTTCGGAAAAGAAGTTCCGTCATATTCATAACTCCAGTTTGTTCCGTTTCTTATCAGTCTATTTGTACCGGCAGTCAATATAATTGCATAATTACCTTTAGTAAATCGGTTTAAATCTGTATAGTCGGAAGTAGCCGAGCCGCTGAACCCGTTATAAAAAGTTCCGCTTCTTGAATAAATTCCCCAATGCTTGGAAGCCTTATTGTTGCTGAATGTGCTGCCTTTAAGCACAAGATAGCTATTTGCATTATCAATAATGATTGCCCTTGGAGCATTTGCAGGTGCATCGTTGTATAGAGACGCAGATGAGGATATTGCACCGGAATACTGTGCTCCGGCCATATCCCATGGCAATCCGTAGCCTGCCGTTTCTATATCACGCCGCATTGTCTCCATTGCAGACAACTCTTCCTGACTGCTCTCTGAAATTCTTGACTGGCTTGTGGTAAGCGTCAGCTGTTTTGTAAAAAAAGTAAGCGTAAGACCAATGACAATCGTTAATATAAGAAGCGATACGAGAAGCTCAATTAAAGTAACGCCATTTTCTCTTTTCATAATTATTTTACAACAATTGAAGATAATTTATATGAGATCGGTTTGCCTCTATATGTGTAGGATATTGTTTCATCAATTTTTTCCATATTTGATGTTGGTGTTGATGTTGAGAATGAAACGGTATATGGGACGCTTGAATCTCTCATCTGAAAAGAACCTGCGCTGCTTGTAATCGGCGAACCGAAGGGTAACAGTTCAGCTCGGTGCATCTTATCAAGAGCCGTTTTAACAGCGGCGTTTCTCACTTCATTTGCTCCGTTTGTTCTAATAAGAAGCGTAGAAAAACCTGCCATAGCCATAAGTATAACCACAAATATTCCGATTGAAACAAGAAGCTCCAGTATCGTAAAACCGGAAGCGTCGTTTATTCTACGATACATTGCAACTTCCCCCCGACCATCTTCCCTCTCTTATCCTATTTGCCGATATTGCTATGCAGTCATAAGCGCTAAAACCAGCAGGAAGGACAGATGTGTTGATCTGTATCGTTTGTATGTAAAATCCGCCTGTTTTTCTTCTTGCTATGCCTCTGTCGTCAAACCACAGCAATGCAGGTGAAGATGTAAGAGCATAATTCATATTATAAGTTGCAAAAGATTCCTCTTCATCTGACGTAACTTGCCCATCAAAATTTTTGTCATTCCAACTAAATGTTGTCATGCTCTTTGCGGTAAACGATGCCCCCCATAACTTGCCGTCTTTATGAGCAAGGCTTCTAAACCGCATTTCCGTTAAAGCGTTATAAATAGTCGCAGTTTGTTTATTCACATTGTACCGCACAATCCATCTGTGAAGAGGCGGAAGGGCAACTGCCATGATTATCACAGTAATAGTAATGACGATTAACATCTCAATAAGTGTAAACCCATTTTGACCGCCTAATCCTGCGTTTTTATTTTTCATATACAATCTATAGTTATTTTTTTTCCCATCCTTCAGGATTACATTCAAAATTGGCCGTAACCTCACCGCAGTTTTCTTCTATATCTTTAATAGTTGCAGCAATATCCGGCGTTTGAATTCTTATAACAACTTCACTTTTCATATTTTCTCTTTCATAATACGGCGTAACAATACTTATTATAAATCCTACATGATCGGAAATAATTTTTGTTAGTTTTGCCAATGCCCCTATCGCATCATCTATTTGAACGGTTAATCTGTTGCTTTTTGCAGATCCGCCCATGACATCATAGAAGGCTTCCAAAATGTCTATTGTAGATATTATTCCTATAATTTTGCCGCCGTCGCCAATCACAGGAAGTGCTCCAATCTTATTTTCTTTCATGATTTTGGATGCGTATTCTATTGTTGTATCCGATTTTACAGTAAACAACTGATGGTTCATTATTTCGGCTACGGTTATTTTTTCCAAGAGGTATCCTATTTCGCCTCTTGACAGGCTTGTTGCTGCCGATGGTGATGCGAGTCTAACATCTCTGTCGCTTATCATACCTATAACTTTTCCATTTTCATCAACAACAGGCATATGTCTTATTTTCATATCCCGCATACTCTTTGCTACTTTATAAAATGAGTCACCTTTAGAAGCCGTTACAACATCGGTCTTCATCCAGTTTTTAACATACATAAAATGCCTCCTTATTCTATGTTTATCCTTATCATGCATAAACCGTATCAGTGCACTATTGAAGAGTTTCAATTTATTTCACAAAAGTATGCATAACTCACAATTTCAGTATGATAGCATACGATAAATGGCAACCAACACTCAAAAAGAATCCAAATAAATTGATTTATGCTACTTTCATAATTAGTGTACTATAAAATAAAATATTATGCAAACTATGTTTATGCAAATTCTATCTGAAACTAAAATTTGATTTTTACAGCTTTATTTGCATAATGTAAATTAGAAACTAATAATTGCTTTACGGATTGTTATATCTATTTATACGGGTAGTTGCGGCTCGACGATTATCCATGAAAGGGGATAATCGCATAGAAGCGTATTGCAGGTTTTTTATAAAAAGCTATATTGGTCAAACCAAAGGAGATAAAATGTTTCCAACGATAGGTACGGGTGAACTGCTTATTGTATTAGTCGTAGCGCTAGTGGTTCTTGGTCCGAAACGATTGCCTGCTTTTATACGGTCGACTGTAAAGGTTTATAAGTATATAAAAAAAACGGCAACAGATGTGACAACATCTATAAATGAAGCAATGGATGATTCTAAGGATATTATAAAGGAAGAAAAAGATTCCTTAAGTGATTATTTTGGCGATATAAAAGATTTTGATGATGCCGATATTGAAAATACTGAAAAAATAAATGAAAAAAAGGATAAAAATGACAGCAGTGTCAAAAACGCTAAAACTTAAATGGTGCATTTCTCATAGATGAGCGATAAAGAACTTACATTTCTTGAGCATCTCGGTGAACTCAGAAAGCGTATAATTTATATTGCTATAGCAACTTTTGTTGCTGCTATTATTTGCTCTTTCTTTTCGCTTCAACTGCTTAATTTTGTTATGCTTCCACTTCAGCGAGCTCTGCCGGCTAAAAGCCACATCATATTTACAGGGCTTACGGAAGCATTTTGGGTGAGAATAGAGTCTGCCCTTGTTGCGGCGCTTTTTTTTACAAGTCCCTTTAATTTTTATCAAATATGGGCGTTTATAGCTCCCGGACTAAAAATCAAGGAAAAACATTTTATGATTCCGTTTGTTTTTGCATCGTCTTTTCTCTTTATTATCGGAGCTGCATTTGCATATTTTTTTATCTTCCCGGTTGCATTTCGTTTCTTAATAAGTTACGGAGGTTCCAATTTAGTTGCATTTCCATCTATCAAAGCGTATATTTCACTCGTTTTAAAACTGATTTTTGGTTTTGGACTTGTATTTGAGCTTCCGGTGGTAACCTTTTTTCTCGCAAAATTCGGAATTGTAGATCATAAGTTCATGATAAAAAATTTCGCTTATGCGATTTTGATAATCTTTATTGTCTCAGCTATTCTCACTCCTCCCGATATCTTTTCCCAATTTCTCATGGCTATTCCCTTGATCATTCTATATCTTATAAGCATAGTCATAGCTAAATTAGTCGGCAAAAAGTAGTGATAACCGCCGTTATTTTTATTTTAGGACTTATAATAGGAAGCTTTCTAAATGTGATTATTTACCGGGTATCTAAGGGTGAATCAATAGTGTTGCCGGCTTCGCACTGCACTTCTTGCGGAGAGCCGATTAAATGGTATGATAATATTCCAGTAGTAAGCTTTATTATTCTTAAAGGCAGGTGCAGACAGTGCAAAGATGAAATATCATTTATTTACCCATTGATCGAACTATCGACAGCTTTGATATTTGTGCTGTTTTTCTTTAAATTTTCCCTCACTCTTATACTCTTAAAATACCTGATCTTTTCAAGCATTTTGATAGCTCTTTCTGCTATTGATTTTCGCTGTTATATTTTGCCGAACAGTTTAACATATTCATTGGCAGCAGTCGGTTTTATTTTCAGCTTTTTTTCTTCAAATGTTCTATATGCAGTATCTGATGCGGTTATGGCGGCATCGGGTTTATACTTAATAGGATTAGTAGTCGGAAAATCGGTTTCAAAAGAAGCTCTTGGGTTTGGTGATGTTAAACTTGTTTTTGCCATAACGCTGTTTATAGGACTTAAAGGTATTATTTTCACACTGTTTTTTGGATCTGTTCTGGGAATTGCGGCCGCGCTGCTTTTTATAAAAAAGAGGGAGATACCGTTTGGTCCGTTTCTTTCTGCCGCAGCCTTGTTTTATCCGTTGTTAGGCAATATGATTTATCATGGACTCTTCTAAAAATTCACAAACTTATAAACACACTGTTGGAAGCCATCACGATATAACAACAGGATTATAAATATTAAAGCTAATCTTATAAATATTTATCTGTATAAAGGCTATATAAGGCGATTCTTAATGAGCCTAATTGTAATATCGTCCCTTTTAATATTTGGAAATTTTGCGAAATATTTTTCAGTTGTTTTTGCACCCGGCAGCGATCCGGTTAAGATGGCGGAACTGACAATGTATATTGCAATTTTCACACTGTTTTATGCCATTCCTATGGCTCATCTTATAGGCATGTTCCTTCTTTTCTCAAGTTTATCTGCAAATAACGAATATATTGCACTGCTTGCAAGCGGCGTAACTTTTACGCGTTTGATAAAACCTATATTTATTATATCGGCTTCGGTTTTTGTACTGGCTTTTTTAACAAACTTTTATGCTATGCCGTATGGAAAGCAGCACTATAAATCAACTCTGTTTGATATTACAAGAGCAACCGTTGCAAATTCCATACAGGAGAAGACTTTTTATAACAGAATTGGCAATATTGTTATCTATGCAGCTTTTATTGATCGAGAAGATAATCTCAGAAAAGTTTTTATAGAAAAAGATGAAAAGAAGAACAGCATATTGATATTTGCTAAAAAAGGTAAGCTTTTCTCTTACAATAATTCCCTTTTTTTCAAACTTTCAGACGGCAAAATAATTAATCCCGACAAATCTACTATAGAGAATTTCTCGTTAATGGATATGAAGATTGAGGATTTTAAACCTTTTATCGACATTGATAATCTAACAAATCCAAGTTACATGACATTGAACCGATTAATTAAATATCGTCCTACAGGTCCGAAGCTTATGGATTTTAAGATCTTTTTAAATAAACATTTGGCATCCATTTTAAGTTTGTTTATCTTTAGTCTGATTGGTATGGCTCTTGGAATTCACTTTCCCCGCTCAGGCAAATCGGGAGCATACGGTCTTAGCATGCTGATTCTAATTTTATATTATGTAATATTAATATTTTCACAAAAGCTGGCTAATATATCTCGTTTGCCGGCGCTTCTATGGCTAAGCGATCTGATTTTTGCAGCTGTTGCCATAATATTGATTAACCGTACATTTAAAGAAGTTTCTTTAGAAAATCTCCGTAAAAAATTCTTGAAAGCCCTAAAAAAATAACGAGGAAAATGATTAGAAGCGCTATTTTTGATAACAGCTGATTAGGATAAGCAGGATGCAAAATTTTTATCAAAAAAATTATAACGGCTATAAAAGTTATAGATTTTATGACAGGAAGCCGAACGGTTATTCCATATTGATCTATTTTTTTTATTAAAAGATAAGCGTTAACGGTTGACCCGATACTGGTAGCTATAGCTATACCGATATAACCAAACTCAATCGACAGTATAATCGCAAAAAAGATCGTCGTTACTACACCTATTATGCTTAATCTACTTGGGGTTTTCGTGTCGCCTTTTGCATAAAACAGAGGTGTTATCACTCTAATCAATGAATATGAAAAAAGACTTGGCGAATAAGCGATTAATGCATAGTAAACTTGTTTGGTATCGGATAAATTAAAAGCTCCCCTTTCAAATATGATGCCTGTTATGAGTTTTCCCGCGACGGCTATAAAAAGCGAGATGAGAAAAAACAGAATTATAGAAACGGGCAGCGTCTTTTGCATAAATTTCTTTATATCGGAATCTGATTTCGATGAGAGATTAGGGACGAGAATTGTCGAAAGACTAATTGCCAAAATGGCAAGCGGAAGCTGAATAATTCTGTTAGCATAAAATAGCGTTGATATGGCACCCTGATTAAGGAAGCTTGCTATTATTGTATCAGCCCATGTTGATAGCTGCATTGCTCCTGTCGCGATGAGGGCAGGCAGCATTCTTTTGCCTATTAGTATGAGATTGCCGTTGATTTTCATGCCAAACGATAGCGGAATTTTGTAATACGCTGCAGCGGTTGTGTTTACCACAAGCTGCCCAATGCCTCCGGCTATTATTCCCCAGCAGAGAACAACTATACTAAGATGAAACAGATATGCGCTGCCGGCAGCTATTATGATAGAAATATTCAACATAATAGGACTTGCCGCCGGAACAAAAAAATGCTTCTTGGAATTCAAAACAGTAGATAACCAGACAGAGAGCCCGATAAAAAATAGATAAGGAAAACTGATTTGCAGCATTTTTACTGCCGTTAAAACGCGGTTGCTATAAACTATTCCTGGAGCAATGGCAGAAAGAATGGCTTTGGGAAAAGCGACTCCAAAAGCGGTAACTATTAGAAAAAATACTATTGCTATACTGTTTGCCGATCGTACCGTTTCAGTAAATTCTTTTTTCTCGGCTTTTACTAAAATTGGAATTGCCGCTTGAGACAATGTTCCTTCACCAAAAAGCCGTCTTATGAGATTCGGTGCTTTAAGTGCAACAAAAAACAGATCTGTCATTCCTGTGGAACCAAAAATCGAAGCAATTACCATGTCTCTAAAAAATCCCGTTATTCTGCTTGCAGCGGTTGGTGATGCTACTGAAAAAAATTGTTTAAATAGTGACGACATAGTTTTGTGATTTTAAAAGAATACCGTCCCTTCAACAAGGAATAACTCTATTGTTGAACAGATAGCCGGCTTAAATATATTATGAATGATGCCATTTTGGAGCTTTAATGACAGCGGCAATCCCAACAGTTTCTTCAATTAAAGCCGCATTTTTGGAAACTTTTCGTTTTTTCATAAAAACCTCCGTAAAATATTTGTTAGAAGTTTAGTAATAACCATTTTTATGTCAAATCGGAATAAGACAATCTCTTTGGAAGTTACCGATAAAGAATAGAAAAATATTCTTGACTTACCAACAATCCAGCATATACTTTCCATATTCTTGATAGAGCGTTCCTCGGTAGCTCAGTTGGTAGAGCAGGCGGCTGTTAACCGCCTTGTCGGGGGTTCGAGTCCCTCCCGGGGAGCCAAATGGAACGCTCAGCAAAACTTTTGCTTTGGACATTTACCCCCATATCCCACAACTCAAGCTTAACTCTCCCCTCCTTCTTCCATATTTGAGATCGTTGCCCCTTATCCGCATTTTATAGAATTTATGTTAAACATTATTTTGAAAGCTTCTAAAGAACTGTTGAAGAATCTAAATGACCCAAAAAAGATTGAATAAAATTTTGCGATTTATTGGTAAAAATAGCTCAATCACTATAAATGAATTATCAAAAAAATTAAATGTCAGCGAAAAACCATAAAAAGGGATATTGCCAAGTTAAAAGAACAAAATAGGCTAAAAAGAGTCGACTCTCTGAAGGGCGGATATTAGGAGATAATTGATAAAGAAAAATAGTTGTAAAGTAACATAAGTTCTATTGACTTGAAAAACAGTTGTAAAGATAGTGTATATTCAGCATAACGTGTAAAGTAACTCTAACGATATTCTTGCATGGTGTGAATATTTTCTAAAGGGGCTTAAAAACGAAATAAAAAAAATAGATACACTTTTAGATAAAAGCTTTGTAAAAGCGAAAATTATTTTGCCAACCCTATTTTATGTTTATAGTACAAACGCTATAAACCAAAAAGAGCTTAGCGCCCTAAAGCTTATTGTAAACAGTCGAGAATTTTCTATAAAATCACAGGAGTTGTCAAAAATAGGTATAGATAAAAGCATAGAAAAATCAAGATTAATAAATAAGCTAAAAGAGAAAAATATAATTAAGCCAATAAAAAAAGGCGGAAGGATATATACTATAAATTTTATAAATAACTATCTGCTTAGAGGAGTTATTAAATATCTTAAAAAAGAAGGATTTGTTTCTGATTTTTTAGAGGGAAATGGATAATAATATCAAAGTATGAAAAATGTCTAAACGATTAGAAAAGTAGATAAAGTTGGGAATTTGAATATTGTGCAGTGGTCTTATAAAGTAGTTTATCGGTTTGACCTGCCTTCAGATTAGCATATAATAGTTTTATGAATAAAGCTTTGATATATAAGCGTTTCGGTAAATTAAAAAAATTCGTTGAAAAGGCATCTGGTGATTCCAAATGGGAAATTGAAAACGGAGCAATAATATCATGTGATATTGCTCTTGACAAAAACGATGATGAACGTGTAGAACAGCTCAACTGCTCGGTAAACGATGTTGTTGTCGTATTCGGCTTTGGAACAGGCAAAACGATAAAAGCTATACTTGATAGATACAAAAAAACTGTTGTTATCGCAATCGAAACTATTCCTGAGGTGATTAGAGCTGCAATTGAAGAGGCCGGAGATCTTTTTCTTAATTCCCGATTTTTTATTACTGCGGGTGATATCGATGAGATAAAAAAGCAGATAGATGCATATCTGTCCGTTTTCGCCAGTAGGATGGTATGGGGTGATCTGAGGCAGCTTACTCTGAAAGGTTATTCGGAGCCGTATTTTCCGCTGGCCGATCTAAAGGCGTATCTAAGAAGAACTACTGCACCGATATTAGTAAACAGAAACACACTGATGCTTTCATCTGAGAGAATTTCTGAGAATTATATTAAAAGTGCGCCAAAAATGGCAATTTCACAATCTATTCTAAAATTAAAAAATAGATATAAGGGAAAGCCTGTGATTGTGGTAGCATCCGGCCCGTCGTTGAATGAAACAATTGAAGATATAAAAGCGGCGCAGGGCAGGGCAATTATTATTGCGGCAGATTCGGCACTGTCCATACTAAAGGCTAACAATATCACCCCCGATTATGTGTGCAGTGTTGATTATTCTCAGCCTAATCTTATTAAATTCAGGTCGATTCTAAAAGAAGGCAGGATAAATCGCGAATTTTCATTGATAAGCGTCCCGGATGTTTATCACAGCATTTCGTATTTGTTTGAAAATTGCTACTATGTGCCGAAAAAGAGTTTTTTTTATGCATTGGATAAAGCTATGATTAATTCGATGGATATTCCTATGAATGCCGTAAGTCATTTATCCCTTAGTTTTGCCGTTTTGCTTGGCGCAGATCCGATTATTATGACAGGATACGATTGGTCATATCCCGGCGGTGTTGATCACGCGGCAGGGGCAGAGATGGAAAATGTTGTGAATTACAGCGATATAATGGTAGAGTCGAATTCAGGCGATAAAGTTATGACAGATTTCAACCTCCTGTCCGGATTGAAAATAACTGAGACGGTAGTTGGTCATAATAGCGACAGGTCGTTTATCAATACCTCCAGAACCGGTGCTAAAATTTCCGGAACAGAAATTATGACTATGAAGGAGACAACAGACAAATTCTGCAGCGATTTTATAGAAAGGCATAATCTGGACATAAAAGCGGAAGATCGCGCAAAACGGTATAATGATGTCATTTCGGTTGCAGAAAAGATTATAAGGCGGCTTAACTATTTTGTGAGGCAATCCGAAAAGGGTCTCAGGCTTAACAAAAGATCACTGCAGAATCTGAAGAATGAATCTGCAATAAGGCCGTTTGTCAATGAGTCCAACAAAATTAACAACAAGATTACCGATGACCCGGTGTTCAAAAATATCTTATCGCAGCATTATTTCAAGCGATATTATGAGTTTTTCAAAAAGGAGTTTGATGTCGAAGGGCAGAGCGTGAAGGAGCGTATCAATCGATCTGATGAGTATTTTAATCTGATAAAATCAGCGGCTGTATCGCTTTTGCCTTCGATAAGAAAGATGAAAAGAGCTCTTGAATATTATAGGGCGCTGCCATCTGTAGATAAAAAGTCGCTTAAAGATATGATATTGCTTATGCATGAATACGGAGATGTCTACAGCGCCAAATCTATTCTTGATCGTCTGATTAAAAACGATTCCCGAAATACAGAGCTCTACTATCTGAGAGCGAAAATATGCTCGCTTAATCAGTTTATGCATACGTTAGCTATGGAAGATTATAAAAGAGCTAAAGAACTTGGGATTAAGGATGCGGCCTTTTATGATGATTATAAGCAGGAGGAATATAGAGTTCCCGCACTTTGTCATCTCGCGGACGCTGCTTTAAAAAGAGGCAGCAAAATGGAGGCAAGGCGCGCCCTTCAAATGGCGATTGACTGTGAGCCTGAGAACAGTGCAGTAAAAGAAATGCTGCATAAGATAGAGACCCGGGAACGAACGATAAGATTGTCAAAGGAGCAAAACAGAATTATAGAGACTGTTCAAAAGGATAACGAATATTTGTCAAA
>VAPK010441303.1_pt1 | contig 11106 bp, 9 predicted proteins | sample 3395031 | NCBI WGS metagenome assembly VAPK01 (sample SAMN08290443, study PRJNA428436) | hydrothermal vent metagenome | isolation source: Deep-sea hydrothermal vent chimney 1 | place: Pacific Ocean: Juan De Fuca Ridge
ACATATAAAAAAGGAAATAATATGCCAAAAATTAACAAATACGTAGATATCTCTGAAGTAGATAGAGAAGCAAAAAAAGACCTTATAGACAGACACTCACCGTTTATCACATGTGCCGACACTGCAACAGCTGGTGAGCCATTTGAAGTAACAGTTAAAATGGGTAACGAATATACTCATCCAGATGATTTTGATCACTTCATTGAGTCTATCACACTTTTTAATGGTGATGTTAAACTAGCACAAGTGACTTACGTTCCAGGAACTCTTGGAAACATCAAAGCACACAATACAACTACATTTACCATCATTCCAACAGGTAAAAAACTTAATCTTGTTGCACATGGTTACTGTACTAAGCACGGTATCTGGGAAGGTACTGAAGTAGAAGTTGCTGTAAATTAATATCCCTCCCTACTATAAGATAGAGAAAACTCTCTATCTTATTTCTTTTAACTATTTTCCCCTAATTTTCATAAATCATTATAACAGATATTTTATATTAAAAGATAATTTTTATTATTTCTTAAGATTTATTCATGTATACTAAATCATCAAAAAATTAAAGGAGTATGATCATGCGATCAAAAATCATATTTGTCGTACTATTCATGCTCACTTTTACTGTTATGCATGATACTGTTATAAATATAGTGCAAATAAATGATAATATAAGTATCTCGCATTATGCAAGTTCTGACCTGTCCTCACAAGGGTGTACTGACATACATGAAGTGCACAGTATATTTCACTTTGTAGGGCTTATTATGCCTTATAAAAGTACCTTAATTCAACTTCAAAAAGAAAAAACACTCTCGTATAATTTACTCCGATACAGCCTACTCCACAAAGAAACTTCCTATAAACCACCAATAGCTTAAACCTTTTATACCCATCCAATAGAACCCTCTGATTAACCTCATCAGGAAATGCCCTTGGGGTACAAGTTCAGAATGACGTATTTCTAAATTCAATAAGTTAATCAGAGGGTTCAATTTATTATATAAATATAAAGGTCAAGCAATGAAAGCTCTATTATACATTATAGTGTTCTCTGTCATTGGGTCTGCAGGTACGCAACTGATGGTAGATAACACGATACCACTTCATACATATAACCATAAACCTTCTATCAAGCTAAAGAAGCAGGGTCAGTTACGACAGTTAGCCAAGATCAAGTATGAAAAAGCCCGAAAAATGGCGGCTTCGTATTGTAAAGAGGATATCACATCTCATAGACTTACACATAAAGGTCAATTACTTTTCTATCGAAGCTATACAGAAAATTGCAAAATAGAAATTAATGCACTTGATGGCTCCATCATCTCTAAGGTTTTATCAAAATGATAAATCTACATTTAAGAAAACTTATATCCATAAAGGAAACTAACATCATGAAACAACTTGTTTTATTTATTTTTTTGATGCAACTTGGACATGCATCAACATATACACTCTCTAAAGTATTGAAGTCTGCTGATCAGAATAATGCTCTATCTAAAGCGTTACAGCAAGAAGGTCTGGCTCTAGAGGCTAAAAATCAAGCAAACACAGCCTCTGACCCTTTTGAACTATTTGGAGAAGGTACTAAGGCGTATCCATATACCGGAGGAAACAGCAATGAATATGCTGTAGGACTTTCAAAAAAATTCATGCTTGGAGGCATTCAGGAAAAGGAACAGAAAATCACACGTCTTTCCAATCAAGCCTATCTTTTAGAAGAAGAGAGAAACATTTTAAATTTTAAAAATGGACTGAAAAATATTTATCATCAGCATTGTTTGGACAATCAAAATTATAGATCTTTCAAACAAAGCTATGGAGAGCTTGTAAAACTCTATAAAAAGAAGCAAAAAGCCTATAGGTATCAAGAAATTTCAAAAACGGAATTAATGCAACTTGAAATTGAAAAGAATAGACTCTATGCCCAACGTCAAGAGATGAAAATGCAACAAGATATCTCGAAACAAAACCTGTTTATGTTAAGTAAAATAAACGCTACGAAATCAACAAAACTCTCTTGTAGAGACATGTACCCCATAAGAACACATGTTAAACTTGGCAATACATTTAAACTCTCAAAAGAGGCTTACCAAAAACGTGTACAAAGTACTCAAGAGGCATTAAACAGACACTCAAATGCACTGGACTCTATTGATCTCTCAGTACAATACAGCAAAGAGATAGACATAGACAAATATAGCGTTGGTATTTCTATCCCTCTTACATTCACCTCTGGGGAATCAGAGCATGAACGAGCTGCGGCTATGTATCAGAACTCTACTATTTCATTTAAACATGAACAAATGATGACAGAAAAGAAAAGCCTGCTCTCACAATTGCAATCACATCTGAAAAGTAATGCATTAATGGTGAAAACATTAAAAAGTAATTACCAAAATTACCAAAGAAAACTCTTACCTCTTATTAAAAAAAGTTACGACCTTGGTGAGAGTTCGGTTATAGAATATCTGCTTAACAGACAAAAATCACATCAACTCAGAGAAGAGATCTATGCTACAAAAAAAGCATACTATAATACACTTTTCAAACTCTATACACTCAGTGAAAAAAAGGATAACTAATGAAAAAACAACTACTATTATTGGCACTATTGACATCTATTATCAATGCAAAAGAAGTACAAATGACTCCTGAGCAAGAGAAAAACTGGCAGATCAAAGTTGAAATACCACAAAGTGCAAAAAAGATCCCATTAGGTGAGTTCATTACCCAAGTTGTGACTCCACCATCTCTTCTACATACCATTTCATTACCTTTTGAAGCTAATGTAAAAAAACTGAATGTTGCAAAATACCAAGAAGTTACTAAAGGGTTTGTACTTGCAGAAGTAACAGGTACAGAGTGGATAGAAATACAGCAAAAAGCCATAGCTGATGCGATAGAGTTTCGTCATCATATAAATTTAACAGAACGCAAAAGAATGCTCTGTAAAGAAGAGATCATCCCTCAAAAAGAGTGTGTCGCAGCAAATGCAGAACTTGAAACAGACAAGATCAAAGTAGCTGCTTCCAAGGCACTGCTGAAAAGCTATGGTGCAAGTGATGATATAATCTCAACACTTTTTAAAGATCTGAAATTATCTCAGACCATGAAAATAAAAAGTATTATTGCCGGCAGTGTAGTAGAACTTCATGCTACTCCCGGAAAAAGTACCAGTCCTGCCGATGCACTTTTCGTAATTCAGAAAAAAGGTCCTCTTTGGCTTGAAAGCAACATTGAAGCTAAAAGAATAGAGTATCTCAAAGAGGGACAAAAAGTACAGATCACACTTGCAAATAAAACTTTTGATACGACCATACTGCAACTCTCTCCTGTGATAAATCCTGAAAACCAGACCAGACAAATACGTTTATCTATACCATCGGATATAGATATAGTTTCAGGACTTCGTGCCTCTGCTAAATTTACAATTTTTAGAAAGAGTCTTAGAGTGAAGAAAACTTCTGTTATCAAACAAGGAGAGACACAAATTGTATTTATAAAGTCAAAAGATGGCTTTATTGCCGTACCAATAACAGTGCTTGCTGAAGATGACAACTACTATTATATTGAAGCATCAGAAAAATTGCAGCACAAGATAGCTGTAAATTCAATAGCTATTCTGAAAAACATGTTGGGTGACAATAATGAATAAGATCGTAGGTTTTGCACTCGCACAGAGGCTGTTTTTCTCTCTGTTGGCAGTGGTCATTCTAGGTTTTGGTATCAAAGCTTATAATGAATTGCCTGTTGATGCTTTTCCTGATATCTCACCTACACAGGTAAAGATTATCATAAAGTCAAGCGGTATGACCCCTACTGAGATAGAGTCTCGCATCGTCGTACCCATAGAGATGCAAATGGTCGGTATCCCTTATGAGACCATGATGCGTTCTACTTCCAAATATGGTTTGTGCGATATCACTATAGATTTTGAAGATGGTACGGATATTTACTGGGCCAGACAACAGGTAAGTGAAAGGCTTGCAGATATCAAAGGTGAACTCCCTTCCAATATTGAAGGAGGACTTGCACCTATATCTACTCCATTAAGTGATATTTTAATGTTCACTATAGAATCTGATGGACTCTCCCTTCAGGAGAAAAGAAGTCTTCTGGACTGGATCATATCCCCTAAGATTAGGTCTGTGAGTGGTGTTGCAGAAGTAAATGCCCTTGGTGGAAAAGTTAAAACCTATGAAGTGGTACCTGACTTAAATAAAATGAGGGCTATGGGTATTAGACTTGAACAGATCTTCCAGACACTAGAAAAAAACAATCAAAACGATGGTGCGGGACGTGTCTCTCAAGGAGTAGAAAGCATTTTGGTACGTAGTATAGGACAACTCAAAAACCTACATGATATTGAATTATTACCTGTAGGTAAAAGTGCTGATAAGATCATTACTTTAGGTGATGTAGCCACTGTGAAATTTGGATATCTTACCCGTGCAGGTTTTGTAAGTAAAAATGGAGAAGGCGAAGCGGTACAGGGGTTGGTACTTGGACTCAAAGGCACAAATACAGGAATAGTGCTGGAAAAGGTTAAAGATGAACTTAAAAAACTCGAACCCATGCTGCCGGGCGATACAAGGATAGATATATTCTATGACCGTTCCGACCTTGTAAACCTTGCAACAAATACTGTTAAAAATGCACTCTATGAAGCGATTGTACTTATCATGGTCATCTTGCTTGTTATGCTTGGAAATCTTGCATCGGCCGTAAGTGTTGCACTGATCCTTCCTTTTGCACTACTGATGAGTTTTATTGCTATGCAATACTTTGGGCTTACTGCAAATCTTATGAGTCTTGGAGGACTTGCAATTGCTATTGGAATACTTGTAGATTCCGCAGTGGTGGTGGTTGAACATATTACAGCCGAATTGGGAAATCCTAAACATAAACGGCAAAGCAAACTACATATTATCTATACAGCTACCATAGAGATGGCACCATCAGTTATTACGGGTGTACTTATCATTATCATTGTATTTATGCCTCTTCTCACACTGGAAGGACTTGAAGGAAAACTCTTTAGACCTGTTGCACTTAGTATTATATTCGCACTATTTTCTTCACTGGTATTAGCCTTAACACTCATACCGGTGCTGAGTTCATTTATTTTGAGTAAAAGACCCGACAAAGAATCTTGGCTTATCAAGATACTTACAAAAGGGTATAGACCTAGCCTTATGTTTGCACTAAAGCATATCAAAGGCACTATTTTAGCGGTACTTGTACTCTTTGGAGGTTCTCTATATCTTGCATCAAAGACTGGTAAAGCATTTATGCCTACCATGGATGAAGGAAGCATTATAATCGGTGTAGAGATGCTCCCTTCCATATCTCTTAAAGAGAGTTTGGCACTCAACCTGAAAATACAAAAAAAGCTTTTAGAATCTGTACCGGAAATAAAAGATATTATTGCAAGAACAGGAAGTGATGAACTGGGTCTTGACCCTATGGGTCTTAACGATACCGATACCTTTTTGGTACTCAAAGAGAAAGAAGAGTGGAGAGTACCATCCAAAGAATTTGTCATTGAAGAGATCAGAAAAGTGCTTGATCAATTCGTAGGCATAGAGTATGGTTTTACACAGCCTATTGAGATGAGAGTATCTGAGATGCTTACAGGAGTCAGGGGTGATCTTGCCATTGATGTCTTTGGAAGTGACAATGAGAAACTAGAAGAGATCGCTATACAGATAAAAGGTATTCTTGAAACCATCACAGGAAGCAGTGATGTGTATAAGAAAGCCAATGAAGGTGTAGAGTATTTTGAATTGGAATTTGACAAGAAAGCAATGGTATATCACGATATTAGCCAACAAGAGCTTAATGATTTTCTTAAAGTTATGGTCACTGGTGTACAGGCAGGTATCATTCAAGAAGGCATGCGTCGTATCAATCTAATGGTCAAAGGAGATGAGAACCTGCAGAACTCTTTGGCTAAAATAAAAAATCTTTATTATCCTCTGGAAAATGGTCAAGCAATTCCATTAAGTAATTTTGTAAAATTCATCTCTAATGCGGGACCTGTACAGATAGAGCATGAACACGGATACAGAAAAACTATCGTACAGACCAACGTAGAGGGGCGAGATCTCGTAGGTTTTGTGGAAGAAGCTAAGGTTAAGATAACTAACAAAGTGAAGTTACCAGCGGGGTATTATCTTACTTATGGTGGAGAGTTTGAAAATCAACAAAGAGCTGCATCAAGATTGGCTATCATTGTACCGTTGGCACTCTTTTTGGTCTTTATCCTTCTCTTTGTATCTTTTGGTTCATTGACACAGGCAACTATCGTACTTATCAATGTACCTTTGGCTTTAATCGGTGGATTTATTGGGCTTTATTTGAGTGGAGAATATATGTCAGTACCAGCATCCGTAGGGTTCATAGCACTACTTGGTATAGCCGTACTCAATGGTGTTGTACTTGTGAACTATTTTAATTATCTTATCAAAAATGGGTCTGAATTAAAAGATGCAGTCATAGAAGGTTCTGTCAAGAGACTAAGACCTGTACTCATGACCGCAACCATCGCTGCATTTGGTCTTCTTCCCCTGCTCTTTACCACAGGTCCCGGTTCTGAGATACAAAGACCTCTGGCTATCGTTGTGATCAATGGTCTTATCAGTTCAACACTGCTTACACTGATCATACTTCCTATACTTTATCTGAAGTTTTCCAAAGTAGGAGTGGGAGAGAAGAAACAATAAGCCATATAAAGGTAGAGACACATCTCTATCTTTAATTACCAGTCAATACCCTCTTTAGGTAAGCCCTGATTTTCATCATATTTCTCTTTTTTACAACCCTCTGGTTTAGATTCACAATATTTGTTATAAGCTGTTTTAGCAACTACTAACAAGAAAACAAAAATAATAAATAATACTAATGGTTTTTTACGACTTGGCATTTAGTGCCTCCCTGCATTGAATTTTAATTCTTATCATACCTAAACTATAGCAGAAATATTTTTAGATATAATTAGTCTTCATTAATATTCAGGGGTTTTACATGAAAGATATTATTGCATTTATTATGCAACATCAAATAGAGACTATATTGCTTGTTTTTGGCATTATATTGTTGGCATTTTTTATTACACACTGGCAAGAGGTAAAGTTTTGGTGGCTTAACTTCTCTTATAATTTTCCAATTATAGGAAAAATGTCAGGATTGGCAAATGATATAGAGGGCTTTGATGAAAATCATAAATGGTTCTACTCTGAAGAGAGACTCTCTCGTGATTACTATAATTTTTATGAAAAAGTAGATAAAGACTCGGAGAGTTTTGATGAAGCAAAAGCGTATCTACACTCTGTAGGTGAGCTTGGAAGAAAACCTACTCCTACTTTTATCTGGGTTATGATCTTTGCACTTGTGATTGTAGAAGCATTTGGTTTTGCTTATGTACTTGCTGGATTTACAATTCCTGGGGCTTCTGAAGCAACACAGCAAAAAGGTGCTGTTGGTGTGGCTGCTATGCTTGCTATCTTGCTAGTTTGGTTAACACACATGACAGGGCAAGAGTTACACAAAAATACACTTATCAAAAAAATACGACGTTGGTACAAAAATGACAATGCAGGTGGTTCAAACTGGAGAGACTTGAAACCAGATGAATCCCTCATTACCATAGACAACACTTTTGATGATGAAAAATCACCAAATTACATACGCATGCTTAACCGTTTAGATGCGAACGATAAAGTAAAAACAACATATATAAAAACCATTTTAACACTTCTGTTTATAGGTGTTGTTGCTATAGGGGCAACATACATCAGAGGGCAAGTTTTAGAGCAAGAGATAGCATCTTCACATGAAAGTGCTATGAATATCTTTAATGATGATGCTTCGCCATTTGGTGGTACAGATGCTAGTGGAGATGAAGACATTGGTGCACTCTTTGGTGATAGTACAGCAGATAATGCAGAAGATGACTTAGCATCTCTTTTTGGAGATGATAAGAAATCAGCTAAACCATCTACTGTAAAAAGATCAGGTGAATCTATAGAAGATGAAACCAATAGAAAAGGTGGCTGGGCAACCTTCCTCATTTTGGGTCTTATGTTTGTATTTATTCAAATATTGGGTATCTTCTTTGGAATGCACTGGGACTTTGCTGGGCGTGAGTCAAAAGAGGCTTACGAATGTTTAAGAGGCTTTAGTACAAAAAAAGCTTTCCTTGCATACTATGAAAAAGCAAAAACACACATCGCTAGAGTAGCTCAACAGCAGTTACAAAAGTTACAACATAAAATGAACATCATTAATGACAACTCTGGAACTGATGCAGAAACTACAGCAATACTTAGAAACAATAAAGACAGAACATTCAAACAATACCTTACATTTGAGGACAAATAATGAAAAAGTTACTACTTGTACTCTTGGCATTAACTACCCTACTTTTGGCTAGAAATGATGTACCTAGTTGTTATGATGCACTAAAAATGGATGGACCAAAAGGTGCTGCTCAAAAAGAGCTTTTCATACTTGTAGATCAAACTACTGTATTAGATAAAAATATGATGATCTACACTTATAAAAATATGATGAAGTTCATAAAAAATGGCTATGGGGTAACGATAGCTTCTTTTTCTGCAAACTCAAATGGTAAATATACAGATGTAGCCTACTCAGGTAAACTTGAAACACTTCTACCAGATAGTGCAAAACATGACATAGCTAAAAAAGTTTTACGTAAATACCAAGGCTGTATGAATGGTCAGTATAAATTTGCAAAGAAAAAAGCAACAAAAGCACTTGTATATGTACTCAAAGGAGCCAATAAAAAGCTACCTCACTCTGATATTTTAAAGTCACTTAATGACATTTCAAAATATATCATTAAACCATCAAATGCCAGTGAGAAAGTAGTTCTTTTAGTTTCAGACATGATGGAACACTCTTCTATCACATCCTTTTACTCAAAAGGTTCACTCAAAAAAGTTAATGCCTCTGCTGAAATGGATAAGCTTAAAAAAAGTGGTTACACCGCAAACTTTGCTGGAGCTAGAGTTTATGTTATAGGTACAGGTATGGTAGGAAAGAACAGTTACAGAGACTCTAAAACACTCAAAGCATTGACTTCATTTTGGGAAGAGTATTTTTCTACGAGTAATGCACAGTTGAAAGCTATCGGTACACCTATGCTTTTAGAAGATGTAAATTAATCCTCTAAAGCTTCAAAAGGAGTCCATAATGACAAATAAAATTTTCTTAACTCTTATTCTTACTATATCTCTCTTTTTTAACTCTTGTGGTTCCAATTCTCATACAGATGGAGATTCACAAGTTTTTTCTTTGCAGGAAAAACAGTTTGTGCATAATCTATTTTTAACGGAGTATCTCTGGTATGATGAAGTAGCATCAAATGTTGATTATACTCAATATACAAATCCTCAATTAATGATAAATAACTTAAGATTCGATCCACCCGACCAGTGGAGTCTGACCATGACTCAGCAGCAGTATGAAGATTTTTCAAACCAAAAAACAGCTGGTTTTGGTTTTGGTTATACTCAAAATCTTCAAATTAATTTTGTACGTATTGATGCTCCTGCCTATAAAAAACTTATGCGTGGAGACCAGATAATTCAAATAAACGGAGAAGTAGCAAGCACATCACTTATAAGACAGGCAAGTCAAAACCTTAATGTAGCAACTACATTTACAGTAATCAGAAATGGCACTCAACTGGATGTTACTGTTGTACCACAAGAATATAGTTTTAAAGTATCTCTTGGAAAGATCATTGATCAAGGAACAAACAAAATTGGATATTTACGTTATGACTCCTTTACAGAGAGTTCTGTGGCTGAGTTTGAATCCATCTTTACAACTTTTCATAATGGAAAAATAGATGAACTTATCATAGACCTTAGATATAACGGAGGTGGGTCTGTAAGTGTAGCTAGTGCATTGATAGATAATGTTACAAATGTACATGCTAGCAAAAGACAAATGTACTTAGATTGGAACAGTAATTATAAAAATAAGAATACAAATTACACTTTTGAAGATATAGATATGCAAGATGGTAACGAACTTAACATGCAGCGTGTTATTTTTCTTGTTACAAATAACTCTGCCTCTGCAAGTGAAGCAGTTATCAATGCACTTGTTCCTTATTTGGGCATCAATAATGTTGTAAGTATAGGTAAGAAAACACATGGTAAACCTGTAGGTATGTCTGGTAGCGTCTATGGACAAAATTATTATTTTCTTATCAACTTTTTTGTAAGAAATAATACAGGAGAGACAACAGAGTTTAGTGGTATATCTGTCAGATGTAATGCAGAAGACGATATCACCCATATTATGGGTGATGTAAATGAAACTATGCTAAAAACAGCACTTTACTATATAGAAAACAATGATTGCCCCTAAGAGAACTTATTAAGATATTTGGGAGTATAATACTCCTATGAAAAACCTACGTAATGCACTTTTGCTTAAACAACTTTATCAGCTCAAACAGCTAGGCTATAGCTATACAAATATTACACCCTATAAAGAGGATGAACCTACTCTTGTGCTTCCAAATACTTTTGATGCTTTAAAGAAACAAGCTGAGAATTGTCACCTTTGCCAATTGAGTAAAAGTAGGCAAAAAGTAGTCTTTGGTGAGGGAAATCTTGAAGCTGATATCCTTTTTGTAGGAGAAGGTCCAGGGGCTAGTGAAGATAGTATAGGCAAACCTTTTGTGGGACGTTCAGGAGAACTTTTAACAAAGATGATAGAGAATGTTCTACATTTAAAAAGAGAAGATGTGTATATTACCAACATTGTCAAATGTCGCCCACCCAATAATAGTACACCTACCCCAACCCAAGCACATACTTGTCAGCCTTATCTTTTAAAGCAGATAGAGATAATCAAGCCGAAATTAATTGTAACATTAGGTGCTACAGCTTATCAGTATCTTACTGGTGATGAAACAAGCATCAGTAAAATACGAGGAACACTACACCAGCAAAACGAATATACGCTTATACCTACCTATCATCCTAGTTTTTTACTTAGAAACCCTTCTGCCAAAAAAGAGGTATTTGAAGATTTAAAAAAAGTTAAAGAATTGATGTA
>VAPK010051569.1_pt1 | contig 11103 bp, 8 predicted proteins | sample 3395031 | NCBI WGS metagenome assembly VAPK01 (sample SAMN08290443, study PRJNA428436) | hydrothermal vent metagenome | isolation source: Deep-sea hydrothermal vent chimney 1 | place: Pacific Ocean: Juan De Fuca Ridge
AAAAACGTAGCTATAGCCATAGTTACAGCGAGGCTTTTTAACGAAGTTAGCGTGCAAAAGAACGAGTTAAAACGGTCAGGTTATTTCATTACAATCCCTTACTTCACGCTCAAATTATAGGAATAGAACAGAACTTATTTTGTTTTTTTAATTGTTACTGCTATTTATTAAGAAACTGGTAAAAAAACAAATGGGAAATTTGTCGTGCACCCATTTTAAGTGTTTACTGCACGAATGTGGCTGACAACTACCAACTTATTATACATACTCAACCTTCACTTTTTTGAAAAATTTATGCACCAGAATTTTAACAATACGTTTAACTACAAATTTACGCAGTTCCAGTTCCAGCGGTTGTTCTGGGTCCAGGTGTGCCCAGTTAATCCGGGTGCCAACAATTATATCAATACTGTCGTGTTGGAGTAAAAGTTTTACTATTTCTTCGGGTGGACTGTCTTCTAAGCGCGAATCGCTGTTGTAATTCCCCAGGATTTCTTCTACTTTTCCCAGCGTTAAAATTCCCTCGGTAACCATTTCAAATCCATCCATTTGTGCACTTGGCGGCAGGGCATCAGCTTCTTTTATCCTATGTTGGATTTCAACTTCAAGGTTTAGTTCCCGGGCTATAATTTCTGCAGTAGTACCACCGCAAATTATTTTCTTTCCTTTAAAATTTTTAATTCGTTCTACAAAATCATAGTCTTTTATTTTATAAAACGGAGGCCCTGTAATAAGCATAAATTTCCGGGGTTCCCTGAAGTAAATCACCCCGCAGGTAGTATCGTCTTTCACCGAAAAATTATCGTTCATTACGGCTTGGTTGATGATTTTTCTTGCCAGTTTGGTTGCCGAAATATTGGGCATCCGGTTTATCTGGTTTAGCATAAAATCTTCAATTTTTTCCATTCCCCAACCCATTGGAAACCGGTTTCTTCCCAGTCCCGATTGAGGCACACCATCCGACATAAAAACAATGCGGTCTTCTTTTTTAGCTTTGAACTCTCGACAACGAAGTAATTTCCCAAGGTTTTCTTCTCCTCTTATTTTTAAATTGTATTCTTTGGGCTGAAATGATTTTCCATTTCGGACGACCAAAATAGGAGGGTTGTCGTAATTGGTAATCCTAACCTTACTGTCAGGTTCAATTTCAATAATAGTAAACGTGGCATATCTCTCTTTTCCATCGCTGCTTTTGGGAAGAGCGTTCATAATAACCCGGGCTGCAACTTCTGGTATCGTGTGCAGTTTAGTATATTTTACTGCCATGGTTGCTGTGAGGGTTGCTAAAACACTCGCCTTAATTCCGTGCCCAATTCCATCGCTAAGTACCAATATTGTATGACCTTCCTCCTTGGTAATGTTCGACTGAAAAACATCACCACAAGCGATTTCCCCCTTTGGGCGCTTTTGCTGAACATCAATTTCAACGTGGTAATTGGGATTATTCGTCGTCTCCATATTGGTATGATTGAATAATTGAATTTAGAAGTTCTTCCGTTTCTGCTGCATTGTCGCCCAGCAGGAAAGCAATTTTCTGTACCGTTTCAATACTTTGTTTGTTTATGCGCTGTGCCCGGTTAATTATTTCGTCTCGGACCAACATTGGTGCCGACATGTCGCGAATAACAGCCCCAACAACACGCTGTTTATAAAGTGTAATAACAGATACGTGCAATAAGTTATTTTGAATTTTGAGGTCGCGTTCCAACAATTCTTCTCCCGATGACATGATACTGTTTAGCATTTTAAAAATTACTTCCGGCACCAACACTTTTACATCGGCACCTTTTAACCCGGGAATGGTTTTGTACAGTTCAACTGTTTCTTCACCCATTAATTTTGCAAATCCTTCGTTAGAATCAACTACCTTGAATTTATCATCCATTATAATAATTCCTGCACTAATTTTATGAAGCATGTGCGAAGAAACCTCCATCGATTTTTGTGCCCTTTCCAAACGTTTCTCTGTTTTCTTAAGCTCCGTAATATCGTTTATCGATCCTACAATTCCAATAATTTTGTCGTTGTTATCTCTTATTACAGCTTTGTTGAATATTACATTGTGCATAGTTCCATCGCTGTGTATCATTTGAGTTTCATACACTTGTTCATCCGGGTTCGTAAGCAATTCTTTGTCATGGCCCGAATAAATATCGGCCATTTCTTTTGCATAGATCTCATACACCGACTTGCCTATTATTTGTTCTCTTGGCCTTCCTGTAAATTTTTCGTGTGCCTTGTTGCACATTTGATGAATCCCGTTTAAGTCGCGGTAAAAAATTGGTGTCGGTAATGTATCAATTAATTTTTGATAAAATCCCGGATCATCAATATTATCAATAAGAATAGACTTTTTATAGTAAATCATATTTCGGTTTTTTAGTAGTCAAAATTGATAGTGAAAAATAGTGAATAATAAAATGATATTTGCGCCAATCTTAAATATTTTTAAACATACAAATTATTTGCTTAGAAATTATTTGTTTGATTTAAAGTACAACTATCTTTGTAACTTAAATCACAAAACAAAGCTTTTTGTCATAAAATCAACCAGGACTTAAACATTTATAAATAAGTAATTTTTCAACAATGTATAAAATAAAATCACTGGACGACCTGAAACAGATTCGAGGCGAAGTTCAGTCGAAAAATAGTTTAAAGCGGAATGGCGAGAATACCGAACAAGCTGTTCAAATAAAGGTTGGCATGGCCACTTGCGGAATTGCTTCAGGTGCAAAGGAAATAATGAAATTTTTATTAGAGGAGTGTGAGCACCAGGCAATCGACGCTCAAATAAAACAAACTGGTTGCCTTGGTTACTGTTATGCCGAACCAATGGTCGAGGTGCAGCTCACCGATGCCGAACCAATAGTTTTTGGGTACGTCGATAAAAAAAGAGCAAGCGAAATTATTGAAAAGTACATTATGCAGGGCGAGCAAATAGGTGGCGAAATTTCAATCTCTTTTAAAACCATTAACGATTAAACTTCAACTACATAATTATGACCGATATCAAAAAACAAATGCGGATTGCGTTGCGCAACTGTGGATTAATTGATCCGGAGAAAATTGAAGAATACATTGCGGAGGATGGATATTTTGCATTGGGCAAATGTCTCACCGAATTTACGAGGGAAGAAACTATCAAAGAAATTAAGGATTCGGGGTTACGTGGACGTGGCGGTGGAGGATTTCCCACTGGGTTAAAATGGGAAATCACTAAAAATGTTGAAGCCGGCCAAAAGTATGTGGTTTGCAATGCCGACGAAGGCGACCCCGGTGCTTTTATGGATCGTTCAATTTTGGAAGGCGATCCACACTCGGTTATTGAAGCAATGGCTATTTGTGGATATTGTATTGGTGCCGATACAGGATTGGTTTATATCCGCGCTGAATATCCTTTGGCAATTGAACGTTTAAAAATTGCCATTAAACAAGCCCGCGAATTTGGTCTGTTAGGAGAGGGTATTTTGGGAACAAATTTTAATTTTGATATTGAACTTCGGTACGGAGCCGGGGCATTTGTTTGTGGAGAAGAAACAGCATTAATTCATTCAATGGAAGGTTTGCGCGGGGAACCCACCGTAAAACCACCATTCCCATCCGTTTCGGGTTACATGGGAAAACCCACGAATGTGAATAATGTGGAGACTTTTGCCAGTGTTCCGGTTATTATTAATAAAGGCGCAAACTGGTTCAATAAAATTGGGACCGAAAAATCGAAAGGGACAAAAGTTTTTGCCCTTGCCGGAAAAATCAATAAAGTAGGGTTAGTTGAAGTGCCAATGGGAACTACTTTGCGTGAGGTTATTTACGATATTGGTGGCGGGATTGTAAACGGGAAAGAGTTTAAATCGGTACAAACCGGTGGCCCGTCGGGTGGATGTTTAACCAAAGACTTTCTCGATACTCCAATTGATTACGATAATTTGATTGCAGCCGGTTCGATGATGGGGTCGGGGGGAATGATTGTTTTAGACGAAGACGATTGTATGGTTTCCATTGCTAAGTTTTATCTCGAATTTACCTTGGAAGAATCGTGTGGAAAGTGTACTCCATGCAGGATCGGGAATAAAAGACTTTTCGAAATTCTGACGAAAATTACGGAAGGGAACGGTGTGCTGGAAGATATTGAACGTTTGCGGGTGTTAAGCAATATTATTAAAGATACTTCACTTTGTGGATTGGGGCAGTCGTCGCCAAATCCGGTGCTTTCAACAATAAATAATTTTGAAGAAGAATACCGGGCGCATGTTGTCGATGGAAAATGTCCGGCAGGGCAATGTAAATCGTTGTTGCGATACGATATTGTGGAAGATTTGTGTACCGGCTGCACTCTCTGTTTCCGCAATTGTCCGGTGGGTGCGATTACCGGCGAACGACGCGAACCACATCTTATCGACCAGTCGCTTTGTATTAAATGCGGCGTGTGTTTCGAGAAATGTAAGTTTAATGCAATCACCCTAATTTAACCCGGAAAATTAAAAATAATGGATACAGTAAGTCTTATAATTGATAATAAACCTGTTGTAGTAAAAAAAGGAACTACCATTTTAGAAGCTGCTTCGGGAATTGGAGTGCATGTGCCAACACTTTGCCACATGAAACTCGACGATTTAAATATTGAAAATAAACCCGGTGGTTGTCGCATTTGTGTGGTTGAAGTGGAGGGCAGACGAAACCTTGCTCCGGCGTGTTGTACCGATGTTAATGAAGGAATGGAAGTAAGCACACATTCATTGAGGGCAATAAATGCCCGGAGGACGGTATTAGAATTAATTCTTTCCGACCATCCCGCCGACTGCCTGATTTGTGCCAAATCGGGGAATTGCGATTTGCAGGATATGGCACATCAGTTGGGAACCCGTGAAATCCATTACAAAGGAGAGCAGTCGCATTATCGCAAAGATACCTCGCCCGCAATTATTCGCGAGATTGATAAATGTATTATGTGCCGCCGTTGCGAAATGATGTGCAACGAAGTGCAAACGGTTGGTGTTCTTTCAGCAATAAATCGTGGATTCGATTCTGTAGTTTCCCCTGCATTCGAAATGAACCTCGACCATTCTGAATGTACATACTGCGGACAGTGTGTGGCTGTTTGTCCAACGGGCGCGCTAACCGAGGTAGATCATACGGGGAAAGTAATCCATGCATTATCCGACAAAACAAAAACTGTAATTGTACAAACTGCTCCGGCTGTTCGAGCTGCTTTGGGCGAAGAGTTTGGTATGGAGGCCGGAACTTTGGTGACCGGGAAATTGGTCGCTGCATTGCGGCGGTTGGGTTTCGACCATATTTTTGACACCGACTTTGCAGCCGACCTCACAATTATGGAAGAAGGAACAGAATTGTTAAACCGCTTGGGAAAACATTTGGCTGGCGACAAAGATGTGAAACTCCCGATATTAACTTCTTGCTGCCCGGCGTGGGTGAAATTTTTCGAACATCAGTTTCCCGAAATGAAGGATATTCCTTCAACGGCGCGTTCGCCACAACAAATGTTTGGGTCGATTGCCAAAACCTATTTTGCTGAAAAATTAAAGATAAAACGCGAAGATTTGGTAGTAGTTTCGATAATGCCGTGTGTTGCAAAAAAATACGAATGTGGCCGTGATGAATTTAAAGTCAATGGAAATCCGGATGTTGACCTTGTTATAACAACCCGCGAATTGGCGGCTTTAATTAAGTTGTCGAATATTGATTTTAAATCGTTGCCCAACGAAGAATTTGATAATCCACTGGGAGAATCAACCGGGGCGGGAGTGATTTTTGGAACTACTGGTGGCGTTATTGAAGCAGCAGTTCGGACAGCTTATGAAATTCACACAAAAAAGGAGTTGCCCCGTTTAGATTTCGATGAACTGCGCGGAATGGAAGGAATCCGTGAAGCAACCATCGATTTCGACGGATTGCCAATAAAAATTGGAATTGCCCACGGTTTGGGAAATGCACGTAAACTATTGGAAGATATCCAGGCTGGGAAAAGTGAATTCCATGCCATCGAAATAATGAGCTGCCCAGGCGGTTGTATTGGTGGAGGCGGTCAGCCTTATCATCATGGAAATGCCGATATCCTGAAAAAACGACAAATGGCAATTTATCAGGAAGACAGTAACAAGTCTATCCGGAAGTCGCACGAAAATCCGTACATAATTAAATTGTACGAAGAGTTTCTTGGGGAACCTATGAGCGAAAAGGCGCATCATTTATTGCACACCAAATATTTTGACAGAACGGAAGAAAAGTGATCGGTCGCAGTTTTCAGTAGATTACAGGGCATGACTTGTCTTTACTGCTTAACTGACACTTTCAGGATATAAATTTTTACGGTAAATTATGCAACTAAAAAGTTAAAAAAGTTAAAATTAAAGACATGCCAGAAATTAAATTAGCTGAAAATACAATACAACTTATCATAGACATTTGTGCGGAATTTGAAAATAAAGAGAGTGAACTCATTAATGTATTGCACAAAGTTCAGGGGAAGTTGGGTTACCTCCCGGCTGAAGTTCAGGAAGTAATTGCAAAAGAATTAAAAATTGGGGTTGCCCGTGTTTATGGTGTTGTAACATTTTATAGCTTTTTTACCATGATACCGCAGGGGGAATTCCCTATTTCAATTTGTATGGGAACGGCTTGTTATGTGAGAGGTGCCGAGCAGGTTTTAGCAGAGTTTAAACGTCAGTTAAAAGTAGAAGTTGGTGAATCTACGGGCGATGGAAAATTCTCGATAAATTGCTTGCGGTGTGTTGGTGCTTGTGGTTTAGCTCCGGTAATTACTGTTGGTGGAAAAGTTTTCGGACGGGTTGCGCCCAGCCAGGTAAAAGAGATTATTGAAGAGTATCGCGAGGGGTGTGTTGTAGATGATCCAAAAACAGTATAATTTAATCGGCAGTAGAGAACTGTTCCCTCTGTGTTTCAGCAACGGAACGGTCCTTTCGTTTTTGCACTGATAATTAATTGCTAATAAGTCTGCTTCCCCTTGACATATTCTTCCCAAAGTTGAGCATTGTTTATTCTCTCGCCCCCTAAAAATTGTTTGCCACAATTTGCACTTTTATAAAGTTGAACACCTTTAACAAACCCATTTTACTGTGGTAAATCCCTTGCCACAGTAAAAGCACTTTTTTTATTCATAGTCTTTGATTTGCTTCAAAGCTAATGAGAATAACCCTTAACAAGCTTTCTATCCTAAAAAATGTCCATTACGCCGCAAAATAAATAGGTGTAAAATGCAGCCTGACGATAAAAATAAGCGCAATTTATCCGAAATACATTAGTTGGTCACAAATTCATTTTTAGCTTAGGGGCTGTTACGTAATAAGATGAACAATTTGAGCAAAGGTATTTTGTTTTTTAACAACTTGAAAAATTAGCGAATAGCGTGCTATTTAAGGATTTTTACAAGGAAGTTAAAGAGTGATAGAACAAACTCAAAAGGTCAGGTTATTCCGAAACAGTTCCTTAAGTTAAAAATACCTCTCCCAAAACATGAAGAGTATTTACAATTTAGGAAACGAGTATGTAAAATGTTTTACACACAGGAGGATAATTATAAGCGAGTTCCATCGAACATCGTAGAAAATTTGAAATAAGTGCGACATTAAATTGTTTTTCATCTGTTTATAATTGTTTGTTTTTAACAGCAACACATGTAACTCGCTTAAGATAATAATGCTCCTGTGTGATAATTTTTCTCATGGTTGTTTCATACTTATCTTATTTTCTTGAAATATAGTTGCCATAAAAATTCCTCACTCGGTAAATAATCATTTTGTACCAACCGGGATCGGTAATTTGTTTAAAGAAGCTGCCCCATGATTTTGTGATAAAAATATTTACTACACCCCCGAAAAATCGAATAAATAAAACTTCAAACAATTTAATTGATAAAATATGCCAACGATGGATTTTGGGGTGGTTCAAAAACCAGTCGTGGATTTTTATATACAGACGGGAAGCCCGGTTTTCTTTTATTTCCAAAATAGTCCCGATTCCAAAAATATGCATGGTAAAAATCAGATACGTTGTAATTTTTCTTTTTTCTTCTGCCTGACTGATTAATGAAGTTGTTTCTATACGTTTTGAAAGCAAATACATATCGTACAAATCGCGCAATGGTGTTTGTTTGAATCCATAACCGAGGTTGCTCAACTGTGCGTGAATAAAATTATGGATTGCCTTGTGTTCATCCGAAGGCACAAAACAATTGACCTTATCCGCTATTTGTTTTTTGTTTTGAAAAATCAATTCAGAATTAAACTGTTTACTGTATTCGATATTAACCGGAATACGGTGAATCTCAATGTCAGCGGGAACATCGGAGCGGTACAACCGGGGATAATGTTTAGCTTTTGTCAAGTCGTAATAGGCTTTTCCATTGGTTTTATAGCCCAGTTGCATAATAAGTTCAGCCGATTTTAAATAATCTTTTTCCTGAGCCAAAAGATCAATATCTCCAATCATTCGTTCACCAACATCTGAATATACATTATCCAGTAGGTTGGTAGTTCCTTTTAAATAAATTGGAGTGATATTTTTATCCGATAACTTTAGGTTTATTTCATCAATTTGCCGTAGAATATCCAGGTTTCGTTTTTTGTTGTGAAGGTAAATAGCTGCAATATGTTCCCTGTAATCTACCGGGAAAATATCCAGCAGATTGTGTTTTTTGAAATGGAGATAAATAGCAGGCAAAACAAGTTGGTTGCTGCACAGGAAAATAAAATCATCCAGGTTTACTTCGCTGGATGAAAAGCGTGAAATTATTGTTTCCCGGAAATCCGGGTGTTTATCCAACGTCAGGCAACGACTGGTAAAATAAAATAGATCTTTATGTTTCATATTTTAAACGGTAAAGAATAGCATTCACTGTGCTTTCATAGATGGATTTTAACCTCTTGCGGTTAAGCTCCCTCCAGCCCGATCTTAACTTCCCCGATAATATTTTCGCCATTTTTGGAGGGAGGAGGAAACTGAAGTGAGCCTTGCCACTTTAATATAATCTCCGGTTATTGGTTCCCCTTTCCATTTAGCGTAGTGGTATGATTTCCGTCCAATTCAGGGGAAAGTAACAGATCATTAATGGGAGACAGGTGCCATGCGTTATTTTTGAACCTATATGGAAAGTTTTTGAAGTGGTCGCCTTTATTTTCGATAAGTACTTCCAATCCCAAAATTGTTTTATTTTTGGGTAAACGAGCTCGAAAGATATTGAAAGCTCATTGATGCGATGCATGAGAGGCAGTGAGGGCTCATTAAAATACTTCAGGAGTAGCCAAGGTATTGTTGCAAAATAACTTAATCATTCCGGCTTGTTCTTTTGCACGCTAACTGCGTTAAAAAGCCTCGCCATAGCTAAGGTCATTTCTACGTTTTTTGCCTTGTTATCACAAAAAATAACATTGCCCTCTTTGTTCAACTTATTTTGTAATAATGCCTAATGTCTAACTATTCGGATTTGGATAGCATTGGGGATGGGGTTCTCAGATACGAGCACAAGGTATCCACCTCCACCAGCTCCACTGAGTTTCCAGCCAATCGCTTCTTTTTTGTAATAGTTTAATACTTCATGAATGGCTGGGTTTACCATATTGGGGAACATGACTATTTGTGCTTCAAAGCTTTGCCGCATGGCTTTACCAAAATCTTGCAGATTTTGATTTTGTATGGCTTCCCAGCAATTGTTGGCAGCATCTGCCAGGTTTTGAGCATTGGGTTGATTAATGTTTGTATTTGCTAAAACATTAAAATCGCCAATGCGTGGCGAGAGGGTAATGAAAAAGAGGTGTTTTTCAATAAACTCCAAAATATTGTTATCGGTTTCTGATTCAATGGAATCCGGCCAATAGTTTTCTTTGCTATAATTTAATTTGTTTACTCCTGGAAAAACGATGCCTATCGAATCTTGCGATCCTGAAATTATTTTTGTTCCAGGTGGATTCTCGAAACTAAAAAGAGTTTTAGCAAGTATTTCTTTGTTTCCCTCAGGAATATCTGTTTGCCAGAGTTGAACTGCCTTTTTGCGGGTGCTACTTGACATACCGCTTCTATCGTTGAACTGGTAATCAGGATGTACACTTATTGTGATTACGGGACCGGGATGGTGTTTCGAAACATACGGTTGGTCTAACCATCCACCGGCTAAATCTAAACGGAAAGGAATTTTGCACACCTTACGCAAAGAGGTGGTTGAACGGGGAGGCAGGCCCTTGAACGGAATACGTTCGCTAACAATTAATTCTGCACCAATTTCTTTACACAATTTTACCTTGTCGGGAGTAAAACCATCTTCATTTATGAAAAAAATATCCGGTTTTAGCTGGTGTAACTCTTTTTCAAAATCCAGTAAGCCGCTGCCAGAATTAATCCAAGCCTTTTTAACGTGTTTTATCGCCTGCACCATATACAACCTTTCATTTTCTGTATTTACCGATGCCTGACCTTTTAGTCGTTCAATCGTAGTGTCCGAGCCTATTCCAACATATAAATCCCCGTGACTTGCGGCTTCGGCAAAGAAGGCCACGTGGCCCGAGTGCAGCATATCAAAACAACCAGAAATAAATACTTTTTTTGCCATAATAGTGTAATGAAATTTGTGATTAGCTTGCTGAAATATTACTGTAGTGTTTCCTGTTTTGAAGTTGCAACATCATGATAAATTTTTCCTTCGTATTTGTGCCCCAGTAATATAATAGACATTATTACAATTATAATCGTATGTCAAAATTTATCTTTTCCCGATTCCCTTCGTTATTTTTATTTTCCGTAGCTATGGCTACTCAAAAGAAAAATACCTTGGTAATCGAAAAATTTTTAAATTTAGCCCATATATTATTTTAATCATAATAAAGTCTAATAAGTTCAGCCGATTTTAAATAATCTTTTTCCTGAATCAGCAAATCAATATCGCCAATCATCCGTTCGCCGGTATCGGAATATACATTATCCAGTAGGTTGGCAGTTCCTTCTAAATATACGGGGATAATATTTTTGGCAGCCAGCGCAAGGTTTATTTCATCCCCCGCTAGCGCGGATTTGTAATCCGTGCTATTGCTGCAAACGAAACAAAATAAACTCCTTCAGGATTATGAAACTTGT
>VAPK010210610.1_pt1 | contig 11101 bp, 11 predicted proteins | sample 3395031 | NCBI WGS metagenome assembly VAPK01 (sample SAMN08290443, study PRJNA428436) | hydrothermal vent metagenome | isolation source: Deep-sea hydrothermal vent chimney 1 | place: Pacific Ocean: Juan De Fuca Ridge
ATAACCTCGATCATTGAATTTATTCATAAGATAATAATACCATAGCAGAGGCTAATGGTCAAACTGTTTCAGCATGTTTTGTGCAGTCTTGATCTTTGGTTCTTTTTCATCAAGGAAAAAGAACGTTTAAACAAAAGGTTTTAAGTAATGTTGAGTGTTTGATGAAAGAGAGACTGCCGCAGCCTTCGGCTTCGCAGTGACAAGGGCGAAAGAGAGATTGCCGCTATGCTCGCAATCTCACCGCAGGCAAGATGCCTGTGATACACTGAAGAAGCTGAGATTGTTGTGCTTGATGGAAATAGTTGAGAAAAAGAAAAACCGGCAAGCGGTTAAGACCTACCTGTTATCTGTAAGTTTGAATCAAAGAGTTATGCCAAATGTGAAGACGCGACCCCAGTAAGACCACAGTGGGATTGATTAACTATCAAGTTGGCTGACCCCCTTGATTCGCTATGATCGGGGTGAAGACGGACCCCAAGAGTACGACCCTATTCAAACCCCTTCTTTATTTACAACAACCATGGCAGTTTTCCATACAATTTTTAACTCCAACAAAATGTTCCAATGTTTTATATAGTACAAATCATACATAAGTTTTTGCCTCGCATCTTCTACACCGTTACCATAAGGATACATCACTTGAGCCCATCCCGTAATGCCTGGAGTCACTATATGTCTTTGAGCATAATACGGTATTTGTTTTTCAAATTGGCCTATCCAATACCTTCTTTCTGGTCGCGGCCCTATCAGATGCATCTCCCCTTTTAGTATATTTGACATTTGAGGAAGTTCATCGTATCTTCTTTTTCTCATATGTTCACCCCAGGGAAAGATTCTATTATCATCTTTCGCAGCAAACCTTACACCATCTTTTTCTGCATCTATTCCCATGCTTCTAAACTTGATACAACTAAACTCTTTATTATTACGCCCTACTCTTTTTTGTTCAAAATATACAGGACCTGGAGATTCCTCGTTTATCTTCCTTTTACATTTTAATATCACGAAAAAGGAAAACACAAACAACCAAAATATTCCAACAAAATCAATCAATCTTTTTTGAAAATATTGAAATGTACTAAAACCTTTTATATCATTTAAACAATCTGAACTTGTATTGCCTTCCGGTATATAGCATTTGTATAGATATTCTTCCAAAAAATACTCTATTGCGATGAGTTTAATATCTTTTAACTTATCATCATATTTTAAATTTGTAAGATAATTGATGATCTTATTATCTACTCTTGCTTTTGTGTTTAATACAACCACAGAAAATCTATCCTTACTCAAAAAGCTTTCTATATCTCTTATTACACCGTCTACATCTTTATCTTTATAGATTGTAAAATCGATATTCTGAAACCTCTTTTCAAGTTTCTTAAGTTCCGACTTTGCGAATCTGTATTTTTCTCCTAATATTAGCATAGACCGCTTTTTTAAAACTCTAAATAGTATTTTTATTCTCCTATATCAAGTTTTAATTATTATAACAATTTTTAAGTTAAAAGTAAAGTTCTAACCTTGTCTAAAAGATCAGCTGAATGTAAAATATGATGATACACCCTATTAGCTTCATAATTTATTTAAAGTGTTTTTATTTATTGTATTTCTTTCTCTGTCAAAAAACCAGCCCCATTTATCGAAATATTTAATTGTGCTTTGTATATGGTATCTTAACAGTTTAAAATTCCTATAAGAACCCTTAGCATAATCATGATATATAGCTACTTTTGGATAAAAAACAGTTGCATATTCTTTATGGATTCTTCTGCTTAAATCCGTATCTTCTAAATACATAAAAAATCTTTCATCAAACATGCCAACTTTTCTTAATGCATCTACCCTCAGGAACATGAAACAACCTGAAAGATAAGGCGGCTCCATTATCCTATTGTATCTTGTAAATCTTAGCTCGTATAATTCTTTTCGTTTTTTCATCCACTTTTTAAATGGCGTAAAATTTAAGAAACGTCTTCCAAAAAGATCTAATGGAGTCGGCAAAAGCTTACAAAGATATTGCATTTCTCCATCAGGATATAGCACTTGAGGCATTATATTTCCAACATCTTTATTTTTTTCCATATACTCGTATAAGTTTTCTAATGTCTTATTGTAAAAATAAATATCCGGATTTAAGACAAGATGATATTTTGTTGAACTTTTAATGCTACGCCGTATAGCAACATTATGGGCAGCGCCAAAACCGGGATTAGAAGGGTTAAAGATATATTCTATTTTGCCGTCAACCTTCTTAATTTTTCTTAAATCATCAACGGGTGAATTATCTATAATACACAATTTTTCAATCAGCCGATTTTTAATAAAACTATCTATACTATTTCTAATAATATTATAATTATTTTTATATGTGACGATTGAAATATTAATCATTAATTTATTCGGTTAATAATATATTTAAAAAATTCTTTACCGCTATTTTATAAACCATTCTATTTGGATCTAGTTATTCACTATTTGTTTTATTTTTTGCTACCATGCTGTATATATCTTATGAATAAGTTCTTTATTAAATAATATCTCATAATAAATTTCTGCATCAAGGTAGTTTTATAATTAGTGTAATTATTAGAATGCCTTCTATATTTAACTATTTTAATATTTATAAAGTTTACCTTGCCAAATAGATACGCGATATCACCGAGCCACATATCGTGCATTGGTATATTCCTTGGAAATGGCAAAGCAAAATGCAACAATCGTCTGTTGAAGGCAATATTGCACCCAATAATCCTATTTTTAATGACATTAATTACCAAACCCTTCCTTAGTTTAAGAAAGCTAAATAAATCATCGTTGATAATATTGTTATTATCGTCATCTATCAAGATGCCATTGTATAAATTTAATATAGGTTTACCCATATCTTTGTCTATAAAACTTTGTTTAACAATTTCAATTTTATTACTCTCCCATATATCATCCTGGTCAGATAAAACAATAATATCTCCCGTTGCATTATTAATTGCATTTTCAAAGTTAGAAGTCGGGTTATTAAATTTCTGATTTTCTATTAGTATAATTCTACGATCTTTGAAAGATTTTATGGCATCAATAGTTTTATCATTTGAACTGTCATCTGATATAATTACTTCATCAAATCCAGATATCTGATTTAAAATTGACTCTAACTGTTCAAAAATATACTTTTCGCCATTGTAGGTTGCCATACAGATACTAATTTTCATAATCTAAGTTTTAAAATAGGATAAAAAATAAAAATAAAAATAATAAAAAAACAAACTAATCGAAAAATCGCAAGTTCTAAATCTAATGGTAAAACAAACGCTTCAGAGACAAGAAAAAATCCTATGATTTGAGTTGCAATGCTATTTTTATTTGGAATAAAGTTTCTAAGTTTTGATGAAAAATATGCCAAAAATATAATATAAAATGGTGTAAAATAATAACCGAATACCATGATTTGCAGGGTTATAATATAATTAGGTCCCATACCTAAATTTATATGCCTTCCATAAACTAATTGTAATAATTGCACACCCACGTCCTGGTTTTTAAAATAAAAAATATGTTTAAGATATATGCCGAAAATAGAAAGAATATATGGCATGAATCCAGATTTGATATGAGTCAAACCATTATACTTAGAATAATAATATACACCGTCTGCACTTGCCATAATTCTGTTAAATATCATTATCGCACCTTGTTTTAAACTTTGGTGTTTTGCATCAAACATTTTACTTACTATAATGGCTAAAAGAATAGAAACTGGTATAAAAAAAGCGCTAAAATAATTTATTTTCTTAATAAATGTCTTATTAAAATATGGATAATAAAAATAAATAAATGTTCCAATTGAAAAAAGTAAATCTAATAAGGCTCCACGTCCTCCAGAAAAAATCCGAATAAACATATATATCAACAAAAAAAACAATATAATTATTCTTCTATCTCTTAATATAAATAAAAATAAAAAAGAAAAATAGTAAAATATAGGGATAATGCCCGTATCAAGCAATTTTGATAGTTGATTTCCTTTATGTAAAGATTTAAATCTATATAAGAACCAATACCTTATTTGATGATGAAACGCAAATGTAAAAAAATTTTTTTGGGCATACATTAAAATAATAACGGATAATAAATATGTAAAAAAAAGGATTTTCTTACGCTTATTAAATAAATCAAAATTTAAAATATAATTCCTTGTTTTGATCGGCATATAAAGTTTTTTAACCATAAATATAAAAAAAATAAATGAGCCTATAAAAAGAACGAGTAATAAACTTAACCCTTCCTGTATTGAGTACAAAACTAGAAAGGCTAAAATTGATGAAAACCATATCAATTGCATTACTAAAGGGTCTATCAGAGATGAAATCTTTTTAGAAAATAATACGAACAGTATCGCAAAAAAAGACAAAAATAGAACATATCCAAATACATAATTATATTCATAAATATTAAACATATTTATATTACTCCTGTAATAGAACTTTTTACTCTATAAACTCAACAAAGAGTATGTCGAGAACCCTCTCTCCTTGTGCCAGACCCCTTAAAATTCATAATTTTGCCAAATTAATTAGTGAATATTCAAAATTTTCGATATTTTTTTATAAAATTTATAAGAAAATAATTTAAAAATAAGCATAGTATCTATTATTATATTAATAATAAAATTAAAATATTTCCTCCTTATTAGTGCCATTTCTAAGTGAGACCTATAGAATGAAGTTCTGCTGATCCCGCCATCATTGCAATGAGATACAACTATATTTATATATTTTATCCGATGCTTTTTTAAATAAATAATTAAATTTAATTCGTAATCGGATACAATTTTCCAACTTAAATCATATCTAAAATTACAAAACAATAATTTATTATAAAAAGATGCTTGGTGATGAACAGTATTATTAATTAATATTTTTTTATCTAAGGATGATTTAAAAATTCTATCGGTATTATAATAAACATTTCCAAAAATTAACATAGTTTCTTTATCTACGGAATTTGAAAAGATGTTTTTCACGATATTATTATTTGGAAATTTATCATCAGAATTTAAAAATAATATCCACTCCCCGTTAGATAAATCAATTCCTTTATTCATTGCATCGTAAATTCCTCTATCCTTCTCACTTACCCAATAGTCAATCTTATCTTCATATTTTTTAATAATATCAATTGTCCCATCAGTTGAGTCGCCATCTATTATTATATATTCAATATTCGGATAGGTTTGGTTTATTACGCTCTCAATAGTTTCTTCAAGGTATTTTTCGCCGTTGTAAACAACTGTAATTATCGAAATAAGGGGAAGTTTTCTGAATGTTGAATGTTGAATGTTGAATGTTGAATTATCTAACTTGAATTCATTTCCATTTTTATCATTTAAAATTAAAAATTTATCATTCATAATTAAATTTTCGTATGAAAATTTAAAGTATCCTTTTGTTCTTAATCCGCCTTCTGCCCGTCTATGTGGGTTAGGTGGTAGAAAAAGCACAGTTTCAAATTTATCTTCTGGTTTATTTGTAATTATTGGCTCTTTTTTACTAACTAATCTTGTAGTGCTGTAGTTTTTATCTAAGCATATTGCATTAGTCATTTTTTAATAATCCATCTAATTTTTCTTTAACAGACTCGACGCTTATTTCATTTATATCCAATTTGCTGCCAAATCCATAACTATTACTAAGTCTTTTATAATCATCTAAATCTTTTTCAATCTTAGGATGATATATCATATGATAATTTGGTGTTATCTCTTTTGGATAAGGAATAAATCTACCGAAATGATTTCCGTTATAGATAACAAATACATTTGTCATCTCTAACGCAACTGCAAAATGAGGTGCAACCGTTTCATTTGTTATCATCGAATTTCCGTTATAGATAACATAAAGAAAATCTATCAAAGATATTTTTCCCACTAAATCTACGTATTTATAGTTTGCTGATTTTTTAAATTTATCAACATCTTCCATATCGTTTGGCCCGCCGCACAAAACAATATTACAACTATACTTATCCTTCAAATATTCACCAACTTTTACAAAATTGTCAACACTCCACTTTCTAAAACCTGAACTGGCACCTATAAATAAAATTACATAATTTTCAGGCAAAATAAAATCTAACTTTTTAGGTTTTAATCTTATAGTTGGCTTTTTGATATTAATATTTTTTTCAAGTAATTGCTCAAAAAACTCTTTATTTCTATAAAACTCAAACATCAGTTTGCTGTTTGCCTTTATTAGTTTTGTGTAGTATTTATCACTGATATTTTTTTGCCATTTTTTTATATTCGATAAATCTCCAATGCTGCCTATCTGTTCTTTTGCATTTGTGAGTTTTATAATGGCAGCACCAACAAAAAAATCCCTGCTATAAACAGGGCTCAAGATTATTTCGTATCCTTTAGATGCTATCTCTTTAAGTTTTTTATATCTATAAACAAAATCTTTAACAAATTTATTTCTGTCAAGCCAGATAAAACTATCTATAAACTCACGATCAAGCTCTACAACCAAACTTTTCCAAACAATATTTCCGACTAATGTAATGTTATAACCTTTATATTTTTTACTTTTTTTAAGTTCTTCGATAAAATTTCTAAACAAAACATAATCACCAATAGCATCAAGACGGATGAGTAATAAAGAATTTGGCTTTATCTCTTTGGATGGAGATATAAAAAGGTTCATAATATAGTAAATTGTAAATTTTATCAGTGTTTTTAGTTTTGACATCATTTTAATAGTCTCCAGTCATCCGTAGTTCTAGATTTTAGTAATCTCTTTATAAAATAAAATAATCCAAATCTATTTGATTTTAGAAGTAATTTAAAAAATAATTTATTGATTTTTTTTGCTGTAAAACAATGTATTGTTTTACCGTTCGTATATAAATTTAAATTGTATTTTTTTGCTATAAAGTCTAAAGTCTGTATATTATAAAATGATATATGTTGCCCATGTCCTAATCCATAATACCACCACTCATTAGCATCTGGAACATTGTTTCCATACAAATCAGTAGAAAATAAAATATTTTCAGATATTTTCAACATGCTTTCAATCTCTTCTATCGGTTTATCGAAATGTTCAAATGATTCGAATGATGTTATCAACTCAATCCCCTCATCTACTTTTTCATACTCAAACCCTCTTGCGAGTAAGTTCTGACTATATTTATCATTCCAATAAAAATCAAATCCAATATCTCTCATAATTCTAGTAAAAATACCATATCCACCAGCAAAATCTAAAAACTTTTTATTTTTATCAAAAAAGAAAAAAATGATTAAAGTTGTGATCTTTGATAAATGTAAATTTCTTGACATTATTCCTGTATCAGAAATATTAATTGATTCATTATAAGCTTCTTTTAGCCAATACGGTTCTTCCGTCTGCAAAAACCCACAATTAGAACACTGATAATATTTAACATCATATTTATTTAATATTTTTGCATCAAAAATTGACTTATTACTTTGATTGCATATTTTACATTTCATAAAAATATCCTTTATTTTAACCAATGAGACAAATCCATATTTATCAATTTTGATAATTTTTCAATCTCTTCTTTAAAAATATCTTTTAGTTTTTCCCTGATTTCTTGTTTCATTGGTATTTTTTCTAAATTTTTATTTTTTAAAGTTTTAACAATTTTTTCTCTTATTGATTTTGGTATAAAAGGTTTTATAATATTTTTTATAATATTTTTTTTATTTAAAAAGTTTTGTAATTTTCTATTTTTGGGATAACCCGATATATTAAATCGTTCATTTATTTCTAAATTAATTTTATCTACTTCTAAAAACCCAAATAAATTATCAAAAAAATCACTTTTATCTTTTAAGTCTCCAAATAAATAGATTTTAATATTTTCAAAATTATCTAAATATGCTTCTACTTGATTATAATATTTTCCTACCTTTACATAATGATAAGGCCAAGCCCAATTATTTTTAATTCTACTTTCTTCTTTTTCTAAAGCTTCTTCAAAGCTACAATCCTCCCAACCATCTCTACTTGCATGCATATAATTTGAATAAGCTCTGTCTATAGGATTTCTAAGGATAATAACAATTTTTACATCATTGCTCAAATATTTTTTAATGTTTTTAATTGACCCTTCATAATAATATAAATAATCATTTGAGATATCGCCACAAACTTTATCTTCATATCCTTTAAATAATTCAAAATACTCTTCCTCATCCGTTATTCCGCTATTTGGAAAAAACTCTGCTCCTAAGCCATTAAAGTTTTTTGGGAGCTGTGAAAAGAATCTACACTCTTTAAGTGCTGGTATGTATATACTAGGATGTTGATCAATATAATGGAACAATGAGGTGGTACCACTTTTTGCAGCACCTACTACCAAAAAATCTGGTTTATTTTCCATTAAATTTCCTTTTTATTTTTGAAAGAAATCTATTATCAACATTTTTTTGACCAAATAATTTATCATCAACTCTATATATCATTACAAAATTTGGATGTTTTAACGGAAACGTTATATTTTGTGCCTTATTTAATTCTATGTCTTTATTATTTCCTGAAGTATGCGTAGCATCTTCACCAAAACCAATATTACTAATTAAATTTACTTTTGGTCTTATTGACAATCCAGTGTTGATTCTTACAGTAAAATTCCACTGATAATCCCACGTGTCAATTTTCCCTGACAATACTCTATCTAAAATATTTACTCTTGATTTATTTTCATAATCTTCCATAAAAAACTCATAATTAAATAAAATATTTTTATCATCTTTATATTTTAATAATGCCACATCATAGTATTGCCATCTATTTGCCCAAGTAGCCCATCCCCAAATTTGGGTAAATCGTGAAAAATTATAACTGTATTTATCACCTTTTAAATACGAATGTTTATACCCTCCAATATGCCAAACCCTCATATCATCCTCATATCTCTTAAGTAATTCCTCACAAAACCAAAAAAAACTTTGACTAGGTAAACAATCATCTTCGAGGATAATACCCCTTTCTTCATTTTCAAAAAACCAATCAATAGCGCTGCTAACTGCATATTTGCATCCAAAATTTTTATCTCTAAACAAAGTTTTAACTTCACAATTCCAATCAATATTATTTATTACATATTCACGAACTGCTTTAACTTTTTTATCTTCTCCGTTTCTACTTGCTCTGGCACCATCTGCGGCAATGTACAATCTTGGCGGTTTAGCTTTTTTTATGGCCTCAAACACCTGTTTTGTAGTATCAAGTCTATTAAATATTAAAAATAATACTGCTGTTTCCAGCGGATGGCGGCGGTGTAAATCTATTTTACTCATCTAAATCATTTTTTCAAAATATTCAATTGTTTTAGTCAATCCTTCTTCCAACGTAATTTTTGGCTTCCACCGAAGCTCTTTTTTTGCAAGAGTTATATCCGGTTTTCTTTGTTTTGGATCGTCCTGCGGTAATGGTTCAAAAACAATCTTACTTTTACTATGCGTTAGCCTGATTACCTCCTCAGTCAGTTCCAACATTGTAAATTCTGTTGTATTCCCTAAATTTACAGGTCCGGTAAAACCCGATTTTGAAGCCATCATACGAATCATCCCTTCTATCAAATCATCAACGTAGCAAAAACTTCTTGTTTGCTTTCCATCTCCATATACTGTGATATTTTTACCTTGCAAGGCCTGCATGATAAAATTACTCACTACTCGTCCATCATTTGGGTGCATTCGAGGACCATATGTATTGAAAATCCTAATAACCTTGATGTCTAAATTATTCTGTCTATGATAATCAAAGAACAGCGTTTCTGCACATCTTTTGCCCTCATCATAGCAGCTGCGTGTACCTATAGGATTAACATGACCGCAATAATCTTCAGTCTGCGGATGAACTTCAGGATCTCCATAAACCTCCGAAGTAGAGGCCTGCAATATGCGAGCTTTTGTTCGTTTAGCCAATCCAAGCATATTAATTGCACCATGCACGCTGGTTTTAGTCGTCTGCACGGGATCAAATTGATAATGAATCGGAGATGCCGGACAGGCAAGATTGTATATCTCATCTACTTCCACATAAAGCGGAAAAGTTACATCATGACGCATTAATTCAAAATGCGGATTGTTTAAAAGATGTAAAATATTTTGTTTTGTACCGGTAAAAAAGTTATCGACGCAAAGCACATCGTTGTCTTCATTCAAAAGTCGCTCACATAAATGACTTCCCAAAAACCCCGCTCCACCGGTTACCAAAATTTGTTTTTTCATATTATTTTTCTCCTTTTGTGCGCTTAATGAAATTTGTTATATTTTCACTGGCTAACTCATTTTTTTGTAAAGCTTCTATAGTTTGTTTAGTATGCCAAGGACGATTATATACAAAAAGTACTATTGGGGCTAGTTTATCCAAGTTTAACTCCTAATTTTCTTAATGGTAATAATATTGCGTTTGTTTGCAATAAGAACGTGTATCTTAATTTTTTATTTGTGATATTAAAAAGATATGATGCAATAACTTGCGATATCAACGTTGCAAAAGCAGCACCATAAATTGAATATATCGGTATAAAAATATAGTTTAATATAATGTTTATAACGACACCCGCCAAGGTTCTATACAACGAATATCGTTGCAAATTCTCAGTTATAAACCAATTTCCACTTGCAACTCCTAAAAAAATAAATACACTTGCCCATATATAAATACTCAGAACACCTGTTGCCGGTAAATAAGCATTCCCATAAAGTATTTTGATTACCCATGGCGCAAGAAATGTAGTTGGCAAGGCAATGGCAACAGCCATCCAAACCATCAAATCATAAAGTCTTTGAAGCCTTGCATAATATAATTCTTCACTCACTTTTTTTGCATTAATAATTGCAGGGAAAAGAGAACTTGCAATCGTCATTGGTATAAAATACCACGCTTCACTCAATTTTACCGCTGCTGCATAATAGCCAACCTCTTTAGACCCCATCATGGCTTTTATCATTACTTGATCTATCCTCATATAAATCATAATTGCCACGCCTGATAAAATCAATGGCCAAGAATTTTTCAACAAATTTTTAGCCGTTGATATTCTCGGCTTCCACAGTGATATTGTA
>VAPK010989082.1_pt1 | contig 11101 bp, 11 predicted proteins | sample 3395031 | NCBI WGS metagenome assembly VAPK01 (sample SAMN08290443, study PRJNA428436) | hydrothermal vent metagenome | isolation source: Deep-sea hydrothermal vent chimney 1 | place: Pacific Ocean: Juan De Fuca Ridge
ATCAGCAACCGTATCATTCATAATATGAGCTCGTGCCGCACAATGAATAACCACATCAACCTTATTTAACGCCTGTTGCCAGTCCGTTTGAGCCGAAATATCACCAACCTTTACCGAATCGACGCTTAGCCCCAAAATAGCAGACTCTCGACGAACAGCCGCTAAAACAGGATAACCATCTGAGCACAACTTATCAGTCAAAGCCTGCCCCACAAAACCTGTCGCCCCCGTAATTAGCACTCTCAGTTTTACTAATGACATTTTCTAATGTAATCCTTCGCCGTGAAACAACTCATAAATTAAAATCAAGCTGGCTGACCCCATGATCTCCGGTCTGACATTGATACAATTTTACCGAGATCATGAGTGAGATCATGAGGGTCAGGTCTTGCTTCTTGAGATCATGAGGGTCAGGTCTTGCTTCTTGCTATTATTATTTATGGATGGATTGATGGAACAAAAGGCAAGACCTGACACCCTGTTTATTGACACCCTGTTTACTTTAGCCGCGAAAGAACCCAAATCAACATCACAGCTAAAAAAGTTAAAGCAATCCCCATTAAACACTAACGCCCAGCTATCTTCTTCAACTGCCCATCCATCGTAATCACCGGCTTCCAGCCCAACAAATCACGCGCCTTAGAACTATCAACCTGCAAAGAACCAAACAAACGATTAGCCACATCACCTTTCCCTATCAGCTTTGCAGCAACGGTCATTATCCAGACGGGTACAGGAATTAGACGTGATTTTTTATCAAATGCCTTAGCCACCTTTCTCAATAACTCAGATGTAGACACATCCTCACCATCTGAAATCAAAAACACCTCATTAGCCGCTTTGGGGTGGTCGATACAATGAATAATATAACTCACCAGGTTATCTAAAGCCACTAATGAACGCTGATTGTGAATAGCCCCAAATGGAAGTGGCACACCCTTATTAATCCAACGCATCATAGAAGCAAAATTAGCTCGTACTCCAGGGCCATAAACCAAAGGTGGGCGAATAATCACCACCTCCATACCCGTTTCTTTAGCCAAAACCAACAAGCCTTGTTCAGCCTCATACTTAGACAAACCGTAAGGATCATCAGGCACAAATTGGTCATCTGGTGTAAACGGCTTATTTAATACAGTCATTTCACCATTAACCTTAACAGAGCTGATAAAAATAAAGCGTTTAATGCCTGTTTCAGCGGCTATTCTCGCCAACTCCAACGTCGCATCTCTATTCACAACCCGAAACTCAGCCAGTGGATTGTTTGAATTATCGGTCATCACATGCACACGCGCAGCTAAGTGAATAACAATATCACTACCCAATAGTGCTGGCCTTATCTTATTCTGAAATGATGAATCTTTAACTAACCATGCATTCAAATCACCACCCGTAACTTGCCTCACTTCTTTGGGTAATAATAAAGACCGTTCTCTAACCAGTGCGATTACATCACACTTAGCATCAATCAAACTATCAGCCAGAGCCCGCCCAATAAAACCATTTGCACCACTTACTAAGACCTTGCCCATTAAGCTAAAAACCCCAATAAAAACAGATCGTTTATTTTCAAAACGTTAATATTCTGAAAACTTTTCATATTCTTCAACAACTAAGCGTCCTATATAAGAGCTATCAAGAAATTAGGGTGGCGCGCACCTCATATTTTCCCTTCTCAGAAAGATGAAATGCTACTTTGTTACCAACAAAGCCAGCCCCCCCCCTCCCTCCTGTAAGTAAAATATTCACCTTATGCTTTCTTTCATCCAGTCTTCAAGTTGAGCGACTAGATGCTCTCGATCAAAGTTGCTTATATAGTATGCTTGAGCCCTCTTTCCCATATCCTCAAGTTCGCCTCGCTCCATCCGACTCATTTTGGAAATTGCATCAGCAAAACCTTGCGTATTCCCAGAACTCACACAATAACCGGCTCCACTCCCCTGAATCACTTTCATGCCTGAACCATTAAGCGCACCAACAACAGGCTTTGCACAAGCCAAATAAGATTGAACTTTGCCTGGAATCGTTGTTGCCATCACAGGATCATCACGCAGTGTGACTAACATCGTATCAGCCAATGAGAAATAAGCAGGCATAGACTCTACGTGACGCGCACCCAAAACAATCACCCGACTTAATTGCTTTTCTAACACTTCTTTTTCAAGCCATTCTCGCCTTCTACCATCACCAAGAAAAACCCAATAAATATTCTCATGTTGTAACATTTCTGCTGCGCCAACAATCGTCTCTAAAGACTGTGCAGAACCCAAGTTTCCAGCAAACATCGCCACAAACCCATCGTTGGGTACTTCTTGCCTTTCCTTAGCCTTTTCAGAAATACTTATTGGTTGATATAATGACTCAGCCCAGTTTGGAAAATAACGTATTTTTTCTAAACTCGCACCCGAAGTTATCGCAGGTTTTTCAAAGCCTTTCGACTGCAATAAAATATAATCTGAATGCTTATAAATCCAATGTACCAATTTACTGACAGCTTTTAATACCCTGGGCGATTGAACTGCCCCTGTAGCAGAAAGCGTTTCCGGCCATAAATCCTGCACCCAAAAGAAATGTTTCGCATTTTTAAGCTTTGCCATCAAAATAGCAGGAATACCCACAGTGACTGGCGAAACCTCAAAGGTAAATACAACATCAAATTTCTTTTTGCGCAACATCCAAGAACCAAACAAACATGCAGACAGAACAAACGACAAATAATTCATCGCCAACTGCCAAGAGCGACTTTCGCGCCGTGCAAACAAGGGAACACGAACGATGGGAATCCCACCCATTGTTTCCCTACGCTTCGACCACCATGTATAACCCTCATACACTTTTCCCGTAGGGTAATTGGGCATGCCTGTCAACACAGTCACTTCATGCCCTTGATCTTTTAAAGCCAGGGCAAGATCTGTAATACGAAAATTTTCAGGCCAAAAATATTGACTAACGATGAGGATACGCAAATGTTCAATCCTTTAAGTGATACTGCGAATACAAATTAGCCTTTTTTTTCATCAATTTTATCATATTCTTTATCATCACCTCATAATGAGGAATTGTATATTCAGATATTTTTCTCGTATCTACAAATGACTTATCTGTCACTCGACCTTCAACAGCCACAATATCAATATTCTTTCCAGTATATTTTTTAAACAGCATCAATAGCTTATATTTATTAATTGGAACCCCATTTGTCACATGATACAAACCACTAATATCACCAGAAATTGCCCATTCAACAGCTTTTGCCAGTTCCAAAGTGGTCACACCTGACCATAACGATTTCGTATAACCTTGAACACTGCCCTCCTGCTTCATAAACCAGTGAAAAAGCTCTTCCCCTTCTTCCTTAAGCTCTGGTCCAACAACTGATGTCCGTAACGTTAGATGTGGCTCAGCAGTAATTTCCCCCAGTGCTTTTGCTCGACCATAAATACCATCTGCATCTTTAATATCATTTTCTGTATATCCACCCTTCTTTCCAGAAAAAACACAGTCTGTTGATATATGGATAAGCTTCGCCTTTATATCATCCGCTACACGCTTTAAACGATGAGGCATATAAGCATTCAAAAAAACAGCATGTTCAGGATTTTGATTCGCTTCTGCAATCAAAATCCCCATACAATTCACAATAGTGTCTGGTGCAACATTCAGAATATTTCGAATAAATTCATGTTCATCTCTAGCATCAATCTGAATAGTTGTATCATCCAGTTGGCGAATGTGCGCCATACCTATGACATCATATCCCTTAGACTTTAAGTAATAATATACTTGGTGACCAATCAATCCAGTTGTCCCTAAAACGAGCACCTTTTTCATTATGGAATCTTATGCCAAACTGTGCGGTTCACATAATCCGTATATGAGAGAATAATGCGTAATATTTTTCTGGATACATTGTCCACATTGTAATCGGCTACAACTTTCATTGGACGTTTATTTTTATCGTATTGTTTGGTCACCACATCAATAGCTTCAATAATTCTATCTTTATTTAAACCCGACATGATAAGTGTGCCTTCATCCATGCCCTCAGGTCGCTCATGGGCTTGGCGAATCGTAATAGCAGGTAAATTCAACAATGAACCCTCTTCCGCAATCGTACCACTATCTGAAATGACACAGAATGCTTCCATTTGCAATTTATTATACTCATGAAAGCCATAAGGCTTTGAAAAACGAATCAAAGGATTCTTATGTTCATAGCCCATATCTTCAAGCTTCTTTCGTGTCCGAGGATGCGTCGAAATAATAATCGGCATAGCATACACTTTAGACATCTTATCAATCGACTCTAATAAATCCGTAAAATTACGTTCCGAATCAACATTCTCTTCACGATGAATACTCATCAACATGTATTTTTGAGGGTCAAGCCCTTCTTTTTCTAGAATATCCGAAGCTTGAATTTTATCCATATTCACATTCAATACTTCCAGCATAGATGAGCCCGTTTTGATAATCGTTTCAGGGCGTATTCCCTCTGCAATCAAATAGTCTCTCGCTTGCTCGGAAAGTGGCATATTGATATCGCTGAGATGATCCACAATTTTGCGGTTAATCTCTTCAGGAACCCGTTGGTCAAAACTGCGATTACCCGCTTCCATATGAAAAATAGGTACTTTTCTTTTCTTGGCAGGAATCACCGCCAAACAACTGTTCGTATCTCCGTAAACCAAAATTGCATCGGGTTGTTCATCCGCAATCACCTTATCTGCCTTGGCAATGATATCACCAATCGTTTCAGACACCGTTCCTTTGACTGCCTCAAGGAAAAAATCAGGGCGACGCACTCCCAATTGTTCAAAGAATATTTCATTCAACTCATAATCATAATTTTGCCCAGTGTGAACAAGCACATGATTCACATGTCTATCCAGCTCTTTTATCACTTCACTAAGCTTAATAATTTCTGGGCGCGTCCCCACAATCGTCATGACTTTAAGCATTTCTTTCCCCCTTTATCACATTAAATTCAATCAAATCCTTTTGAATTTCTCGAAGATTTAGTAATAACTCTTGCAGTTCTTTTTCTGTTAACTGTTTAGTATTATGAGAGTGATACTCATCTGCCTGAGTCACCACATCCTCACCCTCTTCAAAATATTTTGAGTAATTTAAATCACGAATATCAGCTGGAATTCGATAGTAATCACCCATATCCTCTGCAGACACCATCTCTTCGCGTGTTAGCAATGCTTCATATAGCTTTTCACCATGCCGCGTACCAATAATACTTATTTTATGCTCTGGGCAGCCTAATAAATTAATCAAGGTATTTGCTAGAAGACCAACAGTTGCCGCAGGAGCTTTCTGCACAAACACATCACCACTATTACCATGTTCAAAAGCAAATAGAACTAATTCAACAGCTTGATCAAGTGTCATCATAAAACGCGTCATCGCAGGGTCTGTAATCGTTATATCCTTACCTTGCCTAACCTGATCAATAAATAATGGAATAACTGAACCACGAGACGCCATAACATTACCATAACGTGTAATAGCAATCATAGTACCTTGTTCATCAATATTTCTTGATTTTGCAATGGTAACTTTTTCCATCATTGCTTTAGATACACCCATTGCATTAATTGGGTACACAGCTTTATCTGTACTTAGTACAATGACCTTTTTTACATGCGCATTAATTGCACAGTTCAATACATTCTCAGTACCAATCACATTAGTCTGTACTGCCTGCATAGGGTAAAACTCACAAGATGGTACTTGCTTCAAAGCTGCCGCATGAAATACATAGTCAACACCACGCATAACATCCACAAGAGAATTAATATCCCTCACATCACCAATATAAAATTTTAGTTTGGGATGATTATACCGTTTCCGCATATCATCTTGCTTCTTTTCATCACGCGAAAAGATACGAATTTCTTTGACTTCAGTTTCCAAAAAACGACGAAGAACAGCATTGCCAAATGAGCCTGTGCCCCCAGTAATAACCAATATTTTATTCTTAAACAAAACTCTACCCCTTATAAATCTGCTTTAAAAACCAGCATTCTCAGGATGGCACTCTAGCCAAAAGGTCTCATTAAGGAAATCTTCTACACTCAAAAGGTTAGTTGTAATCATCGCTGGTATACTACTCATACTTTTCACTGTTTCTGCAATAGAAGTTGTAGAACTTATATCAAATACCGCAGTTGGTTTAATGACATCATAAATATAGCCCATATCAGATGTAACAATCGGTAGCGAGGCTGCCGCAGCCTCCAATAAAGGTAGCCCAAAAGATTCAAATATTGAAGGGTAAACCATAGCCTTAGAAATAGTATAAAGATTTAGAATCTCTTCATGTTTTAATTCACCCCTATTATCAACACACAAATCATAAGTTCGTTTCATATCCTCAATCCAATCATATAACTCGGGGAAGCCCCCCCTATCTATAGTTAAACATAAGCTGGGGAAATGCTTTTGTTTGGCTAGGTTAATCCAGCCTTCAATAAGCTCCCTATGTTTTTTATGCGGCTCTCCTGATGCCACGTAAATAAAATCATACGCTTTAACAAGGCCATCTTGATTAGATTCTTCCGCTTTCCTAAATATATTTGCAAACGGCACAACTTTAGCTTTCTGATCCAGGCTCTTATATAACAGGGCTTGCATCGTTGACGTTTGCACAAAAAAATTTTTCACATATCTTGATCTAGATTTCAACCACCCTCGCTCTATCATTAACCGAAACCGCACAGGTTTTGAAAAGGAGTCTAAAGGAGCCACATCAATCAAATAACGATTTTGCACAAAAACATGTTGTACACCTTGGTGAGCAAACAATGGTGGCAAGTTACCCATGCATAATAAAAGCATATCAGAAGAAATTAAACTTCTTAACCGCCACTCAAGCCACAGTCTTGAAAAAACCGTGGGCTGTACCCAATAAATCTCTCCCGCAAGACCTTTTTCAGGTAACGTCATCCGTGTGTCAAGAATAAACATTACACCTTTATCCCTCCGTAGCTCATCTAAAATAAGACTGAGTAAAACCTTACCCCCTCCTTGATGAATATTAGGGGCATAAAGTAATCTTTTATATCGCATGCGAACTTTCTCCATCTTTTTTATTTAAGTTTCCTAAAGCTAAATAAAAGAAAGATGCATATATCCACATATGCCAAAAACTTATGTCTGGCTGCTGACGTTGAAGCCCCATAAAAATACAACTAAGAACACTTAAACTAACTACTAATTGAACTCGTGAGTATCTCACACGTCCTGAACATCCCCATACTTGCTTAAGTGCAAAACCCGTTAACAAAATAAACATCAGACAATAAAATAGCCCACCCGCCACACCAGATTCTAACGCTGCATTAGCAAAACCAACAGCTACCGGGTATTCAACCGTTGTCATACCCAACCCTGCCCCCGTCCCTATTGGGTGATTTGCAAGATGCGAGCATACTATAGAAATAGCATCCAACCTATCACCCCATGAAGTATGCCCAGAGTCCTGTGAATTCAGCCATATATCATACCCCGCACCTTGAGGCCTTTCCAACAAAAAAAATTGCAAATAGTCCAAAACATAACCAAAAAACCTGTATCCAACATTAATAGCAATAATTCCTACTAAAAGCAACTGTTCCATCATAACCAACTCTCTCCACAGAAGTGGAATTATTATAATAATAAATGCTAGCGCCCCAAGAGATACAGTTGCGGCTAACCCAACTCCGATAATGAATGAACGCACATAGTTTTTCTCTTTTAAAAGCATCCAGTAGAGTGCGGGCAACAAACTAAACGCAAATGTCCCTGGTTCCTCAGCAAAACCTTGAAGCCTAAATAAAGGAAAAGGAGCGTACAATGGGGATAGACCATAATAAGCACCCAAATAAACATCAAACAAATAGTGCCTTTCAACAGAAACTTCATTTCTTAATGTTGCGATAGGCTCAATCACCCCCATTGCAACGCCTAATGCAACACCAATCGAAGTAATTGTACAAAGTACCATGAAGTTAGCGTATATTGAAAATGTCTGACCAATAAAAGGCCCTTTAATATAAAGGAAAAGAAAAAAGAAAAAGAAAACTTTCAGATAAACCGTAGCCAATTGCTGATATGAATATATTTCCCCTGCACTTATAGTGGCAATAGTAAGCGCTATCAAATAAGCCAGCCATAGTGCAAAAAAGAGCTTATACTCTTGTAACAAATAAAGCCCGTTCACTTTTAGATAATGCCAAGAAAGAAAAGCAGCAACCAACAAACTACTACCAAATAAAGTTTTAAAACCTTCTGGGTTCATAAACTTCAATAATATAGGGAACAGTGCCCAAGAGGTTACCGTGCTTACAACTAGCAGCGCATTCACCAACTTCTTTGAGACAGTAATCATTTCATAAAACTTGTTATTAATGCCTTTGATGGCGGGTCAATAAATGTTTGTCTAATGTCACAGCCTTACCTTATCTAAGTACTTTCGAAAAACATATCTTAGGGGTTGACCAACCAAAGGCACAAGCATAATCTTAAGTGCTTGTGATAACGCAAGAAATTTAAAGTCTCTTCTCGACTCTACCTGAAGCAGTTCTTTTATAATGGAAAATGAGGGTTCATTAAACCAAATGTTTCTAGCGAACTCTATTTCATTATCACGAACGGCATTTAACATACAGCCAAGCACATCATGGTGTTGAAGTTTCTGATAATGGGCAACATCTTTCTTCTCTATCGACTGCTTAATATTCTCTTTACCCAACCAAGCATCTAACACCAAAAATGTATCGGCTCTCACTTTCCTTTTTTTACGGTAGGTTGCCGTCCACTGTTTACTGCTAATACGATAGAGCAGTAATGGCTCATTCAAAAGACCTATACCACCTAAGTTAGCCAGCCTAAACCATACATCTAAGTCTGCAGATGACTTAAACAAATTGCCCTTCCAATATTTTATATCATTAATACATACATTTGTTCGTATCATTGCACTGGGGCAAAAAAGAAAGTTGTCATTTTCCAGTACGGCTTTTAGTAAAGTTTCTATACCATAAACGTTTGCTTCTCCAGCAGCTAATCCTAAACTCTCTGGTGCCAAATACATTTTCAATTCTTTCCCTTCGGCATCAATTTGCGTTGCAAAGGTCAAAACACCTTTAGCATTTTTATTTTCCTCAAGAAACTTGACCTCTTTTTCAATGATCGTCGGTGCATATAAATCATCAGCATGATAAATCGCAGTATATTCACCACGACCAAGATTTAAACAGCGTGTAAAATTTTCCTCACCTGTGCTTGTACTTTGAACCTTATGAATTTGGATTGTTTTACCCAACTCCGTAACAAGCTCAACAGTACAGTCAGTTGATGCATTATCAAAAATATGAATTTCAACGTTTGAATATGTTTGGGCTAATATTGACTCTAATGTTTCAGCTATTGTTTTTTCAGCATTATATGTGGGAATACAAATGCACACCAAGGGCTTCATCATTGCACCACCTGATCTACAATCGTTTTGGCAAAACACTCAGCAGAAAATGAATATGATTTCTTGGATTGAATAAAGCATTCTATTTCATCAAGATATGTCAAATACTCTTCATTGGGCATATACTTTATATATTGATATAAATCTTCATAACTAGAAAATTTTCTTTGATCAATAAAACAAGAAGAAGGAATATGCTCTGAGATATTATTGGCTCCCCAATAAACAGGAACACAGCCAGAAAAAAAACAGTCAAATATTTTTTCAGTAATATACCCTGGAATATCTCTTGCATTTTCATAACAAATAGAAAACTTATATTTTTCTAATGTTTGTTTCTTATTCTTAACCGAACCTCGATAAGAGGGATGTTTTTCTGCCAGAAGTCGCGTTAATGGCTTAACTCTATTCAAAGCTCTAACTATTTTAGAACCAGAAAAACGATATTCATCCCACCCTATGCCATATAAATCAAAGTCTTCAGGGTGATGCTCTTCAAACCAACGAATAGCCTCAACCCTTTTTGAATACAACTCAAGCGGATGATCTACTTGCTTATTTCCAGCAATAATCGTACAAAGCCTCTCTTTTTTAACACTTTTATTAATAGACGATGGCATTTCATGAGAAAAATTCATTTTAAAATATTTTTTATTATCAATAATCTCATCATTCCACGTAAAAATTTTATCAAAAAACTTTTGTTTCTCTAAATCCCAATTATCGGGATGAATCAAAATACTTTCAAACACGACTAAGTATTTTGGAATATCTAGATCAAAATTATCACGTACTAGCTTGCTTGACCTAGGGTAGTCTAAAAAAATAATAGCATCTAACTCTTTATAATTAGAAACCATATCAAGTGTTATTAAAACATGACCATGACAAGCAAGCTCTTGATTTAAAATATGCAAGGGTCTCAAAAGATCGCTTCCAATCCCTGCATCTCGATGGGACAATATATACCCATCTTTACACAGATCCTCATAATATCCCCAAAGTGCAATATTCATGCAAAAAATACTTTTGACTTTTTTAATTTCAATGCCTTAAACCAATAAAGTAGCCACAAACACACACGCTCTAAAAAATCTCTTTTTTTCCAACCGTTTTCATCTATCGGCGGCTTCAATGTTAGCACAGTGCCAACATCTTGGTTTGCCATCAAAAAACAAACTTCTTTCTCTATGATATTTGGCTCGTATAAATCATCTGCATGATAAAGACAGAGAAACTCACCATTTCCTTGATATAGCACATTATCCCAATTATCAACACCTCCAAATATCCTCTCATCTCCCTCTACCAAACGCACACCTTGATTTTCATAAGTACTTACAACCTGCTTGGTATTATCACTCGATTGGTTATCCGAAACAATAATTTCAATATTTGAATATGTTTGAGCTAATATCGAATCTACTGTTTTAGCTATTGTTGCTTCAGCATTATAACAGGGGATACAAATACTAACCAGCGAATGTAGACTCTTCACAGTCATGATAAACGATTAAAATCACTAATAATTTTCGAATAACCTGCTTCTGATTTTTTTATCATTTCTGGCTATACCAACTATTTGATAAAGGTATGTGTTTTCGATCACTACAGTCAGAGTCTAAC